>Ga0265592_1000206_pt1 | contig 34527 bp, 42 predicted proteins | sample saktaG_7_FD_190141 | JGI IMG/M metagenome (GOLD analysis project Ga0265592, IMG submission 190141) | Saline water microbial communities from Sakinaw Lake, British Columbia, Canada - sak_2010_1_5_120m | ecosystem: Environmental > Aquatic > Non-marine Saline and Alkaline > Saline ... | reverse complement strand
GTTCCCGCACTTGCAGAGGTAAGATTGATATTTGCAACCCTTAACGTGCTGTCAATATATGTATTTCCATTAACGTCAAGTGTAGTCCTTGCATTTGCCCTTGCAATTCCAACTGAATCTGTCAAATTATAAGGATATAGGTAATTACCGACTAATGTCCAGTAATTTGCACCTACACCAATAGCAAGAGTATCTTCATTTATAAATAACGTATCAGGCGCAAGTGCGAGATAAAATAACTTGAATCCGGCAAGATTTAAAGTATCCAGAATAGCAAGTACAGCCTTTCCATTCTTATCATAATGATATCTTAGGGTATCCGTTCCCCGTATTACATAAATACCACAATATCCCCCGCCCGTATTCTCTATCAGTAAAGCGTTTGTCGTATCACCCTCTCTGGCTTTTAATTGCGGTTTGAATCCTTTAAAGATATTTTGAGCCGGGGTAATTATTGACAGTAAACATAGTATTATCAATAAAAATAACCTCATGGTGCTCTTGGCGGATGCCATTCAATTGTATCATTTACGCCCCTTATCAATACAAGCGTATCATTCGGAATTGTTCCTTTCGATGCCCAGCGAAATCTTGCAATACAAATCGAATCCGATGCAGCTACCTTTCCCGTAACGGTCATATCACCGTTAATTGTCAACAGATTATTTTCGAAATCACCATAAATCAAAGGTGCAGCCGTGGGACTTTCATCTATATATAGCTTATAGCTGCCAGTGGCATTATATCCAGCTGAATCTCCGATAAATATATTATTACCGCCCTCAGTGTTTGAATATCCTGATCTATAACCCATCGCCACGTTACTTTCCCCTTCCGTGTTAGAAAAAAGACTTTCAGTACCCATCGCTGTGTTATGATATCCTGTCGTGTTAAAGTATAGATTCTGATAACCCACCGCCACGTTACCTACCCCTTCCGTATTATATTTAAGACTCCCAGAACCCATCGCCACGTTACTTTCCCCTTCCGTGTTAGAATATAGACTCCAAGCACCCATCGCCACGTTTTCTAAATTTGGATCAATAATGACCGTACCACCATACGTACCGTATATATTCACAATATCATCATAGTTTGTAGCATCTCCGATATTGATATTAGCAACTCCAGCCATCTGGGGATTTGAACCAATTTCAATTCGATTGCTGTCAAGGGCAATATTATACCCTTCTGAAAAATCATTTCTTATCCATGCAAAAATTAATAATGTATCTAATCCCGTTATCGAAAAATCCATCACACCATTCATATTATATCCAAAATCATTTTTAGATGAAATCATTAATCCAGGTACTCCGTAAGTAAACCAGTCATTATTATATTCTAAATTAAACCCAGCATCCCCAACGGTAAAGGGAGATTTCCCTCCATAATGGGTAAATTTAGCTGTATCGCCTGTAATATCACCTGTAATTGTCAAATCGCCTGTATAGGTAGCTGTTACATAAGCTTTATCTGTCACCCATTTTCGGGATGCTACCTTTGTCGTTGTGTCATTCCTATGAATATAATCCGTACTATCCGATATCCAGACGGGATCGGATTCACCATAACTAACCCTATGGGTAGTTTGAGCCAAAGCCATTAACCCTATTAGCATAATAGCTAAAAAACTGATAATTTTTTTCATGGTGATTATTTTTTTCGTAGCATATAATTGATTCGTAAAAGTCCTCCCGTAATATTATTGCGATCAAAATTAACATATAGATCTGTCGCAGTAACCTCCCATAATTCAAAATAGCTATATCCGTTTGCCGTATTTAAGTCCTGATTCATACCATAATCGCATCGTAAAGTATCTCCTTCAAGACCGTGTTGAATAGAAACCGTACCGTCAAGTACCCCGGTTAGACCTAACCAACGAATCTGTATTCCTGCGTCATATAGCATATCTTCATACGCCGGTATGTCAATTTTCCAATAATTATCGACGGTAGTTATAGTATAGCCGGATTCCAGGATAATCGTTTGAGAAAAAGCTATCAATCCGATAGACATCAAAAGAATTAAAAATAATGTTTTCATAGCGATAGTTTTTAAAAAAAGGCGGTAGCCAACAGATTCCTGCCAACCACCGCCAGTTACACAACCACAATCCAGAACGCTACTTACGTAGTTTGTATGATAGCGACAACACCAAGACCTGAATATCTTCTTTTCCGTCCTCCGGATCTGACAAGGCCGGAAATAATTGAACCGTAATACATTGGATTATCAATGTCCTCAAAGACATCAATAGCGCCAAAGGCACGTTCCACCATGTTTTTCTGCCAGCAAATAGCTGCCGCATAATCCGTTGTTGCCCCGGCATCGTCAGGACTTCTTGGTACGGGAGTTCCCGTATTGTCATAATACAGGACTGTCGGGCGCATGATGATATTGAAACCAAAAAGCTGGCCGATGATACCCCTGGCTAAATCCATTTCTTTGACGGAATCCCGGAATTCCCCGAATCGGAGATCACTCAGAAGCTGATCGTACATGAAAGCATCAAGTGCTACATAACGATCAGCCATTGGAACTTTGTAGTGGTTCAGGATACGGGCAGCCGTTTGGATATCTGCGGCAAGAATACGCTTCCTCGTTCCGGTCGCTGATGGAGCATGAGCCGCTACTGTAGTTCCGGTGGTTCGGGTCATGTAGGTAGCAGATGTCACTCTCCAATTGTAAAACATCCAGTCTCCGACGGCCTCACGTAATGACATCATCACGTCATTCATCAATGATGCCATCTTATCGAAGGAAAGCTCATGCAATTCAGCATTTGCAACCCGAACCGGATCAATGGAAAATTCATCAATATCGTAGGTCGCATCGTTATCGGTACGATCAACGACTACTGCCGGAAAACTTGATCTGTTACGAGTAACTGTTGCAGCCGCTCCTGCGGAAGGGATATGAACCGTTTTCCCTTCTACGTTTTCATCAGCTACAACTGCAAGATCCAGATGCGGGTTGTCCTCGAAAAGGTTTTCAGCGATGAAGTTCTGCCAAATTTCTTTATTAATTGCCATTGTTAAATTATTTTATGGTTAATCAACTTTTACATAATTACCAACTGGTAGAAAAACTGTACCGTTATAAAAAAATGCCTGAGTGAATGTTTTACCTGCTTCCCCGGTAATCGTTGGGGCAGTAAATCCAGTACCGAAAATAGTACCCTCAGTACCGTTTGTCTTTGAAGACAGATAAATCATAGCACCTGCTTTTACCTCATCGGAAATAGTTAGGTTAAGCGTTCTGTCATTTGTTGCTTCAACGGTTACTCCGTCAAGATAGGTTACTTGCTCACTTATCGTTATTGCCTGCGCCCCTGATGCTGTTAGTTCGGCCGATGCCATGTCACCAAAAGGATATGAAATATAAGTCATGATTTAGTCGATTTGAAGTATTTCTGCCATAGGATAAAAAGTCGTTCCGTTATAGAAAAAACTCTGCGTATGCGTTTTAGTATTTACCTGTAAGTGTGTAGGCGCAGTAAATCCGGTTGAGAAAACCATATTACCTGCACCGGAAGCTGCCTTAGCAGCTAAATGAATAACAGCACCCGCTTTCACTTCGCTACTTATTGTCAATACTAATGTCCTTGCCCCTGTTGAAGATACTGTAACGCCGTCAATATGCGTTACTGCTGCATTGATAGAAATCGCCTGTGATCCAGATGCTGTCAGATTAGCCGTCTGTATCAAACCGAAAGGGTAATTGATATAATTAGTTACGCTCATTTTAATTTGTTTGATATTTTGAGATAACCTGATAGGCTGTACCGTCATAGACAAGATAAACCCAAGCAATTTTCGTTGTGGCTAATGTAAAAGCGGTAGCCGTTCCAATACCCGTTCCGAATGTGATGGTTGCCGTTACCCCATCCGCAATAAATCGTAAAAATAATTCAGCCCCTGCTATCAAATCACTTGATACGGTTAAATTAATAGTAACATCACCCGTAAGAGCTGCAACCTGAATGATCTCAATAGGCTGCGTTATCGTTAATGCTAAAGGATCGGCATAAGTAACAGCCGATCGTGCATAACATGTCGGGATCATAGCAGTTAAGTCAGAAGGGAGACTGCTAACGTCTTTAATAGTTAGCTTATACCCTGTTCCGGGCTGATGTAATACCGCATATATCTTTTCCTGTGCCATTAATTAATTTGATAAACAGATACTAAATTATAAATTGTGCCGTCATAGACAAGCAAAGCCCATTTCGTTTTTGAGTTTCCTCCCGTTATCACAGAAGTACAGGTTCCCGTTCCAAGCGTTACCGTCCTCCCTGTTCCATCAGACGGAAGTTTAAGGTAGATTTTTGCGCCAGCCGCCAGTTCGGAACTGATCGTCAGATTGATAAGACAGGCTTGTGCCATAGTATCAATAGGGATAATTTCGATCGGCTGCGTTATCGTCAGAGCGATAGTAGCTAAATCGGTAACCGTTGACCGTGAATAACAGGTAGGGATCATAGCGGTACAGTCTGCCGGTAAAGACCCTACATCTTTAATGGTAAGAGCATACCCGGTATCCGGCTGCTTGAGTTCAGCATAAAATTTCTCTTGGCTCATGTTAGATAGTATTAGGGTCGTGACCGTATTTAGCTTTGAATAACGCTTTGAAGCGTTCAGGGTTTGATTTTTTTAACTGCCCGAGTTCACCGTTTTTCCCATGATGTAGGGTATCCCATTCCTTCGCCAAAGACGCAACATCTTCGGGAGACTGCAATATGGCTGAAATTTTCTTTGGGATAACTTTTCCGGCAATCACCGTAGTAATCTCTGAGAATGGTTTACCTTTCAAGGTAAGGGTATCAGCGATGGTTAGCTTACCGGAAAGCTTGGCTTCCGCAATAAGGGCTTCTCCTGCGGAAAAGCTTAGCTGATTTTTCTCATCGGATAAACGCTTGATCTCATCATTAAGAGCTTCTTCGGCTTCCGGTTTCAGCGTAGCCATTGCGGTAAGGCTTTCGTTGGTAGTGGTTAGGGTATCAATCTGTCCTTTCTGATTCGCAACCTCATCAATCAATTTTTGAACTGACGTTTCAATATCGCCAATCGTTGAACCTTCGGGCATACCCAATAATGTCAATATGTTTTTTAATTCTTCCATAATGGTTTGTTCTTTAAATTTGGCTGCTATCTTGGTTAGGATTTTCGATGCAGGCTGATTAAATAAATCCTGAAAATTAGTTACATAGATTTCATCTACCAAACCCAGTTTTAGGGCTTCTTCGGCGTTATACCATGTTTCCTGTTGTAATACTTTTAAGACCTCATCCTCTTCCATTTTTGTACTGTTGGAGATTATCTTAATAAGCATATCCCGGAAACGTAATAAAGCCTCACGAGTTTTCTCATCCTCAACTTCCTCTGCGGTCATACCCCAAAAGCTCGGCTCATGTAGCATTAGTAAAGCAAAGTCATTCATCACCCGCTTTTTCCCGGTCAGATAAATGACACCCGCCATGCTTGCCGCTACTCCATCAATAAATGTAGTTACTGGAATCGTTACCGCTATAAGAGAAGTTATAACAGAAAGACCATTGATAATATCCCCGCCATTGGAATTTATACGAATATGTATTTCTGAAATGTTTGCCTCTGGAGCCTGTCTTATGATCTCACCGATATCATTGCCATCAACGGTTTCACCGATTGATCCATAAAGCATGATCTCACGTGTATTACCAATATCAGTATATAACGCCATTGAAAATCTTTTGCACAAAATTATAAGATTTATTATTATAAGTCAATTTTATTTTGTACCAAATTTGGAACAAAGTATTACCTTTGTAAAAAAGAAGATCATGGAAATATTACGTTTCCTCAAAGCCCATCCCCTGATCAAACTCTTACTTCTTGAAAAAATGTCCGGGATACCACTCCGGACACTAAGACTAAATGAAAAACAATATCGCCCTATCCCTGAATGTCATAATGAAAAACTTACTGATATTTTAAAGGAATATGGATACCATATTATAAAATTAGGCGAAAACAATTATCTACCCGGTGATATAGTACATTTCAGTATAGGTACTGATACTATTTATGAGGCTCAGATTATTTGGGATACCAACAGTTTTAGATATACCTTTGAACCTACGGGGAGAACGGAATGGCTGCCATGGCTGGAAATTATAAATACAAATTGGATTTACTATGAATGACAACGATTGGCTTATTTTCCAAAGACAGATCGCTAACATTGTCGCTGCTGTTTTGATCGGGCAATGTAAAACAAGTGCGCCATTATCTGCTGCAATAGCTATAACTGAATGGATACAAAGGGAATATGACGTAAGGCTTAAAAGTAGTTAGCCCGTTTAGTGATCCCGCCTGTAGTTACAAGATCGGAATTAACAGAATCGATCTCCCCGGATTCATAATAATCCTTATAGATAGCTACCTCATTTGTAACCTGTAATTCAATATAGGTTTTAAGAATACGACTCAATGTCTGTGCCTTATTATAAATATCATTCCGGGCTTCTGTACGGGTCTGATTTGAAATAATCTGTGCATTTTTAGCTTCTAGATTGAAAACACCCCTCTCTGAAAACTCCACAAACATCTCATTAAAAATATCATAGACAATATAATAAGCAAGAGCGGGTTTGATATATTCAGTAGTTAGCGTTTGAAGGAGTGAAAAAGTATCTGCGGATAATTTATTACAGATAAAAAACTTATCGCTAATCAGGGCATCCCATTTATCTATAGTCGTACCTGTAATATGAATATCTTGTCCCGAAAGAAACCCATGTGTGGAGATAGTAAAGATAGCCGGGTCAGCAATAGAGATTGAAGTAATTGCTTTTCCGTTAGCTTTCATGCCCGTAGTATAAACAAAAAGCATCCCGGCGGCAGATAGCGTATCCACTAAATATTCAGTTGGGGCAGCCGATAATACGGCATCATAAAGATCAGGGGTAAGAATAGGTCGGATATATTTCTGTTCTGCAGCTACCAGATCAGAATTATTTAACAGCCCTTCGCTGAAAGTACGTTTTATTGCAAGAGCTATAACCTGTTCCTTAGTGATAAACATCAATTAAAGTTTACGGATTATAGGTTTTTCTTTCTTCTTGACCTCACTTTCAGGATCTTCCTTAATTTTCTCCTGTGGTTCAATATCCTTATATACAAAGGGATGTCCTTTTAAATAAAGATATTCAAGCTCGGCCTGCGTAGCTAACGCCAATATTATTGAATTTGGCATTCCATGTGGTTTCTTCATCAGGAATACTACGCCTTTTTCCTGTCCTTTTACAACCCGGTACATCTTAATTAAAATCAATAAACAAAGATGCAGCCGTAGCTTCTGCAATGATAGATGCCGTTAGGGCCGCATTAAAAGGTGTGGCATCATACCCCGTTTCACCCGAAATTGTGATAACGAAAATACCACCATCTTCATCCGATGGCTTTTTCCCGGTCTTAAAGGTATCTTCGATATTGTTCCATGGGCGCTTGGCTTTTTCGCTATCATTCCAACCCATCCAAGCCTGACTATTACCATCAATCCAGATAGGGATCATACCGCAGTTGATAGCATCTACAAGAGATTTCTTTGCCGTTAAAAGATCTTTGGTGAGTTTACTGAATCCGGCTTCAAGCGTCTGCTTGCCGAAATAGTTTTTTGATCCTTTGCCTTCCCAACTATACTCGATGGAATCAATGTCAGCATCAAACTCATGGAAGAAATTAGTAGCAGTCCCCATCGTAACCGCAGTAATTTCACCGTCAGTAATGGTAACGGTATCAATGTTACCTACTTCGGTATAAAATAAACTGTTAACGCCGGGTACATTCTTTTCACAAACTTTTACATAATTCGCGATTGCCATGACATTAGAGATTAAAAGTTATTCAATGAGCAAAAATACAATCTAAATTAATGGTAGTCAAACTTATTTTGTACCATTTTTGGTACAAAAAGGTAATGGTAAATCTATTAAGGGTATTTTAGGAAATTTAGTGATGATTGAAACATCACTATAATTATAGATTTTTATACGGGTATTGATCTCATTAATTGCATTAGCTACTCTTTGGAAGTTGGTAAAATTAGGTACGGGCTGATCGTCAAAATGATGGACATATTTTTCACGGCATAAATCAAACCCTAATAGATGAATTATCCTCGGATGAAATGACATGGCCAGTTTAATAGCTGAATAACCTGAATTATTAATAGATGTCGTAGGGATAGGGATACTACCCAATATACCCCGGTCATTATAGATTTTACCCTTAAAGCTTCGTAATTCACGTTTATACTGTTTATAAAACTTTAGGTCTAAGATAACTAAGTGTTGAGCAAAAGGTATAAACCTAAAATTATCATTTACAGTTATGATCTCCCCCCCACGAAGTTTCTCAAAGTCAAAACCTCTTAGTGTATTACCAGATGCAACGACATAGATTGTTTTTGATACCATAGAAATATATATCAGTATGGTTTATAAATAATTGATATATGTTGAACATACCTGGGCTAAAGACAGATACAAGCATTTCTTTTGTAATATTCAAATAGTAATTATGGGTTGCCGGGCTATCCTTTGGATGATGCCCCGGTATACCATGCGGTTCCCGCCCGGTAGTTGCAGCAGTTAGAATAATAAGCCCATTATCCCGAACCATTAAATAAATATTTTCAAGGCTTTTTTTCCAGAACTTATCATGTTCAAGCATCTCCGTTGAAATGACAACATCAAACCCATATTCATGATATTTATGCGCCGGACAAACAATATCCACATTCCTACCCGGTATGATATCTAATCCTATATACCTGCTATCATCAAAAAATTCCCGATTGTTACCATTGATATCCAATGATCCGCAGTCTAAAACATTTACCCCGGTAAAATATTTCGGTAGGCGTAGTTTGACTTCCCTGATAAAATCCTGTTGTGCTTTATGTGCCATCTTAATTTTAATCGCACTATACTGGAATTGAAATGAACATATAGGACATTTATTTATTGATCGTTTTATAAAACTCAAAACTCTCCGGCCTGACGTGATCCCTAAGCCATGTTTTCCCCTGATCGGAAAGCAATAAATGACTTCTATGCCCTTCCCCACCACACAACCCAATACCATGTTTTATACCGATAGGGCATATCTGATCTAAATCTAACAGATAGTATGAATTAGTATAACGTGCATATTCCCAAAGGCGAAGATCAACGAAATTATTACCATAAAATAATTTATAGATTAAGGGGTTCTTAATGATTGCGGTACAAAATAAACTTGATCGCTGTTCACCCCAATGATTAAGGATTGAATACCTGTTATTAAAAATGTTGTAATAAATTGTCCGGCGAATACCAATGAAGTTAAACCGACTATACCTAAGCATAACCTCAAAATAATTATCCGGGTAATAATCATCGTTCTCAATAAAAAATATACGGTCATACCGGGATGATGTAACGCCTAACAGTAACCTTTCGTTAATGTCAAACCCTTCTTTTAAAGGTAGATGATTAACCAGCAAAATTTCTGATGGTTGTACTGTCTGCCGTTCCATCTGAAAAATACAATGTTCAAGAAATTGAGGTCTATCGCCCCGGTCAGCTATAACTATACTGAATTTCATAGATCACCAGCTGTTTTAACAACCTTAACAAGTCTTTGAGCTTTTGTGATATTACTTTCAAGAACGTAAACAGGTATTCCTAATATCCCATCAACGGTTTCTTCTACTATTTCCTTTACCAATTCACGATCTATTGTAGAACCAGGTTTTGACGAATTAACTGCCATTGTGCCACCATAGGCGAATTTTACACCATAACCCTTGTAGGAATTGATTTGTGATGCGATCTCCCTTGGAGTACCCGTCAGGGTTAATACATCACTATCTGTCATACTACGAGCATTTAAAACAACTTCCTTAGAGGAAATCCTTGCTAAGTAATTATCAGAATCCCAGGCATCATTCCCCGGTATAACCATACCCTTTCCCTGTTGTTTTCCCGGTCGTTTTCCAAAAGCATGTTTAGGCAATGGAGTAGCAGCTACCATTGCTAATGATGCAGCACCTATTACGGCTAATAAAGCCATCAAAATAATATTTGGAAATGCCTTAACTACACCAACCGCTGTATTTATCAGAATAGAAAAAATTGCATTAATTTTATCTCTGCGTGCCTGTTTGAATTCAATTTCCTGTTTCTTTTTATCAATATCATCTTCAAGTTTTTTCTTCCGGGAGGCTGTCTTATTATCCAAAGCCTCAACCTTTTGATTATAGACTTCTTCCGTTATAGTCTTCTTGGCTAACTGTGAATCTAAAGAGGCTTTCTGCCTGTCATATTCATTTTCAATAATAAGCGTTTGCTGAGCTGCCCTTTGTTCAGATTCTGCTATTGCATTATTCTCAAGCTGTGTCCTGATACCATCATATCCAGACATAATAGAAGTTGCGGCCGCACCTATAGCTTCTATCTTTGCAGTAATATCCTCAGCATCTATAAAGGTATCAATACTTTCTTTTACGGTCTCAAAAGTACCAAATAGGATATCCCCACTTTCTGATATCCCTACCATGTTTTTCTTTAGGTTATTCCAATCATCCTGTGTCTGACCGAAAATATCCTTACCCGTTCCCTTATCAAGTTCTGTGATACTAACCCCAAGCTTTGCTAATTCAGCCCGTAATTCATTAATACGCTTCGTCAGGGCTGCTTTTTCTTCTTCTGATAAGGTAATACCTACTATCCCTTCCGTTAACGCTAAGGCAGGAGTTAGCTGCTCCTGCAACATGGATATGGTATTCGTGATATACTCCCGTTGCCTATTCAGTTCTTCAAGTGCAAACTTTTCCTTTAGCTTTATCTTAGCAGCTTCATTATCTCCTAATGCAAGAAGTTCCTCCTGAAAGATTGCATTACGGGCAATGGTTTCAGTCTTATAGGCTTCCTCTGCTTTTACGATCTTATCCTCTAACTCCTTATCATAGATATCCAGAAGTTTTTTATTATGCTCTTCATTGAGTATTTCCAATGCCGTAAGCTGATCCGCAGTTAGCGTTTCCATGTTTACGCTAAACAGACTATATTCTTTAAGTCTGTTATCGAATATCTTATTTTCATCAGACCTCATCTTTTCAAATTCTCCCTGTTGCTTTATTCTATCTTCTTCAATAAGCTGTGAGATCTTAAACCCGGAAAATATGTTTTCCGTACCTTTAGCAAACTCTTCAAGAGCATCTAACTCCTTAGCATATCCTGCTTCGGTCTTACCGAATTCTTCACGTATAGCTGAAACAGCTGTAGTATAAACTGTTTGTACTTCTGTTAGTTGTGATGCTATAACCGATGTAAAATCTTCTTTGTTATATATTTCCATTATAGCCTTAGCGTGTTCCCCGGCAGCTAATTCCAATGCCTTCTGTTTCAAAACGACATTATCTATCCCTGCTGCTTCTTCCTTCTTTGATGTATATTCCACTTCTGTTTTAACGATCTCTTTAGCACCCGTACTCTCAAGAGATTCAATAATAGATTCCGTTAAGGTCTTATAAGCATCTGTAGCACTTTTAGCATCATCTTTTAATGCTTTTGTCGTACCTTTAGAGGCATTGCGTAATTCCTCCTCCATTTCTTCCATCTTTAACAGATGCGTTTCTTCCAGTTCATCCAACATCTCAAAACGCATCTGATCATCTGTAACCTCAGTCTCAATATTTGATGCTTCAAGATCATATTCCTCAATCTCTGCCGCCATCCTTTCCTTTATACCCTTAACGGTATTGGATTCAAGCTCTGCCCTCGCCTTCTGTAATTCCTGTAACCGTGTTTCCCAGTTTAGTGCTAATTCTACCTGATCGTTTACTGCCGTTGAAGACGTATTTAACTGCGCCAGATATAATTCCTCTTCCTGATTTAATTCTGCCAACGCATCCGTAGTATTATTGATAGCCGTCTTAGCATCATAAAAAGTAGCTACATTAGCATTCCCTAACGCCTTTATAGAATTCCACACCCTTCCGAAAAACTTCGGGTCTACTCCCTTACCCGCCTCTACATCTAACCGCTTTGCTGCAATCTCATCCATTTTTGCGTTAATAGCTTTTACTCTTGCTTCCTCCTTGATACTTATAATCCATAGATCCAATGATTTTCTTGCTTCCCCATTGGCAAGTGTTTCCTTATTGATATTTGACAACCGGACTTTATCAATTTCAGACAACTGTTCCTTTGCAGATTTAACATCCAGATAGCTTGACTTTGAGTCCTTTATAATATTTACTAATTTCTCAACCTGCCGAATCTGAACGAGTGTATTTTTATTAACCTCTAAATCAATATCATTCATCTCCTGTTTAACCTTTGATACTGCAGAGATCTTTTTCGGTAACAGGGTAAGTATCGATATCAATGCCGCTACTCCGGTAATAATTAATCCGATAGGGTTAGATGTCATTGCCGTATTCCATGCCTTCTGTGCTACAGTAGCGATCTTTGTTGCGCTTGTAAGGTTTGTGGCAGCCCAAGCATACGCTTTTTTAAGTGCAATAGCTATCTTCGTTATGACTGTATTAGCTTTAATAGTAGAATTCTCCATGACCTGTGCTGCCGTCAGCCCATTCGTGATAGCAATAGATGCTACTTTGACAGAGTTTATTATCATCATAGTTAACCGATGTAGCAAAAGTGCACCCGTAGCTATACCTATGATATGTATGAATTTAAAGATAGCATCAGCGTTTTTCAGAAACCATTCTGATAATTCAAACAGACCTTTTTTCACAAGACTCTGTGCAGGATGTAAACGGTGAGATAACTCCATACCTGCCAGACGTATGTTTGCCTTGAATACTTTAGCTTTCTCCGCAGCTGTATCCATCTGCATAGCATACGCTTTCATCAGGAATCCACCCTCACCATAATCTTCATTGACATCTTTAAGCATGACGTCAAAATCTTCCATTGCCTTTTTATTCATCACCCCTAAGCCAATCAATGCCCGGATATTTGGTGTTAACCGCACTAATACGTCCGCATTCTTATCGTATGCATCAGCTATTTTATGGAGGATCGTAACCATACCCTGTTCTCTTACACCCGTAGCACCCCACGTGATACCTAATTCGTCAAATGCTTTCTTAGCGGTTGCCGTAGGCTTTATCATTGACAACATTGCTGCCCTGATAGCAGTAGCAGCCATACGGGCATTAAGTCCATTCTTTGTCATCATAGCCATCATCGTTGCTACTTCCTGATAGGATGCCCCGGCTACATTAGCTATAGGTGCTATGTTCCCTACAACTTTAGCCAAATCCTCCACCGTCATTTTACCATATTTCTGCGCTACGAAAAATGACGATGCAACCTGTGCAGCCTCATCAATACTTAATCGATAGGCATTCATCACCGAGGTCATACCATCTGTTGCAGTAGCTAAATCTGTCACCCCTGCTTTGGAAAGGATTATCGCCTGAGTGATCATTTCCTGGGATTGCTCAACAGACAACCCGGCACTAACTGAACTGAAAAATGCCTTAGTCAATTCGTCTATCTCCAACCCATATGTTTTCATCAGTTGCGTCATACGCCCTTCCAGCGTTACATCCATCCCTCCAAAAAGTAAAGTCTGAACATTGACTATCCCCTGTTCCCATTTCTTGAAATTATTCCATCCTACTTTAATGATCCTGTCAAACGCCATATATGCCATCATTACCCCGCTTATAGCCATGCTTATTTTCTGGAACGCCTGACCTATCCCCATTGAATACTCCCCTACCAAAGTACGTGAGCCGGATACGGCACGATCAAAATTCCTGATCTGCATTTGATTCTTCTGAATAGATGCAGTAAGCTGATCCCGGATAACTCTTGATTTAGCATTAGTTACTGACATCTGATTCGCCTTCTGGATCATTAAAGATGTTTCAGCACGTAACCGGGCGATAGATCCTGCTGCGGTACCATAGGTCTTATCTAATACCCGCATCTGAGCCGAAGCAGCAGTAACGGCTTTCCCAGCTTGCATCTGCTTTATGCTAAGCTGTTCTATCTGCGTTCCTAACTCCTTAATTTTAGTCCGGCTCTCAGTAATCTTTTGACTATTCTCAGTAATGTTTTGACTATATTCCTTAGTTTTCGTCTTATCTTTGTCAATAGCAGTTAATAGCTTTTGATTTTCCGCCGTCAGCTTTTTGATCTGATTCTCTTCCGTTTTCTGCTGACCTATAAGCTTGCTTCTCTCTATACCTAATTGGCGGAGAGCCTCTTTAAGGGATACAACCTTCTGTGTCTGATTATCAACGTCCGCTAACGTGATACGTAAATAAATTTGCTTTTCCATTAGAGAACGGTATTTATAAAATAACGTACTAAATTTGTTCCGTCAAAGTCATATTTGATCTTTGTAACCCAATCAATATAATAATTACATTCTACCAATCCAAGTAAAGACCCGGTATAATTCTGAGAACTCCAGTTATTTTCATCTGTTATTTCTGTAATGATACCCGCATCGGTTATCAGGCAGGAATATCCACTTCCACCACCTACCCCTTTAAGATATGCGCCTCCCGCTGCCCCGGAAACAGCTCCCGTTTTGAGTATCAGTCTTTCAGTTTCAACCAGTCCAACCTTCTCAGCCCAAGCCTGAAATAGTTCTATCGATACAGACTCACCCTGTTTATACTTATCAATATTGTTCACGCAATAATATCCCCGTAACATTGCGTTGCTGATCCAAATTTTTGACCGGAAATCATTATCATCTACACAGCTTATAATATTATTGATATCCTTTACATGAAGAAGAAAATATGCCTCTACGATAAATCCATTATTTATGATATAGTTTTCATTCGCAAAATACTCTGTAAAATCCTTCATCCTCTTCCCCTCAATTTTTGGATAATCGCTACGTAACCCGTTAAAAATCCATTGATCTCCACCGCTACAGGCGGTTACCCCGATATACTTAAATATCCTCACGCCAAAATTCATAAACTGATTAGGCGTTGCGGGATAAACAAGATTCTCATTCCATAGCGTAGGTATCTTTGTATTCTGTAATCCTATCTCCCTGCTGTAATCAAGCATTGTATCAGCAAATACCTTATTTTCAAAAAGCTCGGTTTCTCCATTCCCATTACTGAAAGCGATAACCGATTCCATATTTTGTATCACCTTATCCGCCCCGTCAATTTTCATCCGGTAAATTTTCCAGCTCGGGGTATCAATCTTTTTTACAACAATCGTTCTTGATGTATCCAGTTTTACACTCCAATCAATAGGATCTCCCGCCCGGAACGTTTCGTCTGGCTCAATATAAACCGTCTTTATAAAATTATCCGTAAGATAATTAAGATTAAATAATCCGTTTACCCCTCGTAAAAATTCCAGACATTCAATATCAGGCAATAATTCTGCTGTCGTCCAATCATGCCCCTCCGCTGGCCGGGTAAGAGCCTCACTTATAAGATAAGATTCCTCCATAGAAATCAAATCTACATGAAGATAGGTAGGATATCCGGAATGATTCTCTATCGTTCCGCTTACGGTTATTTTAGCGGTTATAGCATCTGTAACGTTACAGGCTACATACTCACTCATACATTCCATTTGCCTGGCTAAATTAATAATCCCGGAAGGCTGAACTCCAAAGGCATAAGTATCACGTGCGATTTGAACTGCGTTTTGATAAATCTCCAACATAAATGTCGTGTCCAATCCGTCACTCCATTGTACCCATAGCTGAACCAAAAGATGGCATCTGAACCGGAAATTCCCTGCCTTCCCTGCTGCTACCGTATAAGTATAGGTTGTAGTATCATATTGACTGCTCGTATCAAAAAACGGCGCATTAGAATCATCATCAAAAGGTACTATTTTATCTGTTGAACCAAGAAAAGGGCTGATAGCTGTAGGGGCTGCCTGAGAAGGGATTGTTTGTTGGTTTACATCCGTAACAAAAAATCCGGCCATAAATTGATACTCTTTAAGAGTTTCAGAATCGTATATGTCATAGTTATTATTTGTGAAGAACCATTTGGCAAAATCTGCGGTATTCAAAAAAGTGCTTGAAACGGCTATCCCTACTTTCTTAAATATCGCTTTGATAACTGTTATAAGCCGGATCGCTGGCAACCGATCACAAAGAGTTACATAATACCCATTGATAAATTTCCCATAATCAATAAGCGGGTAAAGGTAATCAGTTACTCCCTCTACACCTACCTCTGAACCATCTATGTTGTCATAGGAATATTCATGTTCAATGGTTGGGATGGTAAGGTCTTTCAAACTTATCCCGGTAAGACCACTAACCCATTCTGCATTCCCGGCAACAATTTGAAGTTCATAATAGATTATGTTTTTTTCTATCGTAGTTTTATAATAGATAATATTTCCGATAAACTCAAATGTGCCCTCGGTTAGTAAAGCAGTATCCCCTGTAATTGTCTTTGCGATATTAGGGTCATAACGGAATCCTATGATTTTCCTATTCCTCTCCGTATCCGGGACTTTTATAATTCCCGTCTTGTTTGCCTTCTTTGTGCCTGATTCATTAATATCCGTTATGCTAAAGGAAATAGGAACGTCAACCGTTAAAACATCCAATTGTTCATCGTTTATATATAGCTTATATTCTACCATCAATTCAATAGCTTAGCCTGTAACTTGATTTTGACGGCAGGGATTATCAGGTTGGTATCTTCTAAAACGCTCTCCCCGGATAAGATAACTACTTTAGAATAAATATTGAGCTCTACAAGATAAGCTTCCCGTGCATTATATAGATCCCGGAACCATGTAAGCGTATCATTCGTTTCAGGTGATCCCTCCAATTCCCATATCTCCTCCGCTTCAATACCACAACGATTCAATTCACCATTGGTTATGAATTCTTCCGAAGAACTTTTATTGACAATCTTCCTCTTAGGGAAGGTATACGTATCAAACCCGCCAAAATGATTCTTCCACATAATAGTTGCATAATCAGCCATGCAGCGTGGATTGACATAAATAACCAATATTTCTGATTTACCTGTCAATGATACCTCAATATAATTCACGTTTGCGTTTAAATACCCTTCCGGGATTACTATGATCCCTCTACCCCCGTTTATGACAAGAGTATCACCATACGAGGAATTCCCTCCTACAAAAAGAACTAAGTTTACCACCCATGCCACTGATGCCTCATCTGTTATAAATGAAAACTGTAAGGGATCAACCGTATTCACTTTAAGATTTGAAGGGCGGGATTGAAGGAACTTCCCGCTTGCATTACAGAGATAATCACTAAAGGTTTCATCCGATTGCTTCGCCATATTATAGCAAATAATAGGACTTCCACCTACCGTTGATATAGCCAGATTATCCCCTATTACAAAATCGTCATTGCCATCCTCATACCATTCCTCAATAAGTAACGTATAGATAAAATAAGATCCGGTACTGGATTCCGCAACAATAACTATTGACGTACTGATAGTGAAGGCAAGCTGAGATTGTAGTATCTTATTTGCATCAAAAGTAAAGACCCCACTTGAATCCGATTGCACATATTTTGAAGCAATAACCGTTCCTGCGCCATTTTTAACAACACATTTCAACTGTAGATTATTCAATCCATCATAACGATCTGAGGTAAATTTCCACTCTACAGGGTTATAGGCTGGATGTTTAGCTGCCGGATAAACAGTATTTGTAATAGCCATGACTTAAATTTTTAAGCTGCCTTATTATATTCATCTATAAGGTTTTGCACGATACCGTCAAATCGTTTGAAAATGAAAGGCTCAACGATAGATGATAAACCGCTTTCAATATTAATTATTGAATTGGTTAGCCATTTCGTTCCCGTCCCAAAAGTCCGGATCTGCATACCTACTTTATGTTGCGTATGTGCTATTGCGAAAACAATCGATAGGTTTTCCTTACTATCCTTAGCTACACCCATACGCCGGGAGACATAGTTTATCAATCCCTGAATATACAGACTTGTACCGCCATGCTTTGTACCATCAAAGGGTATACGATTCGCCGGAACACCTTTATCCTGAATGATGCCATACCTATAGCCCCATGTCTCCATGATCCACCGATCGGTATAAGCCCATACTTTAAATTCCAGTTCTTTTATAAGCTTCCCTGTAAGGTAATGCCCTTCCAGAACCCATTCCTTTAAAAAACAGGTTGATATATAAGTCCTGATAATATTCACCTGGTCTGGCGTTAGCATATCACTTTTATTGTTACCGTGAATTCTACTCCGATATCATCATTCACCGTTATGCCTTGCGGATAAGGGATAGCCGTTAAAGGCGAGTTACTTGAAAGCCCCGTATTCTGATCGATATATCCAATGAATGCTACTGCAAGCGTATGAATATAATCCCATGATTCTTCCCGGGTAGCTACTGTACGTGAAGCCTTAGTCAAATCATTGATAATAAAAAAGTTCAACTCTGTCAGAAAATGTTTTTCCCGTACATTCACTTTCCATGTCGGCGGTACTACAAGCATAACAGGATAAAGCACCGATTTATCTTTCTCCCTGAGAATGTTGATTTCTTCAACATATCCGAAACGGTATGTCTTAATCCCTGCTGCAAGAGCATAGGTTTCAAGATTATCCTTTAAGGTTTTGTAGTTCATTGACTTTGTTGCATTTGTATGTATTTATATTTTGCCCTGATATAGCTTAGCCGGTTCAAAAATTCATAGACGTTTAACTGTTCTACTTCTTCTGTCGTGAAGTGTGAATCATCTTCTACCTCATAAATTAATGACCGTACCCCAAACTCCCTTAACCCTGAAGCTCTGACTGCAATTCCATCCTTTCCAGATGTCTTTGCGTTATCCCCGATAATATGTTTAAACGTCTTACTGATATATTCAATCCACCGATGATGTAAAAAAAAATCCCCCACACAATATCCATTGTCAACTCTTTGAAGTCCTCCGCACGTTTTAATGCTGTCTGTTCATTATATTCCTCTCTATCTTTACGACATAGGATTGCAATAATCAATGCCATATTTTCTATCCCTATCGTTTTCGTTTCAAACATAGAGGACATTAACTGCGTTGATTCCACAAAGGTTATCGCCTTTTCATCAGCCAAAGGAATAATCATCTCTGCTATTTTTTTATCAGACGGAATGATATATTCCTCACCCTTAAAGTCAAAGGAAATAATACTTGTAAGGGTATCCTCTTTAGGGGCATTACTTAATGCAAGCAGATATTCAAGACAATACTTGTAAAAAAAATCGGTGATATATTGAACGTGCCGGAAAAATCCATATTTAACAATCTCAAATTCTTCGCGTGGTATATCACTTAATGCCAGTATCACTTCAATATAATAACGTGGAAAAACATCTAATTCCTCATTGGGTGTAGAATCCAATAGATTACCGGTTTCCAGATGCTTTTTAAGTTTTTCAGGAATAGGGATATCTATGATAGCTTTCGCCTGATTTAAAGTCAGATCTTCCCATTCCTTAAATCCATACGTTTTCCCGTTAAGATTGATTTCCCGCATTTTCTATTTTTTTTAATCCCGTTTCTAATATCCTTTGATAATATTCATCTAATCATTATACCGCAGGTTCAAAGGTTATGTATTTGATCTGATTATCTGTTAGCCATTTTTTTGCCCTATCGCCCGACCATTTAATTTTTGAGAACCGTAAAGACTGTGCCGCCCAATCTGATTCCTTTCTACCTTTAAGATGCCCCCAAATGATACTGATACTACTTGGAACAACTATACCATGAAGGGTTCCACCCTTTGTACGTCTGAACTTATCGAACTTACCCGGATGTATCAGCCGGGCAGCGTGTTCATTATAAGGGTTTGATATTTCAATAGCATCCTCCGGTAATGGCATGATTCCTTCCGGCGAAGGGATTACTACCGTTGGCGTTGGCGTAGCTTCTTCCGGCTTTGGATTAACCGCATAACGTTCAAGAATATACTCATCAGGGAGCCATAAGTCTTTGAGGATTTCATTAAGAATCTTATCGTTCTCCAACTTCTCCCGAAATGGGGTCTTATCTGATTCTTCAAAGACAAAATCCCCATCCGTATCAAATCCCCAAAAAGCAATCTTTTCCCTGAACTGTTCATTAAGAACGTCAAGCATAAAGCATCGATCATTGCTGTTTATTTCATCCTCAACCTCTTTAGCTATAGTAGCTCTTGCATAAGCAGCCTGCGTATCTGTAGTCGTAATCGTCTGGCCTAAAATAAGTCGGATGATTGCGTCAGACATACGTTTATGGAATCCTTCAAACAGGGCATTAGCGGAAGCACTTGACTGATTAATAAAATCTACCTCTACTCCTTCCGGGAGATTGACAACGCCACCGCTACCCGCATTCTCCAAAGCACTAACTACCCTGCTCCTAATGTTTGTATCACTCCCGGTATACTTAACCATCCTGAAGTTATTACCCGCTAATTCCGAATAATTAGCCCAATCACCCATCATATTGCGTTTATAGATCGCATAGATAGAGATCACCCTTAGTAATCCAAAAATATTGGAATCCATTACTTCCAGAAGCAGGTTTTTATACTCATCCGTAAGATATGGTATCCCGGTCATATCCCATGGTGTTTTCATAACGATCTTTCTTTCCGGGTTTATATTTATACGGGGTATCAATACATAATTGAAGAAATCCTTTGAGTAATCGAACTCAAACAGGCTATGACCCCAAAAGATAGTATCCATCAGATCGTTTTTAAATTGACGGAAGGGTATGGTATTAATCCATGCCGTTACTTTTTCATCAATCTGATCATCCCGCTTAAAGACCAAATTCAGGTTAAGGATATTTGCTTTTCTTTTTTCGGTTGTTGTAACGTAATCATCATCCAATACCGTCTGAAAATAGATTTCATAAAGCTGTTTTCTGCTGGGGAGATAAATATTCTCAGAACTTTTTACAGCATTAATCCAATCATTGATATCCTGACTGCTTCGATTAGGTGCTGCAGTAATAAGATCGAATGATCCTACTTTTTGCGTTAATACCGCTTTCGGTGTACGCTGAATATTGAAACCCAAGATTTTCATAGTCTGTTTTTTCGTGTTTGTGTTAATATAACCGACCCATGCTTTTCCTTCGTGCACATCTCTCCTATGCCTGTCAGTACGTCCGGAGCGTCCTTATATTTATTTTCTCCATTGCGTATAAAGTTAATAATATGCTGATAAAACTCAGGCCAGCGGACCCCCCAATTTAGTGGAAAATAAACATTTTGCTGCACCCATGCACTCCAGGTGTTTATGCGGACATTCTTATTATCTCCTTGATGAAACCAATCAATGACCGTATAATGATTATCCATCTTATGACACCATTCCTGCACAGCACGGGCAAAGCCACGGCCTCCATTATTACTTTCAATCTTTGATAGTTTTACCCCCTCCATCATCCTTGCCGTCGCCAGTTCGGTCACCTCCATCGGCTCCTGCGTGTAATAAACATCTAAAATATATGCCTGCCGCTGATATTCAAGGTAATTCACAGAACAAAGATAACACTCCCCTTCATCGGCCGTATCTGTATAATTATGTATTTCTCCAAGTATTTGCCCTTGATCATTGCGGGGTAATTCTTCATAAATTTTCAGATGCTGGTATAATCTCCCCTGTAAATCAACGGTTAGTTGATGATAGTTTGCCCAGAAAATCATTGCCGTATTCAAATCATGTAACATCAAATTTTTACGATGTGTATATGCATCAAAATTCAACAGATCATCGCATAACATCTTACCATCCTTATAAACCTCTTTAGAAAGTATATACCATTCATTACCTTCGTCTGATTCCAAAAGCCTGCCAGCCGGATCTTTCTTTGACCACCGCGTAGCATTGAATATTTCCAGGGGCTGTCCAAACTCGGCACTGACACGTGAAATAAATGTACCAGTATACCATAACCATAATTTTTCAAGGTGCGTCTCATTCAATGCCTCCTCAGCGCCTTTCACCGGATCATCGATGATCAAAATTGTACCACCCTTGGATGTCAGAGTACCACCTATACCTGCTCCCAGATAGGAAAAATGTTGCCCCTCTAATGCCCATCGTTGCATAGTAGCATCACCCTGTTTGATCTTCGTGAACGGGAAAATATCATGATAAATCAACTGATCCTTGCCCTGCCGTGTTTCACTGATACCATCACGTGTATATTTTGAGAAATCCGTGGCGGTAATATCGTTATAACTGCCAATAATAAATTTCTCATTAGTGTTCAATCCCAATACCCATTTGCAGAAATTAACCAGCGTGCGGCTCTTGCCATGCTGTGGCGGATAATTGATCATAAGCTTCCTGCATACCTTGCCGTTTAACATCAACTCACCACGGTAAAGTTTTTCCAGCGCGTCACATAACTCCCGCAGATGAGACCGGTCGTCCTTATAGAAATCCGGAGCTGTTAGTTTGCAGAATTCCCAGAAATTCACCCGGGCCAGGTTCACGTCAATAATTTTGTCAATCCCCCGCTTTTCCATATTTCAACTTGCAAAGTTCTTCATATGAAAGTCCCAAATTTGGAATGATAGGATCTCCGGTCTGCTCAATACGTTGCCGGTATTGATCAGGATAATTACGTTCCAGCCACCAGGCCCCCGATGTCCAGGATTTGTCCTCGATGATCTTCCGCTTTTGCAAGTCCTTAATCTTATCATCACCCGTTGATTCAGCTTTTTTAACCTGTTCGGAGAATTCGGGTTTATCCATCCATTCAATAAAAGTTGAATAATGAATATCAACAATTTTACACGCCCTAACCCTGCCTTCACCATTGTTCAATGCTTCAATAATCTTACTAGTATGTTCTATATCATATTTCATAAAAAAAGCTGCCCTGTCAGAGCAGCAAAATTAGTTTTTTTTTGAACGATTGTCAAGTATTATTTTATTGCATTAAGCAAATCAATTTTATAATAAACATTTTCATCAGGAATCAATTTTTTCGCTTCATTATAAAAAGCTTTCCAGTCGATTTTCTTTTCGATGGATGGAAAATTATTCAACTTCCCTATTTTCCAATAATTAACAAATGGAAGTAGGTTCCTTATCAGATTGAGGCTTTCCTTTTGATAAATCACCGGTTCTATTGACACCCATGTAAATATATCTTGTGTATGAGCATATTTCAAGGCATCGATCCTGCTTTTTATAGATGGTGCCGAGGGTTCCCATTCCTGCCGGCTTTTTTCATTATCGAAAATAATTGTGCTTCCAAATCTCCAGTTATTCCGCTTCAAAATATCGAAATCATTCATTGCCCTGAATCCGGCTTTTGTCAAAATGGTAACTTTCTTAAATTCATTTCTTTCAAGTATCAAAAGTGCTTGATGGGTTACTTCTGCCGCCTTATCAGATTGATAAGGATCAGACATGAAACACAATAAAACCTCTCTCTTTTCGCCCCGATGATTTTGGGCATCTTTTTCAAGATGTTTTAGGATGTCTTTTCTGGCTTGCGGATTCGCTGACCAATCTTCAAGCGTTTTAAATTGTATTTTAGGACAATAGCAATACTTACAAGCATGTAGGCAACCAGTATAAAGATTTATTGCAAGCTCGCTATATTCTCTGGCCTTGCCCCTTGGTTCATAAATTATATTCATTTATTCAAAAAGAACTTTATAATTTTGCAGAATCTCATTTGTTTATATTCTTTTTCTGTTTTTTTTCCAGATTTCTTCCATAACAGTATTATCCTTTTTGATACGTCTTATGACAGGATGCATACCGCAAAGCAGGGATTCCATTGCATCAGGATCATCCTTCACCTCCGCATAAGCCTCCCATTTACATATTGAATCTCCGCCCTTTTTCAGTTCAAAACCACAAAGACGGTACATAAACTGTGTCCACATAGGATACAAATATATTACTAAAATCAATAAATAATATTGTCGGTTAATAACTTCCGGATTATTTCGCTCTCAGAAATAAAAAGTTCTCGATCATCTTTCTGGCTTCTTTCTGATTTACCTCACTACCGATTATCCGCTCACCTTCCGGGGATGTAATCTCGTAAAAGTTATCATTTGTAATAACCGCCTTCCAGCCCTTATATTCAAGACGATCATCCTCCCAATTAAATCTTTTTAGCTTTTTCATAACCTTTGAATATTAATTGTTCCTGTCCACATTCAGGGCATTTCAGTTTTTCACCATCAAATGCACAATGTATAGACCGATCCTGATCATACATAGCCAGAGAATGACCATTTGATTTAACCTCAAACTTATGCCCACACTCAAGACAAACAATCTCAACTAACTCTTCCATTTAATTATCTTTTATAAACCTTAGCCATCTAAGGAGTGGAGATTCTTTAGGCTTATGCCATATAAGGAATGCTATGAATAGCCCTACGGCTATACCAAAATACTGGCCATAATGTCAATTCTTGTGATTTTCATAATTTTTTTTATTAAGGTTTTCCAGATATTTTTTTTAATGCTATCCTAAAGGCAAATGCCTTTACGGTTTCACCCGGTAATCGGGATTGTGGAGATTTGTATATATAAGCTTTCTCCTTACTATAAACTATTTTCTTAATTTCTTTTATTTTTGAATCATCATTACCAAGTGCCATGATATCAATAATCAAATTAGCTGTTTTATCATTGAACCACCATCCAGAATAATAATGAGTATAATCATTATTATTGGTTGTCTGATAATAGGCTTTTTTAACGGCAAGTTGCATCGATTTGTCACAATCAAATGGTAATTTGTTTTTAGGGATTGAACCTATTACGCAAATCCAACTTGCTTTATAATTATTAATTTTACTCATTGCTGTTTTTCCCATGATTGTTTAATTTAACGTTAAATCTCAAATGTAAATCCGGAATTTGCCCAGCATTGATGCCAATGCTGATATTCTGATGTAATTTATAATCGAAGCAAGCCACCGGAGTAATTCTCCAGTCTCGCATTTTCGCCTTTTCCCCAGGTGGATGGGTGACAAGCAAAGTCAGATCATAACAGTATTTTTCATATTGCAGGGCCGCACCAATGGCAAATCGCCTCCATAGATATTTTGCTCGTAGTCCGGTAAAATATCCAAGCGATCGATAATGCCACAATTTATCAACGTGCGTTATATTACCTGACTGCCAAAATGGAATGGCCAGATAAGCAGTTGTTTGGATATGCTTAACCTGGTAGCCAACCTCAATGGTAGTGTAGATATTCCCGTTATATCCGAAGGTGCTGCCAATCTCCTGACCCTTACAGGTTTGAACACAAAACATTATGCAAAGTAAAATTAGCCCAATATTTTGTGTTTTCATTGTTTTTTATTTACATTTATCATTTCCTTTTCTTTTGAATCAGATCATATTTACTTAAATATTTATCAATAATATTCAGACATAAATCCATGTCATCATCAACGCTTTCAGCTTTCTTGCGACCCCAGAGCAGCCATAATATTTTCCAGGCATGAGATTTCTTATTTGTTTTCATTTTTCAGTTTGTATTTGAATATCGGAAACGTAATTTCAAGATTGCCTATCCGGATCCGCATCCACCACATCCCGTTAGGGACTTTCTTTCTGAAATGTTCAATCATAATTTTATCTTAACTGTATATACATATACGTTAACGTGCATTTTTTAATGAGCGTAAACGTTTTTCAAATTCACTTTCTACGTATTTATAAGTTGTAACTCTTTTTTGTTGCTGTATTACTCCCACCGCACTTACTCTTTTGCGAATTTCCCAATTATCGTACCCACAACCACATGGACAATAAACTAAATAAGTTAGTGCGGGATTCATGGCAAACTGCCATTCTGTATAAGTCCATGTGGTATCAGCATTCTGGTTGTAATTAATCGTATCAATACTAATCCAACTTTCGCAATACGTAGTATCTTTTATCCACGTTCCGCAATCTTGCGAGTAAGCCGATGCGCAAAAAACGCACGTTAACAAAGTATATAAAAAATACCTTGCTTTTACTGGTAATCTAAAATTTGTTTTCATATCAAATTATATTTTAAGTTTAAAAATTTGTGTTTTAAATCCGGTACTTTTCATATACGAACCGTTATGCCCCATTTAAGAACGCAAAGCACGAACAACCTTGCATTTTACTATCCTGTATTTTTCATTCTCAAATTCAGTTCTTTTGAGGCGTGAAAAATGATAGTATAGAGCATCTTCTTTTAATTCTGTTTTCGCACAGATAGCGGAAACACTCCCCAAAATTTCAGGAGTGTTTGTTTGCTTGTTTAAAAACCAGAACATTATTGTTCAATTAACATTATTTTTTCTTCAATTGCATTTTCAATCTGCTCAGTAAATCCACAAGCGTCAAAATCCATTTCATCAATACTTTCGTAACCAAAATCTGCTGGGTCTGGTGTTTCGTGGTCTTTAATAGTGTAAAAACAATTTTCGCTTAATGATTGCTGACCTAAGTAGTACAAGTAATCAACTGTCAATTCGTTTGTTTCTTCATCAACTTTAAAGAAGAATGTTCTGTTTGCGCGGTCACCGCTTAAAGCAGTTGGCATTAATTCGATAGTTTTTTCTACTAATTCGTCTTTTCTTGTTTTGTAAATTTCTAAAGTTTTCATTGTCGTAAATTTTATTTGTGAAACATTTAATTAATTATTACACTACAAATATACAACGTTATTTTGTAATCGCCAAATATTTCTACAATTATTTTCACTTATTTTGTAATTTAATTTTATTCTAAATAAGAACGCAAAGAAAAACGGGGCATAACCGCACCTATAAGCAATACAGCCAGATACTTACGTGCAAACTTGAAAAATACTGCAAGGCTGTACTGCTCATAGCTGCAAAGCGTTATGCCCCATTTAAGAACGCAAAGAGTCCTGCCATTTTCGAATAGCTTTGACCAGATTTTGAACATTCTTTTTGTGAATTTTTGGTCATTCATTTTTTCCGTTTTAATAAATTCTTATATATGTCGTCTGTTTTCTGCTCGAATTTCGCCAGAGAATAACCTGCATAAAAAAGAATTATGGCCACGATCAGATAAATAATTAGTGCTGTCATTTCGCCTGTTTTCAAAACTCCTCCGCTTCTTTTTTAATCAGAAAAAAATGAATACCATTTCTCTTCCTTCCATTCACATTTTACTTTCCTTTTTTTCCGAACCCAAAATTTTGCATCTCTCAGAGACAGGAAGTACTCATAATTGTATTCATCTTTACAATCATTTAGGTGAGCTGTAATTTTATCGGTAACCTCAATAACATCATCGAATTGATTAATGAATTTCATTGTTTTTTTCCTCCTTTAAATCTATTTTTACTTGTACCTTTTTTAATAAATCACTTGGAATCATAAAATTATATCGCAATGTAAATTGTACTTTTTCCGAATTAGGATAAAAAACATGAGCCTTTACCCCATGTCCATTTTTTGCTTTAATAAGTATTTTCCTTCCCTTATATTCATACTCGCTTGTCCACCATACTCCGTCAGGATGTATTTGTAATTTTATCATAGCTATTTTTTTTGGATCATGTAATAGATTATCCTGTTCTGGGATATCCTTAAATGTCGTATGTTCCCAAATAATTACTTTTTTTGTCATGTTAGTTTTAATTATTTCCTCCAAATCTTTCAACATCTCTTTGTTTAATCTCTTGAGAATCTTGATCATCCTTGGTTCATTATCTTTTTCTGATCCTAATTTATCTTCCCTGAGAAACCCCCATTTTGCAACAAATTTCTGTGGCGTCATGGCTGTTCCTCCAATTCTTTTTTAATAAAAGTTATTTCCCCATTAATAAATATGCCTATATAGCCCTTAGACTTTATCGGTAGTTTGTTTTTTAAGGGTTAGGCACTTTTTACAGGGTGTGTTGGATAAATGAAAGCCCACCCTACAACGACATAATGGAACCAGCTTTCCGTTCTCGTCAAGTTCCCAAAAATGTTGCTTATAAGTATACATGTTTTTATGGTTTTATGAATTCAAGCTTTTTTTCCGCTGGATTAAATTTCGGTTTGTATCCCAAAAGAGCCAGGTGTTCGATATATTGCTGCTCTTGTTCTATGGTAAGAGTGAAAGAAAAATCCTCATCCCAGTGATCTGGAAAGAGGACGGGCTTCTTTTTGATGGGTGCAGTATAGACAGCTATTGACTCTTTCGGCTGCTTTTTATACCAGTGAATAAAATGACTTTTCACTTCTTGTAAGGGTTTAGCAGCATCTTCTGTTAATTTTAACTCCTCAAGAAATTGCCTTAGCCATTCCGTACATTTCGCCTTCGTGATATGAAAGTGCATAGTCGTCTGTTCTATCCAGGATTCAGACCCCATAATTTCGGTTTTGAGTTCATTAAAAGGTAAAATCATTCGATTAGCAAAATTCCCCCCTGCACCCCCCTTAATATCCTTATCCTTATCTTCTTCTTCATCTTTAACAGTATCACATACTGTATCACATACTGTATCATATAGAGTATTAATATTTATTTTTCTTTGTTTCAATAGAGTATTGATTTTTTTAAACATAGGAGCTGATTCTTTTAACGGAAACCCATATTGAAAGCGTATAAAATCATTAATTAGCCAATAATTTCCTTCATCCAGGATGGTTATTTGCTCTTTTAAATTTTCAATGATTTTTTGTCTGTCAAGTTTTCCGAGATAGGCTTCAACGATTTTCCAGTTTGCTGTCCAAATCCCTGCTGCATCACAATCTGAAAGCATATAGAACCAAAATAGCTTTGTTTTTTCATCCAGATCAAAAAACCAAGGTTTTTTCCAAATTTCAGTGTCTGTCAGTCTTTTACTCATAACCATTTAAAAAAATAAAAAAAGTCAGGCACGGCTAATCATCCGTTGAAATGAAGGAAGATAGAGGGCTTGCGCTTGCTCTGTACCTGACTGTGAATTTTTCATTGAATTTCATAGGCTTATGATTAGCTTCTATAAAAATACAAAATATAATGAACGAAAGCAAAAAAGGTTATTAACATTAAAAAAAAATGTTAAAAAAAAATTGGCAATTCTATTTCAATTCTAACATTCCACCTCCATCACTAATGCCTCATATTGTGCTCTGAATTTTTTATCAGATTGATATAGATTATCTACTTTGTGACAAGCATTTAAAACTGTAGCATGATGGACGTGAAACAACACTCCGATTTGATTTAGCGATAAGCCAGTATTTTCTCTGATAATTTTCATAGCAATATGTCTGGCATCAACAATAGGACGATCCCTTTTCCCCTTTTTTAATAGCTCTATGTCTAAATCAAAATATGCCGCAGCGGATCGCATGACAAAGTCAGCAAAGATCAGATCTATATGAGAATGATTGATCTTATCGGAAAGCCAGATCAATTCAAGGTTTATCTTATTGCGCAAACGGCGAAGTTTGTCATAACGCGCCTGCATGATTTTTATATCCTGATCTGAAATCATTCGTTGTATCGTATTTGTGTTTCAATTCCAGTATGGTGCGATTAAAAGTTGAGCGTTTAATAAAACGGGCTATAACACTATATATAGGCAAATTGCCGTTTTCTTTTGTTGCTTTTTCAATATTCATTTTCCCTCCTTCTGTCGTTTTATTATTATGACTTTTCCTGTTTTACAATAAGTGTGTCCTGAATATTTACAGCGTCCATTTTTACCGTTTCGTGGCATATATTCTTTACATTGTATCCCGCAATTTTCACCTACTATTCCAACCTCTTTATGAAACTTGCAAAAAAAAGTATCAGTTCCAGTTTCACGTTTTGCCTTATAAATTTCCATTTCATCTATGCCTTCATCCTTCATGTATTCAATAAGATAACCATATAAATAGCAATATTCCTCATCAAACTCACTGAAATAATATTTCATGGCTGTTATTCCTCACCAAATAATTCTTCTTCTAACCAATCAAACCAATCATTCTGAAGCTCATTCCAAAATACATCTCCCTTTATTTTTCTTGCAGCTTTCAGTTTGTATTTGAATATCGGAAAACTCACATTTAAAAAGCCAATCTTTATCCGCACCCACCACATACCCTGACCCTGGTTGGTGGTACTTAGCCTCACTGGTCAGGCAGGTCGTTGAGCAGCCCGTAAAGCACCGGATGATGAAATACAGCCCACAGATCAGGATAATACGTATCTGCCATTTTTCTGATTTTGTCATTTTCTCAATTTTGCCTTGCTCCCCTGCAGGAATTTGAATATTAACCAGGTGAATCCAATCCAAAGTATTAGAAGAATGTACCAGTTGTGAATGATGTATTTAAAAAACATAGCTATTTGATTTTAAGGATCTATTCCTTCGATTTCAACTTCCAGGTCGTTGGTGATGTAATCCGATTATGGTCTATCCTCCGATGATCAATCCAGGCTTTTGCGTCACGAAGCTCCTCAAACAGGCAAGTATTGACCGATCCCGGCGCGTCGATATTTCGAATCTCAGCCCTTATATTCACCGAAAAACCCTTCTCTTTGGTCAGTGTGTCGCCAAACTCATTGATGTAACTTTGACCAATTTTTATTCGGAGATAATCGTACATATCCTGATCGATCCAGCGCATAATGTTCGCATTCAATTTCTTCCGGTTAGACAGATCAATCTCAAAGCCATCAAAGATTGCATCGATAAGATGCTGAAGGTATTGGCCATCCCATTCAGCAATGATCTGATCCAGTTTTTCGATCTCTGGATTATATTCTGTTCTGGGAATCCGGATAATTTTCAGGACCCGCTCAAGGATTGTAAGTTTTTTCATGGATGTTTTCAATATTTTTAAAATGGTTCCTTGTTAAATTCTATCTCTATCCCTTTCTGTGCAGCATGTACCGATTTCCCTGTCATAGACTTGATTTCTGATACAAACCGTTTTTCATCCGAGTTCCTGTCTGAAAGATGGATCAGTACGATATTTCGCACTTGGCTTAAATCTTGATTTTTAATGATCTGTTTTGTGGTTTCAAATTCCATGTGCGAAGCTAGCAACCTGGCTCTTAATGACAAGGGGACTGTTTCTGATTGAATATTCTTTGTAAGTTGATCATCTGAATAATTTGCTTCGATCATCAAATGGTTAAGCCCGGAAAAGCTATAACCGCAAGTCATCGTATCGGTCAGAAATAATATCTTTCCTGAATCTAAATGCTCGATGACAAAACCAAGGCACGGCACGTCATGAGCAACCGTGAAGGCAAGGATTTTGAAATTCCCAGCCTTGTATCCGTGCCCTGGTTGTATCCTTTTTCTGAATGATGCTGCCTCGTCAATATTCTTCGCCTGGAAAGTTTCTTCCAGGGCCAGGACAGTTATGCCGGCTGTCATCAATTGTTCGATATAACCTGCATGATCATGATGAGAATGGGTAACAATGCAGGCAGCAACCTTTCTTAAATTGAAATTCAGGGCTTTCTTTACTTCCTTCAGTTTTATCCCAGCTTCAATGATCAAAGCCTCGCTATTATTTTCAAGGATGTAACAATTGCCTAAACTATTGCTGCAAAGTATTTTTAGCTTCATTTTTAACATTAAATTTATTAAAATCCAGGTCCCTTGATCGTATCGTCGATTGCAGACGGCTGCAATGTCTCTGTCTCCACTGACGTTTTCTGTATTGGCTGTTTTGCAACTGGTTGCTTTTCAGGCACTTCCTCAAACTTGACATCTGCGATATTAATCGGTTCCGGCGTCTTATGAACAGTTTCATTGCGCTGTTCCGTCGCAACGTCGACTGTCTCGTCGTCCTTCACCCCTTCATACATCCAAGCATCGTCAGAAGAATTGATGGCCATTTTGCAGGCACGGCCAATTACGGTTTTCTTGCACATCTCATCCGTAAAATTCTTATGTGCCGGAGAAGCTCCCTTTGCCGCTCCCTGCTCCCAACTGCGGCGAATCTGGGCAATGGTCATAATCGTTGCTATCGTCTTATCCTCCTTCTGAAGAATGCAATAAGCTCCTTTAATCTTGTCAATGTTGATGTTCTCCAGCTTCTGCTCATGCTTGATAATCCGTGTTATCCCTGTCACTGCATCGATCTCGTACGTGAATTCGTCTTCTTCATAAATAACATTAGCAACCGGATCGGCAGTGATCCCACCTGATCGTTTTGCAAGTGCGACTGAACCGAAATAGGATCTTACACAAGTCAGTTTATTTGCATATGCGATGAAATAAACCTGCTTTTTGATCGGGGAAAGCCCTTGCAGAACCATATCCAGCAAACAGCGGGCAATCGATTCCCTGGTGCATGCTTGCAAAACAGGGACGTTATTCTTATCTTTGACCTCCTGCATGAGCAGCCAGGCAGATTTGAGCTGATTCTCAACAATATAATTTTGCGGCAGCTTCATAGTGCCGTTGTCTTCAAATTCCTTGATCTTTGAAAGAACTGAATCCGAAATATTCTCGAATTTTACGACAGCCTTCACCTGAGCCGGGGGTTCCTGCTTTGAATTGTTATTGTTCGTTGATTTCATGTTATTAAGTTTAATTGTTGATAATTAAAGTTTTATCGCGAGTGACTACCAAATTTATCATCTGAGATTGAACATCAATCACATCGTTGACCGCTTCGCGGTTGTCAATCCAAATTGGTGCGAAATACTGATGATGTTTCGACAGTGCATTGATGATATCCAATCCTGCATTTATTCGCATGCCGTTATTCAGATCAGAATAGGGAACCCCGTCAATGGTTGCCTCACAGGTTTCGATCTCCCCGCCGTTGATCTGGATCTCAAACATCTTGAAGCGCACCAGGTTGAATAGACCATTGATGCGCTTTTCAACCTCTATGATCTTTGCCTTTGAAAATTCAGTCATGACAAATTCTATTTTTTCAAGTTCGGCAAGCTGTTGATTCATTTGAATCAGTTGCGCCTCAAGCGTGATGATCCGCTCCTGGCTTTCCTCAATTCTTTCCTTTTGCGATAATTCATGATATAGATCATGATTCTGCATTTGATAATTGGCTTTCCGATCATTCAGTTCACGGATAAGCAGGGATTGTTCCGGTTTTTGTGCTGGTTGCTGGATCTGTTTTTCAAGATTTTCGATTTCAGCATCAATGTCTGAAAGCTCTGGTAAAGAGATTGTTTCAATATCATAAGCAATCTTTGTCGGCAGAGAATTCTCGGCCGCCTGAATCTCCTTTTCCGTGATCTCAATTTCTGATCGAATCAGCGACAAGGCTTTTTCTAAAGACTGATTTTTCTCCCTTACCTCATTTACTTGCTTTTTTAAAGAGCGCCCTTTTTCGGTGATTTCTTTCAAACGTGTTTCTTTTTCGGTATTGAAATGCTCTGAGAGCGATTGCTTCTTTTCCTCAACATCCGCCTCTTCAAAGGCACGCTGGCAGGTAGGACATATAAATTCTTTTTCATCAAATGACAGATGTTTGTCAAACTGTTTTTGCCATTCAGCGCGATATTGTGCCAGTTCTTTTTCTGCCTGTCGGATGTCGATAGCATAATTATCTATACTCCGCGTATGTCGGTCCGATTCCGTCCATTTCACCGCCATCAAATCCTTCATCTCTCCGATCTCGGTCATAGCTTGTTTGTATTTTTGATTCATCCCTTCGATGATCTCCCATGCCATTGAATATCGCCGGCGTTTCAGTTCGGATATCTTGTGCAGGTTCTCGTCGTACTGTTGTGACAGTGCCTGAGTCTGCTTGCTGACGTCTGCGATCTGCTCGTCGCAACTGGCGATCTCTGCTTCATTCTGCTGGATCCGTTTTTCAACGAAATCCCAATCCTCAGTTGTGGGCATATTGCGCTTGAGTTCATCGATGCGGGGCGGGATGTCTGAGATCTGATCACGGATTATCTTTTTCTTTGCCCCGATCTCCCGCTTGTATTCATCCAGCGTTTTACCATTGAGCTGATTTAGCAGTGTGTTAAATTCTTTGTTGTCTCCGGCAATTTCCTGATCAGAAATATTCCCGGCCATTTTCAAAAGGACTTCGCGCTGGAATTCCTTTTTCTGTGAGGGGAAATAGGCGGGATTGGTGATCAGCTTAAATAACTGCTCGTGGCAGAGGTCACTTACGATCTCCTGATACTCCTTCTGGGATCGGGGAACATCATTGACGAAATATCCGGTTTCGTGGCCTGTGAATTCTTCAATCTCAGATCCCCGTTTCTTCTGCCATTTTTCATTCAGGGTCCGGCGCAGTCGTGTATATTCACCGTCAATCTGGAGCAATCCTTCGACCTCATGAGGTAACCTTGAAATCGGGTTTCCATCTAAATCCAAAGTCTTTAAGCTGAAGTCTGTCCGGTTGAAAGAGTCTTTTCCAAAGATCAGCCATAAAAAAGCATCCATAATCGTTGTTTTCCCTGTTGCATTATCGCCCGAAATGAAATTGGGCGAGTCCAGGTAAAATTGAATCTTAAGATTCTTGATTCCCTTAAAATTCAAAAGCCGTAATTCTCTTAATTTGATTTCCATGTTGCGTATAAAGTTTA
>Ga0265592_1000200_pt1 | contig 34738 bp, 25 predicted proteins | sample saktaG_7_FD_190141 | JGI IMG/M metagenome (GOLD analysis project Ga0265592, IMG submission 190141) | Saline water microbial communities from Sakinaw Lake, British Columbia, Canada - sak_2010_1_5_120m | ecosystem: Environmental > Aquatic > Non-marine Saline and Alkaline > Saline ... | reverse complement strand
AGCCAGCCCTGGGGTCAAGCCCGGGATAGCAAGGTGGTGGGTCAAACCGGGGATGACATGGTGTGCGGCAAAACGTAAAAACATAACCTCAAAAATATTGCCATCCCGACCGCCTAATTTGCCATCCTGGCCACCCAAGTTGCCATCCCGGCCTTGAGCCGGGATCTCTTCTCCTTTTGGGTAATTATTTTTTGTAATTGGTATTAGCCGTTGGTAGACAAACTATGAAGGAATCTCGCCTCGTAGATGGAATTTGTTCCACTTACGAGGTTTTTTTGGTGGATGATAGATGAAAAAGATTCTTGACAAAGACGCTAAAGCGTGCTAAATTTAGTTAACAATATAAATTTAGCGAACAGTCTAATGAAGACTAAATCTTAAAAAAGGAGATAGAATGTCTTTGGGAAAAACTTTTACTAATCCATTTAAGCCCGGGGCGGGACACATGCCGCCATATTTAGCGGGCAGGCAGAATGAAACGAAAGAATTTTTAAAACTGATTTCACAAACTACTATTTTGGAAAATATGGTGTTAACAGGACTCAGGGGAGTTGGGAAAACAGTTTTGCTGGATACATTTAAGCCATTGGTAATTGAAAAGAATTGGTTGTGGATAGGAACCGATCTTTCAGAATCAGCGAGTGTAAACGAAGAAAACATTGCCATAAGGCTTTTGACAGATTTATCGGTAGTAACATCAAATATTGTTATCGAACAAGAAAAGATGTCAAAGATAGGTTTCTCGAATACAGAAGAAGTTGTTGTATATAAACTTGGTTTTCATTTTCTTTCCACTTTGTATGATAACACGCCTGGGTTGGTTTTAGACAAATTAAAATATGTGCTTGAATTTGTATGGAGTTGTTTGCGAGCGCAAAATGTTCAAGGTTTGATTTTTGCCTATGATGAAGCGCAAAATCTTTCTGATCAAGCGGCCAAAGAACAATATCCTTTAGGTATTCTACTCGATGTTTTTCAATCTATTCAAAAGAAAAATATACCGTTTATGTTACTGCTCACCGGGCTTCCGACTCTTTTCCCCAAATTGGTAGAATCCCGGACATTCGCGGAACGTATGTTTAGAGTGGTATTTTTGAACCGTTTGAATGAAAAAGATAGCCGTGACGCAATTCTTAAACCTGTTGAGGATAACGCGAGTCCTGTTAAATTTCATAATGATTCCGTTAATTTGATTGTTGAACGCTCCGGAGGGTATCCCTATTTTATACAATTCGTTTGTAAAGAAGCGTATGACGCGTTTTTGCCCAAACTTGCCGCGGGAGAAAATCCGTCAGTGCCGTTAAATGAAATCACTAGAAAATTAGATACTGATTTTTTTGCCGGAAGATGGGCCCGGGCGACAGATCGTCAAAGGGAACTTCTTTTTGTGATCGCACAGCTTAAAAATTCTGAAGAAGAATTTTCTGTACAGGATATTGTTGAACTTTCCAAAAAAACTATGGAAAAATCATTCAGCAGTAGTCATGTCAATCAAATGTTAAGTTCACTTGGCATGGCAGGTCTCATATATAAAAACAGATTCGGTAAATATTCTTTTGCTGTTCCTCTTTTAGGGCAATTCATATTAAGAGAACATAGAGATGTAAAGAGTGATTAATTGTTACCGCACCATTCCATCTTGGCATGGCGGAATGGTGCCGGAGGTATTTTTCATATGAACCAAATTTCACCCGCGAGGCGGGATTTTTGGTGCAAGGGGAAAAAATTACGTAGCGCTTTCTTTGAATGTGGGGATGTGCTATAATTGTCGAACTATGAAAAAATTTGGATTTGTATCTATATCAGGGCGGCCCAATGTGGGGAAATCTACCATATTGAACGGGCTTTTGAAGGAAAAAATCGCGATTGTCAGCGCGAAACCGGAAACCACTCGCGACAATATACGCGGGATTCTTACGGATAAAGACTGTCAATGCGTTTTCATTGATACTCCGGGTATTGGCCGGCCGCACGATCTTTTGGGAAAGATCATGCTTTCCCGCGCTCAATCTTCGCTTATGGAGACTGATATTATTCTTTTTGTTACCGATAAAAATCAAGCTTTCGGGAAAGAAGACCAAAATATACGCGGCCGTTTACCTGAGCCCGCAATCGGAAAAAAAGTTATTTTAGTGATCAACAAAATTGATAAAGTCAAAGACAAAAAACTTCTTTTGCCGCTAATGAATAAAGCGTGTGATTTTTATCCCTTTGACGAAATTGTTCCCATATCGGCGCTCTCCGGCAAAGATCTTGAAATACTCCTGCGGATAATAAAAAAATACCTTCCCGAAGGGCCTTTTCATTATGAAGAAGATGATCTAACTGATAAAAGTTCTGAATTTATGATACGTGAAATTATTCGGGAGAAGATATTGGCGGGGACGTTTGAAGAAATACCTCACGCGATCGCGATCATGATCGATGAGATCAAAGAAGAAAAAGGAAAATTAAATGTGTATGCCACGATCTTTGTGGAACGTGTATCGCAAAAATCCATTATTATAGGTTCCGGCGGGGCTATGCTCAAAAAAATCGGAACTGAGGCGCGCAAAGACATAGAAAAACTTCTTTCAAAAAAAATGCGTCTTAACCTGTGGGTTAAAGTTTATGATAAATGGAAAAGAAATCCCTCCGCGCTCAGAGAATTAGGCTATACGGATTAAAAAACGGGTAGTTTTTATTAGCAATGAACAATATACGGGGAAATTATGAGAAAGCGAAAAGGAAAGAGCAAGGAAATTCAAATTTTCGAGGAAAGAGTCGGGCGGATTAAGAATTTTCTGGAAAGCGGCTTGGATAAAGAGTTGGCTTTCTTTTTGGAAAAGATCGAACCGGAAGATGTTGCCGAAATGTTGGCGGATTTTTCCACCCGAGAAAAACTTAAAATTTTCAATTCTCTTAGCCTCGAGAATGCCGCGGTTGTGCTTGATGATACGGATCCTCAAACACGTCTCATGCTGCTTCAGAAAATAGATGCCGATAAGTTAGCGGAAGTTTTGGATGAAATGCCTGTGGATGAGGCGGCTGATGTTGTTGAGGAAGCTTCTGAAGAAACGAGAGGGGGCATTCTTGACTTGATGGAAGAAAAGGATGCCGAAGAAGTAGAAGAAATTCTCAGCTATCCGCCGGATAGCGCCGCCCGCGTTATGAATCCTGAATTTATTTTTGTTAAAGAAAACAATGACGTGGAAGACGCTGTCAAATATATACGAGGACAGGAAGTGGGTGAAGATGTATTTTACATATACGTGGTGGATGAAAAAATGAAACTGCGGGGAGCGGTTCCTATCCGCAAGTTTCTTACGTCTCCTGATGGGACGGTAATTAAAGATATTATGGAACGGGATATTCATTCCATTCCTGCCCGCGCGGATCAGGAAAAAGCGGCTCTCATTATGAAAAAATATGATCTTTTTTCTTTGCCGGTAGTGGATGATGACGGAAGTTTAGTGGGAAGGATAACCGTTGACGATATTATAGATGTTATGGACGAGGAACATGCCGAAGACATCAGCAGAATGACGGGTACAATCGAGGAAGAACAGGGAACGGAAACAACTTTGCAGGCGGCTAAGAACCGGCTTCCTTGGCTTATAGCGTGTATGCTGGGAAGCATTGTTACGGGACTTGTCATACAGTCTTATGAAATAACGCTTGCCGAAACTATCGCGCTGGTTTCTTTCATTCCCGTCATTACGGCGACCGGAGGCAATAGCGGTGTTCAGGCTTCAACTGTTGTCGTGCGCGGGATAGCACTCGGACAGATGTCTTATTTGCATATTTTTGAAGAGGTGTGGCGTCAATTTAAGATCGCTTTGGGGTTAGGTGTTGTGTGCGGCGCGGTGCTTACGGTGCTTGCCAATATCTGGATGAAAAACAGCATGGTTGGCATTATTGTCGGTCTTTCTATTTTTGTGGTTGTGGTATGGTCTAATTTTGTCGGGGTTGTAACGCCTATGATATTCAAAAGATTTCGCATAGATCCGGCCATAGCATCGGGTCCGTTTATTACCACTTTAAACGATGTGATCGGGGTCGCGATTTATTTGGGCATAGCGACGTTCTTTTTAGTGTGATTGTGTTTGTTTTTTTTACCACCAACCTCGTAGGTTGTTTGTAGGGGCACATTGCATGTGCCCGCTTGTGAACCTACGAGGTTGGTGGTGCCCTGACCAATTGAAAGCCTTAAAATTTTGTGATATACTCAAGATCAATGATGTGGGCGGGGTCTTAAACGGAGGTGAAAAATGGGTAAAATACTGAGCCTTTTGGTTGGAGCTGTTGTTGTTATTGGAGGAATAATACTGCTTATTAACTGGTGGTATGAACTTTTATTTCTCTGCAGAGGGTTTATTCCGGTTTTTCTGATAATCGGCGGCGTGATCGCGGTTTTGTCGGGATTAAGTGAAATTAAAGATACAAAAAAAATGAAGCAGGAAAATAATTGAACGGTTAAACAACGAAGTGGCTGAATCGGAGAATTCCGGTCCTTCCGGGCACATGCAATGTGCCCCTACACTTCGAATTTTTTTGGCGTTTTTGCGAGAAGGTTTATTATGATGTTTTTTTGCGGGGTAATACTGGTTATGAGCCTTTTTTTTCAGGGGTGTTCTCCTCTTAATATGGCGGAGACGGAAAAGAAGATTGTGAAATATGATCCTTCTTTTCAGAAACTTTTGAATAAACGAAATTCGCTTCAGTGTGAATTGGATCAGAAGAAAAAGATTTTTCGTGAAAAAAAACAGCAGATCAATGACAAAATTAAAGTTATGCAGGAAGAAAAACTGCAATTGGAAAAAGAACAATTGTCTTTAGAAGAACAAATAACGCGTCAAATCCAGCCGGAAAAAAGAGAATTGCAGAAATCTCTTATAGAAATGTCGTATCAATACAAACAAAAAGCCGAATTGGGTAGAAGTATTGACAGAGATATTAACGAAATTAATTCTTTGATCAAAAAGAAAGAAAGTTTGTCTCTGACCCAGGACGAGATGCGCATATGGAATGAACGGATGTCTTCACTCATAGAGAATAAGGAAAGCGTAAATCTTGAAAAGAGTAAACTAAAAGAGGAAATTGAAATAACAAAATTGAAAATAAAGGTTTTTAGGTGAATAAAGTCTCATTAAGTCTCGCCGCCTGGGATTTGTGGAAAATGCGCTTCGCTACATTTTCCTCGGAGCGTGCATTGACATTAATTCGACCGGACAACTTATGCTCCCTACGGTCGCATAAGTTGTGGTCTCATTAAGGAGAGAAAAGGTGAAAATTCGGAGGGCGTTGATAAGTGTGTTCGATAAGACGGGATTAGAGGAGTTTGTGAAAACTTTGGACCGGCTTGGAGTGGAAATATTGTCTACCGGCGGTACGGCTGAGGTGATTTCTTCAGTTGGGATCAAGGTTAGAGAAGTGGCGGATTATACCGGGTTTCCCGAGATGCTTGGCGGCAGGGTGAAGACACTTCATCCGAAAGTGCACGCGGCTCTTCTGGCTTTGCGCGGGAACAAGGAACATATGAAAGAATTGGAGAAAAATGAGGTTCTTCCGATCGATATGGTTGTGGTAAATCTTTATCCTTTCGAAAAAGCGGCGCGCGGTAAAGACGCGGCAATTGAAAAGGCGCTTGAAAATATTGATATCGGAGGTCCGGCAATGCTTAGAAGCGGGGCCAAAAATTTCAAGTCTGTTGCCGTTATAAGTTCGATTTCCCAGTATAAACAAATAGCGGAGTGTCTTGAAAAAAATAACTGTCAATTGGACGATGACGTTGTAAAAGAACTTGCCGCCCAAGCTTTTCGCGGGATTTCGAGCTATGACGCGGCTATTAGCGCCTACTTGTCAAAAAAGCCTGAACCCCAAGGAAATAAATTACCGGCTGTTTTAAAACTGGAAATGCGTAAAGTGAAGACTTTGAGGTATGGTGAAAATCCGCATCAGGAAGCGGCGTTTTATAGTGATACCTCAATCGCGGATTCTGACACAGCAGGCATAGAACAGCTCCAGGGCAAAGAACTTTCTTTCAATAACATAATGGACATTAATTCCGCCTATAACATAGTTGGCGATTTTACAAGGCCCTCCGCGTGTATTGTTAAACACAATAATCCGTCGGGCGCGGCGATGGGGTCGACTTTAACCGCGGCTTATATGGACGCCCTCGCGTGTGACCGGATGAGCGCGTTTGGCGGGATTATCGCTTTTAATAAACCGCTTGATAAACAAACAGCGGAGACGATTTTTAATGAATCTGTTTTTGTGGAATGTATCGCGGCGCCGGGATATGAAAAAGGCGCGGCGGAGGTTTTTGGAGATAGAAAAAATATTCGCGTTTTAAAAATGCCTTTAAGAACGAGGGAACGGGAAAATGACATAGATATAAAAAAAGTTTCCGGCGGGTTTCTTGTTCAAAGAACTGATATTAAATGTCTTCGACCGGACGAAGCGAAGGTTGTTACGAAAACGAAAGTGCCGGATGGATTATGGGAGGCTTTGTTTTTCAGTTGGACGATTGTGAAGCACGTCAAGAGCAATGCTATTGTACTCGGGAAGGGGACGAAAACCGTAGGTATAGGTGCCGGGCAGATGGCTCGGGTGGATTCGGTTCGGATAGCAATACGGAAATCCGGTGAAAAATCCAAAGGAGCCGTTCTTGCCAGTGACGCGTTTTTTCCGAAGGCGGATTCGATTGAACTGGCGAGTGAAGCCGGTATTTCGGCTATTATACAGCCCGGGGGGTCTATCAGGGACTTTGAAGTGATCGAGGCGGCGGACCATTTTGGTATTCCCATGGTTTTTACGGGCGTGAGACATTTTAAACATTAAGATGCTTTGAGTCGGTTCGAATACAATAATCTTATGCTGTCCCCGCCACCAACCTCGTAGGTTTCAACCTCGTAGGTTTCAACCTCGTAGGTTGAAACCTACGAGGTTGTTGGCGGGGTGCTCTCCGAGTTTACCTCTTTTAAATCTAAGATAACATGATGAAATCTTATAGAGAAGTTATTAACGAACTTGATTCGTTTACCAATTTTGAGAATATTGGATTCGGCGGTATTACGGAAGAATTTAATCTTGATAAACTGCGGCAAGTTCTAAAAAGAATAGGGAATCCGGAGCGCGGCTATCGTGTTATTCATATTGCCGGGACGAAGGGGAAGGGGTCTATATGCAGTTTTGTCTCTTCCATTTTGAATGAAGCAGGGATGAGGACAGGGCTTTTTCTTTCACCTCACATAATTACTCCGAGAGAACGAATTCAAGCCGGCGGCGAAATTATCAGCGAAAGTGATTTTGCCGAAATTTTTAATTATTTGATGGAATATCTTGAACAGCCGGCACGTTCGAAATATACGTTTTTTGAGATCTATACATTGATAGCGTTTATTCATTTCAGTCGAAAAAAAGCGGATTTCGCGGTTTTAGAAGTCGGCATGGGAGGTCGGCTTGACGCGACTAACGCGGCACGCGGAGAATTCTGCGGGATAAGCCCCATAAGTTATGATCATACTCAAGTTTTAGGGAAATCTCTCAGGTCTATTGCCGGCGAGAAATCCGCTATAATAAAACCCGGAGCGTATTGTGTGAGTTCTTTGCAGCGCCCGGCCGCGGCGCGTGTTATCAAAAAGCGGTGTTCGAACGTTAACGCGGAGTTAGTTTCCGTCGGTAAAGATTTGAAATATCAAATTAATGATTTGTCCGAGACAGGCAGTAAGTTCGACCTGTATACGAGGGAAGATCATTATAAAAACTGTCAGACGCGTCTTCCTGGAATTTTTCAGGTTTCCAACGCTGTCACGGCGTTAGGAATATGCGAGAAGGTGCTTTCAGGCCGCTCTTCACGGAAAAGCATTTTGAAAAAAGGCGTGAAAAACGCGTTTATTCCCGGCAGGATGGAAGTTTTGCTTAAAAAACCTTATTTTGTGGCGGACGGCGCGCAAAACGCGGATAGTGCTCTCAATTTAAAAAATTCCATTGAACAAGTTTTCAAATATGATAGATTAATACTCCTATTGGGGATGAGCCGTGATAAGGATATTAAAGGTGTTTGCCGTCATCTCGCGCCTTTCGCGGATGAAATTGTTTTAACGCGCGCTGAAGGCTCGCGCGCGGCGGATCCTAATGTGATAAGGGGCTATGTTAAAAATAAACAAGTTAAAGTGACCGATGACGTGACCGGCGGCGTGAGAGAGGCTTTTGATCTCGCGGGTAAAAAGGATTTGATACTCGCGACCGGTTCTTTTTTTGTTGTCGCCGAAGCAAGGCGTATGGTTTTGGGTGGAAGTTCAACCTCGTAGGTTGGGCTTTATCCATCCTACGAGGTTGAACGTAGGTATTTTGATAATGGTGCCGTTCGGTACACCACCAACCTCGTAGGATAGTGGTGAGAGAGCCACCACTAACCTGCGAGGTTGGTGGTGAGAGGAAGTTGAGGATGATTCAGGCCATGAATAATGACACGATAGCGGCGATTTCTACTCCGGAAGGTGAAGGAGGAATAAGCATAGTGCGTTTAAGCGGAAAAGATTCGCTTAAGGTCGCGGACAGAGTTTTTTGTTCTTCCGGCGGGAAATCTCCTTCTACATATGAGAGTCATACCGTGCGGCATGGATATGTAAGCTTGCCGGATACCGGAGAGATCGTTGATGAAGTTCTTTTGACTGTTATGCGTGCTCCTAAAACCTACACACGGGAAGATATAGTTGAAATTAATTGTCATGGGGGAATAGTATTTTCTAAAAGAGTGCTGGAGGCGTGTCTTGTCGAAGGAGTACGGCTTGCCGAGCCCGGAGAGTTTACAAAAAGAGCTTTTTTAAACGGCAGAATAGACTTGTCTCAAGCGGAAGCTGTACTTGACGTAATAAAATCCGAAACGGACTTCTCTGGTAGAATTGCCGCCAGACATTTAAGGGGTGAATTTTCAGAAAAAATCCGCAATTTTAGAAACGAAATAATCGAAATATTATCGCGTGTGGAACTTGCCATAGATTTTTCAGACGAGGATGTGAAATTTTCTAATGAGGAGGAAATAAAAAAGCGTTTGGAGAAAGCGCGGGATTTGGTTGTAAACATGCTCCAAACGGCTGACGCGGGAATGATTCTTAGAAATGGCGCCAGTGTTGTTATCGCGGGCCGACCTAATGTCGGCAAATCCAGCTTAATGAACGCTCTTCTTCGCAGAGATCGGGTCATTGTCGCGCCAACTTCAGGAACTACCAGAGACATTATTGAGGAGAATGTAAATATAGGAGGGATAAAAGTTTCGTTGTCGGATACTGCCGGGATAATAGATACGGAAGACAAAATCGAGCAAGAGGGGATAAAGCGCTCTCTTGATAAATTGGATCTTTCTGATATCGTGATTTTTATGTTGGATTACAGCCGGTCTTTATCTTCAAGGGATGAGAATATTTACAATAGCCTCAAGTCGAAAAATATGATAGTCATCGCCAATAAAACAGATCTTAAAAGGAAGCTGGATGTGGCAAAAGCTGAAAAACTGTTCGCGCCGGAGAAAATTTTGAGACTTTCCATCCTTAAAAAAAGGGGATTGGAAGATATTGAAACCGCCCTGAAACGAAAACTGTTTAAGGGAAACATAATAATGCCCGAAAGTTGTGTAATAACGAACCTTCGCCATAAAAAAATATTGGAGAAAGTGTTAGAAACAATAGAAAGAGCGAGGAAAGTTTTTTCTGACGAATATAACGGAGAACTTCTGGCAAGTGATCTGAATGAATCAGTTCATGAGTTAGGTTTGATCATAGGAGAAACCGCCGAAAGTGACGTCCTTGACAAAATATTCGCCCAATTCTGCATAGGAAAGTGAATTCGACTTTGCCTTTGCGGATTCGCAAAGGCAAAGTCGAATTCATCCCCGCGAAGCTCTAAGCGGGGAGCGGGGATCACAGGTTTCGCTTTGCGGAACCGCAAAGACAAAGTCGAATTTACATCACATTAAACCATTAGGAGGACATAAGAAATGGATAAAGAAAAAATAAAAAGGGCTGTGAAAGATATCTTGGAAGCGGTTGGGGATGATCCCGAAAGGGAAGGTTTAAAAAACACACCTAAGAGAGTCGCGGAAATGTATGAAGAGATATTAGGGGGGATACACCGAAACCCCGATGATGACCTCGAAGTATTTTTTGAGAAAGAGCATGATGAGATTATTTTACTCAAAGACATTCCTTTATATTCCATTTGCGAACATCATATGGTTCCGTTTGTCGGCAAAGCACATGTCGCGTATATTCCCGGCAATAATAGGATCACGGGACTGAGTAAAATTGCCAGGGTTGTCGACACATTAGCCCGACGGCTTCAGGTTCAGGAGCGGCTTACGACCGAAATTGCCGAAGTGCTTATGCGGAAATTGACTCCTCGGGGAGTGCTTGTGGTTGTTGAAGCGGAACATCTCTGTATGAGTATGAGAGGCGTAAAAAAACCCGGAATTATAACTATGACGAGCGCGGTAAGAGGAGTTTTTCGAACAAGTCAAAAAACCCGTTCAGAGGCGTTATCCCTTATTCGCCACCGCAGGTAATCCTAATTACAAAAAACAATTGTACATTTGAAACAACATAATACGTATGAAAACGGGCGGACACATGGGTCCGCCCCTACGAAGGCGGCAGAGAAAAATAACCGATAACCGACAGAATTGTTTGATTTTTTGGTGTGTATATAATATAATTACTGTCAACGTTATCGGAATTTGGGATACAGAGAGAAGTATTTAAAAACATGACAGTCAAAAGGTGATGATATGGATAGATACGGGATTTTTTGGCAGTTATTTCATAATGATGTTCTTGTGGCCACTTTTTTTGGGTGGTTTACGGCTCAGATCATAAAGGTGATTAGCGGTGTGGTAAAGGAGAGACGATTTAATTTTAAGTGGTTTGTTGGTACCGGAGGTATGCCGAGTTCTCACGCGGCGGGTGTAACCGCTTTAACAACAAGTGTCGGCATATATGAAGGGGTTGGAACAGCGCTTTTCGGGGTGACGCTTCTTTTTTGTGTCATTGTGATATGTGACGCGCAAGGTGTTCGCCGGGCATCCGGAAAACAGGCTGAAATATTGAACACGATAATGGACGATATATACTGGAAGAAAAAGATACAGGAAGAAAAGCTTAAAGAACTATTGGGACATACCCCTATCCAAGTTTGGGCAGGGATAGGTATAGGGATTATTGCCGCTTTCGGATTGTTTTTTATAAAATAGGAACTAAATAAGGGCGAAAGGGACAAATTTGTGAATAGAATAGTAATTTGGACTGGGATAGTTCTTACGGGGTTTATTATTACGGGGATATCGTTTGTTGCTATGAAGCGTGCGGACGCGGGGGCGTATGGGCTTGTCAGTCAGGATAAAGCGGAGCTGATATACAAAAGAGCCGAAGCGTTTATCGAAGACGAAGAATATGATGAGGCGGAAAACGCGCTCTTAACGATAGCTCTCGAATATTCGGATTCTTCTTACGCGGGAAAATCACTCAGAAAAGTCGCCGAACTTTATATAGAAAAGGGCAATTACAAAAAAGCGCGGGACATATATAAACGTCTTCTTATTGATTTTCCAATGTTTCAGTCCTCCGGTGAAATTCGTTCCGATATTGAAAATCTGAATATGCGGATCATGTTTTCGCCTACTTTGGCGGAAAATAGCGTCGAATATGAAATTCAATCGGGAGATACGCTTTTTGCCGTCGCGAAAAAATTCAATACGACAGTTGAACTTTTAAAAAAGGTGAACGATCTTGAGACTGATTTAATTCATCCCGGACAGCATATAAAAATAGTCCTTTCCGAATTTTCGATCTTTGTAGATAAATCCGACAATACGCTTACTCTTAACGGGGATGAAGAAATTATTAAGACATATTCCGTTTCGACAGGCAAAAATAATGGTACTCCGGTCGGAGTATTCAAAATTGAAGAAAAAATGGTGAAGCCGCCTTGGTATAAGGTTGGTTCGGTTGTATCCGCCGATAGTAAAGAATATGAACTTGGCGATAGGTGGATGGGACTGTCATTAGAGGGGTATGGGATACACGGAACCTCGGATGAAAACAGCATCGGTAAACAGGTTACGCAAGGTTGTGTCCGGATGCATAACGCCGATATTGTGGAGTTATATACTATCGTTCCGAGTGGAACTAAAGTGGAGATAGTTGATTAATCGCAAGAGCCGTATATGGTATGTCGCATATAGTATGTCGTAAGAGATTCCCTCCGAAGGCGGGCCCGCCTTCGGAGGTAAAAGTTCTTCACGATATACTATATACGACATACGATATACGACATACGATTAAAAGAGGTGAGACAAAAAATATGGCGATAATGCTTGAATTCGAAAGACCTATAATAGAGCTGGAAAAGAAAATCGAGGAGCTTAAAAAATTTACCAAAAATGAGCGAATCGATTTTTCAAAAGAAATAGAGCGCTTGACGGTAAGGTTGGAGACCCTTAGAAAAGAAATTTTCAGCAACCTTACATCTTGGCAGAAAGTTCAGCTTGCGCGGCATCCTGACCGGCCGTATACGAGAGATTACATTAATATGATCACGGAAGATTTTATTGAAATACACGGGGATCGGCATTTTTCCGATGACAGGGCGCTTATCGGGGGGTTAGCTAAGATCGGCGGACAAAAAGTGGCGGTTTTGGGACATCAAAAAGGCCGGGATATGGCTGAAAATATGAAAAGAAATTTTGGATGCGCTCATCCTGAAGGATATCGTAAAGCTCTGCGGATCATGAAGATGGCTGAAAAATATAAATTAGGCATAGTGACTTTTATTGATACCCCCGGAGCTTATCCGGGAATAGGCGCTGAAGAACGCGGTCAAGCGGAAGCGATCGCGCATAATCTCAGAGAAATGTCCGCGCTTAAAGTTCCGATCGTTGTATTTGTTATAGGCGAGGGGGGATCCGGAGGGGCGTTAGGTATAGGAGTGGGTGACAGAATATTCGTTTTGGAAAACGCTTATTATTCCGTGATCTCACCTGAAGGGTGCGCGGCTATTCTTTGGCGGGAACGCTCAAAGGCTCCTTCCGCGGCGGAAGCGTTGAGGCTTACGGCGCCTGAACTATTAAAGCTCGGAATAATTGACGGAATGATCCCGGAAAGCTTCGGCGGCGCGCACAGGGAACCGGAGAAAGCGGCGGAAGAAATAAAACGCGCGGTGATAAACAGTCTTAATGAACTTTCGTCACTCGCGCCGGAAACGCTTTTATCTAAACGGTATGAGAAATATAGGAATATCGGTGTTTATAATGAGGGGCACGCTTGAAATGGTGAAAAACATAATTCCCACTAACAGCCGTCTTTTGAAAAAAATAAGCAAAAAATTGGTTAAGCTTTTAAAAAAGGCGGAAGTCGATGAAGATATTATTTTCGATATTTACGTAAGTTTGGAAGAGGCGCTTAGAAATGCTATGATACATGGGAATAAATTAGACATCAGAAAAAAAATTATAGTCGAAACGAAATTTGAACCGGATATCATAAAAATATCCGTGGAAGATGAGGGCGGCGGTTTTAATCCTTTAAAACTTTCCGATCCAACTCTTAATGAGAATCTTCTTAAGGAAAACGGCAGGGGCATATATCTAATGAAAAATCTTATGGATGAAGTGATTTTCGAGAATGCCGGACGGAAAGTTGTTATGACGAAATATCTGAAAGTAAAACATTTATAGACGGGGATAATATGGAAATTAGTAGGGAAGAAAAAAGCGGGATATCAATTTTCAGGATGATCGGTGATATTAATATTAACTCTGCTCCTAATTTGAAAATTTCTTTTGACGCGATGGCAAAGCCTGAAGGCATAAAAATAATACTCAATCTTAAAAATGTTGATTATGTGGATAGTTCCGGGCTTGCTACGATGGTTGAGATCCTGAAAAGTTTACGTAAATGTAATGGTAAACTTAAGTTGACGAATCTTTCCGCCAAAGTTAGAGGACTTTTCGAAATTACAAAGTTAACACAGCTTTTCGATATATCAGATGAAGAAGATGAAGCGGTTAATTCGTTCGAGCGTTTCGAGGATAGTTGAAGCTGAATTAACCTCGAAGGAATATAAAAAAGGCGTAACTCGATGAGAAATCCGATAGCCATTATTGGAAAAACAGCCTTTAGTCTTGTTCAAAGCGTCTCTGATGTATTATCTCTCTTCGCGACCACGCTTTGGTGGGTGGTGATCGGTCCTTTTAAACGTAAAGCGGCGAGCGGAGATAGTATTGTGAACCAAATGGTCTTCGCGGGTGTGCAGTCGCTTCTCATAGTGTTTTTTATTTCCTTATTTACAGGTATTGTAATCGCGATGCAAAGCGCGTATCAGCTTAAGACTCTGGGTGCTGTCATATATGTCGCTCCTATGGTGAGCATAAGTGTGGCGAGAGAGTTGGGACCGGTTTTTACGGCGCTCATAGTGACGGGAAGAGTTGGCTCAGCCATAACCGCGGAACTCGGGACTATGAAGGTTTCTGAACAGATCGAGGCCTTGGAAACCATGGCGCTCAATCCGGTTCGATTCCTTGTGGTTCCGCGTTTTTTGGCACTTCTTATCATGCTTCCATGCCTTACCGTTATAAGCGATTTCGTTGGGATATTAGGCGGACTTATCGTTGGAGTTTTTAATCTTCAGCTCAACCCTTATAGATATCTGTCGTTTTCTTTCGAGTTTATGACGGCGAAAGATGTTTGGACGGGACTGGCAAAAAGCGTAGTGTTTTCCGCGATCATTTCCATTATTGCCTGTTATGTGGGGCTCGGAACGCGCGGCGGCGCCGAAGGCGTCGGAAAAGCTACGACTTTGAGTGTTGTTATCAGTTTTATTTTGATCGTGGTCTTTGACTGTATTTTGACGGGACTATTTTATTTTTCAAATGTGTAATACCAATTACAGAAAATAATTACCCGAAAGAAGCAGAGATCCCGGCATTGCCTGTCCTGAGCCTGTCGAAGGGACCGCAGGGTTGGCTCTTGCGAGATAAGCCAATCCGGCAGGCGAATTCGGGTGACGATGATAGTGGGAGTTCATCCTCGTAGGTTGGTAGGGGCACATTGCATGTGCCCGCATTATACCAACCTACGAGGTTGGTGATTCAGAGACGGGTCGCGGAGGCGAATGTTAGTGAAAAACATTACAGCATGAGCCGTCCTGGGATTTGAAGTAAATTTGGCAAGCAAATTTACCTCAAGGCACTCGGATGTTAATTCGAACTAATGGTTTCAGAACACTGCGTGTTCTGTAACCAAAGTCTCATTAAAAGGAAGGCATCCGGCGCCCTGGATTTGAAGTAAATTTGGCAAGCAAATTTACCTCAAGGCACTCGGATGTTAATTCGAACTAATGGTTTCAGAACACTGCGTGTTCTGTAACCAAAGTCTCATTAAAATGCAGAAAAAAGAAGTTGTTATAAAAATTGAAGATCTTGTTAAACGTTTCGAGGATCGAACCGTGCTTGACGGAGTGAACCTTGAAATTTTTAGAGGAGAGACGTTTGTTGTTATTGGCGGATCGGGGTGCGGCAAAAGTACGCTTCTGCGTCATATGATAGGAAGCCTGAAACCTGATTCCGGCAGAGTTTCTTTGCTTGGCAGTGATATTACGGATTTTTACGGGGATGAGCTTGATGATGTTAGGATGAAAATAGGGATGTCTTTTCAATCGTCCGCTTTATTTGATTCAATGACGGTGGCCGAAAATGTCTCTTTAGCCTTAAAAGAGCATACACGTCTTCAGCAAAGTGTTATTGATATTATCGTCAAAATGAAACTGGAACTTGTGGGGCTTCGAGGATTTGAAGACCTTATGCCTAGTGAACTCTCCGGAGGTATGCGCAAGAGAGTGGGTTTGGCTCGGGCGATCGCGATGGATCCTGAGATAATTTTTTATGACGAACCGACTTCAGGACTGGATCCGATCGCTCAGGCCGTAATAGATAGACTCATAATAGACCTTTCAAAAAAACTTTCGGTTACGAGCGTGGTTGTTACCCATGACATGAAAAGCGCCATGGCGATAGCGGATAAGATCGCCATGCTTTATAACGGAAAAATCCTGTTCGTTGGAACCAGCAGTCAAATAGAAAAATCTAAGGATGAGGTGATTCAGCAGTTTATCTCGGGTCGTCACGATGGGCCGATACGTTTTTTTAAACGAAAAGATGACTACTTGGATCATTTGGTAGAATAACCGGCAAAACGGCAAACCAAGCGAATCAACGAACCAATCTTAAGGAGACTTAATATGAAATTTTCTAAAGAAATACAGGCTGGACTGGTTATAGTCGCCGCGTTCGCGGTGGGGGCGATGTTTTATGTCAAAACCGCGAAGATTCGCGCTAAGACGTACGAATTAAAAACTTTTTTCAACTTCGCGGGGGACTTAAAAAACAATGCTATCGTAAAACTTTCCGGGATAGAAGTTGGAAGACTCAAACGGACGAATTTTATTTATACACCCGAGACGAAAGTGGAATGTATTCTTGAAATTGACCAAAACGCTAAAATCCATAAGGACGCTATCGCGTATATTGGAACATTCGGATTTGTCGGAGACGCCTATATAGGACTTACTCCCGGCGCGCGCGGAGATTTTTTGAAAAACCGGGATGTTATCCAAAGCGAAGATCCTGTTGAGATGCGTCTTTTAATGAGAAAAGCGGATTCCATAGCGGATAACCTTGACCGCATACTATTCGAAGTGAAAAACATTGTTACCGACAATAAGCAGGGATTAAACAGCATCGTTGGGAATCTTGAAGTGACTACTGAAAATTTTAAAGAGTTCTCCGAAGACGTCAAAAAACATCCATGGAAGTTGTTGTTTAAAGGAGAATGATCCTGAGCTTAATTATGATGAAATTCAACAAAGAAAAAGTCGGGTACATAGCGTTAATGGTGTTTATCTGCGTGCTGCTTCTTTCGATCTCATATCTCAGAATATTCGATGATTTTGAATACAGTACATTCGATTTCAGATTTAAGTTTCGTATTCCTCAGCAAACTAACAAAAATATTGTAATTATCGAGATTGATGATGATTCCATAAAAAAATTAGGCGGATGGCCTTTGCTTAGGAATTATCACGCTCTTTTAGTGAAAATTCTCGCTTCTAACGGTGCTAAAACAGTTGTGTTTGATGTATTTTTCAGTGAAGAAAAAGAAGGTGATGAGGAGTTTACTAAGGCTCTGAAAAATGCCGGAATAGTGTATTTGCCGTATATCTTTGACGCGGAGAGAACCGCGAGTGATAAAAAAAGTGTTCACGCGGCCGGTTTTGCCGCGCCTCTTGTCGATACTTTCAGGAAAGCCGCGAAAGGGTCCGGATTTATTAATGTCGAACCTGATGAGGACGGAAAGATACGGCGGATCACTCCATACATCAAATACGATGGTAAGCTGTATCCTCATTTAACCGTGTTGTCCGCCATCAATGATCTTGGATATAAATTTGACGAAGTAATCATTATACCTGAGCAAAAAATAATTCTCAATGATGAAACTTTTATCCCGCTGGGCGAAAATTCGTCGATCATGATTAATTATCCCGATGTATGGGGAAAGGGTTTTCGGCATTATTCCTATGTTGAAATTCTGCAGTCTTATCTGGCGGAAGTTACCGGCCGCGCGCCTCAAATAGATCTGAACGAGTTTAAGGGAAAGGTATGTTTTGTCGGTCTTTCCGCGGCGGACGCTCGCGACACTCACCCTTCTCCTTTAGAAACCGTATATCCCGGAATCGGAGTTCATGCCAGTGTGTATAACAGTATCGTCCAGGATAGGTTTATAAGGCGTTTAAATAAAGGGTGGAATCTCTTAATTCTCTTGGTAATGTGGGGCGTGACAGCCTATATTACAGGCAAAGTTCGTAAACGATTCGGTCTTATTTCGATCTTTCTTATAATAGCGGCATACGCGGTTATCGCGATGGTTTTTTTCTGGCCGTTCGGTATCTGGATAGATGTTTTTTATCCGATTATAAGTATAGTTACGGTTTATGTCATATTTACGTTCAAGAAATATGTTACGGAAATCAGAAAAAGAGAAATTATAGAAAAAGAGCTTAATATTGCCAGAGATATTCAGCGGAGTTTTTTGCCGGTAGAAATCCCTTCGCTTCCGGGAATAGATATAAAGGCTGAGATGTTAACGGCTCGGCAGGTGGGCGGAGATATTTATGATTTTGTGCGGCTCGGGGATACTAAAGTCGGAATTATGATCGGTGACGTTTCAGGAAAAGGCGTTCCCGCGGCTCTTTACATGGCAAGACTTGTAAGTATCTTTAAAACTTTCGCCGTAAAAGTTTCTCCGGCCGAAATACTTAAAGATGTTAATGATCGCCTTGTGGACGAATCGGGCAATAATCTTTTCGTAACGCTTACTTACATGATCTTCGATACGAAAAAGAGCACTGTTACATACGCGATAGGCGGGCATCCTCCCGCGATTCTGATGGATGCTGATGGTAAAATTGAACTTCTTGAAACTGAGGAAGGCATGCCTTTAGGGCTTGTCCAAGGCAATTTCACTGAAAATAAAAAAACTTATAAACCGGGAAGCGTTTTTGTTTTATATACCGATGGCGTGACCGAAGCCATGAATGCCAAAAATGAAATGTTAGGAGAGGGAAAAATCATTGAATTAATATCAACTCTTAAAGGTAGTTCCCCTAAGGAAATAATTTCCACCATACAAAAGGCGGTTGTGGATCATGCCGGAAACGCCGCGCAATATGATGACATTACGATTGTTGTAATTCGTACATAGAGAAATATTAACGAATAAGGAAAAAATTAAATGGATTTAAAATTAAAAAAATTGAAAAATTTTACACCGCGGAAAGGTCCGCTTCTACTCATAATAATGGACGGAGTGGGATTGGGTCGGCAGGATGAGTCTGACGCGGTTTTTTTGGCAAAAACGCCTTGCTTGGACAAGTTGTTCAAGAGCCGGTTTTTTACTAAACTCTCGGCGCATGGAACCAGCGTAGGTCTTCCGTCCGACGAAGATATGGGAAACAGTGAAGTTGGACATAACGCGCTTGGCGCGGGAAGAGTTTTCGATCAGGGCGCGAAAAGAGCGGATAGTGCTATCGCGGACGGAACTATTTTTAAAACAGCCGAGTGGCGGGATCTTTCGGAAAACGTAAAAAAAACCGGGGGCGTGTTTCATTTTATAGGTCTTTTATCCGACGGAAACGTTCATTCTCATATAGATCAGTTATTCGCGATGGTAAAGCGTCTCGCGGCCGAAGGAGTGAAACGTCTCCGTATTCACGTGCTTCTTGACGGGCGCGATGTCGAAGAAAAATCAGCCTTGATCTATATTGATAAAACAGAAAAACTGTTTGCCGGGATAAACACGCGAAAGGGGTACGATTACAGAATTGCTTCCGGCGGAGGCCGTATGGTTACTACCATGGACAGGTATAACGCGGATTGGGCTGTTGTTAAAAAAGGATGGGATGCTCATGTCTTGGGTAAGGCCCGCGAGTTTTCTTCCGCTAGAGAGGCGATTGAGACCTACTATAGGGAAGATCCGGCGATGACGGATCAATATTTGGATTCTTTTGTTATCGCGCGGGATTCTAAACCTGTGGGTTTGATAAAAGACGGGGACTCGGTCGTTTTTTTTAATTTTCGCGGAGATCGGGCGATAGAAATTTCCCGCGCGTTTGAAGAAAAAGACTTTTCGGAGTTTGATCGCGAAAGATTCCCCAAAGTTCATTATGCCGGAATGATGCAATATGACGGGGATCTGCATATTCCAAAACATTATCTTGTTGACCCCCCGAAGATTGACAGAACCGTAAGCGAATATTTGTGCCGAGCCGGTATCCATATGTTCGCGATTTCCGAAACTCAAAAATTCGGACATGTGACATATTTTTGGAACGGAAACAAATCGGGATATATATGCCGGGATCTGGAAGAATATGTTGAAATTCCTTCGGATAAAGTGCGGTTTGATAAAGCGCCCGCGATGAAAGCCCCCGAAATTACGGAAAAAACCATTGAACTTCTAAAAAGCGGTAAATTTGTTTTCGGTCGGCTTAATTTTCCGAACGGTGACATGGTAGGACATACCGCCGAGCCGAAAGCGATCATAAGCGCGCTGGAAACTGTTGATTCCTGTGTGCGGAAACTTTTAAGCGTCATAGAAGAACTCGGTGGTGTCGCTTTGATCACTGCCGATCATGGCAATGCTGATGAGATGTTTACGGTTCACCGCGGCAAAAAAATTCCCAAAACAGCACATACGCTTAACCCTGTCCCGTTTATTATTTATGACCCCTCCTATGCCGGAGAATACAAAATGAAAAATCTCCCCAAACAAGGACTTTCAAACGTAGCCGGCACCATTCTAAATTTACTGGGTTTCGAAAACGTAAAAGACTACGACCCGTCGCTTATAGCGTTTAGTTAAGCGGTTAGCCGGTTTACCGGTTGCATACTGTACATAAACGCCCTGTCTTACAATCCATTTCGCGCCGCTTCCTTCGTAGGGGCGGATTCAGGGCTGGCTCATGTTACATTCGCAATCTGGTAGGGGATAGTGGGAGTTCATCCTCGTAGGTTGGGCTCTTCCCATCCTGCGAGGTTGAACTCGGGGTATTTTGTTAATGGTGGTGGCAGAGACTGGTCGGAGGCGAATGTTAGTAAAAAACATTTGATATCCTGAATTTAAAATGACGACTAAACGCTATAGGTATAATACTGGGTTTGGAGCTTTACCGATTGTATATGGTGGAGCTGAGGGGGCTCGAACCCCTGACCTCATGCATGCCATGCACGCGCTCTTCCAGCTGAGCTACAGCCCCACATTTACCCTCCCCCCCAAACAACCTCGTAGGTTGAAACCTACGAGGTTGTTTTTGGGGGGGGCGTTTGAGGAGTTTTCAATATAACATCGCGTTCTGACGCTGTCAATAGTTTTTGGACTTGACTAATGGGGGGAGAGATAATAGAATTACTTTTGTCAAAACGGGCCGGAGTGGTGAAACTGGCAGACGCGCTGGACTCAAAATCCAGTGGAGCTTAACCTCCGTATGGGTTCGACTCCCATCTCCGGCACCAGCCTTCGCCAAACTATTTTGATATTATCGGGCTACGGCTGGCGGGCCAGCAAATAAGAAACTTGAGAAGAGAAGAAAAGCGAAGGCTGTCCGCCGAAGCAGATAATATAAAGTAGAAGCGAAGGAGGACAAATTTTCGCCAAACTATTTTGATATTATCGGGCTACGGCTTGGCAAGTCGGCTGAACAGATATAGAAAACAAATAGGGGATTCTCCACATATATTAAGTTTTTTTACTTTTTCTATTGACAAACCTTCATATTGAAAATATACTTTTTACAGCTATGGCGCGTGACCTGGCACCTTGTAATACTTTTGTTCTAACAAGGGGGGGTTTTCACTCTGTTTTACACAAACCCTCTGCATTAAAAAAATGGAGTCAGAAAAATGATTGAAATAAGAAAAGAAGCTTTCGGCCCGCATTTAATGCTGGATCTGAGTCAGTGTAACAAAGAGAAATTGAAAGATTATAACTTGATATTCGATGTTTTGTATGATCTGCCGGAAAAGATAGGAATGACAAAGATCACCCAGCCTTACGTTTTTCCTTATTCCGGTTTGGTTCCGGAAGATAAAGGGATAACGGGAACCGTAGTTATTGCCGAGAGTCATATTTCGATACATACTTTTCAGGAAAAGGATTTTTGTTTTGTGGATGTATTTTCCTGTAAGGATTTTGATGTCGAATTCGCGGCGGAATATTTGATTGACGCTTTTGAGTCTAAAAAATATGAGAAGCATGTTATCGGCAGAGGCAAAGATTTTGTGAGATATGGTCAGCAGAAAAAAGCGATAGTCTGTTGACGGGAATTTGAATCAAATGAAAAACGGTAATTTCGCGGGATTGGATGAATCTTTTTCAGGACGGGATAATTCTGAAATTGTAATTCTCCCGGTTCCGTATGATAAAACGAGTACATGGATAAAAGGGGCCGATAAGGGCCCCTTTGCTCTTATAGAGGCTTCAAAAGCGCTTGAATGGTATGACATTGAAACCGATTCTGAAGTTTATAAACATGGTATCCATACTCTGCCGGCGTTAATGACGAATGACGGTCCCGAAGAAATGACCCGGAAGGTAAGAGCGAGAGTAAAAGAATTTTTGGATTTAGGTAAATTTGTGGTTACTCTCGGCGGTGAACACTCAATAAGTGTGGGCGCGGCTCTTGCCTATAGCGAAAAATTTAAAGATTTTTGCGTTTTACAATTAGACGCTCATTCGGATCTGCGGGAAGAATATGACCAAAGCCGGTATAATCACGCGTGTGTTGCCGCTCGGATCAAAGAAACGTCTCCGGTTGTGCAGGCAGGCATAAGGAGCATGTCGATCGAAGAGAGAAAAAAACTTCCCGCGCGTGATATCTTTTTTGCTAAAGACATCGCGCGGGATAAGCGTCGCGCGGGAAAAATAATTAACCGTCTATCCGGCAATGTTTATGTTACAATAGATTTAGACGTCTTTGATTGCGCGTATATGCCCGCGACAGGAACTCCTGAACCCGGCGGGCTTGATTGGTATCAGGTGACGGAAATTTTGAAAGCTGTTGCCGAAAAACGTAATGTTGTGGGTTTTGATATAGCGGAACTCTGCCCCCTTCAATTTAATAAGGCGCCTGATTTTTTAGCGGCCAAATTGGTTTACAAATTTTTAAGCTATATATTTAAAAAGTCGGAGCGCTTCGCCCCGGCGAAGGCGGCACCGCGAAAAGGATTGTAAAACGGGTCGTTTAGTAATCGTAGGGGCGCACCCGCGTGTGCGCCCTTATGCCGAATACGAATGATAAAAGGGCGGACACATGGGGCCGCCCCTACGAAGAGAGATAAAAATATGAAATCTTTCGAATTTAAAAAAATAGAAAAAAAATGGCAAAAACGCTGGATAGAGAGTGGTCTTTTTAAAACGGACACGAAAAATTCGGCGAATAAATATTATTGCCTTATGATGTTTCCGTATCCGTCGGCGGCATTGCATGTCGGGCATGGACGCAATTATATTATCGGAGATGTTGTTGCCAGATATAACATGATGAAGCGGAATAACGTCTTGACGCCTATGGGCTGGGACGCGTTCGGGCTTCCCGCGGAAAATGCCGCGCTTAAAAACGGAATTCATCCGAAAGAGTCTACGTTTAATAATATCGCGACGATGAAACGTCAAATGACCTCATGGGGCGTCCAATATGACTGGGGCAGGGAGGTAGCTTCCTGCGAGCCGAATTATTACAAGTGGACTCAGTGGATATTTTTAAAACTTTTCGAAAAAAATCTCGCGTATAAAAAAAAGGCGTTTGTTAACTGGTGTCCGTCCTGTAATACCGTTCTCGCCAACGAACAGGTTACTGACGCGCGCTGTGAAAGGTGTGATTCAGAGGTAGAGCAGAAAGAACTTGAGCAATGGTTTTTCAGAATTACCGATTATGCCGAAAGACTTCTTGACGATCTTTCAAAATTAGATGAATGGCCGGCAAAAGTGAAGACAATGCAAAGCAATTGGATAGGCCGTTCGAGCGGAGTTAATATAGATTTTCCGATCTGTGATTCCCTTGAAAAACTGACTTGTTTTACGACAAGGGTGGATACGATATATGGCTGTACATATATGCTTCTTTCCGCGGAACATCCGATGGTGGAAGATCTTATAGAAAATAGCCCCGAAAAAGAGAAGATCAAAAAATTGGTGAATGAAATTCGTATGGAATCTAAACTGAAACGGAGGCAGATCTCTCCGGAAAAGAAAGGGATCTTTACCGGACGTTTCGTGATCAATCAAATAAACGGTAAAAAAATTCCGCTTTGGATAGCCGATTATGTTTTGATGGAATACGGCACCGGCGCTGTAATGGCGGTTCCCGCGCATGACGCGCGGGACTTTGAGTTCGCGAAAAAATATAAACTACCGATTGAAGTTGTCATAGATAATCCAAAAAAACATCTTGTCATAGGAGAAATGACTGAGGCGTATGAAGATGAAGGTGTGTTGACCGCCTCGGCTCATTTTGACGGGATGAAAAACGCGCTTGCCATGGAAAAAATTGCTGATTATATGGAAAAAGAAAATATCGGCAAGCGAGCCATACATTATAGGCTGAGGGATTGGCTTATTTCAAGACAGAGGTACTGGGGCGCGCCTATACCGATTGTCTACTGCGGGAAGTGCGGGGTCGTACCCGTTCCCGAAAAAGATCTCCCCGTGGTTCTTCCCGAAGATGTTGAGTTCCGTCCGACGGGCGAATCTCCTCTAAAAAACGCGGAAAATTTTGTGCGGACAAACTGTCCCGTTTGCGGGAAAGCGGCCCGTAGAGAAATAGACACAATGGATACTTTTGTCGATTCGAGCTGGTACTTTTTAAGGTATATATCCCCGAATCTCGAAAGCGCTCCTTTTGATAAGAAAGATGTTAACAATTGGCTGCCGGTAGATCAATATATCGGCGGAGTGGAACACGCGATACTTCATCTCTTATATTCGAGGTTTATCACTAAAGTTTTATTTGATCTTGGGTTTATTGGGTTTGACGAACCGTTCAAGCGCCTTTTTACTCAGGGTATGATAATAAAAGACGGCGCTAAAATGTCAAAATCCAAAGGTAATGTCGTCAGTCCCGACGCGTTAATCGAGAAATACGGAGCGGATACTGTGCGTTTATACACTCTTTTTATCGGACCCCCCGAAAAAGACGCGGAATGGTCGGATCGCGGGGTTCAGGGGGCGTATAGGTTTCTTAAAAGAGTGTGGACGCTTTTGGATGTACTAAATGACGCGCCGGGTTCAGTGGAAGACAAAGCCGTCGCGCGCGATCTCGCGCGAAAGATGCATCAGACCATTAAAAAGGTTACCGAAGACATTGACGGATCTTTTCATTTTAATACCGCCATCAGCGCGGTTATGGAACTTGTCAATTTGATATACAGAGTTATAAGTGAAAAAGGTCCCGGTTGTTATTCTCAAGAAAATATCCGGGAGGTTTTAAGCAATGTGTGTCTTCTTCTCGGTCCTTTTGTTCCTCATATGACCGAAGAGATCCGCGAAAAAATGGGAGAGAAGAAAAGCGTTTTTGAATGCCGGTGGCCGGATTTTCGTGAAGATATGATTGATGAAGATATGGTTGTTCTCCCCATTCAGATCAATGGTAAGTTAAGGGGGCGCTTGCCGGCCCCGCGCGATTTAAGCGAAGAAAAAATTAAAGAATTAGTTTTGAATGATAAAAAAATCAAAGATTATCTTGAAGGTAAAAAGATACGTAAGTGGATTGTTCGAGCCAATAAGTTAGTAAATATAGTAGTACAAGTTTGAGGTAATCACTTGGAGTTATTGGTATGGATCCCGCTCCGGCCGGGATGGCATATAGTGTGGTGATATGGATGTAGACGGATCCTATTAGGTTCCAGCTCTTTTGGACCCTGCGAGGTTCCTGCCGGGGTACAAAAAACACCAACCTCGTAGGTTGGTGGTGGGGCGGAATTTATGAATAAATATTTCATTAAAATTTTTATGATATTTCTCTTTTGCTGGATCTTTTCTTTTAGACCTGCTTTCACGGAAGATATGACTCTTTCATATTCTGATAATTACGCGCCGCGCATTCCCATACAAATCGTAAAAAAAATTGTTTTACCGAAAGGATATCATGAAGGGATTTCCTTTTACAAAGATCGGGTTTGGGTAAGTAACGGCAAAGGTCAAAATACATGGGTGATCAATCCCGAGACCGGAGACGTGGAGTCGGAAATAAAGTCTGCCGGAAAGTTTACCGAAGCGATCGCGCGCGCGGCGGACGGTCTTTATTGGATTACGGATTGGGAAGACAGAACAATATACAGGGCGAAACTCTTTGAAGATCAGATGGAGATAAAGTCTACTATTCCCATTCAAGACGCTCGACCGGCCGGAATTGTACGCGCCGATGGCGCGATGTACGCAATAACCTGGGATAGAGGGCTCGGAACTAAATACTATCTTTTAAAATTTGACAAAGAAGGAAATATTTCCGCGCGAATAACAATAAAAAGAATACATGAACCCGCGCATTTGGCTTGGGACGGGAACGCTTTATGGATCACCAGCTGGTATAGCGGGATCGTTTATAAGATCAATATCGATTCGCTTGAAGTGGAAGGTTCTTTTAAGTCGCCGGCAGGTGAGACCACGGGAATCGCGTGGGACGGTGAACATTTTTGGATCACCGGCACAAACGCGGATTTGTATAAGGTAAAAATCGAACAATAATAATGAGTCTTAGCTAAAAATAATAGGGGCAAAAAAATGCCCCTATTATTTTATTCTTTCTTTTGAAAGATAGTCAAACGTGGATTGTTGAAAAATAAAAAAAGATACATTTGAACGAGAAAAGGCGCGCTAAAACATGCAATTAAATATTTACGAAAAGATTGTCATCATCATTTTAATGACAGCACTTTTTGCGGGGTCGGCAATTTTGTTTATAACGGACCGCGCGGGGCGAAAAGAAATTACTATTGTAAGGGGCGGTATCGAAAAGAGGTTAACATTGAGTGAAGTAAAAAAACACTATCTGGAAGAGCGAAAAATTAATATTAACAGCGCCTCTCGAGAAGATCTAATTTCCATTCCATCTGTCGGAGAAGTTCTTGCCGAGAGAATAATTGAATACAGAAGCCTTCACGGCAGTTTTTACGACAAAAAAGACCTTTTGGGTGTATCCGGTATCGGCGAAAAAAAATTAAAGAAAATTGAAGGATATATCAGTGTTTAGACGTTTTTTGGAACATACAAGATCCCGTGTCAAGCCGCAGGGTTGGCGAATTCGGGTGATAGAATAGTGGAGTTCAACCTCGTAGGTTGGTAGTGTTCTTTACTACCATCCTACTAGGTTGAACTCGGGGTATTTTGTTAACGGTGTCTGTTCGCGACACCACCAACCTCGTAGGATAGTGGTGGGGGGAGCCACCACTAACCTACGAGGATGGTGGTTACGATTGGAGTAGAGAGTAAATAGTTTGTGGGAAGTGGTGCATCCTCGTAGGTTGGTAGTGTTCTTTACTACCATCCTACGAGGTTGAACTCGGGGTATTTTGTTAACGGTGCCTGTTCGCGACACCACCAACCTCGTAGGATAGTGGTGTGGGGAGTCACCACTAACCTACGAGGATGGTGGTTACGATTGGAGTAGAGAGTAAATAGTTTGTGGGAAGTGGTGCATCCTCGTAGGTTGGTAGTAGGGGCACATTGCATGTGCCCGCATAATACTATCCTACGAGGTTGAACTCGGGGTATTTTGTTAACGGTGCCTGTTCGCGACACCACCAACCTCGTAGGATAGTGGTGTGGGGAGCCACCACTAACCTACGAGGTTGGTGGTGCGGTTTACTTTGTGTGTGAAAGTTGTATCTTGTTCAAATTAAAAGACTTAACAATATAGATTTTCGATGTGTTTTTTTTTTTTTTTGAGGTGTGGTAGAAAGATGGGGAAAAAATGAAGCGTCCTCTCGCGGTGCCGGCGGTGCTTTTTATTGTTGGGATTTTATTTTCGGAAATTATTTCGCCGGCGCGCGCGGAGAAATTTATAGTTATCATCGGGATCTTGTTATTTATCGCGATTCTTTTTTCGCTGGTTTTTATAAAAAAAAATAAATATTTTCATTTTTCGGTTTATACATTCTTTTTTCTCCTTGGGGTTTTCAGCGCTTTACGAATGTTTCCCGAAAAAAATGATATTGGTAAATTTGTTTCCGCCTCGAAGGAAAAAGCGGTAATTTTTGGTACGGTTTCCGGGATAAGTGAAGTAAAGAAGGGACCATACGGATGGTATTCGGTTTTTCCTTTAAGAGTAAAAAAACTTTCTATCGGAGAGGAAGAACATAATGTGAGCGGTTTCACGCAGGTTACGACCGCGCGCCCGGCGCGAAAAGTGTACGCGGGTGAAGACATCGTGATAGGCGGATGGATATCTGAAGCCTCTAGAGCGAAAAATCAGGGAACATTTGATTACAAAAAATATTTGGAAACGCGTCGGATACGAGCGATTATGTCGAATTCAAGAAACGATGTTTTTCTTAAAATGAAATTCAAGAAAAACATATTTTTCGCGTTTCGAAAACTATTGGCTGATATGAGGGCCTCTGCCGGAGAAGTTTTTGAAAAGCGTCTTTCAAGACCCGCCGGCGCGATCGTTAAGTCTGTGATCTTAGGCGCGCGGGGGGATCTGAATAGAGACATTCAGAATGTGTTCATGAAAACCGGGACAATGCATATTTTAGCCGTAAGCGGGCTTCACGCGGGGATCATTGCCGTTATTTTTGCCGCCATTCTGCGCTTGGCGAGGTGTCCGAAAAAAATAACATATTTTTTAACAATTTGCGCTTTATGCGTTTTTGCCGCGTTTACCGGGGCGCGTCCGTCAACACTCCGCGCGGTGATAATGGCATCGTGTATTCTTATAAACCTCGCGATCGGGAAAAATTCAGACATAGTGAACGGATTGGTCCTTTCCGCGTTTGTAATAACCTTTTTTCAGCCGCGGGAGCTTTACAATTTGGGATTTGTTTTATCCTATTTGTCTATCCTAAGCATCATCTATATCGTGCCGCTTGTGATGGAATTTTTTAAAAAGATTCCGCGTTCGGCCGATGAGAGTAAAATCAGTTTCGCGAGAAGATATTTTTTTACGTCTTTAGCAACATCTTTTTCAGTTTGGATCGGACTGATGCCGATAATCGCCTTAAATTTTGGAATAATAACGCCGTCGGTAGTTATCTCAAATCTGATCGCGGTGCCGGTGCTTTTCGTGGTCATCATATTGGGGATAGGTCTCCTCGTGACGGAATTTCTCGTGATTTTAGCGCCGATTGGTATTTTCTTCGCGTGGATCACGAACGGAATTATTCATTTTTTCATGGAAGGAATGAGGGTGATTTCGGAAATGCCCTTCGCGTTTGTCAAAGTGGGTCCTCCTCGATTTTTTTTAATAGGCGTATTTTATCTATCTCTAATGAGCGCGCTGATTGTTTCTATCCGAAAAAAACGTAAAGTCTTATTTGTTATTTTCCTGATTTTTACGGCAAATCTGTTTATATGGCAGGAGGTATTGAACGCTTCCGCCCGCGGCGCGTTCAAATGTACGTTTTTCAGCGTGGAAAAAGCGGACGCGGCTTTATTGGAATTTTCAGACGGAAGTTTCATGATGATTGACGGCGGACACGGGGAAGATATAACCGGATGGGATGCGGGCTCTAATATTTTAGAGCCGTATCTTCGGCAAAAGGGAAAAAGAAAAATTGACTGTGTTTTAGTTTCGCACGCGCATGAGGATCATGTTGGGGGACTTGTACACATAATAAAAAATTTTAAGACAGGCTGTGTTGTTATGAGTGAACCCTTATCGAAGGATGTTATCGAGCATGAATTCTATAGACGTTTTTTACGAATTATTAAGGAAAAGGGAATACGGTGCTTACAGGTTGAAAACGGAGACGAGATAAAAGGTTTTTCGGGTGTGGAGATCAAAGTATTAAACCCTTCCGTTCAAGGGGACCATACCGATTTAAATGACAGATCGATCGCGCTAAACGTAAAAACAAAAAAGGAAAAGAGTATTTTGTTTTGCGCGGATATCAGTACGAAAATCACAAATGAAATATTGGCGAATTATCCAGATTTAAAAGCGGATATAATAAAATTCCCGCATCACGGAGGCGGATTCGGAAATATCGCGGATATGGAAAGATTTCTGAACTCGGTGAAGCCCAAAGCGGTTATTATCAGCAATAAAACCCGGGGTGTGAACAAAAATCTGATCAAACTTCTAAAAGAAAAACAAATAGAGTGCTATATCACCGGTGACGCCGGCGCTGTTACGGTGGAAGAAGACGGTGCCGGGTTTAAAATAAGCACCTTTTGCGATTCGGAGTAGGGGCGTCCGCCTGTGAATGGTGAATCTTCCGCCACTAACCTACGAGGTTGTTTGTGGAGTTTGTTGGTCGTTCGTAGGGGCGGGCCTTGCGTCCGCCCGTCAATGGTAGATAGGAAATAGTTACTGGTTGTTGGTGAAAATCCCCTTAACCTCCCGGTATAGCTCATGCTACATGAGCCAATCTGGTAGGGGAATGGGAGTTCATCCTCGTAGGTTGGTAGTGTTCTTTACTACCAACCTACGAGGTTGAACTCGGGGTATTTTGTTAATGAGTGTCCGAATGGACACCACCAACCTTGCAGGTTAGTGGTGTCAAGGTTGGTGGTGTCATTGTTTTTAGGGTGATTTTGAGGCTAATTTCGGCAGAAATGGCTCCGCAGTGTTAAGATATAAAATAGCCCGTTTTAATAGTTTTAATGGTATCGGTTTTGTGATAAAATAAATACAATCAGGACGAGGTAACTTTCTTGTAATATAACAAAAAAATGGAAAAAATAAGAATTTTAAGGAGTGTGAAATGAGACTGTCATCAAAGATAAAGATCATTATCGCGGGATTAGTTTTGTTTTCCGTTTGCAGTGCGGTGCATGCGGAGGATGGTGATATTTTTAAAGAATATCCAAGCGAAAACCTGATGCGGAAAATTCAGGTTAACGGTTTTATCTATGAATATTTCGACGAAGATATCTATAAAAACGAATGGAGTACATGGGGAAGACCTATTATGGCATATGAAGAAATCGAAAGCCAGTGGCAATATAAGACATGGGATTGGGAAGCATTCGCGGAAGACGGACAGGTTTTCCTAACGGAGTATGTCGGGGATTATGTGTTAGAGGCCGATGATAGCGCGGTATTAAGCGGCGTGTCTTCGTCCGAAAGGAGAATAAGCTATTTATATGATCACAAAAATAATTGGGGTGTTGATACTGAAGACAACGGTTGGATTGAAAGAGAAAAAACAATTTACGATATTGACGGGGAAAAGGTTCTTGAAAAATATCTGCGCAATGCTAACAACCTTTTGGTTAAGGGTATTCACGCGGATACGAATGTGTACTATGTGTATGAGTATTTCGATATCGCCGGGATGGAAGAAACGATCCACTACAAAAAAAAGTATGTTTATGATGAAGCGGATGAAATGGATATTTTATCCGGAACTGTGGGAACTTTTGAGAATTCGCTTGAATACATCGATACGGATTATACCGTAAGATGGGGAGCGGATGGGACGATAACCACTTTGCATGTTGACGGGAAAAAGTCTTATAACAACACCTATTTAGACCCTTCAGACGGCATTCTCCACACATACAACTGGAATGATTCATGGGAACTCATTAACGTACGGAAAGAATATCCGAATGGTACGGTTGAGATATGTATTCCTGATGATCCTGAGGACAAAGTTTGGCCGCTTCTTGAGAAACGTGTGCCGGCAGAAACTTTTATCAAAGGAGTTAATCTTCCGTGGATTCATTACGGATACGACCTTGGAATTCAAAAAGAGACAGGGATTTATGATGGTTTTTCAAAAAACCTTAAGACGCTTTATGAAAAAATGGACGCGCACAAAGGGGATTGTGTAAGACTGTTTTTATTCGCGGATCTTAGAGCAGGTGTTGAATTTGACGAGAATGGAAATCCCCAAAAGTTTACAGACAGTGACAGGGTGTATGAAGATATGAACGCGCTTTTAGACTGTGCCAGTGCCTTAGGGATAAAGCTTATTCCTGTTTTGTTTGATTATATGATTGCGGACGGAGTATCCGGAGCGGAGTTCGGAGAACACCCGGATCTAATAACTGACCCTACAAAAAGAGATCTCTTGGTTGAAGTATTCAGAGATTTTATTAAAGAATTCGGCAATCATAAATCAATTTACGCGTGGGACATAATGAATGAACCGGAATGTTCGGAAGATATGCTTGGCATAGACATAAAGGATCTTCAGAATTTTGTGAAAGCTTTTACTGGGATGATTCACACGGAAACTCACACGGAAACTTCGGAAGCGAAAGTTACTGTTGGAAGTTTGAATAAAGAAAGCATGCAGGAAAACTGGACTGACGTTGGACTTGATATTTATCAATTCCATTATTACGACGAAATGGGAAGCCCCGAAGAATATTTAACTTCGATTGCAGGGCTTGGAAAACCCGTGATCGCGGGTGAAATAGGCGCGACAGGTGTTGCCGATAAACTAAGCACTTTGAGGCAAAACGGATACGACGGCGGACTTTTTTGGCAGGATGAACACGCGGAAGATGAATTTACCATAAGCGATGAAGAATACGAGGCGATAGACAACTGGTTTTATGGGACAGCGTACACCAATACCTACACCTATTATGAACCTGATAATCCTGATTTACGGTGTTTAGAATCCAAAACAACATCTGCCGCGGACGAATACGGGAACGTGTATTATCATTACATAGACGAAAAGTTTTTTAAAAACGATACCCTCGATGACGATAGTGACGATTACGGGCGAGTAGATGTTCAAGTGTTGGCGGAGAAAGACTCTGATGGAGCAACGGTGTATAAGAATGAACATTTTGCTGGCACAAATACTATCTCAACTAAACTATGTTATGAAACGGCAAATTATGAAGACCCGGCGGTTCCGACGGTGAAAACACTCGTAGTCACATACACTTATTACGAGACTGGATGTTTGAAGTCGAGGACATTGCCAACGATAGATGAAGACGGCAATGTGTATTACCACTATAAGGATGAGAGGTTCTATGATAACGAAACGGCGGATATTAATGACGATTACGGGAGAGTGGATGTACAGGTAAGCGTGACAGAAGACGACGACGGAGCGACAGCATACGAGAACGAATATTTCGCGGGAGGAGATAAAGTGTCGAAGAAGAAGTGTTACGTGACGGCGGATTATAGTGACGCGAGCGCGCCGACAGTAGAAACCTTGCTCCTAACGTATACATATTTTGAAACGACGGGGAACATGCATTTAAAGACAGTGGACGGCGGATCGGTATTTGAGTATAAGGACGAGAAATGGAACGGAAAAGATTACGGAAGGTTGTTAAAAGAGACGCGTTCCGACAACACGTACAAACTGTTCAAAACCTATTTTACCGGAACGAACCAGGCGCAGTACGTGGAAGAACACGACGCGGATGGCGGTTTAATAGTGACATACGAATATGATGCGACGGGAAAGATAGTAAACGTAACGTATACGAACGAAACGGTGGAGACGTATTACGGAACGTGGTGCATAGAATCGAAGACGATGCCGGCGGCGGATGAATACGGGAACGTGTATTACCACTATAAGGACGAAAAATTCTTTAAAAACGGGACAATAGAGGACGAACGAGACGATTACGGAAGAGTGGACGTACAAGTTTTGGCAGAGAAAGATTCAGACGGAGCGAGAGCGTATAAGAACGAGTATTTTACGGAGTCGGACAAAGTTTCGACAAAGAAGTGTTACGCCGTGGCGAATTATACAGATCCCGCGGCACCGACTGTGGAAACTTTGCTAGTAATATACACGTATCACGCGGACACCGGCAAAATGAAAACGAAGAAGCTTGAAGTAGCCGTGGGGAAAGACCCCGCGGGGACGATATACGAATATACGAACGAATCTCTAACGCACGCGGACGGAACGAGCGGTTACGGCAGCTTAACAAAACAAACGAACCCCGACGGAAACTGGAAGACATTCACGGAATATTTTGACGCGGATCAAGCGAAGTATGTGAAAGAATACGACGCGGACGCGACGGAGCCTCGAGTGACATACGAATACAATGAAGACGGAGACGTAGTTAACGTAACGTATACGGACGGAACGACAGAAACATATTACGGCGACATGGAAGTGATTGAATCGAAAACAATGCCCGCGGCGGATAAATACGGAAACGTATACTACCACTATATGAACGAGAAGTTCTTTGATAATGATACGGAAGAAGATGCTCGAGACGATTACGGAAGAGTGGATGTGCAAGTTTTGGCAAAAGAAGATTTAGACGGAGCGAGAGCGTACAAAAATGAATACTTCGAAAAAACGGATACAGTGTCGAAGAAAAAATGTTACGCCACGGCGAATTACGCAAACCCCGCCGCGCCGACAACGGAGACTTTGCTGGTAACGTACACGTATTACGAAACGACCGGCAACATGGAGATAAAAACATTAATAGATGGAACAATATTTGAATACAGTAACGATGCGCTAGTTCACGCGGATGGAACAAAGGGTTACGGCAAATTGCTAAAACAGATCAATCCGACCGGAAGTTATAAAACGTTTGAAGAGCATTATGACGCGGATCAAGCGAAGTATGAAAAAATTTACGATAACGCCGCGTTAACCGAGAATATAGCGTATGAAAAGTATGAGTATGACGCTATCGGAAACTTAATCGAAAAGACGTACTATTTTGACGGAGTGTCAATTGACCCGATAGTGGAAGAAGCCGGCGACCCGGATAACAAATGGCATAAGTCGTCAGACTTTACGGGAGTGTTGGATGATGGATATGTGCACACGCAGCGAGACGAAGTGTACAACGATGCCGGATTAGCTGATCCATTCATGGTAGTGGTTTACGATTATTACGATAGCGGAAACATCAAAACAAAAGAGATTTACAACAACGCCGCGTTAACGAAGAATACAACGTATGAGAAATACACATACGACGTGGATGAGAACTTAACTGAAAAGACATACTATTTTGACGGAGTA
>Ga0265592_1000190_pt1 | contig 35207 bp, 29 predicted proteins | sample saktaG_7_FD_190141 | JGI IMG/M metagenome (GOLD analysis project Ga0265592, IMG submission 190141) | Saline water microbial communities from Sakinaw Lake, British Columbia, Canada - sak_2010_1_5_120m | ecosystem: Environmental > Aquatic > Non-marine Saline and Alkaline > Saline ... | reverse complement strand
TGTCATTCCCGCCCCTTGTTGTCATTCCCGCCCCTTTTGTCATTCCCGCGAACGCGGGAATCCATAACATAAAAATAACAAAACCCAACAAACAATTACTCCCCTCCCGAACTTATGGGCAATGGACAGCCCCAAAGGGGAGAGGGAACCGGCTAACAGACAAAACGGCAAACTGGTTAACTATTTAACTGGCTAACAAACTAACAGACTAACCGGCTAATTTTTTCTTCCAACGCGCGATTTCTTTTTTCACGAAAACCGGATTTGTGCTTCCTTCTGTTTTTTTGTTTTCGACTGAAACTTGCGCGTTTAAAAGCGCGTAAACATCTTCGTCAAATTTCTCGGAAAAATTCTTCAATTCCGATATTGACAGATCCGAAATATTAAGCCCGGCCTCATCGCAATGTTTAATGATCTTGCCCACAATATCATGCGCGTCTTTGAACGCTAAGCGTTTATTCACCAGATATTCCGCCATATCTGTCGCGTAAATAAATTCATCTTCAAGCATCTTAAGAGCGGTTTCTTTTTTCACGCTGATCGAATCAACCAAACGGGCCATGATCTTTAATTCTTGGGTGATCGTTTTTACCGATTCGAATAAAGGTTTTTTGTCTTCCTGAAGATCCCTGTTGTAAGAATGAGGAAGACCCTTCATCAGGATTAAAAGACTGTTAAGCGCGCCTATTATGTGAGAACTCTTCCCGCGGATAAGTTCTAAAACATCAGGATTCTTTTTCTGCGGCATCAGAGAACTTCCCGTACAATATTCCGCTCCTATCTCTAAAAACCCGAACTCCCGGGTGCTGTACAATATAAAATCCTCCGATATCCTTGATAAGTGTACCGATATCAAACAAATGCCGGAGACAAATTCCGCGATAAAATCCCTATCACTGACCGCGTCAATGCTGTTTGTTGAAATTTTTTCAAATCCCATTTTTTTCGCGAGAAAATTCCTGTCAAGTTTAAGCGCGGACCCCGCGATCGCGCCCGAACCCATAACCGAAACATTTACGCGCGCCGAGGCATCTTTCAGCCTTCCGTGATCACGCCCCAGCATTTCAACATACCCCATCAGCAAATGCGCGAAGAGAATCGGCTGAGCCCGATTAAGATGAGTATATCCCGGAACAATAACATCCGTTATTTTCTCCGCTTTTTCGAGCAGACTTTTCTGCAGGTTTGAGATAAGCTCCGATATGGAGCTGATGCTTTTCACGCAATACAACCTTACATCATTAACCACCTGCTCATTCCGAGACCGGCCGGTATGCAGTTTTTTTGCTATGAGCGGCAAACGCTCTTGCACATACCCCTGTATTAAGGAGTGGATATCCTCATATTCTCCGAGCCGGAGACTATTTTCCTTTATCGAAACCAATAGTTCCTCCAGAACACATAGAAGTTTCTTTTCCTCTTCGCCGGAAATCAAACCGCATTTCGCCAGCATCTCAACCTGAACCATATTACTAAGGCAATCATATTCCGCGAGCTCTTTGTCAACGGAAAGGCTGGATGTAAAATCCAGGACTTCCGGACTAATATTTTCCTCCGAAAACCTCCCCCCCCATAATTTACCCATGATAACTCCTTTTTGGATGACAAAATAAATTAAAATACCAAAGCAAAAAAAAAGATTCACGGGCGGACACACGGGTCCGCCCCTACGAAGGACTACCAAACCCCGCGCCCTATCGTAGGGGCACGGCATGCCGTGCCCTTACGATTTAAACGGCAAGACCCAAAGATCAATAAAACCTTTTGCCGAAGACTGATCAAAAACGTCACCTTCTCCGTAAGTCGCGAGTTCCATCTTATAACGTGACGATCCACTCTTCCTGCCGCAAACGGTTACATTACCTTTATACAGCTTAACTTTCACTTCTCCCGAAACATTGTCTTGAGTTTTATCGATAAAAACGTCAATCGCGTCTTTCAGCGGAGTGAACCATAACCCGTTATAAATCAGTTCCGAATAACGTACTGCCGCGATCTCCTTAAACTTACGCGTTTCCCGATCAAGCACAAGTTCTTCAAGTGAGGTATGCGCCGCGTAAAGGATCTCGGACGCGGGCGCTTCGTATATTTCGCGCGACTTAATTCCAACAAGCCTATCCTCAACCATATCAACTCGTCCGATACCGTGCTTACCCCCGATTATGTTTAAGGTTTCAACCAATTCAACTGAAGATGTTTTTTTTCCGTTTAAGGTTACGGGAACACCTTTTTCAAACGTTATAGTCACATATTCCGCTTTTGGCGGCGCGTCCTCCGCGCGTGTTACGCTGATAAAACTATCTGCCGGGGGTTCCGCCTCCGGATCCTCAAGACTGCCGCCTTCGGCGCTAATCCCCCACGCGTTACGGTCTATGCTGTACAATTTCTTTTTGGTCTGTTCTATCGGGATATCATGCCGGCGAGCATAATCAATTTCATCTTCACGGGTTTTCAATTCCCATTCCCTCACAGGCGCTATAATTTTGAGATCCGGCGCTTTTATCGCGAAAGTTGATTCAAACCGCACTTGGTCGTTCCCTTTTCCCGTACAACCGTGTGCTAAAGCCTCGGCTTTAATTTTCTTCGCGAAATTTACCATACCCTCGGCAATAACAGGCCTGGAAAGCGCCGTTGCCAGATTGTATTTTCCTTGATAGAGCGCTCCGGCCTTAAGCGCGCGAAACGCGTAATCTTCGATAAAACTTTTTTTCAGATCCTCAACGATACACTCTTTAGCACCGATTTTAAGCGCCCTTTCGCGGCTTGTTTCCGCGTCAGAGCCTTGCCCGACATCCCCCATATAACAGATAACTTCAAAATCCCGTTCCATGAGCCATTTAATCGCGACAGAAGTATCTAACCCTCCGGAATATGCTAAAACAATCTTTTTTGCCATAATAAACCTCTCTCAGTTTTTTTTATCCTTCTCGAAACCAACATCGTAGGAGTTCAGGTTGCAGGTTACAAGTTGCAGGTTTTTCCCCGTCTACCCGTCAGAGGCGGGTAGACGGGACCGCCTTTGGCGGAAGACTTGAAACCTGAAACTTGAAACCTGAAACTTGAAACCTGAACTCTTCTTTATCACCCCAGCATCTTCAACAAGATCGCTTTTTGTACATGCATCCTGTTTTCCGCCTGGTCATAAATAATTGAATTTTTCCCGTCGATCACATCTGTCACTTCTTCTCCGCGGTGCGCGGGCAGACAATGCATAATGAGCGCTTCTTTCTTTGCCGCGCGCATAAGAGACGCGTTAACCTGAAACGCCTCAAAATCTTTTAGGCGTTTCTCGCGTTCGGCTTCCTGTCCCATACTGATCCAAACATCGGTATAAACAACATCACTTCCTTTAACAGCCTCGCACACATCCTGAAACATTTCTATGCGCGCTCCGTTTTTTTTCGCTATTTCCACGGCTTCATCGAAAATTTCTTTTTTCGGCCGGTATTCGCCTGGAGTCGCGACTTTCATATTCACACCCGTTTTAGCGGCAACCAAAAGCAGTGAATTAAGCACATTATTCCCGTCTCCGACGTACGAAATCGTAACATTCCTGAGACCTTTCTTTTTCTCCATCACAGTAAAAATGTCACTAAGCGCTTGGCACGGATGAGCGAGATCGGACAATCCGTTAATTACCGGAACATCTGAATACTTTGATAGATCCATGATATCCTGATGATGAAAAACGCGCCCCACAATACCATCGACATACCTTGAAACAACTCGGGCTACATCTTTTACCGGCTCGCGCTTGCCCATTTCTATTTCACGAGGGCTAAGATATAAAACATACCCGCCCAAATGAACCATAGCCACTTCAAACGATATTCGCGTCCGGTTAGACGGTTTTTGGAACAAAAGCGCGAGTGTTTTATTTCTTAGCGCTTTTTTCTTCGCTAACGGTTTTTTTTTCAGTTTAGAGGCCAGCTTAAAAATACCAAAGATCTCTTTTCGTGAAAGATCTTCGGCTGTAACCAAATTTTTCTTTTTCATACTCTCTCCAAAACTTTAAAAAGCAGTTCCATCGCTAAATCAATATCTTTTTCCGAAACCGTAATCGGCGGCATGATCCTTAATATGTTTTTCTGCGTACAGTTAATCAAAAGACCTTCTTCCATACATTCTTCGGCGATCTTCGACGCGTCGGCAACATTCAATTCAACGCCCAGCATGAGCCCTTTGCCTTTGATTTTACCGATAATGCTATTTCGACTTTTCATATCAGTAAGCTTTGAAACAAGATATTTTCCCATCCGAACAACGTTCTCCAAGAGATTATCTTCTTCAATAGCTTCAAATACGCCTAAAGCCGCCGCCGAAACAATCGGGCTTCCTCCGAAAGTAGACGCGTGCGTCCCCGCGATAAGCACATTTTTATGTTTTTCCGCGACTACAAGTGCTCCGATGGGAAGTCCGCCGCCCAACGACTTGGCAAGAGTCATCGCGTCCGGCTGAATACCGAACAGCTTATACGCGAACATCTCTCCCGTGCGTCCCATACAAGTCTGAACCTCGTCCACTATGAGAAGTATATCCTTTTCCCGACAGATCTTTTCCATTTCTTTCATGTATTTTTCATCCGCCGAATTTATTCCGCCTTCCCCTTGGATCGGCTCCAGCATAACGGCAACCGTCTTTTCGCTTACCGCGCCGCGAAAAGCGCCTATATCATTGAACGGCACGTGTTTAAACCCCTCAGGCAAAGGACTGAACCCAACTTTGACCTTATCCTGCCCCGTCGCGGTTAAAGTCGCCAGCGTCCGACCGTGAAAAGACTTCTCCATCGTAATAATTTCATATCTTTTCCCTTTTCCGTAACGCCGCGCCAATTTTATCGCCCCTTCATTGGCTTCAGCTCCGCTATTCGCGAAAAACACTTTACCGGGAAACGAATGTTCAATTATTTTTTTCGCGAGACACCCTTGCAATTCATTGTAAAAATTGTTGGACACATGCAGTATCTTCGTAAGCTGTTCGCTAAGCCTGGCAACAACTTTAGGGTGGCGGTGTCCTATTCCGCTGACAGCCCATCCCGGAAAAAAATCCAAATATTTTTTCCCGGAAATATCCCACACCCACGCGCCCTCTCCCTTAACGAGACAGAGATCCGCGCGAGTATACGTAGAAAGCACATACTCGTCATATGACTTTTTTATTTCGTTAAAATCCATTTTTCTCTCCTTACCTCAATATAACCTTGCAGATTGACTTCAAGGGGCAGTTTTCAAAGCCCAGCCTTTCCACCAAAAACGGGTAAACTGAACCCTGAAACTTGTAACCTGTACCCTGCAACCTGAACCCTGTAACTTGTAACTCGTAACCCGCAAACTGGCTAACCGGCGAACCGTCTAACCGTTAACGATCTCCGTCCCAATCCCTTTATCCGTAAAAATTTCTAAAAGCAGAGCGTGAGAAAGGTTCGCGTCAACAATATGAGCTTTTTGTACTCCCCCTTCAAGCGCGTCGAGACACGCCTTTATCTTCGGCACCATCCCACCCTTAACAACGCCTTCTTTTATTAAACGAGCCGCCTCCGCCGCCGACAAAGAATTAAACAACGACTCAGTATGCGCTTTGTCTTTCATCACTCCCCTGACATTCGTCAGGACTGCAAATTTTTCGGCACCAAGAGCTATCGCCATCTTCGCGGCAACTTCATCGGCGTTCACGTTATAAAGCTTCTCATCCTTACCTTTTCCCACGGGACAGATCACCGGGATCATATGTGTATCCATAAGCCGGTTTAAAATCGTTGTGTCAATTGTTTCTATCGTCCCGACAAAACCCAGATCCATATCCTTCCGCCTCGCGGCCTGCACGATATTGTTTTCCTTCCCGCTTAGTCCGAACGCTTTTCCTCCAAGAGAATTTATCTCATCCACAAGTTTTTTATTTACTTCCATAAGTACCGAGTCTACAACCCCCATGGACTTTTCGCATGTAACCCTAAGCCCGTCAACAAACTTAGTTTCGATATTAGCTTCTTTAAGTTTAGCGCTTATATTCGGTCCCCCGCCGTGTACTAACACCGGTTTCATCCCCGCGTACCGCATAAACACAATGTCCTTAAGAACCATCCCGCGCGCGGCATCATTATGAAGAGAACTGCCCCCGAATTTTATCACTATCACTTTGCCGAAAAATTTTTTTATATACGGCAAAGCCTCAATCAAAACTTCACTTTTTTTTATCGCTTCTTCCATTTGTTACCTCACTATATCGTATTTCGTATATCATATTTCGTATATCGTATGTAGTATATGGTATATCGAAAGAGATCCCCGCCGAAGGCGGGGCCGCCTCCGGCGGAATATTAGACGATATACGACATGCGATATACTACATACGACATACGAATCAGGTCGTATAATGCGCGTTAAATTCAATATATTTTTTCGAAATATCACACGTAAACACTGTCGCGTTTTTTTTACCGCCATAAAGATTTACCTCTATCAAAATATCATTGCCTTTAAAAACCATATCGGATTTCTCTTTTGGCGGCAAAAACGCGCCGTTTTTCACAAACGTTACCCCGTCTAAAATTATTTCTAAATTCTCTGGGTTAAAGACAACTCCCGAAGCTCCAAGTGAAGAGGCAATTCGACCCCAATTGGGGTCACCGCCCAAAGCCGCGCATTTAACAAGCATTGACTCGGCAATTGTATTCGCCGCTTTTTTTGCCGCGTCGAAAGACTTTGCGCCTTTGACTATAACCTCAATAAATTTGGTAGCTCCTTCGCCGTCGCGAACAACCATCTTTGCCAAGTTTTTGCAGATCTCATCCAAATTTTTTTGGAAAATTTCAAAATCCGCGCCTTTTTCTTTTATGGTTTTATTGGACGCTTCACCATTCGCCATAATAATAACCGTATCGTTGGTACTCATATCCCCGTCAACGGTTATCGCGTTAAACGAAACCCGCGCGGTGGCGGCTAAAGCTTTTTCTATCGCCTTATCCGTAATATCCGCGTCCGTTAAAATATAACAAAGCATCGTCGCCATATCGGGCTTTATCATTCCCGCGCCCTTAGCGACACCGGTTATGGTAACCTTTTTTTTTCCGACCGTAAATTCCTTCGTCAGGATCTTTTTAAAACGATCCGTCGTCATAATACCTTCCGCCGCCGCGTCAAGCGAATTTTCGGACAATTTTTTCACAAGCCTTTCAATATTTCCGACAATTTTTTCAATAGGCATAAATTTGCCTATTATCCCCGTTGAAGAAACCAAAACCGTATCTTTCCGAACCCCAAGCGCTTTTGCCGTTTCTTTTACCATGCGCTCGGCATCCCGCACTCCGCGCTGACCGGTCATACAATTGGCGTTTCCGCTGTTAACGATAACGGCTCTGATAAGATTATTTTTTTTAAGCTGACGTATGGCCAGAACCAAAGGAGCGGCCTTAACCCTATTCTTAGTGAAAAGCGCCGCCGTTCTGCAAGGCACCTTCGAATAGAAAAGCGAGAGATCCTTTCTTTTGCGCTTAACCGCGCAATATACCCCGCTGACCAAAAAACCTTTTGGAAGTTTATATTCTTTCATTTGCTTCTCTCCGCTATGTTCCATGTTTACATCAACCCGTTCTTTTCATCTATGCCGCACATAAGATTCATATTCTGAACGGCTTGCCCGCTCGCGCCCTTCAAAAGATTGTCAATCACAGACACGATTATCACCATCTTACGCGCCACTTTAAAACCAATATCACAAAAATTCGTGCCCGTCACGTCTTTCAGCGCCGGCAATTCCCCGCACGGCCTTAAACGAACAAACGGTTCATTTTTAAAACGGTTTTCATACTTACCGTACATTTCTTTTTCTCCCGGAAGATCCTTATGCTCTATGTACATCGTGGTCAAGATACCCCTTTTTACCGGCAAAAGATGCGGGATAAAATTTATCTTTAAATTCTTTCCGGCGACAGCCGACAAAATATATTCCATCTCGGGAATATGCTGATGATCGTTGGCTTTATAACACTTAAAATTTTCATCAACTTCCCCGAAAGACAAGGACATTAGAGCCCTACGCCCGGCGCCTGAAACAGCGCTTTTAGAATCCGCTATAACCTGACCACCGGCATTAGCCACCAAGTCCGCGATCGGCAGAAGTCCTAAAATTACGCTTGTAGGATAACAACCGGGATTCGCCACAAAATCGGATTTTTTGATCTTTTCCCGATTGATCTCCGGCAATCCGTAAACCGCCGTTTTAAGATTCTCGACATCCGTATGCGTGGCTCCATACCATTTTTCATATGTCTTCTGCTTCAATCGGTAATCCGCGCTCAGATCTATCACTTTTTTACCTTTTTTGATAAATTCCGGCGCGATTTTCATTGAAACAGTATGAGGTAACGCCAGAAAAACCAGATCGCATTTTTCCGCGACCTCATCAATATTCAGATTTTCGCATTTCAAGGAAATCTTCTTGCCGAATTTCGGATACAGATCCGAAAATAACATCTCTTTATCCATAATCGCCGAAAGAGAAGTTATTTGAACGTCCGTATTCCGCAGAAGAACTTCAACAAGTTCCTCCCCCGTATACCCTGTCGCGCCAACAACCCCAACTTTAATCATTTTATCTCCCTTTATTAATCTTCCCAAAATACGCGAGTTCAAGCCCCGAATTGATTGTATTATTAAATTGTATAAGAGTAATTATAGTTACAATACCATTGAATGCAAGCATTAAATCCCAAATCAACCTCGCAAGTTGATTTGTTCATACATCGTAGGAGCACGGCATGCCGTGCCCCTACGAAATACCAACAAACTTTCACTCCAGCCAACATCCTCGTAGGTTGGTAGTGCTCTTTGCTACCATCCTGCGAGGTTGGTGGCGGACGATTCACCTTATTTAATGACAAATGACAAAATTCTAAAGACAAAACAAATCAAAATATCAAAGCACAAAAAACAAAAGATTCACGGGCGGACACACGGGTCCGCCCCTACGAAGAAACAACAAACTCCGCCACGTACCTCATAATCCATCGTACATCGTACGGGCACGGCTTGCCGTGCCCCTAATATAACAAAAGCCGCAGGGGTTACCCGCGGCTTCTTTGCTTTTTTCGTAAACGAAAAATAATTTAACGTTTTGAAAACTGAAAATTCTTACGGGCGCGTTTCTGTCCGTATTTTTTTCTCTCCTTAGCTCTCGGGTCACGAGTAAGAAACCCGGCCTTTTTTAAAGCAATTCTCAAAGAACTGTCACTTAGCAGTAAAGCCCTCGCTATACCGTGTCTTAGCGCTCCCGCCTGACCGCTTACGCCGCCGCCTGTTATCGAAGCAAAAACATCAAACTTTTCCACTCGTCCCGCTGTTTTCAAAGGGTTCGTAATAACTATTCTGTGTGTCTCTCTGGGGAAAAAATCTTCGAAACTTCTTTTATTTACCCGGATTTTTCCTTTTCCGGGACGAAGCCTGACTCTCGCGACAGATTCTTTACGTCTTCCGACCGCTACATATTCTATACGTTTTTCCATATTTTAACCTCACGTTATATTTTTTTCTCAATCGGCTTTTGTGCCGTTTGAGAATGCTCTTCACCAACATACAACTTTAATCTTTTGATCATTTTATCTCCCAATTTATTTTTTGGAAGCATACCTCTAATCGAGTGCCTAATGATGTATTCCGGACTTTTCTCGAACATTTTTTTATACACAACTTCTTTTTGCCCGCTCGGATAACCGGAAAATCTTTTATAAACCTTCTGACTTTCTTTCTTCCCGGTAACTCTTATCTTGCCGCAATTCAGAACGACAACACCGGCACCATTATCGACATTGGGAGTATAATCCGGCCGATCCTTCCCGCTCAGCATACTCGCGATCAGAGTCGAAACTCTCCCAAGCACCTTATCCGCGACATTAACTACAAACCAATCGTGGACAACTTCTTCATTCTTAATCATTTTTGTTTTCATATTCTCCAAGCCCCTTATTTGAACATTGAAAATATCACACTTAGCATTCTTTGTCAAGCGGAATTTTCGTAGGGGCAACCCCCTGTGGTTGCCCTTTATGACAATTCGATTTTTCATTATCAGGGCAGGCACAGGGGCATGCCCCTACTACTCTTTTCTACCCCGGGCTTGACCCGGGGTCTCTATCATTCACTCATTGGGCATAACCGGCCAACCGTTTACACCGCTTGCCTAAACTGATCAGCAAGCTTCTCCATATGCTCAATCACGTTAACATCCGTCACATGATTCGCCTCAGCCAACGCCCTGATAATGATCGCGATCTTATCCGTAATATCACACTGAATGATGCCCCTCGTCTCGCCCCAGTCGGGATCATCCTTTGTCTTGAAATAATAATAGCTATCCGCCGGCATTGTATTAAGCGCGTCTTCCACACCATCCAAACATACAATTTCCACTTTTTCTTTTTTGTTTAATAACGCGATAGCCTCTTTCTGCCCATCTTCCGGTGCAACCACGGCAATTTTCATCCCCGCCCGCGCCAGTTTCGACAGAAACAGCCCCAGTCCTTTGTCAAATACTGCCGTTTTAGAAAATATCAAAACAGATTTTCCATCCAACTTCGAAAAATCGATAACATTCTCCGCGACAATATTCCGCACTCCTTCCGGAAGACTCTTATCCCCAAGCATTTCCGCGGCAACCCCCTGCATTATATCCGTCACTTTTTCAGGTACCATCGAACCCGTAGAAAAACGCGTATGCACCGTCGGTTTCTTCTCAAAAGGAAACGTAATCCCTACAGATAAACTTTCCTCATTTTTTTTAACAGTTCTTTCAAAAACAACTCGGAACCGATATTTTTCACACTCCGCGTCCCTTTCTTGTTCCAAACTATCCGCAATATCACCCGGCACATAACGCAAATTATCAACCGCTATATCTGTTTCTATGGTGGTATGATTTTTCCTGCTCTCATCATACTTGATTTCAACTTCGCATTTGCCTCCAAACACTTTCTTAAAAAACTTGTTCATATATTCCACTACATCCCCTGTTTCCAGCGACCTCAACTCCGCCGCAAACGGCGCCTTCATTAAAGCCTCAGCAAGCGACTCATGATCAACTCCGTAATCGTTATACTCATCCGGAATATCATTCAGAACCTTCGCAAGATCAGGAAACTTTTTTTCCAAATTATCCCCCATATCCTCATTCCCTTCCCGAATCATCGTCATTCCCGGCTGGTCACCCGCGGGGCCTGTGTATAGACCAACAGGATTGCCTTCTCCGTCAAACGCGCCGAGTTCTTTAAAATATGGTGTCAGAGGTTTTCCGGAAATGTATTTTTTGAAATAATATTTTTTTGAGCTTTTATAAATCTCTTTTTCCTCAGCAAAAAAATATTGTGTTTCTTCGTGGTAATCTTTTCTCTCAAAAAATTGACCTGTATTCGCATACACAACGTCAGCTATGGTGAGGTAATCTGTAGAGAATATTTCCCGAACTTTTTGTTCTACCGGCAGTTTTTTTCCTTTTTTACGCAATTCACCTTTTGTTTTCAAGTCGTCAAGCAGTCCCTTGCGTGTTAAGACGAGTTCCTTCATAAAATTCTTCAAAGTTCTTACCTGTATCTCCATACCGATTTTTCTGGTTGTATAGTGGCAACTCCACCTCGCATAAAACTCAACCCAGTTTTTTAACATCTCACCAAGATTCTCATCTATCGGCGCCCATGGAATTCCGAGTTGTTCCGAAAAATCATAATTAAACTTCTCCGCCAGGCGGACCATGTCTTCTCCGCGTTTCGAAAGATCCGGAAGCTTCACAGTCTGACCGATACGGCTTTTTAGGTCCGCTCTAAATACGGAATCAGGTAAATCCTCTATGGTTTTATTCGCGTAGCAAACGATTTTTAAATTATCCCCCAAATCTAACTTTTCACCGCTTGGTAGGTATGCCTCCCCTTCATCGCTCATAATGCCAACGAGAAAATTTTGAACTCTTGGCGACGCGTCTGGAAGTTCGTCTAATATCAGTAAGCTTCTTTTGTGTAATAAGCGGTCAACGGGTTCCATTAATCGCGGCAGAATTCCTTGTAAAAACAAACGGCTAAGTTCTGTTTCATCATCCGGAAGTTGTCCGCATTTTACAACATGCACTCGTTTTATTTTATCTGCATATTCTGTGATTCCCATAAATTTTTCTATCGCTTCCCTCGATTGAGTTTTGCCCGTCCCAATCGCCCCTTCAATCAAAAGCGTGCCGAAAAAGTCATTTTCCGCGAAAGATTTAATTTCACTGAATGCGCTTATTATTTCGTCCGTTTTTCCGACTGTAACTCCCGATATCATAGGTTCCCACGGTTTGAAAATATATTTCCGCCAGTTTTTGTCGAGTTCGGTATACCTGCTTAGCTCCATATGCTCGATCTTGCGTCCGATGTCTTCAGGCTTTTCTATTTTTCCATGTAGAACATCGGTTGAATTCCCGACATGCATCGCTTCATTAAAAAGAAAAAACGGAAATTCACTCGCCGCTGACTCATCTTTCACAAGATACGCCTCCAGAAACCCTTGCCCCTCCCAAAAAAGAGCGTCTTTCTGATTTATTCCCCGGCCGACATGTGAAGGGACTCTCGTCCTTGGCGAGGCGTGATACGAGCCCCGAACCATAACAATGTCAGTTTTTCGCGCCTTTTTGAGGTAGTCCCCTGCGCATTCTATTAGCTTTTCCGTTATGTTATCGTCTTTACTAAACATTGAGAACACATCATGCTTACCACTTATTTCGAGATATCTTAACCTGATCCATTTCTGGATTTCAAGAGGCAGAATGTAGTATTTAATTACCGGCTGTAACCGCTTGAATTTGGTGTCGGATTTAAAAAGAGGTGCTATGTTTTCTTTATATTGCTCTCCAAAACGTTTTTCAACAAGATCGGATCCGCCTGAGTAAGAATAATTGCCGCTAAGTTCTTTAAAGACGTCAAAATACGTCATTACAGCCTTATAACCTTGCCTCAGTATTAAATATTTCTCCCTTTCTTCCTTCCAGAAATACCTGTCATCCAATGTACCAAACGCCTCTATCCAAGAATCCAGTTTTTCGTAAACGTCTTCAAGCCCATTTAATATCTTGCCAATTTCTTCATCAGGAGTTACCTTTTCCCCTGTTTTAAGAGACGTTAAGTTCCAACCTTTCTTTGTTTTTCTTAGCTTGACGGCGTCATCTCTATCTTTTGCCCATTTCAGATCTTCTTCTATTGTCTTCCATCGCGGATTTTTCTCGTAGTCTTCAAGTTCAAGCTCTACCGCGTTCGCGTAATCACGCGGATTGTCTCCCGCGGAAAGATGGTCTAAATTTTTCGGACCTTTGGCAAGTTGTGATATAACATATTGCCTGCGCTCCGGTTTTTCGTCGATTCCGTTTCTATCATGCCGCCACTTGTAAAGCAGTAGATCCAAATCGTTTACCGTTATTTTTTTGCCGTTTTTTATCCTGTTCGAGGAAACCTGCCATTTCAAATCATAAATCACGCCTATTTCGTGAATAAAATCAGTGATAATTTCATCTAAACATGCCTTAACATCAGATTTCGTTAAATCATGTTTTTGAGTCAATAGATCAAATTTTTCCTTTGTCAAAAATTTATACACGGCATTTTGACTCGCGTGGCTTGTTACACGAAAACTCTTTTCATCTTCTTCAATAATCGGGAAGAACTTACGCTTTACAAAACTTATGAGCACAAGATTTTTCCCCTTAAAAGCTTCCTCAGCATTAATTTCCGCGCCAATAAACTTTAGAAACTTATCGATCTCCTTTTTAATGTAGTCTAAGTCCTCCCGCGGAAGGTATTTTTCAGGGGTCTCCCTTTCCTTATATCTTTCGTTCCACTCCAATTCTCCAGCTCTTCCTTCAAATTCCGAGAAGAATCCTCCCTTTATTTGGTCTCTTATTTTTTTGTCGATTTTTTCTTCATTTTCCCGGCCGTAAAGACTGAGAGACTGCTTGATATTTTTCGCGTCTTTTTCAATTCTTTCCGGCAAAGCATTCCTGCGGCGAATAGAGGCTTTATGCTTTTCAAGCTCTTCTTTAGTGCAATAAAACACGGGAAATCCATTGTTTTTTTCATCATAATTGGTTGAAAACAAAAGCCTGTACTTTTCACATACGTTTATGCTTTCCTTTTTAACCACAATCGGTACCGCGAATATGTTCCCGCCCACATGTTCGACAAGATTGAAAAAGCTTTTTACTTCGAGAGGATTAAAAACTGTTTGTTCGGGAGAATAACGTTGCGTTTTTTCTAATCGCTTGTTTTTCCGAAAAGCCCCTTTGACAATTCCTATCTCGGTTGCGTTACGTATTTCGTCTAAATCATTAAGCTCAAGAAGATCTTTCTGAAGCCCCGCCTCGGCATAATACAAAAATTTCTGATGATACGTTTCCCCGCCAAGATTCCCCAGTTTAAGCGCCGGAGTAAGCGCGAAACTTAAATTGTTAACAAAAAAACAAATAGCGACACAAACACCAATTACTTTACGCATAAATACGATTCCTTCCCATAAGGTTAGTTTGCAAAAACTTGGGTTTTATTATATCAAAATGCACACCCACGTCAAGCATAAGCGCTTTCTACGCATTTTGTTTAGTTAATACCCTCCGGAGGCGGGTCTGCCTCTGGAGAAAATCGTGAATGGTATTTTGTAAATTGCGGTTGGAAATACAATCTTGCAGTGGAATGAAATCACTTCTACGAGGTGGAACATACAACAACCTACGAGGTTGATTTGAAGGCTAAAGATACCGGATTCTGTGCCTGCCGGATGAAATAGGATCTCTATTAACATTCATTCTTAGACCCTTCGCAAATTTTACTCCTCAGGGTAGGGATGGAGCGTAATGCCCCGCCCTCTCATTTATCTTTACTGACCGTGCGATAAAGCGCTCTTACCTGGTCACGGAAATAAAGATTGAACACCTGATGAATAGAATTTCTTGAAGTCTTCCGACTCAAAGAATCCGTTTGTTTCTTATTCTTTCGCCTTTTGTCATTAATCGTAACTTTGTGAGTATAAAGTTTTGTAGTCATCATTTTTCCCCTTTCTTTTTTGCAAAGACAACACTCCCGTCTTTGTTCGCGACAAAAGCCACTTTATCCCGACTCTTGATCCCGAAATAATTTTGAAGCACTTTCGGAATAAATATCTGCCCTCTGTCGGAAACTGTGGCAAAAAACTGAAATTTCAAATCCTCCCCCATCCTAAATCCCTCCTCTTTTACAACTCTATGACAAGTATACAACAAGTATGCATACTTGTCAAATAATTTAAAAAAAATTATATCGGATCCTGTTAAAAAAAACTACAATAGCGCAAATCTCAGAAATTAATCGTACATTTGAAACACCATAAGGGCAGACGCAATGGCCGCCCCTACGAAAGATCACAAACCCCGCCACCAGGCTCCGCCCTATCGTAGGGGCACGGCATGCCGTGCCCTTACGAACGACTATTCACTCCGCCAACAACCTCGTAGGTTGGTAGTGCTCTTTATACCAATTACGTTAATTAATTGCACATTTTAAACTACGAAATAAGTGCGTGTATTTATGTGTTTAGACTGTTTCTTGGGGACATACGAGATCCCGGGTCAAGCACCGGGGTCGGCTCATGCTACATGAGCCGATCTGGTAGGGGAATTCGGGGATAGTGGGAGTGCATCCTCGTAGGTTGGTGGTGTCAGAGACTGGACGGAAGTGAATGTTAGTAAAAAACATTACAGCATGAGCCAGCCCTGGGGTCAAGCCCGGGATAGCAAGGTGGTGGGTCAAACCGGGGATGACATGGTGTGCGGCAAAACGTAAAAAACATAACCTCAAAAATATTGCCATCCCGACCGCCTAATTTGCCATCCTGGCCACCCAAGTTGCCATCCCGACCTTGAGCCGGGATCTCTTCTCCTTTTGGGTAATTATTTTTTGTAATTGGTATTACTACCATCCTACGAGGTTGTTGGCGGACGATTCACTTTCCACTCAATACTACTTACGCGCTTTTTATGTAGAGCACGCGGCACTTCTTGTTTTCAACATTAACTTCCGAAATGCGTGAGCATGCGTATTTTTTAAAAATATATTCCCCGAACTTGCGCATCGTAAAAATATCTGTCCGTTTAAGTTCGTTATTATCAAACCATAAATAGTGTCCATCATTTTCAAATACGCATATCGCGTGATCTTGTCCGGATGTTCCCAGCACCATTATTTTTGATTCGTATCCCAAAACTCGCAAAACCGCCGCGCTCAGAAGCGCGTAATCTTCACAGTCTCCATAAAGCCGATCAAGAGTCTCTTTGGGGGAAGACCAAATATCGCCCGCGGTATCCGCCTTATATTTTATGTTTTTCGCCAGCCACATCGCGTATTCATCGGGAGTGTTGATATTGTGTGCTCCTAAAAATCCGGCTATTTGCGTATCAATTTCAGACGGGCGCGCGACAAGCACACTTCCTAACCTAACAGTTTCCTGGCGTATCACAAAATCTCCCGCGAAAACTGCCGCGCAAGAAGCAGATCCAACCGTACTTGAAAACAAAAGGGTAAAAAGCATCATCAGATTACACGCGATTTTAACTGTCATCAAAAAGCTTTTTCCAGATCTCATGGCGAACCTCCCGAAATATTCTACCTTTACGTTCGCCTAAAGTGTGCCTTTTTGATGTTATAATCATATTAATAGAAAGTTAATTTAGTGTTAAATTTTTAATATTATTATAGCCAGTTTTCGCTCCTTCCGTGTTTCGTGTAACTTATTATAAATAAAGCTGATATGAAAGTGTTCTTTCCGGGAAATTCTACAAATTTAATCTTAACATGATAAAACTGAAGACTTTTCACCTTTTCTATGGAATTAAAAAAAAACAGGGACATCTCCCTTGCGGGTGACGTCCCTGTTTTTTTTATTTTACGTATGAGGGACAGCTAAACATTTTAAAATTACGTACGAATTTTTTTCGCGTCACGCGGGTTTTTCGTCAAACTTATAACCGATTCCTCGAACGTTTTTAATAAATTCCCCGACTTTTCCTAATTTTTCTCTAAGATGGCGAATATGAACATCAATCGTTCTTTCTATAACGATCTTTTCCTCTCCCCACAAATACTCGAGAATACTGCCCCTGCTGAAAACCTGCCCTTTTCGGGTCAAAAGTTGTTCTAATATTTTAAACTCCGTCACGGTTAATTCTATTTTTTTCTGATCAACCAAAACTTCATATCGCCTCAAATCAATCTCTAAAATACCTCCCGCCGCTGTAATTTTCTTGTCTTCTTCGACAATTTTGGTGTTCTTTCTTCGCAAAACCGATTTGATACGGGAATTCAGTTCATTTAACGAAAACGGTTTCACCATATAGTCATCCGCGCCGGAATCAAGCCCTGAAATTTTGTTCGATTCATCACCATGTCCGGAAACGATTATGATCGGAATTGCCTCAAAACGTTCTTTCCCCTTCAAACTTTTACACACTTCAAATCCGTCTATTCCCGGCATGGTTAAATCAAGAATTATAAGATTCGGCATTTCATGGTCTAAAAATTTATATAAACTTTCCGCGTCCCGACATCCATGAACAGTAAAACCTTTATTCGTAAGATATTCCGAAATGGTATTTACGATTTCTTTTTCGTCATCCACTATAACAATTACTTTTTCTCCCATTGTCTCCCCCCGGCCGTTACTTTCTTTTGCCGCGACGCGTGATGATCAAAATTCCCACTGCTAAGTGAAATATGTTCGAACGCATCCCCACCCCAACTATCGTTTTCTCTGCAAATGAAGTGCTTTTAAAAAACTTTTGTTAGTTTTCTGTTAATTGTTAAGGGTAAGCACATTCACTTCATACAAATGAGTATAAGGATAAGCCGCGTATAGTCAAGATTGAGAGCTAATATTTCACATTAACCAAAAATAAACCTTTAGAAGGAGCGGTGGGACCGGCAGAAGTTCTATCCTTCTCGCCGAGGATTTTCTTCATACTGCCCGGAGAGAAACACCCCCGACCGATTTCTATCAAAGTGCCGGAAATATTTCGCACCATGTTATATAAAAAACCATTTCCGACAATATCAATAAAAATAGACGGTCCTCGGCTTTTTACTCTCGCGGAATATATTTTTCTTATGGAAGACCGCGCTCTTTTATCCGCGGCCTGAAACGATTTGAAATCATGTTCGCCTTTTAGAACTCTGATTTCCCTTTTCATGAGAGAAACGTTAAGTTTATAAGGCACACGATACGCGTATCTTTCGATGAAAGGATCCCGCGCTTTCGAACAAAATATATGATACTCATAATGTTTTAATTTCGCGTCAAACTGGGAATGAAAATTGAGGGGAACTTCTTCCGCGCGAACCACTTGTATATCCCGGGGAAGAAGAGCGGTAAGAACGAAAGGAATTTTATTTACAGGAAGCTTTCCTTTGCTCTTAAAATTAGCGACCTGCCCTTTCGCGTGCACCCCGGAATCCGTACGACCGGCTCCATTCACACGGCATTTTTCACCAAACGTTTTTTCTACGGCTTTTTCAATTTCCGCCTGAATGGTTCTGCCGTTTTTTTGCAGCTGCCAACCGTTATAATCCGTACCGTCGTAAGCTATAGTTAATTTTATATTGCGGTAGAGTTGTGAGCGTGGGCTCGTGGTAGTAATCAAAATCCCCCCCGACCCCCTTTTTCAAAGGGGGAGAGAATACGTGTACGTCAAATAAGACATTCCGCGATTTGAATCGCGTTGAGGGCGGCGCCTTTACGAAGGTTGTCGGCGACAACCCACATATTCAGGCCATTCGCTACCGATTCGTCTTCTCTTACGCGTCCGACAAAAACTTGATCTTTCCCCTCCGCAAGAACAGGCATGGGATAACTATTGTTCGCGGGGTCATCAATCACTCGAATACCGGGAAAATTTTCCATAAGCGTGATCGCTTCACGTCTAGTGATCTTTTTCTCGGTTTCGACATTCACGCTTTCTGAATGCGCGTAATACACTGGAACCCTAACGCATGTGGCGGTGACCGCGAGATTCGGCTCACTTAAAATTTTACGTGTTTCTTCAACCATTTTAATTTCTTCTTTGGTATAAAAATTTTCCTTAAACACGTCAATCTGCGGAATAAGATTATACGCTATCTGATGCTGGAATGTATTTACCATCTCCTTCGGAACAACATGTTTTCCTAAAGCGTAATGTGTGCCCCTGCCGCTAAGCTCCATAACTTGTTTTTCCAATTCCAAGATATTTTGTAATCCCGCGCCGGAAACCGACTGAAAAGTTGTAACAACAATTCTTTTAATGGACGCCGCTTTCCTTATGGCCGCTATTGGAAGCAACATTTGAATTGTTGAACAATTCGGATTGGCAATAATACCTTTATGTTTTTTTATCGCTTCAGGATTCACTTCGGGAACAACAAGCGGCACATCTTCATCCATCCGAAACGCACTTGAGTTATCCACACATACCGCTCCGGCACGAACCGCGCGCGGAAGAAACTCTTTACTTCTTGAAGCGCCGGCGGAAGCTAAAACAATATCTATCCCGCGGAATGAATCTTTAGTCAAAACCCGCACTTCGCGCGGCTCGCCGCGAAACGTGATGGTTTTACCTTTTGAGCGTTCACTCGCCAAAAGACGAAGCTCATCTATCGGAAAATTTCTTTCTTCAAGTATGTTTAAAAATTGATTCCCGACAGCACCCGTCGCTCCCATAATCGCGACATTATATTTTTCCTTCGGTGTAAACATCCTTAACTCCTATTTTCATAATAACCTTCAGCTATTTCAACGCCTTGACTACCAGATCTCCGACTTCAGAAGTAGAATATCCCATTTTTCCGGCTGAAAGACTTTTTAACTTGCCGGCTGTAACGGCCATAACCGCTTTTTCAATTTTTTCGCAGGCCTCTTTTTCACCCAGAATTTCCAGCATCATGCCTCCGGCGCATATCGCCGCTAACGGATTAATAACATTTTTTCCGGTATACTTCGGCGCACTGCCGCCTATAGGTTCAAACATGGAAACTCCGTCCGGATTTATGTTTCCTCCGGCGGCGATACCCATTCCTCCCTGTATCATAGCGCCAAGATCTGTAATAATATCACCGAACATATTATCCGTCACCAAAACATCAAACCATTCCGGATTTTTGATCATCCACATGCAGGTCGCGTCAACATGCGCGTAATCCGTTTTGATCTCCGGATATTCTTTTGCCATTTCAGTAAACGCTCTTTCCCAAAGATCAAACGCGTAAGTTAAAACATTTGTTTTTCCGACAAGTCTGAGATTATTATCTTTGTTGCGTCTTTTGGTATATTCAAACGCGTACTTTAGACATTTATCCACACCTTTGCGCGTATTCCTTGAAACCTGCAACGCCACTTCTTCGGGAGTGTTTTTGTTGATAAATTCACCTTCTCCGACATACAGACCCTCGTTATTTTCCCTGATAACCACAAAATCGATATCTTCCGGACCCTTATCTTTGACCGGAGTCCAAACTCCCGGATATAATTTAACCGGTCTGAGATTAATATACTGCTCCAATGAAAATCTGAGTTTGAGCAGGAGTCCCTTTTCTAAAATACCCGGTTTAACATCGGGATGACCTACCGCTCCCAAATAGATCGCGTCTACGGTTCTAAGCTCCTTGAGAACGCTATCCGGCAGAATTTCTCCGTTTTTTTTATACCTCTCACCACCCAGATCATACATGATCTTCTCATATTTTATGCCGGTCTTTTCCGCGACCGCGTCTAAAACCTTTAAACCTTCATTTATCACTTCCGGGCCGGTTCCATCTCCCGGGATAACTGCTATCTTATACATTTTCATTCCTCCGTATTTTTGTTTTTTTTACTTTTTTTTCTTCGCGGAAGCAATAAGCCCGCCGCTTTCCATTATCTCTTTTATAAACTCCGGAAACACCTCCGCTTTATAAACTTTTTTCTGCCCGGCTTTCGAAATTTCGCCCTTATTCACATTCACTTCCACTTGGTCTCCTTCTTTAAGTATTTCCGCGCTTTCAGCGCTTGTAAAAATCGGAAGGCCGATATTGATCGCGTTTCTGTAAAATATCCTGGCAAAACTTTTCGCGATAACACAAGAAATACCCGCCGCTTTTATCGCGATCGGCGCGTGCTCTCGACTGGAACCGCATCCGAAATTTTCACCGGCGACAATCATATCTCCCGGGTTTATTTTTTTCACGAACTCCGGATCCGCATCTTCCATGCAATACTTTGCCAGTTCAACAGGATCGGACGTATTTAAATAACGAGCCGGAATAATTTCGTCCGTGTTGATATCATTTCCGAATTTATGCACCGTACCTTTAAGCTTCATCTGCCTCCTTTGTCCTCTACATTTGGATTTGGATCAAGGGAGAGGCCTCGCCTGTCCCCCTGAGTTTATAGATCCGCCGGATGCGCTATCGTCCCCTTAACGGCGCTTGCCGCCGCGATTGCCGGGTTCGACAGATAAACAGAACTTTTCGGATGCCCCATACGGCCTACAAAATTCCTGTTGGTGGTCGAAATAGCAACTTCTCCCTTGGATAGAATGCCCATGTGCCCGCCCAAACAAGGTCCACAGCTGGGCGTACAAAACACTCCGCCCGCGCGAACAAAGGTCTCCGCATACCCTTCCTTAACCGCCTCCAGATAAACCGCCTGAGTAGCCGGAATAACTACAAGCCTTACATTGGGGTTAACTTTCTTGTTTTTTAGGACTGACGCCGCTTGTTTAAGATCCGATATCCTGCCGTTAGTGCAAGACCCGATAACAACCTGATCAATCTTGATATTTTTAAAAGCGCTCACACCTTTTCCGTTTGACGGCAGATGCGGCGCCGCCACAACCGGTTCCATCTTAGATACGTTATATTCTCTGACATCCGCGTAAACCGCGTCCTTATCGCTTTTTACTATTTTATAGGCTGTCCTGGCAGGTTTATATTTTTTTATAGCGCTTTTAACATACTGCTCAGTCGTTTTATCCGCTTCAAAAATGCCGTTTTTCGCCCCGGCCTCTATCGCCATATTGCATATCGTAAGTCTATCCTCTATTGAAAGATATGTACTTGTGCTTCCCGTAAATTCAAGAGATTTATAAAGCGCTCCTGAAACGCCGAGATCCGCGATCACATGAAGAATAAGATCTTTTCCACCAACCCATTTTTTTGGCCGGCCGGTAAAACGAATTTGAATCGTTTCCGGAACTTTCAGCCAGCACTCACCGAACGCCATCGCGTAAGCAAGATCCGTCGACCCCATACCTGTCGCGAACGCGCCAAGCGCGCCATGAGTACATGTGTGAGAATCCGCTCCGATCATCAGATCCCCCGGCATAATAATACCTCTCTCCGGAAGCAAAGCATGCTCAACTCCCATTTCTCCCAATTCAAAATAATTCGTGATCCCGAATTCTTTCGCGAAATCTTTAAGGATTTTTGCCTGATTGGCGCTTTTCATGTCCTTCGCAGGCAAAAAATGATCAGGAACCAGCACAACTCGTTTTTGGTTAAACACCTTTTTTTTGCATAGCGCGCGAAACTCTTTTATCGCTATGGGACTTGTAATATCATTTCCTAAACACAAGTCGACTTTCGCCTTAATAAAATCTCCCGGCACTATTTTCTTAACACCTCGAGCGTGCGAAAGCAATATTTTCTCTGTTATGGTATATCCCATAAAAGCTCCTTTTCAAGACCCTTTCAAGAACCTAACGGCCGCTTTACCCTTGTTCACCTACGAAGTGAAACAAGACGAAAAAACTTCCCGGCAGTATCAGCAGTACTATCTTCCCAAAAATTCAGAAAGCAGTCTACCAAATTTCGCCCATAAAATCAATGCCTAAATCAGTTCGCGACCTTACTTTTTGATCTTTGGTCACATTTTTTAAATAGGGACGTCTCCCATTTAATAGCAAAGGTGACATCCCTATTTAATCGTTTAATCAAATGGGAGACGTCCCTATTTATATATTTGGGATGGCGGCTATGAGGGTTTTTGTGTATGGATCTTTGGGGGAAGAATATATTTCGTCTTTTGAGGCGATTTCAACAAAACGTCCTTTCAACATAACGCCAACTGTGTCCGCCATGAATTCTACGATTCTAAGATCATGAGATATAAACACATACGTAATATCAAGACTCTCCTGAAGATCTTTTAAAAGATTGAGTATACCCGCTTGGATCGAAACATCCAAACTGGAAACAGGTTCATCCAGCACAAGCACATCCGGGTTTCTAATGAGCGCTCTCGCGATCGCGATTCGTTGACGCTCTCCTCCTGAAAATTGATATGAATACTTATCCTTGCAGACAGAATAATCCAATTTTACCATTTCAAAGATTTTCCGGCACCGCTTTTCTATTTCTTCTTTTACCACCTTTCTAACAAACAACGATTCCCCTACGATCTCACGCGCAGTCATCCGGGGATTCAAAGAATTGTAAGGATCCTGAAAAACTATATCTTTATCGCCTCGAATCGATACGAATCCGGAATCCGGGGTAAGTATTCCGACAAGGATCTTCGCGAGAGTCGACTTTCCGCATTCGGACTCGCCGACCAGTCCAAAAGTTTTACCTTTTTGGACAGTAAAGCTTACGTCATCAACCGCTTTTACCGGTTCCCTTTTTGTCCTGAAAAAAGTACTTTTTTTGCGGAAATATTTTTTGAGGTTTTTAACTTCTATCATCATATTCATAAAACATCCACGAGATAACGGGCGGACGCAAGGGCCGCCCCTACAAACAATTCGAATAATCGGATAACGGCAAACGCCGGCGCGTGTCGCCCAATTTAGGAACACACGCTATCAAGCTTCCGGTATACTCATTTTGCGGATTATGGAGAACATCTTCTTTTGTTCCCTTTTCCACAATGACGCCGTTTTTCATCACGCACACATTGTGCGCGATCATATTTACTATTGAAAAATCATGTGTGATAAACAGAATAGCTAAATTTTTCTCGTTTTGAATATTTACCACCAGTTCAAGTATTTCTTTTTGCACCGAAACATCCAACGCGGTAGTCGCCTCATCCAAGATCAGAACTTCCGGATCACAGGCGAGCGCCATCGCCAGCGTTACGCGCTGTAGAGCTCCCCCGGAAAGTTCATGCGGATAACTTGAAAATGTACGCTTAGACAATTTTACCATATCTAAAAGTTCTATAACCCGGGAGTTTGTTTCTTTTTTTGTTTTTTTCTGATGCGCGCGAATGCTTTCGGCTATTTGCCGGGCTACACTTGAAACCGGATTCATAGATGTAGACGGTTCCTGAAACACCATCGCAATACCGCGGCCCCTAATTTTTCGAACATCTTCCGCCGGTAACTTAAATAGGTCTCTTCCTTTAAAGATCATCTCGCCGGACACGCGCGCGGCTTGGGGAAAAAGTTTTAAGACGGAACGCGCGGTCAAGGTCTTTCCGCTTCCGGATTCACCGACCAACGCCGTAACGCGCCCGCGTTTGAGACTAAGATCCACATTTTTTACAACACATTTCCCGCCGAGTTCAATCGTTAAATTTTTTATTTTGAGTATTTCAGAATTAAAATTCATATTAGTTTTTTCTCTCCGCCTTCGGATCCAAGACTTCCCGGAGCCCGTCTCCTATCATATTGAAGCTCAAAACCGTTATAAGTATTGCCAGCCCGGGAAAAAGCGTAAGCCACCAGGCATAATCAATATAATTTTTTCCGATAGTTAAGATGTTTCCCCAACTTGCTTCGGGCATTTGCACCCCCAGCCCTAAAAAACTTAGCGCGCTTTCTATAAGTATCGCGCTTCCCACCGAAAGTGTCACGCTTACGTATACCGGCGCCATCGCGTTAGGCAAAATGTGCCTATACATTACGCGTAAGTTTGAAACTCCCTCTACCCGCGCGGAATGTACAAAATCCCGTTCGGTCAAAGTTAAAAATTCCGCGCGCACAAGCCGGCACAAACCCGCCCAACTGGTTAAACCGATGACAACCATTACATTAACAATGCTTGGACCTAAAAATGTTACAACCATCATGATAAGAAAAAATGTCGGAAAAGAATACATCACTTCGACCACCCGCATTATGATCGCGTCTACCCATCCGCCAAAATACCCGCTTAGCCCTCCCAACAAAACTCCGATGATAAGAGATATTACAACCGCGATAAACCCAACGCTTAAAGATACCCGCGCGCCGTATAACATCCGGCTGAATACGTCACGTCCAAGATTATCCGTCCCGAACAAATGCTCCAAAGACGGTTTTTGAAGAATTGTCTGCTGGGAAAGATCCATTTCTAAAGGGCTATAGTCCGCGATTGCCGGCGCGAAAATAGCGGAAATCGCTATAACCATTATTATCGCCGCGCCGATACATATTTTTTTCATAAAAGGTGTTTTCCTCCCGCCTAATTCACCTCGAAATTAACCGCAAATCGGCGAACCGGCAAACCGACCAACTATTTTTCCATCCGAATTCTCGGATCAACTACCGCGTAAAGTATATCCGAAATCAATATCCCCAAAAGCGTTAAAAAAACCGCGATAACCCCCACGCCCATAACCATCGGATAGTCATAATTCATTATTGCCTCATACCCGAGCCGGCCCATTCCCGGCCACGCGAATATCGTTTCAAAAATAAAACTGCCTGAGATTAATGCCGGCAGAGTAAGCCCAACAATCGTTATGATCGGTAAAAGCGCGTTTCTCAATATGTACCGCGAAGTTATATATCGTTCCGTAAGGCCTTTCGCCCTCGCGGCAATAATAAAATTTTCACCTTTGACTTCAAGCATACTTGACCGAGTATACCGCGATAACGCGGCTAAGGAACCCAGCGTTATAGCCGTAACAGGTAAAACCAAATGCCAAAGAAGGTCCTTTATTTTACCAAACCCTGACAAATATTCGACATACCACGGAGTCATCCCCGAAACCGGAAACCACCCTAACTTAAAACCAAAAATAAAAACTAAAATAAGCGCGAGCCAAAAACCCGGCAGAGCGTAGCCGATAAACACTAATATCGTGCTTATTCGGTCAAACAATGAATCTTTATTAAGAGCGCCGTATACTCCAATCGGAATCGCCAAGGCGAAAATAGCCAGAAGAGAAACTATCTGTAAAAGAAGGGTCGCCGCGAGACGCGATAATATTTTCGAGATAACACTCTCTCCATCGATAAATGACGTACCAAAATCCAAAGAAAAAAAGCGCTTCAACCAGAGGACATATTGCGTCAATACGGGTTTATCCAACGCGTACATTTTATTAAAATTCGCCCGCGCGCTTTGGGATACTTCCGGATTCATCCCATATTTCATGCTTGTCGGGTCCCCCGGAGCCAGATGCATGACGATAAACATAATAAACGATATCCCCAAAAGCATCGGCACGATCAGCAATACTCTTCTAATAATATATTTTTTCAAAATTTTTCTCCAAAAATTAAAATCCCTTACTCCCCTTTTCAAAGGCTACCCATTACCCATAAGTTCAGGAGGGGATAATTGTTCGTTAAATTAAAGATGTTTTTTCCTAACATTCGCCTCCGACCAGCCTCTGCCACCACCATCCTCGTAGGTTGGTGGTGGCTCTTCACACCACTAACCTACGAGGTTGGTGGTGTTTGTTACGAACGGCCACCATTAACAAAATACCCCGAGTTCAACCTCGTAGGATGGATAGAGCTCTGGCCGCACGAGGATGAACTCCCACTATCCCCCCGGCGCTTCCCCTGACAAGCGTTAGAATGACAAAACTCACTTGTCATTCTAACACTTGTATTTTATTTCATTTTCCGGAACATACCAATCAATAAAATTGTACGAAATACCGGCCGGTGCCGGCTCGATCCCTTTAAAACGTTTATTAACAGCCGGCAGTGCGTATGGGAAAAACAAAAAAGTATAAGGGGCGTCTTCCGCTAAACGCCGATGTATCTTTTTGTACATTTCTATCCTTTTCTCGGGATCAAATTCGCGCCGTCCGGCTTCAATAAGACTATCAACTTCTTTATTCGAATAGGAAATAAAATTAAGTCCTTTTTCTCCGATAGAATCCGTGTGCCATACCGAAAAAAGGTCAGGATCAATCGGAATTGTCCAACCTAAAATTACAGCCTGAAAATTCTTCTTGTTTATAAACTGGTCAAGAAACGCCGCCCACGCGACCGTCTCGACGCGCGCTTTTACGCCTACTTTCGCCCACTGGTTCTGGACGATCACAGCCGCGTCTTCTCGTATCCTCGCGCCCTGGTTCGTGGAGATCCTTACAAAGAATTTTCGTCCGTCCTTTTCTAAAACACCGTCGTTATCGGAGTCGTTCCATCCCGCTTCTTTAAGCAGTTTTTTTGCTTTCGCCGGATCATACTCATATCCGGGAACGGTCTCGTCATAATAGGAAGTGCCTTTTAAAAACGGCCCCGTACACTCCTCGCCCGCGCATAGAAGCACCGCGTCTATTATTTCTTTGCGGTTTATCGCGTAGCTTAACGCCTGCCGAACCCTTTTGTCACTAAACAACGGATCTTTCGTATTATAACCGATATATGAATACGCGTGCGCGAGATAAGAATATTTATTTATTTCCGATTTGAACATAGGTGTATCACTGCGGTAAAAAAATTGGTACGGTGTGAGATTCATAGCGTCCGCGCCGCCGGAAATCAGTTCAAGGAACTGCACAGACTCATCGGGAATAATTTTGTAGATATAATGCTTTATACCGGGCGCGTGTTCATAAAAATCCGAATTTGCCCGAAGCGCGATATATTCTCCGCGTTTCCACTCGGAAAAAATATAAGGGCCTGTCCCGACAGGAACTTTTCCGGAAGCTTCCTTCCGGATATTTTTTACATCGCGGAATAAATGACTCGGAACAATACCCATACCAAACTTCAAAAGTGCCGGCGCGTAAGGCGTTCGGTAATAAAATTTAACCGTATATTTATCCGGAGTTTCTATTTTGTAAATATCACTATAACTCGATACGTAGGGACACCCTGTTTCAGGTTTAATGATAGTTTCATACGTAAATTTGACATCGCGCGCGGTAAACAGCGTCCCGTCATGCCATTTAACCTTTTTTCTGAGATAAAATGTTATAGTTAACCCATCCGGAGAGATTTCCCAACGTTCGGCCAGATCTCCTTTAATATTCAGATCCTTATCGACTTTTACCAAACCCGTGTAAATAAGTGAGCATATGGAACTTGACGCGCTGTCATCCGCGAAAAACGGGATCAATATCCTCGCGTCCGCCGCGCCGGAAGAAACATACGCGTCCCGCGGAACATATTCCGCCGCCAAAACATGATTCCCGAAAAAAAATAAGCCCGCGGCATAAAAAAAGACCACTATACAAAATAGTGGTCTTTTAAAAGTGCGTATAATATTATCAATTTTCAGCACAAGTGTTCTACTTTCCTGCCCCGCCCCATCTGTCATTCCCGCGAAAGCGGGAATCTCTAACTCCATTACCTTAAAAGATTCCCGCCTTCGCGAGAATGACAACTACGGTAGAATTTTTTTATCGATACACTTCAAAGCCTCGTTGGAGTACTACTATCGGATTCATTTTTCGGCGTAACCTTGACCCCGGTTTCGGACGCGATACCTTTACCCGCCTTGGCGGAATCGGCATTTTCTTTTTTCGCGGTCTCTGAAACTGTCGGCATTCGCATCCCGCTCAAAAGAGACCTGCCACGCCTGGACGTTACCATACCTAAAACTAAAGATGTTACTAAAAACGCGACAGCCGCTACCGTAGTCGCTTTTTTCAGAATAACCGGAGCCTGCGTACCCAAAATTGATTGGGTCGCCTCTCCGCCGCCGAATGTTTCCGTAAGACCGCCCCCCTTACCCGCCTGAAGCAATATCACAGAGATTAAAATTAGACACACAACCATATGAAAAATTATTAAGAGTATATACATTAGGCATCAATCCCTTTTTTTGCGTATATTTCCGATGTGGTTTTGATCATACCAACAAAACTCTCTGATTTCAAGCTCGCTCCGCCGATCAAACCGCCGTCGATATCTTTTTCCCGCATAATGGACTCAATATTATCGGGTTTCACGCTTCCACCGTACAATATGCGCGTGTTAGAAGACAATTCTTCGGAATATAATTCATTAAGTAAAGCTCGAATCATCGCGTGTACTTCCTGAGCCTGCTCGGGAGTCGCGGTTCTGCCGGTTCCTATCGCCCAAACCGGTTCATACGCGATTATTAGCGCTTGCAAATATTTCTCGTGAAATCCGCTGAGACCTTCAGTCACCTGAGTTTTAACGATTTCCAACGTTTTTTCGTTTTCCCTTTCTTCAAGGGTTTCACCCACGCACATGATTGGAATAAGCCCGCCGTCGATCACCGCGCGAATTTTTTTATTAACAGTTCCGTTTGTTTCCGAAAAATATTTCCGCCGCTCAGAATGGCCGATAATAACATACCCGCACCCAACGCTTTTAAGCATACCCACCGAAACTTCTCCGGTAAACGCCCCTTCATCTTCCCAATAACAATTCTGGGAACTTAAAGCGATATTAGTTTCGATCAGCATTTCTCCGACATCACTAAGATTCACAAAAGAAGGCGCGATAACGATCTCGACATTATTTATGTCAAAAACATCACGCTTTATCTCGTTTGTCAAAGCCATCGCCTCTTTAACATTTTTATACATCTTCCAATTTCCCGCGATAATAGGTCTTCTCATTTTTTCACTCCATTTCACTGATTCACCATACACGAGCCAGACACATGGTCCGCCCCTACGAACGACCAACAAACCCCGCCGACATCCTTCACCCTTTCGTAGGGGCACGGCATGCCGTGCCCTTACAGTGGGGGGGGGTAGACCTTGGTCGCAAATCACCATTTACGGGCGGACGCAAGGGCCGCCCCTACGAAGAAACAACAAACTCCGCCAACAACCTCGTAGGTTGGTAGTGCTCTTTACTACCATCCTACGAGGTTGGTGGCGGCCGATTCACCATTAACCATTCCCTACTTATCGTTCAACACCGCGATACCCGGCAAATCTTTACCTTCAAGATATTCTAAAGACGCGCCGCCGCCGGTAGACATATGCGACATTTTATTTCCCAAATTCATCTGATTGATAGCGCTTGCTGTGTCCCCGCCGCCGATCACGGTTGTCGCGGAAAGTTTTGAAATAAATTCCGCGAGAGAGCGCGTACCCGCGGAAAAAGGAGCCATTTCAAAAAGACCGACCGGACCATTCCAAACGATTGTCTTTGCCTCTTTCAGCACATCTTCATAATTCCGTACTGTCTTAGGCCCAATATCCAGCCCAATCCAATTATCCGGAATATTTTCATCCACAGTTTTCACTTCCGCGTCTTCTTTAATTTCTTTCGCTACAATATGATCCCGCGGCAGAAATATACTTACTTTTTTTTCGCTGGCCAGCTTAAAAATTCGGTTAACAGTTTCAGCCAATCCATCTTCACATCTTGACGCGCCGATCCCCTTATGCCGTGATTTCAGAAAAGTATAGGCCATAGCCCCGCCGATCAAGAGACAATCAATTTTATCAAGCATATTTTCAATAAGCGGAATCTTATCCGCGACTTTAGCGCCGCCAAGTATCAAACAAAAAGGTTTATCCGGTTTTTTTGTGACTTTCTCAAAATATTTGATTTCTTTCTCGACAAGAAATCCCGCCGCCGATGGAAGATATCCGGCCACTCCTACCGTTGAAGCATGCGCTCTATGGCAAGTGCCAAACGCGTCTTCAATAAAAACCTCCCCTAAAGATGCGAGCCGTTTCGCGAAAGCCGGATCATTTTTTTTCTCTTCAGAGTGAAACCGCAAGTTTTCAAGAAGAATTATATCTCCTTCAGTCATATCCCTGACAGCTTCTTCGACATCTTCTCCGACGCAATCATCCATTTTCTTAACTTCTTTATCGAGAAGGCTTGAAAGTCTTTCGGCTACGGGATTTAAACAAAATTCGGTTTTACATTCCCCTTTCGGACGACCTAAATGACTCATTAAAATAAGCTTCGCGCCGCTGTCTAAAATATACTTTATCGACGGAAGCGCCGCGCGTATCCTCGTATCATCCGTAATAACCCCGTTTTCATCAAGCGGGACATTAAAATCCGCCCGCATAAGAACCCTCTTGCCGCTAATATCCATGTCCCGAAGAGTTTTCTTCATATAACCCTCCAAACCAAATTTAACAACCTGTTATTCCGCCTACAAGGTGAAATAACAGGTTGCTCTTAAACTTACGCGATTTTTACGATAAGATCCACTACACGATTTGAATAACCCCACTCATTATCATACCAACCGATAATTTTAACCATATTCTTACCGATCACCATGGTTGAAAGCGAGTCAAAAATACAAGAATGCGGATTGCCAACGATATCAAGCGACACAAGCGGCTCATCCGAATATTCCATTATTCCTTTAAGAGAACTTTCCGCGGCTTTTTTCATAGCTTCGTTTACTTTTTCCACGGTTACTTCTTTATCAACTTCGGCAACAAAATCCACCACAGATCCGTCTTTAACAGGTACCCTCATAGCCATTCCGTTAAGTTTACCTTTAAGTTCGGGAATGATCTTCCCAACTGCTTTCGCGGCGCCCGTCGTCGTCGGAATTATGTTTTCTGCCGCCGCACGCGCTCTTCTTAGATCGCTATGCGGAAGATCAAGTATACTTTGATCGTTGGTATAAGCATGCACCGTAGTCATAAGACCATATTTAAGCCCGAATTCATCATTCAAAACCTTAACCATAGGAGCAAGACAGTTGGTAGTACACGAAGCATTAGAAACTATCTTGTCGCTTTCTTTTAAAGCTTCATTATTCACGCCCAAAACTATCATGTTGTCAATTTCATCTTTCGCGGGAACCGTAAGAATTACCTTGCCCGCGCCAGCTGTAAGATGAAGCGCTATTTTCGCTCTGTCCCGAAAAACACCCGTTGATTCAATAACCACCTGGGCACCTTCCGCTTTCCACGGAAGTTCGGCAGGATTCTTTACGTTCAGAATTTGTATTTCCTTACCGTTAACAACCAAAGATTTTTCTTTAGCCTCAATAGTTCCCTTAAATTTGCCGTGAGTCGAATCATACTTAAGCAAATGTCCCAACGTCTTAGCAGACGTCAGATCGTTTATCGCGACAACATCAAACCCGCCGCGCTCTTCCATAACACGAAACACCATTCTCCCAATTCTCCCAAACCCGTTAATCCCAACCTTAATAGCCATTTCTTGTCCTCCCCTTTTTGATAAATTATTGGGTACAGGCCTGCACCCTACCAGCTAAAACCCAACACCAAGTCCCCCCTTTGAAAAAGGGGGTTAGGGGGATTTCGCATTTCACCCTCACTCTCTTTCTTCTACAATTTCCAACTTTTAGAACCCATATTGTATACTCACAGGCGGGAATATTCAAGCACTTTTTGTTATTTTGGGTAAAGGGGAAAGAATAAGACGGATTATCCCAATATTATGCCGCTTTTGAGCTTGCGGCCTTTGAGAAATTCTTCCGCGGGCATGATTTTTTTTCCTTCGATCTGAAGCTTTGTTATTAAGAGACTGTCTTTGCCTGTGGAAACGAATATTTCCTTCTCACCATAAACTTCTCCCGGCGAATGATCCTCATTTGCGGATACTACAATCTCTGCTTCAATAATCTTTAGCATTTTTCCGTCCAGATACGTGAACGCTCCGGGCCAGGGTTTTAGTCCTCTTATTTTTCGCTCGATTTCTTCGGCTGAAATTGACCAATCAATCTTTCCTTCTTCTTTTTTAAGCTTAGGCGCGTATGTTGCCGCTTGTTCGTTTTGCGCGCGGGGCTTTTTTTCCCCGGAGGCGATTTCATTCAATACCTTGATCATAAGATCAGCACCTTCGGCTGAAAGCCGGAGGGAAAGCCGAACGGCATCTTCTCGCTCCGCTATTGTTGTTTCTACTTGCGCGATTATGTCTCCCGCGTCCATACGGCTGTTCATAACGATTATGGTGTTCCCCGTTTTTTTCTCACCCGCGAGTACAGCTCTCTCGACAGGCGCGGCGCCTCTATATTTCGGAAGGAGTGACGGATGAAGGTTTATACAATATTTTTTTGGGATACGCAGGACTTCTTCCGATAGAATTTGCCCGTAATCTACTACGACAAAAACATCCGTATATAGTCCTTTTAAATTTTCTATAAAATCGTTATCGGAGACTTTTTCGGGTTGAAAGATAGGAACTTTCGGACAATTTGCTTGAATAAACGCCTTTATCGGCTGAGGTTCAACTTTCCAACCGCGCCCCTTTTTTCTATCAGGCCTCGTCACGACCGACAGAAGGTTGTGATGACTACCGACAAGCCTTTTTAACGTTTCAAGGGCAAAGTTACCGGTTCCGAAAAATATAATGTTCATAAGTCATTCCTTTTATTTTTAGAGAACAGCAAGAGAGACCATTCACGGGCGGACACACGGGTCCGCCCCTACGAACAACCATGCACTCCGCCAACAACCTCGTAGGTTGGTAGTGCTCTTTACTACCATCCTACGAGGTTGTTGGCGGACGATTCACCTTATTTAATGACAAAATTCAAATAACAAAATAAATAAAAATATCAAAGCACAAAAAAAAAGATTCACGGGCGAACACATGGGTCCGCCCCTACGAACGACCAAAAACCACTTACCCCGCCAGCATCCTCCACCCCCGTTGTACGGGCACGGCATGCCGTGCCCCTACGATGGGGTGGCGGACGATTCACCATTCACAACTACAGCGACATCGGATCGATGTCTACCGCCATAAAGACGTCGGAGCCTTTGCGAAAGCCTTTTAGTGTTGTTTTTAGTTTTTTTACGATTGCTTCTCGTGAATTTGATTTTATTAAAATGTTCCAGCGATAATAACCACGGAGCTTTACCATCGGCGACGGGGCCGGACCAAGCATATCTTTTTCGGATATTTCTTCCCCGAGAAGCTTCGCGAGTTTTTCGGCGGTCTTGATCACTTTTTCTTCAATACGGCTTCTTAAAGTAATTTTGACAAGATTTGTAAACGGCGGAAAAAAAAGCGCGCGGCGGGCATCTATTTCTCTTAAGTAAAAATTTTTATAATCGTGTTTCGCGGCAAGTTGTATAGCATAATGTTCCGGTGTGTATGTTTGGACGATCACCTCGCCACCTAGATCTCCGCGTCCCGCGCGTCCGGCAACCTGAGTTATAAGATTAAATGTACGCTCCCCCGCTCTAAAATCAGGCAGGTTGAGATTACTATCGGCGGATATAACTCCAACCAAAGTAACTTTGGGAAAATCCAAGCCTTTGGCAATCATCTGAGTTCCTACTATAATATCAAGTTTGTGAGCCTTAAAATCTTTCAGCACACCTGCATGAGCCCCTCTTTTGGACATTGTATCCGAATCCATACGCGCGATACGCGCCTCTGGCAATAGTTTTCTTAGATCTCTCTCTACCTTTTCAGTTCCCGCGCCTTTGTATAGAAGAGTTTCTTCCTTGCAGGATGGACATTTCTCAAGTGGAGGAAAACGTCTATTGCAATAGTGACATATAAGCTCTTTTTTTGTCTGGTGAAAAACCATTGGTGAATCGCATTTTGAACATTTAAGCACATACCCGCATTTTTGACACATAACAAATGTCGAAAAACCGCGGCGGTTTAAAAAAATCAAAGCCTGCTGTTTTTTTTCGATATCTTTTTTAAGCGCTTCTTCCAGCACGCGTGATATGACTTTTTTTCCTACCCGGGTATCAAACTCCATACGCATGTCTACCAGTTTAACTTTTGGAAGTTTTTTTTCTTCAATACGCTGAGTTAATTCGACAAGCCGCCACTCGCCGTTTCTGGCTTTATAATAAGATTCAAGTGATGGAGTCGCGCTTCCCAAAATAACAGGCGCTCCCTGCCTCCGAGCTCTTTCGATTGCCACTTCACGGGCGTGATATCTCGGCACGTCTTCCTGTTTATAGCTCGGTTCATGTTCTTCGTCAACAATACACACTCCCAAATTGTCAAAAGGACTGAAAACCGCCGAACGCGGGCCGACAACAACATTCACTTCATTATCTCGTATTCTTTTCCATTCCTTAAACTTCGCGCTCTGGAGCATATTGGAATGAAAAACCGCGACTTTATCCCCAAACCGGGACATAAACCGTTCCACAGTC
>Ga0265592_1000185_pt1 | contig 35719 bp, 39 predicted proteins | sample saktaG_7_FD_190141 | JGI IMG/M metagenome (GOLD analysis project Ga0265592, IMG submission 190141) | Saline water microbial communities from Sakinaw Lake, British Columbia, Canada - sak_2010_1_5_120m | ecosystem: Environmental > Aquatic > Non-marine Saline and Alkaline > Saline ... | reverse complement strand
TTTGTAAAAGAGAGTATTAAACAGATTATTAATGAACAAAAAATCATTATCAAAATTCTCTTTCTCCAATCTTTGATTTCATCTTTACAAAGATAAAATAAGAGGATACCTATTGGGAACCCTATTAGAATTATTAATAAATAAAGTAGATTTAAATTCATAATATTTTTAAAACTTTTTTCTTTTTAAATTTTTTTAATCAATAATTCTTTATTTTACTACTTTTTTTAATAACTTTTTTTACAAAGATTTAAAAGATAAAAAAAGTATGAAAGGATAATTAAATAAAATAATTTAAATATGGAAGAAGAAATTCAAAAACAAGAATCAGAAGAAGCTGAAGAAGCTACTGAAGAACCAGAAGCTGAAGTTGAAGAAGCTAAACCTGAAGAAGAAGCTGAAACCGAAGAAGCTACTGAAGAACCAGAAGCTGAAGTTGAAGAAGCTAAACCTGAAGAAGAAGCTGAAACCGAAGAAACTACTGAAGAACCAGAAGCTGAAGTTGAAGAAGCTAAACCTGAAGAAGAAGCTGAAACCGAAGAAGCTACTGAAGAACCAGAAGCTGAAGTTGAAGAAGCTAAACCTGAAGAAGCTACTGAAGAATCTGAAGAAGATTCTACAGAGTAAATTTATTTTTTTGTTTTTATTTTTGTTTTTATAATTTATAGCAAGATTTTTAAATCCTTTTTTTTAATTAAAAGCATGCTAAAAGTAAGAATTAAATTAAAAGGATTAGATATTGAAAAATTGAATAATATCTGTAATGAAATAAGCCAGATAGCAGATAAATCTGGAATTAATATTAGCGGACCAATTCCCTTGCCCACAAAAAAACTTAAGATAACAACTAGAAAATCTCCTTGCGGAGATGGGACTGCAACCTTTGATAATTTTGAAATGAGAATTCATTCTAGGATAATTGATTTACCTGCAAATGATAGAGTTTTGCATGCAATTATGAAGCTTTATATCCCCCGAGATATTATTATTAAAATTGAAATGAGGGATTAATCAATTTTCCTCTTGTAAAATTCTTTAACTGAATAGTTAATTATTAATAATCACTATAGCCCAAAAATATTATTTGATTTAGATAGGTTCTTAATTATTTTTTTATTTTCTAAGAAACCTTTTCCTTGTCCAATTAAAATTTTTCTAAGCTTTAAAAATGCATCACATAATTTTAATTTTAGGGGGCAAGATTTTTCACAAGCTTTACATAAAGTACAATTATAAATTAATTTATCAAAATAATCATTATTTAATAAAATTGTTTTACCTCTTGGGGAATATTTTTCCTCTCTTAAGATTCTATAAACTGGACAATTAAATTTGCATAATCCACAATTAATGCATTTTTCAATTATTTCTTTTATTTCTTCTTTGGCATTATCAATTTCTATAGTCATTTTAATTATTTTTTGAATTTATTAGTCATAATTTGATTAATAAAATCTTTTTCCTTTTCAGATTTTATTTTATTTGGAATTTTTTTTGCAAAATCTTCTATTTTTTGTCTTCTTTCATTAGATAATTGAGATTCAAAAGTATTTTCATAATCTTTTAATTGTTCTTTATACTTTTCAGATTCTTTTGTAAAAACTTCAGATTTCCCATCAAATTTGCTAACTTTTTCTATAAACTTTTGCATTTTTTGTTCTGGATTTTCTTTAGTTTTCAATTCTTTAAAATTATTTAAATTAGAAAGTTCTTTAAAATCAATTAATTTATTTTTATTGAATTTACAATTAGGATCTTGTCTTAATTTAATTCTTTTTATTAATTCTTTCTCCAAATCTTCTAAAAGATATTTCCTTTTTAATCCGATAATATATTTCTCAGGCTTCATTCGAATTTTTTTTATTAATTTAATAAATTCTTGTTTTTTTATGATTTCTTCCTCCTTAAAAAAACAACTAATTATTCCACTTCCCAAAAATCCAAAATAAGGAATGTGATTTTTTTCTACATAAGTTATTATATCTTTTAATTTATCAAAGAAAAAAATAAAAGTTTCATTAAGAGAATATCCCTTTGAAATTAATTCACAATATAATTTATTTTTTAAGTCTATTAATTTTTCATATTCCTCAGCACAAATTTTCCCCCTATCAGAGTCAAATTCAATAATTAAATTATATTTTTCAGGCAAATTTAATAATTTCGAAATTTTTGGGGGATAAAATTCAATAGAATTTATCATAGGTTCTGATTTTAATTTCTGAGTTAATTCAAATAATCCTTCCAAATTATTAGATTGAAAAACAGATAACGTCCTATTAATTTTCGGAATAATTTTTAAAACAACAGAAACAATAATCCCACTAGTTCCTTCCATTCCACAAACATCCATTATATTTGTTTTAGTGGTGCTCATTAATTCTCCTTTTCCATTAATAAAATTAATAGTCTCAATCCAATCCTTAATAGTTTGGTATCTCATTCTTCTAGTAATTAACATATTTGAAGCAATTAAACCACCAATTGTAGCATCTTCATGATTTATTGGTTGAATTGGAAATTCAAAGTTAATTTTTTCTAATTTTTCATTTAATTCTTTTAAAGTTATTCCTGCACCAACACAAATTGTTTTTTGATCTATTTTTAAATCATAAATTTTATTCATTTTAGTTAAATCAATAACAACAGAATTATTTGGCACATTACCTCCAAAAATTGTAGTTCCTAATCCTCTAGGGACAATATCTGATTTGCAAGTTTTCACTATTTTTTCTACTTGCTTAATTGTTGTAGGGAAAAAGATTTTTTTTGCTTTTCCAAATAATCTAGAGGCGTCTGTGTTATAACAAAGAAGATCTTCCCTATTTATTCTTCTTATTTCATCAATCATCTTTAAAATAATTATTTTTTATTTTTTTGAATATTTATATTTATTTCCTTAATTTTAATTATTCTTCTTCATAATAAAATTCTTCTTCTTTTATTTCTTTTTCAAGATTCATATTGGCTTTAGTTTCTAAAAGAATTTTTTCTTCTGGACTTAGAGTTAATTTTTCTTCATTTTTATTTTCTTTATTTTCTGTCTCTTTTATATCCAAATTTTCTTTGGTATTATTTTTCTTTGATAAATTCTTTTTTATATTGAATGCTTCAGCCAAGACTTCAGATAGTTCAATTATTTCAATATCAGAATCTTGTGAATTTTCTTTTAATAAGATATAATTTTTTAATGAGCAAACAATAATCTTCTTAATATTTCTTCTTTTTGCTTGTAAAATTCTTTCTTTTGCAAGACTATTTGATAATTCTTTATTTACAATTGATAATCCCCCACAACTTCCGCAACAAAAACTTTTTTCTCGAGAATTTTTGAATTCCTTTATTTTATAACCCAATAATTCTAAGATTTTTCTAGGTTCATCATAAATTTCACAATATCTGCCCAAATAACATGAGTCATGATATGTAATTTCCTCATATTTTTTATTTTTAATCAAACTTGGTTTTGCTTTTATTTTATCTAAAATTAACTTCCAGATATTCTCTACTTTAATATCCCAATCAGGTATTAATTCTGAATAATCTTTTGAGAAACATTTGTACCCTTCTGGGCAATTAGTAATTATTTTTTGGATATTATTCTTTTTAAATAATTCAAAATTTTTTCTTGCTAATCTTCTTGCTTCTTTTTCATAACCCGCCTCTAAAGCCGGTAATCCGCAACAAATTTTTTCATCAATTATTTTAAAATTAATTTTCAATTTCAAAAAAATTTTTTTATATAATTCAAAAATCTTTTTTAATTTAAAATAACCAAAACATCCTGGAAAATAGACTGTATTTGTTCTTTTGAATAATGAAGATAATGCCATTTTTATTTAAGATTTAATTTGTTTTATTCAATAAAAAATCATTTTTTATTTTTAAGCATATATATCTTTTAAAGGATATTTTAAGCCTGATTGAATAATTTCTCATTAAGAAATTTAAAATTTATTAAGTGAATACTTTAAAGTAATAACACAATCCAAAACTTTAAAAATAAATAATTCCACCTTAAAAAATGGAACATAAAAAAAATATTAAATTTAAAGAATTAATAAAATATGCACCGAAGATAATTCAGGGTGCTGAAATATTAGCTTATACTGCTATTACAGGGGTTTATGAGTTAAAACAAAAAGCTGTAATGGAAAGCAGTCATTTAAAATATGATTGGGCAATCGGCCATGTTTCAGATATTACTGCTGCAGGCCTTTTGACAGCTCTTGGTTTAATAGCTACAGATAAAATAAAAAATATGCTTGCTATTACTTTAGCAACCCCCACATTTCTATCTATTTTAGAAATGACACCGTTATTAGATAAAACATCTCAAGTAACTTTTGATCCTTTGGATATTGCATGTTATTATGGTGGCGCTCTTGCTGCATTAGGTATAAAGATAATTTCTGAAAAAATATTTAAAAAGAATTCAAGTAAAAAAGATTCAAAAAATCTTGAAAATTTAGTAATAAATTAAAATATTTTAAATCAATTAAAGGATCAGAATATAAAATAGATATTAGTTATTTAAAGACATATATCTGCTGGTTCAAAATATTCTTTTGGGTGATTGCAAGAGGGACATCTTTCTGGAGGTTCTTTTCCAATATGTACATGACCACATTTACTACATTTCCATTTTATTGGTTTTTCTCTTTTAAAAACAGTGCCTTCTTCAACAAATTTTAATAATTTTTTATATCTTTCTTCATGTTCTTTTTCAACAACAGCAATTGCTTCAAATAATCTTGCTGCATCTTCATTGCCTTCTTCTCTTGCCTGTTTTGCAAATTCAGGGTACATTTCTTCAGTTTCATATCTTTCTCCCTCAATAGCCTCTGCAAGATTATTCTTAGTATCACCAATTCCCTTTAATAATTTAAATTCATCCTTTGCATGTTGTTTTTCATTTTCTGCAGTCTCTTCAAAAATTTTAGCAATATAATTATATCCTTCTTTTCTTGCGATTTTTGCAAAATAATCATATTTATTTCTTGCTTGACTTTCTCCAGAAAATGCTTTTCTTAAATTTTCTTCTGTTTTACTCATATTATTAAAAAAGGGCTCAGGGTTTTTAAAGATTTGGAAATAAGTTTTTCAAAACCTGCTCGTGATATGATTTTTCACTTATCTCACATTTATGCAGATGATAATCCCAATTTAAATTTGATGATAATTTTTCAATTCCTTTTTGATGTCCATCACCAGTAACCAAGGCCACATTAGAATATCTTTCCTTTTCTGAAATTTTATTAATGTGTTTCAAAAAGTATAAATCTCTTTTGGATTTTACTCTAATTTCTCTTGGAATAATGGTCAATAAATTTTTAAGAGATCTTTGCCCATTATCATTTTCAACTAATTCTTGCAAAATTTCTATATATTCACTATGCAACTCCCTTGATTCAACACCATAGGCTGGAATATCTGAATTTTTTAATTCTCTAAAATAATGAACTACATCAATAGGCATCTTTTTTAATGTTAATTCCATAGATATTGGAAAATCATCTGAAGAGATATTTTCACAAAATAATGCCTGAATTTCTCCCATTGAATATAATTCTTTTACAATTGATGCAATGCTCTTTTGAGCTATTGGATCCATATGTATATCAAGGATGTGATGTAAATTTTTTAACATAAATAAAAAAAGGCATTTCATAGTTTATAAATCTTTTTAATTGTAATCACTATTTAGTTAATAAATTAATAAATCTATTATTCAAATAAAAGTTTAGTTTTATCCCTAGTGTATTATGGGCAATTTTTGAGAACACCCAATATTTGTGGGGTTGAAAGAAATTATAACTACTATCAAATAAAAACAATTATATACTGTTTTTTTCTTCTTATTTATTATGGCATATAAGGTATCAGTTACTGGAATTGATGGTTGTGGAAAATCCACAGCTATTTCTAAAGTGGTAGATGAATTAGCTTCTCAGTATTTAATAGCAAAAATTGGAAGACCAACCTACATATCTGGTCCAGAAGTGTCTAAAAGTAGAGAATACTTATTTACTGGATTAAATAAGGGCATTGAAGGAGTTAATACTTTTGCTAGCAATCTAGAAAATCGATTGGGTGTGGCGTCTGTAAATATTTTTAATGTATTTCTATGGTCTTTAATTAATAAAAGAGTATTTTCAAAATATAATCCTGAAATTACAATATATGGTAGGGATAGAATTATTGACTCTGCGGTTTATTCAACATGCTATTTTCCATTTACAAGAAAATGGTCCTCGGATTTAAGATTAAAGATTGCTCAGGCAATTTCTAGGGCTAAATTTTCTGATACAATAATCTATATGGATGTTGATCCAAAAGTTGCAGTTGAAAGAATTGAAAAAAGAATAGAAGAAGAAAAGAAATCAGAAATTAATAGAAAAAAAGGGTGGCAGATGCATGAAAATCTTAGGGATTTAACTAATTTAAAACATTATTTTGCAGAAGCATTAGATTATTTATATGGCCATTCAAATATAGATTTACATATAATTAAAGTAAATAATAAGAGTCTACAAGAAGTTGCAAATGAAATGGCACAAACAATATTTGATAAAATAGCTAAAAATAAAACACGCTCGATCCAGTATTTAACTAATTTGGGGAGTAATAATATTCAGAAAATTTCTAAGAGTTTTAAATAGGCCTTATTAACTTAAAAGTGGTATAAATAGAGAAGCTTATAAAGATTTATTTTATACTAATAGATATGGTAAAGATTATGGAAAAATCATATAAGGTTCCTGAAGAAGAAAGAGGAGAATTATATAATCTCGCTGCAGAAAGATTGTGGGAAAAAATTGAATTCAGATGGGGAGAATTAAAAATAGGCTGTTTAGATGATCTTGAAGCCAGCCCCTGGGATAAATTTTGTAAATTTAATCCAATGGTAAAAAAATTAGCTGAAGAAGTAGAATCTGAATTAAATTATGAACTTTCTGAATTTCAATGCTCTTGGGCAGTAAAAAAGTTTTATAACAATGCAAATATGAGAATATATAACCGGGGGAATTTTACATCATTAAAACCAAAAGAATAGTTAATTTTTGATTTGAACTTCTTATTTCACATTATCTTCAAAATCATTTTTTGTTAATTTTTCCCATTTTGAAGCAACATTCAAAAGATGATTTAAAGTTGAAAATTTTGATTTTCTATTTGTCATTCACTTTTTTTCCTTTTGATATTTATCTTTGATCGAAATTTATCCCTTATTTCATTAACCTTTTTTTCGTTTAATTTGATAATAACCGATTTGCACTTGACCAGAAATTCAGGAGCTTTTTGAATCATCCTGTTATATTGCTCATCTGGGATAGTTCTATCTATGTAATATTGAGAATCAACCCTTGCTTTCAAAGAGTCTTCAGTAAAATTTAATTCTTTCTCTTCGAAATATTCACTGAGAAATCTTTTTGCAAATTCAATAGTGCAAGAATGAATCTCACATTTTACACCCAATTTCATCAAGACAGTATATAAAGAAAAATAAATTGTGTAATATGCAGTTGAGATTTTCCAATCTTTGATTATGTTTACCCTCATTGATTCAAGTGCTTCTTCTGCTTTTTTGATATAGGCATTGGTTAAATCTGGGTTTGGTTCAATTAAACTTAATCCTTCTTTCTTTCCTGCACACCATTTTATTTTATCCATTTTTGAAAACCGCCCGTATAAATTGTTCCACATTTAGAAAGACTATGTGATTTTTTAAAACTTCTTTTAGAAGAATATCTTTTTTCAAATTTTTCTCAAAATTTTTTAAGGGGTAACATTTAATGCTTATTTCTACACCTAAATTTTTTGAGACTCTTTTTATCTCATCATTGTTATAACTTCCAACAATAAAAATATCTAAATCAGAACCCTCTTTTTCCAACCCTTTAACATAACTTCCAAATAGGATTCCTATTCCCTTTATGTTGGGGGTTATTTTTTCTATAATCTCTTTAATTAAAAGCCTCTTCTCTAAAAATGCAATTGCTTTGTATTGTTCTACAAAAACAAGATACCGTTTAGTAAAATCGTTTGAATTTAATTTAAATGTTTTAATTTTGCCCCTAGTTTTTGATTCTATAATTCCCTTATCTTCTAAATCTTCAAGAATAAGCTGTGCTGTTCTTGGACTTATTTCTAATAATCTCTTAACTTCCCGAACATAATATTCTCTGTTAAAATCATTTGTGAATAGAGCTAATACTTGTAATGTATTTTCTGTAAATTTAATCTTTTTATACATATGTATGATTAATAATACAATGACTATATAAATATTTTGGTTGTGCAAAAAATAAAAAACAACACCCCCGATCCATTTATTAATAAAACAACCATAAAACAAAAAATAAAACACGCCCGATCCGGGATTCGAACCCGGGTCACAACCGCGACAGGGTTGGGTGCTAACCCCTACACTAACCGGGCAATGAAACTAAAAATCTTAAAGATTTTACAGATTCCTTTGTTTTTATTTATTTTTAAATATTTCTAAAAAGATAAAATTATATAGTTTAAATCAATTAATAATTTATGAATCTCAAAAGATTTTTTATCTTTTGCTTTATAATATTTTTACTCAGTTTAATTAGTGTTTATTATCCAAATTTAACTGGAGATTCATTATTAAAAAATCCTGAAGAATTTAAAATTGAAAATGCTTCAGTTATAAAAATAATAGATGGGGATACAATTGAAACAGATAAGGGGGTGATAAGATTATTAGGCATTAATACTCCTGAAAAAAATAAACCATATTATCAAGAAGCCAAGGATTTTCTGTGTTTATTAGAAAATAAAACTATTCAAATTTTAAGAGATCTTGAAGATACAGATAAATATCAAAGAAAATTAAGATATATTTTTTATAAAAATGAATTTATTAATGCAAAGATTTTGGAAAAAGGTTTAGGCACATCATTTATGGTAGGGAGTTTAAGATATGAAAAAAAATTAAGAAAAGCCGAAGATTATGCAAAAAATAATCAAAATATCCTATGGAAAGAATCCCAAAATATTTGCAAAGAATGTATTAAATTACAAGAATTAAATTTCGAACAAGAATTTTTTATAATAAAAAACAAATGTAATTTCAAATGTTCTTTAGAAGGATGGTTTGTCAAAGATGATGCAAATCATTTTTTTAAATTAAAAAATTTGGGGGCAAATCAAATCCAAAATTATTCTTCAAAACAAAATATCTGGAATAATGCTGGAGATAGATTTTTTATGAGGGATGAAAAAGGAGAATTAGTTATTTTTTATGAATATTAATCCAAAATATAAATTAAATTTTCACATTCAATTTTTTAAATTCTTTAAGTAATTCTTTATTATTCTTAAAAAGAATAGTTTTTATTCCTAATTTTTCAGCAGGTTTTAAATTAAATTCACGATTATCTATAAAAATAATTTCTGATGGTTTTAATTTTAATTTTTTAATTAGTAATTGATATATTTTTAAATCTGGTTTTCTCATCCCAACATCACAAGAAATAATTACTTGATCGAATTTGCTCATATTTCTTTTATTAACATAAACATCCTTAGATAAATACCATTGATCAGATAAAATAGCAATTTTATAATTCTTTTTTAATTTAAAAGCAATTTTATAAAGGGATTTATTATTCTTTAAACTTCTTCTATATGCTTTTTTAAAATATTTTATTAGAAAAATTTTATTTATTTTTAAATTATTTGCCATTCTTTCAATTGTTTTGTCTCTACTTATTAGGCCTTCTATTGCTTTTGCATAAAGACTATCTATAGAATCAAACCAAGAATCTAAATCTATTTTTAGTTTTTTTGCCATATATTTATGAACACTAATTAAATAATGCCCATCTAAAGATTTTTTAGAATAATTTTCTTTAACCAAAACCCCGCCAATATCGAAAACAATTGCTTTAATCTTCATTTTTATAATCTTATTTTACTATCTTGCCAATTTTTTATTATTGTCATATAGGCCCTATTTTCATCTGGTTTTCCTTGTTTTAATAAATATCCTTTTTTAATTGCAATATCCTTGATTATTTTATCTAAATTTTTATTTGTTATCTTAATCTTGTAAAAATCTTCAAAAGATTTTTTATTGATTTTTAAAAATAATTTAATTATTTCATAAACAACAAGTCTTGGATCTTTTAATTTTTCTTTATTTCTTGCATTAATCAAAGCATCTTTAATCTCTTCTTTTTTTTCAAGAGGAATAACCCCTGGACTATCAATAAATTTAATTTCTTCTGTTGCTCTTATCCAATGGATTCCATGAGTTGTTCCGGCCTTTTTACTAACTAATACTTTTTTCTTATGACATAAAGCATTAATAATAGAAGATTTTCCAACATTAGGATACCCTAAAATCCCAACAACAATCCCGCCTTTTATTTTTCTTACATATTTTGTTAGAAATTCATCTTGTTCATCAGAAATTTCTCGCTTCCCGTATTTCTTGAAAGTTTTTTTGATTTTATAAAGTAAAATCTTCATAGAATTATTATCTTTAGTTGAAAGAAATACAAAGTCTATATCTTTATCTAATTTTTTGATTTGATTTTTTAATCTTTTTTTAGAAACCAAATCAGATTTATTAATTACAAAAATAACTGGCCTATCCATTTCTTTTATTAATTTTTCTACTTCTTTATTCCTGGATAATTCTATAAATCTAGCATCTAGAATTTCTAAAACAATATCTGATTCAATAATTATCTGTTTAATTAAATCCCAATATCCTTTGAAATTAGTATTTTTTTGTTTCATAAAATCTAAAAAGAATGCCTATTTATATATCCTTTTAAAAATTCTTGAAATAAGATCTTAAAAAATAATTTCTATCAAATATATTGCCCCCCACAAATTCTTTTAAATAAAATTTTATTAGATATACTATGAATATAAGGAAAGTAAAGCAAGGAGCAAAGATTACTTTGTTTAATGGAATTTATATGATTTTAATAGGATTATTTTATAATTTTTTTATTAATTTAAATATGAAAATAAATTTTAATTCTATATCTAAACTTTGGGGATTTTTTTTAAGATATAGCCCAGAAATTTCTTATTTATTTAGAATGTTTAATCATTTTATTGGGATATTATTAATTTCTTTAGGAATGATTATTGTTTATCTTTCTTATTTTATTATAAAAAGAAAAGAAAAAATGACTTGGGCAATTTTATTTTTATCTGGAATTGTATTTTGGGCAGGATTTCTAATTTTATCTATATTATTAAAGAATTCTTTAAATATTATTCTTGCGGCTTTTGGATGGATTAGTTTTGTTATTGGCATGGTTTTTCCAATAAAGTATTATATCACAAAAAATTATAGAGAATATTGATTGATTATTGATTGAAAATCAAATTAAAATTAAGCATTAACCAAACATATTTAAAGATAGATTTTTTTTTAAATTTATGCAGTTTTTATTTGAAGAATTTTTTAAGAAAATATTTAAGACAGTAAATAGCATAAATATTTTAACTATTAGAATCTTAGTTAAAATAATCTTTTTTTTAATAATTTTGATAGTACTTTTTAAAATAATTACTTTAATTATTGACAAACAATATATAATTTTAATTATTCTTCTCGGATTTTTTGTTCTTGGAGAATTTGCACATTATATAAGGAAATTTAGAGAGAGAAAAATAGAGGTTAAAGATTCTAAAAATAATAAAAGAAATCATGGGGAAAATAATGAAAAAAATAATTAAAGAAATAGAAGAGATATATGATTTAGAAATAGAAAAAATAATTAAAATTATAAAAAATGAAAAATTTAAAAGAATCTTATTGCAATTTCCTGAAGGATTAAAACAATATGCTCAAGTGATTTGTAATGAAATAGAACAAAAAACAAAATGTAATTGTTTTATTTGGATGGGAAGTTGTTTTGGTGCTTGCGATGTTCCTTTAGAAGCAAAAAACCTAAAAGTAGACTTAATAGTTCAATTTGGACATAGTAAATGGAGAACAAAAATCTTATAGTTTCTTATATTCCCTTTCTTTAAAAAATTAAATCCAACCAAAAATTAATGAAGAGATCATAGCAAAGCCTAAACAAAGAAGAATTATCCCTGAAATTAAATGAATAATTCTTAATTTAGATTTTCTCCAATTTTCAGCCCTTTCAGTAGTTGTTAAACCAAAGTAAAACCCAAAAGTTAAAATTAACATAGGCAGTATAAAGATAATATTGTAAAGAATTAATAATAAGATTGCATAATTTTTTGTAGTTAAATTTGCTAATAATCCTAAAATAACAATATAGGGTCCAGAAGTACAAGGCAATAAAAACAAACTTATTAAGAATCCAATGATAAATGCCCCCGGAATAGAACTTATGCTTTTTGTAATTCTTTTTAATTTAGGTCTCCATTTTAATGGAACCTCCATTATAAACCATTTTCCATACCAAAAATAATCTTTAAGATTAAACATCCCAATAATAATTGCTAAAATTGCAACAATAAAATAAAAGATCCTAGTTATTTTAATGGCTTGAATAGCAGAATATAATCCTAAACCCATTAAAAAATAAGAAATAAATATTGAGAGAGAAAATGCAAGCCCTGCAAATAATGCCTTTTTTCTATTTTTGGAAATTAAAATTGTTGTTACCAGAAGAATTAATACAGCAAATGCACAAGGATTTATTGAATCAACGACTGCCGCGAAAATAACTGCAGGAACTGTCAAATTTTTTTTAAGATTATCCTTTAAATCCTCTTCGATTGAAGTGGAATTCTGAAAAATTTCAGAAATATTTGTTTCATTAAGTTTTAATTTATCTAAAGGATTTATACAGGTATTTTCTATACAATAATCAATTTCTTCTCTAATTTCATTTTGCATAAATTTTGCATAGCCAATAATAACCTTTTCTCCAATAAACATTGTAGGAACTCCTTGGATTTCTTGATTATAAATTTCAGAAAGTTCTTCAAATAAATTTCTACTTTGTTCATTAAATCTAATTTCATAACTTTTAATAGTTAAATTATAATTTGCTTCTTTTAATTTTTCCAAATACTCAAATAATTCAGAACAATGTGGACAGCCTTCTCCATAAAAAACAATTAATGGGACATTAATAGAATCATTTATAGAATCAAAATTACCATTTGTTGAGTTTCCAGTAAAATTTATACTTCTAAATAAAAAAAATCCTGCAATGAAAATGATTAATATTCCAATAAAAAGCAATTTTCTTTTATTTTTTAATTTTTTATTTTCTATTTTAATATCCATTTTATGAAATTTGAAATTTAAAATAATATATAAATCTTTGTTTCAAATTATCTAAAAGATAATTTTTTAAGGAACTTATACATGAATTATGCATGAAAATCAATAATAAAATCAGACAACCAATTGTGACTGTAGCAGGTCATGTAGATCATGGAAAAACGACAATCTTAGATAATATTCGAAAAACCGGAATTCAAGAAAAAGAGGCTGGAGGAATAACCCAAAAAATTTCATTTACAAAAGTTCCTTTAGAAAATATAAAAAAAAGATGTCCAGAAATTCAAAAAAATGAATTGGATTTTCCAGGTTTTTTGTTTATTGATACACCAGGTCATGCTGCATTTTCTCATTTAAGAAAAAGGGGTGGTTCTTTAGCAGATTTAGCAATTTTAGTTATAGATGTAAATGAAGGATTAATGCCACAAACAATAGAAGTAATTGAAATATTAAAATTAAATAAAATTCCTTTTATAATTGCATTAAACAAGATAGACAATATTTTCGGATGGACAAAAAAATCTGAAAATTTAAAAGAAAACATTGAAAGGCAATTAAAAAATACTAAATTAGATTTTAATGAAAAACTTTTAATGATAATTTCTAGTTTATATCATCATGGGTTTAATGCCAAACCTTTTTATGAAATAACTGATTTTGCAACACAATTGGCTTTAATTCCTTGTTCTGGAAAAACTGGTGAAGGTATCAAAGAAATTTTAATGATGTTGTGTGGTTTAAGTCAAAAATTCTTGCAGGAAAATTTAAAATTTAAAAAAGAGACTCGAGGGATAATTCTTGAAATAAAAAAAGAGAAATCAATGAAATATATAGAGGCAATCCTATATAATGGGGCTTTAAAATCTGGAGATAAAATTGCAATTGCAAGTTTTGATGATCCAATTATTACAAAAATAAGGGTATTAGAAGAAATAGAATCTATTTCAAATAAATTTAAACCAGTTATTGAAACACATGCAGCAAATGGCATAAGAATGCAATTAATAGATTCTGAAAAGATTCTTCCAGGGATGCCTTTCACTGTTTTTAAAGATAATCTAGAAGAAATTCAAGAAGAATTTAAAAAAGAAATTCAAGAAAAAATAAGTACAGATAAAGAAGGGATAATTGTCAAAGCAGATTCTTTAGGAAGTTTAGAAGCTTTAATTAAATTACTAAAGCAAGAACATATAAAAATAGTTTATGCAAGTATTGGAAGCATAAATAAAAGAGATTTAATTTCTGCGAAAACTAATTTAAAAATAAATCCTTTAAATTCTGCAATAATTGGATTTAATACAGAAGAAGATGAAGAAGTAAAAAATATAGATAAAGGAAAAGTAAAAATCATCAAAAATGAAGTTATCTATAAATTAATTGAAGATTTATTAGAATTTCAAAAAGAAAAAGCAAATGAAATTAAAAAAGAAAAAATGTTGGGTTTAGCAACTATCTGTAAATTAAAAATTCTTAAACAATATGTTTTTAGAAATAGTAAACCTGCAATTTTTGGGGTTCAAATTATTGGTGGAAAATTAAAATCTAGAATACCCTTAATAAATGAAGAAAATATATCTAAAAGTAAGATAAAAGTAATACAAGAAAATAATAAAAAAGTTGATGAAGCAATAAAAGATCAAGAAGTTGCAATATCTTTACCAAGTATTCTTTTTGACAAGCAATTACAAGATTCTGAATACCTTTATTCAGATATTTCAGAAAAACAATTCAAAGAATTTAAAAAAAATAAGGATATTTTAACAATTGATGAAGTTAAAATAATTCAAGAAATTGCTAAAATCAAAAGAAATGATAACCCTTCTTGGGGGATTTAAAACAATTCAATATTTATATTTTCTTAAATTCATAGAGCAATCTTTAAAAACCTTTATTTATATCAAATATTAATTAAAATTAAAAGAAATATTTTAAAAATGACATTTAAAATTAATATATCTCAAAATAACAAAACATATAATTTAGAAAGCGAATCAGAAATTTTAATAGGGAAAAAAATAGGAGAATCATTTAAAGGGGAAGATATCTCTCAAGAATTAAAAGGATATCAATTAAAAATTACTGGAACAAGTGATCTTTCAGGAATCCCTGGTAAGAAAAAGCTTGAAGGTCAAGGATACCACCGGGAATTGTTAACATATGGTTTTGGAATGAAAGATAAAAGAAAAGGTTTAAGAAAAAGAAAGACTTTACGTGGAGAAGAAATTTCTTTAAAAACAATTCAAATTAATACTCAGGTTCTAAAAGAAGGTGAAAAAAAATTCTTAGATCTCGCTATTAAAAAAGATCTCCCAGAAGAAAAAAATAATTCTGAAAAATAAGATTTAAAGAAAACCAACACTCTTAAAAACTATTTATTATTTTTATAATTATAAGGAAAATAAAATTAATTATGGAAAAAACAAAACCAATTATAAAAAAAGCAAAATTAGTTGCAGAAAAACCAAATTTAAATGCAGAAAATTTAGAAATGTTGAATGTGGGTGTTGTTGGGCATATTGATCATGGAAAAACAACCTTATTATCCAAATTAACTGGGAAATTTGCAGATACTCATTCAGAAGAATTAAAGAGGGGAATTACAATAAAATTAGGATATGCCGATATAATTTTAGAGAAAAATAATAAAAAGAGATATGTTAGTTTTATAGATTGCCCAGGTCATGAAATGTTAATGGCAACTATGCTTTCTGGAGCAACCCTGATAGATGCAGCAATTTTAGTTATAGATGCAAAAGAAGGAATTCAACCACAAACAAAAGAACATTTAATTGCATTAAAAGCAAAAGAAATTTCTCAAATAATTATTGTTCAGAATAAAATAGATTTAATAACAAAAGAACAAGCAATTAAAAATTATAAAAAAATAAAAGAATTCACTAAAGGAACAATTGCAGAAAATTCTTTAGTGATACCAATCTCTGCTCAACAAGAAATCAATATAGATAAATTAAAAGAAGCATTATTAGAATTAAAGATTCCTAAAAGAGATTTAATTTCTGATCCAGAATTTTTAATTGCACGGAGTTTTGATATAAATAAACCCGGAACTAAAATTCAAAGCCTTCATGGAGGGATTCTCGCAGGGATTTTAAAAAAAGGAATTTTAAATATCGGTGATGAAATAGAAATAAAACCAGGTATAATAGAAAAACATGCAAATAAAATAATTTATAAAACAGTTAGAACAAAAATTACTTCAATTTATCGGGGGAAATACCCTATAAAAAAAGCAACACCTGGTGGAAGTTTAGCTTTTGAAACTGAATTAGATAATGTTTTAACTAAAACAGATTCTTTGTCTGGGAGTATTTGTTCAAGATTAAATAAACTTCCAGAAATATCTAAAAAATTAAAATTAAAATTTGCTCTTTTTAATGAAGTTTTTGGAATTAAAGAAAAGATAAAAATTGAGAATCTTAAAACTAATGAATTTGTATTACTTTCAATAAATACTACAACAACTCTTGGTCAAATAAAAAAAATAACAAATGACAATGCAGAATTAGAATTAAAAACACCGGCAATCTTAATGAAAAAAGATAATATAGGAATTGCGAGAAATATCCAAGGTCACTGGAGATTAATTGGTTATGGAAAAATAATTTAAAAATTATTTTTGTTTTCTTTCTTCAAAACAATCATTTATTTCTTTAAGCATTTCAGGAGTTATTTTTTTATAAAAAATTTCTTTCATTAATATCTGAATCTTTATTACTTTTATCAAAACAATCATTTATTTCTTTAAGCATTTCAGGAGTTATATTTTCTTTATCATAAAATTCTTGGGGTGAAATAGCTTTATAGCCAATCCTATAATAAGTTTCTTTATCAGCATAACCAAATTCTAAATCAAATCCTAAATGAGGAACACTAATACACATTTCTTCTGCATATTTTGCATATCCCCTAGTCCAATCATCAGATTCTGTTGGTGAGGATCCATCCGCCCACCTCCATCCACCACATTCATAAACTCTCATTAATTCAGAATATTCTTCTTTAGTGGGGGTATTGACTGCAATATTCTTAAGAGGTTTTAATTTTAAAACAGGTCTTCCATTTCCATCAGTTTTTAGAATTTGTTTTAATTGGGATATTTTTCTCATAATCATTAGTAAAATGTAAACTTTATAAATGTTTTTATTTGTAAAAACTTATAAGTCGTAACAATTTAAAGAAAAAGCATTAACTAAATTTTCTAATTTAAAATCATCTGGTTATACGTCTATTCTGCTAAAGATTTTAGATCTTTATCTTCTATTAATTTTGCAATATCACAAACTTTATCCCCTTTTTGCAATCTAATAATTCTTACTCCTTGGGTTACCCTTCCCATAATTCTAATTTGTTTAACACTAGTTCTTATTATTATTCCTTTTTTTGTTGAAACAATAAAAGTATCTTCATTATCCATCTCTATAGTATTAACAACATCCCCAGTTTTTTCAGTTATTTTCAGATTAATAACCCCCTTGCAAGCTCTTCCAGTTAATCTATAATCTTTAATTAAACTTCTTTTACCATAACCTTTTTCTGTAACTGTTAAAACCGAAAGATTTGGATTTTGAATAATCCTTAAACTAACTACTTCATCATCTTTTTCAAGTTTTATTCCAGTAACACCATAACTTGCTCTGCCCATCAAACGAATTTTATTAGAATTAAATTTAATTGCTAGACCTTTTTTAGTTATGAGCATAATTTCTTGTGATTCTTTTATTGTTTCTACATCAACAACAGAATCTATAGTTGTTAAAGGAAATTTAATAATACGAACTCCCCCGATTCTTGGCTTTGAAAAAGATTCTAATTTGATCTTTTTAACATGGCCCTTTTTTGTTGCAATAAATAAACTATCTTTGAATTCTTTAATGGATATAATCTTAGTTATTTTATCATCTTTAATATTTAATAAATTTGCAATTGCCTGGCCCCGCCCATATCTTTGAGCTTCTCTAACTTTATATGCTTTTAACCAAAAAACTTTTCCTTTTGCACTAAATAATAATAAATAATCATGAGTAGAACAACAAATAATTTGTTTGATAAAATCATCACTAGTTAATTCTGCACCAATTACTCCTTTTCCCCCCCTTTTTTGCTCGTGATATGCTTTAAAAGCCATTCTTTTTATATAACCTTTATCACTAATAGAAATAATTACATCTTTTTTCTGCACTAAATCTTTTTCTTTAATTTCTTTTATAGATTTTATTATTTTACTTTTTCTTTTATCCCCATATTTATCTTTAATCTCTTTTAATTCTTTTTTGATTATATTATAAATTTCTTTTTCATCACCCAAAATCTTCTTTAAATCCAATATTAATTTTTTCAAAGTATCTTCTTCTTTTTTTAATTTTTCATGTTCTAAAGAAGTTAATTGTCTTAATTTTATTTCAAGTATTGCTTCAACTTGTTTTTTAGAAAAATTAAACTTTTGCGTTAATTCTAATGAAGGGTTTTTACTATTTTTAATGATTTGAATAATCTTATCTAAATTGTCTAAACAAATTAATAATCCTTTAACAATATGCTCCCTTATTTCTGCTTTTTCTAAATCAAATTTAGTCCTATTTGTAACAATTTTTTTCCTAAAATTAATATAACAAGATAATATCTCTTTCAAACCCAGTAATTTAGGAACTCCAGACACTAATGCAACAAAAACTGCATCAAATCTATCTTGTAATCTTGTGAATTTATATAATCTATTGATAGTAAATTGAAAATTCGCACCTTTTCTAAGTTCAATAACAATTCTTACTTTTCCTTTTGAACTTTCATCTCGAATATCTGAAACATCTATTAATTTCCTAGATTTTACAAGTTCTGCGATTTGCTTGACTAAAACAGATTTATTCATTTGATAAGGAATCTCACTTATTACAATATTTATTTTATTTTTTTTAATTTCAGTATCTACTTTTCCACGAACAACAAAACTTGCCCTTCCATTTTCATATAATTCTTTCAAATTTTTTGAAATAATTATTCCACCAGTTGGAAAATCAGGACCCTTAATTATTTCCATTAATTCTGTAATTGAAATTTGAGGATTATCAATCATTTTTATAATTGCTTCACAAACTTCTATTAAATTATGTGAAGGAATATTTGTAGTCATACCAACTGCAATACCAGTTGCACCATTAATTAACAAATTAGGAATTTTTCCTGGAAGAATAATTGGTTCTTTAAGAGAATTATCAAAATTAGGAATAAATTTAACAGTTTTTTTATCTATATCTTCTAAGAGTTCATTAGAAATTTTAGTTAATTTTGCTTCAGTATATCTTGATGCTGCAGGATTATCCCCGTCGAGGGAATTGTGTACAAAAATCCCAGATGCTAAAGCAAAATTATGGGTTTTATTTATACTTAAATCATAAACATCTTCAAATTCTTTAAGGATTTCGGTTCTAATTACCTTATGATTTCCATTTAATTCACATAACAACAAATTGTTATTATCATTATAGTATTTGATTAATCCATGCTCCCAAGTTGTAAAACCTTTTCCACCAAAATTTTTTACCCTTATTTTTTCGTAATTTTCTTTATTGATCAATAAATTATTTTCTTTTAAGTAATTACAAATGTTTAAAAATTTCTTTTTTCCAGTTAAATTAGTTTTACGTCTTTTATTTGAAGCAACAATTTTATCATGAAACAATTGTTTATATTCTGGTATCTTCCATAATCTTTTAAGAGTAATTGAAGCGGTTTTTCTTATTTTTTCAATCCTCTCAGGGTGTTCTGCCAAATGCCTCTTAGTAACCTCGCTTAAAGTTACTTTCATTTTATTCCTATAATCTTTTTTCTTCCAATTTTTTCGATTTCTTTCACTCATCCTTTTAGAATAAGATTCTCTATTTTTTTTGTCATTCCAAAATCTTTTTCTGCCTTCAGCTAATTTTCTTCTATATTCTGCATCATTTTTATGCTTTTTAGAAGTAAAATTATAATGTGTTTTCCAATGCTCTTTCCAATGCATTCTTCTAATATTACTTGGATTATTATTTAATTTGTTAAAATCAAGATGATGCCTGATCCTCCCAGCAGATTTTTGATAAATATTATTTGAAATATTCCATGCATCTGCTAAAATATGTGTAAAATCCCAAGAGTTTAGGTTTGGTTGAAATACCATAGAATAACCAACTGCCTTAGCACTATCCTCTTTTGCAGATAATCTAAAATAACATGGCATTAATGAATCTCCAGATTCTAAATTTTGTGCTTCTTTATAATCCCCACTCCTTAACATAAATTTATGGTTTAAAGTACATTTTATTTCTTGCCCATTATCTAAAATAATTTTCATAATCTCTGCATTAATTATGGTTTTTCTTGGATTTTTTATTTCAGCAATTTCAATTTGATTATCTTCATTAACTGTGAAGGTAAAATTTTTCTTTCCTTGTTTATTTTCCTTTATTAAATTCAAAAAAGACAAGTCTCTTCCATCAGTAAGTTTAACCTTAGTGTCTGCAGTAAAGCATCCGAAATTCCCTTGACCTTTTATTAAAGGATATCTTAAAGAAAAATCTTGAGCCATTCTAACTAATGCATTGTAAATTGCTAAATCTCCATGTGGATGAAATTTCCCCATAGTGTCACCAACAATTCTCGCACATTTCTTTGTCATTCCTTTTTCTAAGCCCATTAATTTCATTGCATATAAAATTCTTCTATGAACTGGTTTTAATCCATCTTCAACAGAAGGCAAAGCCCTACTTACAATAACACTCATTGCATAATCAATATAGGCCCTTTTCATATTACCAGAAATTTCAGAATTCAAAATTCTATCTTCACTTAAATCTTTTAAATTTAAAGATTTTTTTTCTAACTGTTCTATCTCTAAATCCTGATTTTTATCCTTAGTTTCATCTACTAATGAATTTTTTTCATTTATCTCTTCATCTAATTTTTCTTTTTCTTCTTCCATTTTAAATATCTATTTCTGCGATCTCTGCATTTATTTCAATAAATTTCTTTCGCGGACCAACCTCACTGCCCATTAACATTGAAAATGTTGCATCTGCAATAACTGAATCTTCAATTGTGATTTTTTTTAAAATCCTTTTTTTAGGATTCATAGTAGTATCCCATAATTGTCCAGGATTCATTTCTCCTAATCCTTTAAATCTTTGAACATCTGCCTTGCCCCCAAGATTATTCATTAATTTTTTTAATTCATCATCAGAATAAATATAGTAATCCTTAGATTTTCTAACCCTATATAGGGGAGGAACTGCAACATAAATATTTCCATTTTCAATTAATTCTGGTAAATATCTAAAGAAAAAAGTTAATAACAAAGCCGTGATATGTTGCCCATCTACATCTGCATCAGTCATAATAATTATTTTATTATATCTTAATTTTTTTAAATTGAAATTTTCTCTCACACCTGTCCCAACTGCAGTAATAATCCCAGTAATTTCTTCTGAACTTAAGGCCCTATTAGGATTTGATTTTTCTACATTAAGAATTTTTCCTTTTAAAGGCAATATTGCTTGAAAATTTTTATCTCTAGCCATCTTGCTTGAGCCTGCTGCAGAATCTCCTTCAACCAAATACAATTCTGTATCTTCAAATTTTTTTGTTGAACAATCTGATAATTTCCCAGGTAAACCAGAAAATCCCAAAATATTTTTTCTTCTAACTAAATCTCTTGCCTTTTTTGCTGCATTTCTTGCTTTTGCTGAAGAAATAATCTTCTGCACAATTTTTTTTGAAATTCCTGGATTCTCTTCTAAAAAATTTGCTAAAGAAACATAAACCATAGAATCAACAACCCCTTTAATCTCTGAATTTCCTAATTTAGTTTTTGTTTGCCCTTCAAATTGAGGATTTGGGATTTTAAGACTTATTATTGCAGTTATTCCTTCCCTAATATCATTTCCATTTAACTTTTCTTTTTTCAATAAATTCTTCTTTAATACATAATCATTAATTGCTCTTGTTAATGCTGTTTTAAATCCAGAAATATGGGTTCCACCCTCTGTAGTGTTAATAGTATTAACAAATCCAAAAATATTTTCATTATAACTTTCAGTATATTGTATTGCAATCTCAATAATTTTTGAATTAGTTTGTTTTTTGAAATAAATTGGTTTATTCAAAACCGATCTCCCCTTATTTATTTGTTCAACAAATTCCATTAAACCCCCAGAATAATTAAAAATTTCTTTTTTATTATTTTCCTTGTCTTCTAAAATAATTTTTAGATTAGGATTTAAATAAGCAAGTTCTCGTAATCTCTTTGTTAAAACATTAAAATCAAATTTAATTGTTGAAAAAATTTTTTCATCGGGAAAAAACCTAATTTCTGTTCCATGTTCTTCAATATTGCAGTTTCCAATAATTTCTACCTTAGAGGTTGATTTTCCCATTTTATATTCTTGTTTATAGATTTTTCCATCCCTTTTAACAGTTGCAATTAATTTTTTAGAAAGTGCATTAACACAACTTAAACCAACACCATGTAATCCCCCAGAGATTTGATAAACATTTTTTTCAAATTTTCCCCCAGCATGCAATTGTGTTAAAACAATTTCCATAGCAGATTTTTTATGAATCGGATGTAAATCTGTTGGAATGCCTCGACCATTATCTTTTACTGTAAGACTTCCATCATTATTTATTATAATATTTATTAAATCACAAACCCCCACCATACATTCATCAATAGAATTATCAACAACCTCATAAACTAAATGATGTAATCCTTCTTTACTAGTATTACCAATATACATACTTGGCCTTTTTCTGACTCCTTCAAGCCCTCCCAAGACCCTTATTGTGCTTGCTCCATATTTTTCAATTGGTTGTGCCATTTTTCAGCATATTACTAAGTTATTTTGGAATATTTTTTTAATATTGATTTATAATTAAAAATATGAAAAATTCTTAAAAATAATTCAATAAATAATCTAATTATTTAATTCAATTATATATTCCTAAACATACTTTCCTTTAAAAAGCTTTCTATCAGAAGAATATTTTTACCGTCGATAAAAATCAAATTTCTTGAAATTAAGAGATTATAAGCAAAATCAGAAAATATCTTTTTTTTAAGACACTTAATTAAATTTATTTGTTTTAAAAATAATTTAAAGGCTGTTCATAACTAAAGATCATCAAGTATTATGGTCTTAACCACAAAGTGATAACATATGGAAAGATTTAAAAAGGGATATTTCTTACTACTTTTAAGTAAATATTGCTAATAAGTTATACTAAGTACTAAAATGAAGCAGAAAATAAGTATTTCAATTGATAAAGAAAAGATAAAGCTAATTGAGAAACTTTTAAAAGAGGGATTGTTCAGAAGTAAATCCCATATAATTGAGTATTCTATAAGTAAATTCTTAAGAGGGAAAGATCAGGAGTAAAAATGGCAAAGGGAATTTACAAAAATTCAACAGAAGTTGTAAATGTTAATGGAGTTTCTATTTACATGAAGGATATTGTAGATGCATGTCTAAAAACAAGACTAAATTTATTTTTGCAAGGAGATACTGGGAATGGTAAAACACAACTTGCAGAAGATGCGAGAAGTTATTTTGGAGATAAAAGTATGTTTATTCTTGGAAGAAATGATATGGACACAAGAGATCTTTTTCAACAGATTAATTTGGAAAAGTTTAGAACCGCAAACTCAAGCGCAGAATTAAAAGAACTTACAGATAAAGTTAATTATCACTTAATTGTAGTTGATGAACTTCCAAACTGCGTCCCTGCAGTAAGGGCCCAATTATTTAATTTATTCGACGGTTTTGTTGAAATAAATGGAAAAGCATACCCTATTGGGAAAGGATATTCTGTAGGAATTGCAACAGGAAATATCGGGCAAAAATTTACAGAATCAAGTAATGAATTAGGAAGAGCATTAAAAGATAGAATGCACGTCATAATTGATGTTGATTATTTTTCTCCGAAAGCAAGTAATACTCTTGAGATTCTTGCAGAAGATACAAATCCAAGAGTAAAATTTTCAGAAAATTCTAAAGATTTGTCTAATAAAATAATTAAAGAGCATAAGGAATTAGTTTCAAAAGAAGTTCCATTTGAAAAATTAATTCTTGCAAACTATCTTATTCATGGATTAGATTATTGCAATAAGGGAAGCAAAAGAAAAATGAAAGACGCATGGCCAACTCAACTTGATAATCATGAGCAGGGAAGTGATGTAGGATTAGTTTTGCCTGTTTCAGTAAGGGCTGCAAAATCAATATTAAGGCTTTCACAGGCATTAGATGAAACTGCAAGAAAAAAAGGAATTTCTCAAAAGCAAATTGAAAAAAATTATTTTAATTCAGTTATGCAAGCATATAAACTTTGTTCTGCTTATTCAGGAATTCTAAATGAGGCAGATGTTCAAAACAAATTTGATAATGATAGATATAAGGCTTTAGATTCTATAATTTCTTCAACAAAAACCCAGTATGATTCACAATTAAATAATATTTGTGCAGGATTTGAAATGGCGCAATTAGGAAAAAGAAATGAAAAAGTTTTTAATTTATTCACAAAAAGGTGGGGATTTATGAAAGACATATTTGAAGGAATAATTAAAAACAAAGAACAAGAAAAGAAAAAAGAAATTAAAACCAATGAGAAAAATAAATAAAATGAAAAACCAACCCTAAACAATTAACTTAAAATCAAAAATTAAAATGAACATAAAAATACCAAAAACATTTGCAGGAAAACCAATAAAAGGAGCTATTAAAAGAGTTTTAGCAAAATCAGAAAAAACTAATAAAACCCCAAAAAATGAGAATAAAAATTCTGATATAAATATTCAATCAATAGATGATTACTGGCAAATTCAGGGAGTGAATTATATGAATGAAATTAAAACAATTAATTTGGCACAACAATTACTCCCAAATATGACTCAAGATAAACATGCAGAATATAGAGAACAAGCAATTTCAAAAGGAGAATTTTACACAGGAGATATGCCACTTTATCATGCAGTTTTTACAGCATTATTCAATCAAAAAGACAAACCAGAATCAGAACAAGCAAGACAATTTATAAAAAAAAGCATGAGAGAAAAATGGCTAATGACTTTAACAAGAATTGCTTATCAACCAAGAGGCAAGGATAAAATCATTCATAATTATAATACAAAAGATGAATATTCTTTAGAAGAAGATATCATTGGTGAAGATAGATTTATACAGAATGAGGATAGATTTACATTAAAAGCATTATTAGGAACTGATAATATTCAAGAAATTAAAGATATTTATAATTGGATAAATGGAACAGACACTTATATTTGGAGAATAAATTCAAAACCAAATAAAGTTGATGAACGTATCACGCGGTTCGATGCTGTCTCTGACAGGGCTGATCTCGATTGTGACTGGGATCCTGCTTACAGGGATCCCTCTCTCGGGGTATGTGTAATGCGCGAAGCGCATTCGCAAAAAAATTAGGAGTTAAAATGGAAATTCAAAAATTAAAACAAAAATTATATGAACAAAAAAATAAGATAGGCTTAGTTAGAGGTTCAATAAATCTTAAAGAATATGATGAGGCAGAACAAGACATTTCTACAGGAATATCTCTGGAATGGGATATTGAAATCAATGTAAAAAAAGGATTTAATCCGATTCAAGATAGAAGACAAAAAGCATATGCAAGAAAAAAGAAAATAACTGACGGATTAGAAACTATGTTATCAGATCTCTCTCTTCATGAATTTGCACACTGGGAGCTTCCTTTTGAATCAGGTAAGGGCTGTCCTTATGATATTTATAATCATGATAAAATCTTAGAAGCAGTTAAACAAGCCCTTCCAGAAGATAAAAAGAAACACGCACACTATGTAACAAATGCTTTTGAAGATTTAATGATAAATCCCAGAGCAAGAGAATTCAATAAAGAAGCATATCAAAGAAATGAATTTTCAGGACAAATTTTATTTTGGGATAATGAGGGATTAAGATTAAAAAAACAAGGAAAAAAAACCTATACGCCCTTTTTTGAGGCCTTTGTAAAATTAAATATGTATTTATTAGGAGATAATTCTGATAGAGCATTATTAAAAAGAAATTATTCAAATAATGAAGAAATTGACAGTGCAGTAGAAAAAACAATAAGAGATTTAGAACTTCAAGAGAATATTCAGGACACTTCTGCTTTGTTTCACAAAGAAAACTGGGCTAAAGTGGCAAAAGTTTTTGCGAAAAACCTTTCTGGACTATTAAAAAAGGCTCCAAAAGAAAGGCTTTCTGCTTATTCACAAAAAGGAGATGCAGAAGATGAAGAACAAACTGCAGAATCCCCTTCTGGAAATGGAATAGAACAAAAACTTAAAACAAAACAAGGAAAAGAAGAAATTGCATATGGAAGATATTCTGCAGATGAAAAACAATCAACAAACATAACAAGCTATGAACAATTAGATTCTTTATATAAAAAATTGGCAAAGTCAATTCCAGTTAAAGTTGAAGCAATGACCAAAGAACAAAATTTACAAATCTCCCCTCTAACATTAAGAGCATTTGATGAAGAAAAAGATGAAATTTCAAAGATAAAGTTATCCAAATTATTTTTAACAGATAATGGATTACAGTTTGCATATCCAAATCAACCCTTAACTATTAATTCCAGATCTAAATTTCAAAGAAAAAGTTTTCCCGATTTTAAAATGATAGTCTTAGATAATTCTGGAAGTATGGAAGAACCCCTATCAGGTTCAAACAATGGAAAAACTAATTTCATCCCTTGGGGGGATAATAGCAAATATCATTATGCTTTATTAGGATATTATGGAATTGAAAATTTCCTACAACAACAACAAATAGCACAATATATTAAACATGGGTTATCTTTATTCTCTTCTCAAACAAGATATAAAGAGGCAGAATTTTTAGAAATGAATACAGTAAGAAAACTTGCTCTTGCTCCTGAATTTAATAATACTAATTTAGATGCAAAGGTTTTAACAAATTCATTAAAAGGAAGAGAGAGTTTTGTTCTAAGCATTTCAGATGGAGAAATTGGAAATTGGAATTCAGAGAAAGAAAGTTTTAAAGAGCTTGCACAAAAAAATTATTATGCACATATTCAAATAGGAAATAAGGAAAGTGGGCCTAAATTTTGCAAAGATCTAGAATCATGGCAAATTCCTATTTTTTATGTAGGCAAAGGAGACGATTTATCAAAATTAATGGTAGATATTACTAATAAAACTTATGATAAATTTATAAAAATTTCAGGAAATTAAAATGAACATAAAAATACCAAAAACATTTGCAGGAAAACCAATAAAAGGAGCTATTAAAAGAGTTTTAGAGGAAAATAAAGAAAAAAATCCTGAAAAGATAGTTCAGCCAATAAAAACAAATGTAAATATACATTCAATAGATGATTATTGGAGAATTGAAGGAGTTAATTACAAAGGAAAAATTAAAACAATTAATTTGGCACAACAATTACTCCCAAATATGACTCAAGATAAACATGCAGAATATAGAGAACAAGCAATTTCAAAAGGAGAATTTTACACAGGAGATATGCCTCTTTATCATGCTGTTTTCACAGCATTATTCAATCAAAAAGACAAACCAGAATCAGAACAAGCAAGACAATTTATAAAAAAAAGCATGAGAAAAAAATGGCTAATGACTTTAACAAGAATTGCTTATCAACCAAGAGGCAAGGATAAAATCATTCATAATTATAATACAAAAGATGAATATTCTTTAGAAGAAAACATAGTAGGGGAAGACAGATTTATAGAAGATGCAGATAGATCAGCATTAAAAGCATTATTAGGGACAGATAATATTCAAGAAATTAAAGATATTTATAATTGGATAAATGGAACAGACACTTATATTTGGAGAATAAATTCAAAACCAAATAAAGTTGATGAACGTGTCACGAGGTTCGATGCTGGCTCTGGCAGGGCTGATCTCGCTTGTGGCAGGGGTCCTGATGGCGGGGATCCCTCCCTCGGGGTATTTACATGCGCCGAAGGCGCGTAAAATTTTTTTGGGATGATGATTTTTCAAATTTAAAGGAAATACTTATAATTTTATACTAAATTTATTAAACTTGGTTCTTTATTTATTTTTGTCCTGAAGCACTATATAGAATAGAAACAGGACTACATGCCAATTTATTAGCACATTATTTAAGTTTAATTTAAGTCATAAAATACAGAAATTTCTTACGAGAAATTTCGGTGATAGAATTAAAAATTCTTAATTGATAAATTGACTATATAATATCACGAGGTTCAATGCTAACTCTAACAGGGCTAATCTCAATTGTAACAGGAATCCTGATAACAGGAATCCCTCTCTCGGAATAGTCTTTTGCTTCAGGATTTTATTTTACAATGAAAAATAAATCCCTTTATGAAAAAATCTATAACATAACAAACTTATACATTGCTTATAAAAAAGCAAGAAAAGGAAAGACTAAAAAAGCATATGTAATTGAATTTGAAAAAGATTTATGGAAAAATCTTTTAAAACTACAAGAAGAATTAAAAAATCAAGATTATAACCCGAAACCATTAAAAACATTTATTTTACGAGATCCAAAAACCCGCAAAATTTCGAAATCAGATTTTAGAGATAGAATTATTCATCGTGCACTTATTGGAATTGTAGAGCATATTTTTGATAAGGCCTTTATTTATGATTCTTGTGCAAACAGAATTAAAAAAGGAAATTTATTCGCATTAAAAAGATTTGATAAATTTAAGGGGGAAGTTACTTATAATTTAAAAAACAAAGCTTTTTGTTTAAAAGCAGATATAAAACATTATTTTCAAGAAGTTAACCATGAAGTTTTAATAAAAATAATTAAAAGAAAAATAAAAGATAAAAAAGTTATATGGTTAATTAAAAAAATATTAAAAAATTTTCCTGCAAGAAAAATTAGTGCAGGGCAAAAGATTTTCCCTAAAAAAGGCATGCCCCTTGGAAATTTAACAAGCCAATTCTTTGCTAATGTTTATTTAAATGACTTAGATTATTTTGTTAAACATATTTTAAAAATTAAATATTATATTAGATACGTAGATGATTTTATTATTTTACATAATTCAAAAAAACAATTAGAAATTTAGATGAAAAATATTAACAAATTTTTAAAGGAAAATTTAAAATTAGAATTGCATAATCAAAAATCCAGAATAATCTTTTTATCTAAAGGAATTGATTTTATTGGATTTAAAAATTTTTACTATTATAGATTAATAAGAAAAAGAAATATAAAGAATATTATTTTTAAAATTAAAAAATATAAAAATAGGGCGATTTCTCATGAAAAAATGCTTGAAATCTTTAATGGATGGAATGCTTATGCAAAATGGGCTAATTGTTATAAATTAAGGGAAAAGTTGTTAAGAGAAATTATGCCATTAAATTGACATTAAATTGATTGCTTAGAAAAAGCTAAGATTTTTATAATAAAAGTTATTCAAATTCTTATGGTTTTGGAAGAAATAATAAATTTTCTTGGGATAATTTTAGCAATTATAATTTTATTTTTTGTAATTTGGATTTTATATAAAAAAAATGAAAATATCGATCAAGATTTAAAAAATGAGCAAAAAAAATATTTTTCTTATTTGCAAGAAATTGAAAAATTAAAAATTTCAAAAGAAACTCCCGAAGAAAAATTTAATATTCTAAATGAATTAGCAAAAGATTTTTTTGAACAATATTTTAAATTAAAATCTAATTTGACTTATTTACAACTTTCAGAAAATTTCCATAAAAAAAACAAAGAAGATTTTAGTGATTTTTGCAAATCAATGTCAGATTTAAATTATTCAAATAAAAAAACAAATAAATCACAAGTAGATAAATTAATTATTTTCTTTGAAAGATTGATTGAGAATGCATAATAAAAAATAAAAGCAAAAAATTATCTTAAAACTAAATTTTTTAAAATACTTTTATTTTTAACAGGATGTTGAAAGATTAATCCACGATTATCTGGAAGAACTAATCTATTTTCATAGAAGAGAATTCCTTTCTTTTTAACAAATCTCTTTAAAAATTCCAAACCCCCATCATGATATGCTATAACTATTCTTGGCATATCCCTTAACAAATTATCCCAAATAATTTTGACAGGGATTAGTTTCAAATAAGATTTAGATTTCATCCTAGGAAGATAAACAATCCCCTTTATGCCATATTTTTCTTCTTCTTGAAGTTCATTTAAAATAATTTTAAATCTCTGGATACTAGTAATATTCTAATAATCTGCTTTTCCAATTATAATATCTCCAATAGGAATCATTTCCCTAAAATCTAAATCTTCTTCATTCATATTTAAAAAACCCTGAAAGAATTTTATAAAATATATTATAGTATAAAAATAATAATAGAAGATTATTATCTTATCACCAAGAAATTTTATTCATATTAACTAAAAACTCTTTTAGAACAAAAAGGATAATTGCAATTATAATTAGATAATCTGATAATTCTATTGAACTCATTTTCTTTGTTATATTCATCATTTCTTCAAAAGAATTTTTAATTTCAAGATCATTAATAGCATTGAAAAATTTTCCTTGACTATTATAAGAAATAGCCTTTAAAGCATCAATATCTAATTTAGAAATGCCATAACTAGTATTTCCCCCTTCTAAAGTCCCAAGACCAATAGTATTTACTACAATTTCTTCTTCTCTTAAAAGTTCAATGATCAGATCTATGTTTCCTACATTAATTTGCCCATCACTTAATAAAATAATTGCTTTATTTTCTTCTCCTTTTAATAAATTAATAGATGTTAAAATCGCCTCATAAATATCTGTGCCTCCAAAATTATCTGCTTGAATATTATTTACTGCTTTTTTTAATATTTGCTTGTCATTTATCATGCCTTGTTCAATATATGTGCTTCCTGCAAAAGAAACAATTCCCACATTGGAATTAAAGGGAAGAGCATTTATGAATTCTATTGCATTTTTCTTTGCTACACTAAGCCTATTTGGTAAAAAATCTTCTGCTTCCATACTTTGAGAAGTATCTATTGCTATAATAAAAGAAAAAGAACTTACATCCATTATTTTATGAAGTCTCATTCCTGAAAGTGAAAAAACAAGCAAAAAAATAAAGAAAATATTTATGAATAAAGGTATAAGATTTTTTGAGTACAAATCTATTCCTTTAACTTTTGCAATTGCTGAAAAATTTGCAAATTTCAAAGATTTTCCTTTAAGATTCTTTAAACTAAAAAAATAAAAAAAAACCAAAATTGGAATTGCCAATAAAAAAATTAAATAATTAGAATAATCAAAACTAATATGCATTTTTAATTTTTGCTACCCCCATCCCAGTTCTTTTTTTCAAAAATTCAACTAAATTTAATGAAAATCTTTCATTTGTTAAAAGTTTTAAAAAATCAGTATTACAATTTTCAAAAATCTCTTTAACTAATTTTTCATGTTTTTGCGCATTTATTTTATATTCTTTTTTAGCAATTTTTGGATTAATTAATAATTTTTGCCCGGTTTTTGGATCATTAATAATTATTTCTTTATTTAAATCTGGGAGATTATCATCAAGTGGATCTTTAATCATTATTGCCATTGTTTCAAATTTACTTGAACAAATTTCTAATTTTTCTTGATTTTTTCTATCCATGCTTAAAAAATCAGAAATTAAAATAACTGAGCTATCTGGTTCATTATAATTTTCAATTACTCTTGTTAATGCTGCATCTAAATTAGACCCACCGCCATAATAAAGAGGATTTGATAAATCATGGACAAAAAAATTAAATTGATTTGATCCAGACTTTGGAATAATCTCTTTTATTACTTTATTATTAAATAAAATAAGGCCCACATTATCCCTAGAATTTAAAATCAAATGAGCTAATGCTGCAGATAATTCTGCGCAATATTCGCATTTTAATTTTTCTGTTGAGCCAAAAACCATATTATCCCCTACATCAATAACAAAAAGAACATTCAGATTTCTTTCTTCAATATATTGTCTAGATAAAAGCTTATTTGCCCTTGCACTTGCTTTCCAATCAATAGATAAAGCATCATCTTGAGAAGTAAATTCTTTATAACTTTCAAATTCTAATCCCCTACTTCTAATTAATTTATAAATAATATCTTTTGGAAAAAATTCTTTTATTAAAGATTCAAATTCTGAAATTGCTTGCGGAATATCTAAATTTAATTCTTTTTTCATTGCATCTAAAAATTTTATAATATTTAATTTTTTGAATTCTTTATCAATTTATTTAAATAATCTTGATTTGATCCAATATTTCCTTGATTATGTCATCAGAGGTAATTTTTTGAAGAACTGCCTTATAAGATAAAATCAATCTATGTCTTAAAACCAAATAAGCTACTTTCTTTACATCTTCTGGGAGTACAAAATTTCTGCCATTTAGTAATGCATTTGCTTTACTTGCAATAAATAATCCAATAGTTGCTCTAGGAGAAGCCCCCCAAGAAATTTGTTCAGAGAATTTTTGATTTTTGTCTCTTGTTTTTTCAACAATATCTAAAATAAATTTCTTTATATTTTTATCTAAATAAATCCTTCTTGCGATTTCTTGCATTTTTAATATGTCGTCAGAGCTAATCACTGGATTTATGTCAAAATTTTCAAATGATTTAAGATCAATATTCTTTTCCATAATTTTCATTTCATCTTCTGTTTTAGGATATTTCACAATTATTTTAAATAAAAATCTATCAAGTTGAGCTTCTGGTAAAGAATAAACTCCTGCACTTTCTAAAGGATTTTTAGTAGCCATAACAAAGAAAGGTTTTGGAAGTTTAAAACTCTGTTTTCCAATCGTTACTTGTCTTTCCTGCATTGCTTCAATTAAAGCAGAATGTGTTTTTGGAGGACTTCTATTAATTTCATCAGCAATTAAAAAATTTGCGAAAATTGGGCCTTTTTCAACTTTAAATCCAAGTTCAGGGGTATATGTTGTTAAACCAATAATATCTGTTGGAAGTAAATCTACAGTAAATTGAACCCTTTTAACTTCACATCCACTTGCTTTGGCTAATGCTTTGATGATTAATGTTTTAGCAATACCTGGAACACCTTCTAAAAGTGCATGACTTTCACAAATTAAAGCATTAATTAAATTACCAATTATCTCTTCTTGACCGACAATTACTTTTGAAATTTCTTTTTTTAATTTATTTATTTTCTCGACGCACCATTTAATCTCTGAATCATTTGGAATTTCTCTTTCAATTACTTCCTCGACCCCATTTTCATTAAATTTTGGAAAATATTTTTTAGATTGTTTGAAATCTTGATAAAATTCTTTATTGTAATTTTCATGACCTTCGTTTAATAAATTATTTTTCGCTAAATTATTTTTCGCTAAATTATTTTTTGATACGGCATATTTCAATAAATCATTTGAATTTTGAAAATTATTAAAAACTTGAGAATTTTTTGGATTTGTTATTTCTTTTGACTTTATTGGTTTTATAATAGAATTATTAATTTTAAAATCTTCTTGATTAGTTCTTTTAATTTTAAAATTATTTCCTTGAGAATTATCTTTTTTAATTATTTTTGAACGATTAATTGGTTTAATTATTTGTGGTTTATATCCATATTTATTTTCAATATTTTTTAAAGTCTGCAATTCATTAGTTAATCTTTCCTCTTCTTTATTACAATATTTAGAAGAAAAAAATCTCTTTTTAGATTTATTCTTTTTTTTCTCTGACATTTTTACCTCTTTTTAACATTCATTAATATATACTTTATTTATAATATTCACTTATTAAAAGGTTTCTTATTCCTTATATTTTTTTATAAATGCTCTCCTTTTAATAAAATAATAAACAATCCCAACAATAAATGCAAAAAAACTAATAAGAATCAAATAATTCAGATAATCTTTTAGCAATTGTTCTTTAGTTTTTCTTTCTTTAGGAATTGAGACCTGAGAAATTGCATCCTTACAAGCATTTACTGCTTCTTCTGCTTTTAATTTTGCATTAATTAAATCTCCTTCTTCAAAATGTTTTTTTGCTTCATTAACAATCTCTGTGATTTCAGCACATTCTGGATTTTGGGTAATAAATTCTTCAGTAAATATTAAAATTTCTTCTACTTTAGATTTATTTAATTCCTGAACATGAACCTTGATTTTAATCCCATCATTATATCTTGGAGTTAAAGAGCTTGCATTAACCATTACTTCATATTCCCCAAGAATTGCTGTATTAAATAAAAGGGATAAACTAAAATTTTTGGTTTCTCCAACTTTGAGAAAATCAAAATAATCTATATCAAAAGAACCAATACCTTGATTAGAATTTGTTGAATTAAATAAAAGAGTATTCACCAAATTAATTCTCTGGAAAGCTTTGCTTCCTTTATTTTCTAATTTTAAAGGAATATCTACTTTTTCATATTGGGAAACAAAAATTTCTCCAGGATGGATTATTTTAAAAGAAACTGGAATAGAAGAACCACCACCACCGCCACCAACTGGGGGGGTAGTTGTTTGACTCGGTTCTGTAAATTCTGTATTAAAAGAATTACTATATTTTGAACTCAAAAGATTATTATTAGAATCAAATTCTGTAGAATTAATAAATAAATCTTCTTCAAGAGCAACTCCTGAAGAAGAAGCTAAAGAAAGGGTCCAATTACTATAAGGAAAATTACTAGTGATACCTGAAGAACTAAGATTTGTATCAGAATTTAAAATAGTGAAATTAACAGTTCGATTATAATATGCATCATCATAATCTAAACTTGAAAAATAATCTTCTAAATCAATATATATTTTCTTAGTTTTTTCTTTTGATTGATTTGCAATGGTTCCAGAAAAGTTAATTGGATAATTTGCATGACTAATATTTAATTTGAGATTAAGTGTGGAATTTATTAAGACCGCATTTGTTAAATTACTATTAGATGGATAAACTATCAGGCTCAAATTTTTTAACTTGCCATAGCTTTCATCTGTAAAATTCGGAGTAAATTGCCAAGTTAAATTAGTTCCATTTCCATAATAATTAGTATTCTCTCTTAAAATTAAATCACTATAATTAAATTCGCTTCCATTATAAGTTATCAAATCTATATAAAATAAATAAGTTAAATTGTCTTCAATAGAATGATTTACTGTAAAATTAAAATTATATGTTTCATTTTCAGTAAGATTAAAAATTTCTAAAGAAGAAGGATTAGAGATATTTGGAGGATCATAAATATAAATCCAGAAATCATTGAAATCCTCAGAACTAGAAGAATCATTAACTGTGATATTAATTCTATAAATTCCTGCCTGAGTATCATTAAAAATAATATTAAGAATTCCAGAAGTTGTATTAAAGATAGTTTGGTTATTATTTATAAAATCTGTTCCATTAATAAAATCATAAGAAAAAGTCAAATTTCC
>Ga0265592_1000184_pt1 | contig 35741 bp, 33 predicted proteins | sample saktaG_7_FD_190141 | JGI IMG/M metagenome (GOLD analysis project Ga0265592, IMG submission 190141) | Saline water microbial communities from Sakinaw Lake, British Columbia, Canada - sak_2010_1_5_120m | ecosystem: Environmental > Aquatic > Non-marine Saline and Alkaline > Saline ... | reverse complement strand
AGTTGAAAGACTTCGGGCTTGTTTTCAGTTCAAACCAGAAGGTGTCTATGGGCTCAAAATCCCAGCCGAACATCAAGATATTTGAATATAAGAAAGACGTAATCCCGCTGGCGGGCGACTGGAACGGTGATAAAAAGTCAAAGCCCGCTTTGTGGCAGTCCGACGGGTATTTTGCCATCGATAAAGACGGCGACGGCCGGCTGGTTGAATTGGGACCTTTCGGTTATTCGACCGATGTGCCGCTGGCGGGCGACTGGAACGGAGAGGGCAAAGATGAGATCGGCGTATACCGGCCGTCTGATTACTGTTTTTACCTTGACTACAATGGAGACGGCCTGTGGAATCCGGAAAAAGGAGACAGTAGGATCGGGCCTTACGGATTCGCCTACGATGGCCTGCCGGTCACAGGGGATTGGAATGGCGATGGGAAGGATGAAGTTGGCCTCTGGCACCACGACCTTTACGCGCGGGACTGCTACTTTTACCTGGATACAGGCGATGGGCAATGGGGCCCCGGTGGCAAAGCTGCTAAGTTCGGTCCCTACGGCAAGATCGGCGATGTGCCGTTATCCGGCGACTGGAACGGCGACGGCAGGGATGAGTTGGCCATATGGGAGCCTGCCAGCCGCTATTTTTACCTGGATATGGACCATGACGGCATATGGGATGCCGCTAAAGGCGACCTGAAGCTGGGGCCGTACGGCGAAAGCTACGATACGCCCGTCAGGGGCAAATGGGATAGCGGCAATAAAGACCTGGTGGGCGTCTGGGATCCGTATACCCGGCTTTTCCACTTGAATACTGGTGGGGGTGGGAAGTGGGATGACGATGCCGGTAATTTAACATACAGGATATCGGAAGGGAATTAGATGCGAGCACAAAAGAAATATAAAAAGTCAGGCGAAATCAAACGTATACTTAATGAGTCGATTTCAGTTAGTAAAGCCATTATTGAAAACCGAGTGGGGGAGATTGATAGCGTAGCTCAACTGGTTGTCAGGACGTACAGATTTGGCGGGAAGGTATTATTGCTTGGAAACGGTGGCAGTGCGGCGGATGCGCAGCACATTGCAGCAGAATTGGTGGGCAAATTTGCTTTAAAACGGCGGGCATTCCCTGCCATTGCGTTGACGACAAATTCGTCTATATTGACTGCAGTAGCCAATGACTATGGCTACAGGAACGTTTTTAGCCGGCAGGTCGAAGCTTTTGCAGGTGATAAGGACCTTGTTATCGCAATTTCCACCAGCGGGGATTCAGCAAATGTGATAAAGGCGATTAAGACAGCTCGATTATTGGGAGCGCAAACAGTATGCTTAACCGGAGGAGATGGCGGCAGATTAGCAGCAGCAGTTGATGTTGCATTAATAGTTCCATCGGATTGTACGCCCAGGATCCAGGAGGCTCATATATTGATCGGGCATATAATATGTGAATTGGTGGAAAAGGAATTGGTCAGCGATGCTTGATTAATGTGATAATGAAATTACCATGCAAAAGGCAGTTTTCCTGGATCGTGATGGAACCATTATCGAGGATGTTGGCTACCTGAGCGATGTTGGTCAAATCAGGATTTTGCCGGGTGCAGCGGAGGCCATAAGGTTACTTAATAGTAACGGGTTTAAGGTAATAATTGTAACCAACCAGGCAGGTGTAGCGCGGGGCTATTTCACTGAATCCAGGGCCAACGAGATAAATGAGAAGCTTGTGCAGTTATTGGCCGATCGCGGATCAGTTGTTGAAAGAATATATTACTGTCCCCATCATATTGAGGGAATTGTAGAGAAGTATAAAAAGGAGTGTAATTGCCGAAAGCCTAATCCTGGTATGATAGAGCAGGCTGTGAAGGAACTGGATATTGATATTAATAACTCCTATATGATTGGTGATAAAAGTAGCGATATTGAAGCAGGCCGCAGAGCGGGTTGCAAAACAATTGTTGTTGGAGGGAGTATTAATCACCAGGAACTGGAAGTGCTATCTCAATCGGTTGATCATATTGCTATCGATTTATTTGAAGCGGTAAAATGGTTAGTGCACTTGAATGGTCGGAGGACATAAATCGAAAACGGATAATCGATTTAAGTCCTAATGCATCGAAATAATTTAATCTTAGACCGTGTATTAGTCAGCATGCAGGAGAAGCAGATAATGAAAATCCTGATTACAGGAATAACGGGCTTTGTCGGCAGCCACATGGCTGATTACATCCTGGCCAGCCAACCGGGTGTGGTTATCCATGGCCTGGCAAGGTGGCGCAGTCCTATGGATAATGTGAAGCATATCCCACCGGAAAAATTAAATATTCATTATGGAGATCTACATGACCTCAGCAGCCTGATAACCCTCATGAAAGAATTGAACCCGGACATCATTTTCCATCTGGCCGCTCAATCATACGTTTTAACCAGCTTTAAAGCTCCGGTGGATACATTGCAAACTAATATTATAGGAACAACCAATTTATTGGAAGCCGTCAGGATAACCGGGATTGATCCTGTTATCCATATCTGCAGCTCCTCCGAGGTCTACGGCCAGGTGAAACCGGAGGAGGTGCCCATTACCGAGGAATGCCCTTTGCGGCCGGCCTCCCCCTACGCAGTGGGGAAGGTTGGTGAGGATATGATAGCCTTCCAATATTGGACGTCATACGGCATCAAAACCATCCGTACCCGCATGTTCACGCATACGGGGCCAAGGAGAGGCGAGGTATTCGCTCTGTCCAGTTTCGCCAAACAGGTGGCAGCTATAGAAGCGGGCTTGCAACCGCCGGTGGTGAAAGTTGGCAACCTTGACAGCGTACGGACCTGGGCTGATGTCAGGGATGCAGTCAAAGCATACTGGCTGCTAGTCAACAAATGCCCCCCGGGCGAAGTTTATAACATAGGTGGTGTGGAGACTATGACAATACGTGAGATGTTGGATATGCTGCTCAAGTTATCAAAGGTAAAGGAAATAAAAATTGAAGTTGACCCGGCCCGCCTTAGGCCATCGGATGTAACTCTGCAGATACCCTGCACGGACAAGTTCACCAGGGCAACCGGTTGGAAACCGGAAATCAAGTTTGAAAAAACTGTACAAGATACGCTAAATTACTGGAGAGCAAGTTATTTATGAGAGGTGCAACAGATAGGTTCAATATAATCGATAAAAACTTGAATTGGATTGAGATGGATAGTCAGGGGATCCATTCAAGGAAGATTTATAGAAAACGTGGATATTATAATGTTTATATTTATAACTCGGGAAGTTTATTGTGTATCTAAATAATAAGTCAGTCTTCGTGGCTGGATCAACCGGGTGTGCCGGGTCCAGTATAATTCGACACATCATCAATAATTATCCGACAGTTAAAATACGCGCTGCTTATTACAAACATACAAAACCCTTTATACGGCATGAAAGAGTAGAATATGTGTTTGGTGATTTAAAGTCGCAAGAGGATTGCAGGAAAATGGTCAAGGGGTGTGATTGCGCTATTATGGCTGCCGCAAATACCGCCGGTTCCAATGTAATTGTCACTCAACCCTGGGAGCATATTAATAATAATCTAATTATGAATGCAGTGATGTTAGAGGCCTTCCATTCTGAGAATATAAAACGTGTAGTATATATCGGTTCCGCAACTTTATATCAGGAGACTGAGGGTCACATTAAGGAAGACAGCCTTGACTTAAATAAAGAACCCTATCCCGCTTATTTTGGTTTTGCGTGGGTGGTAAGATTTATCGAGAAGCTTTGCAAATTTTGGCACGATAAATACGGCATGGAAATCGTTATAGCCAGGGCAGCAAACATATTTGGACCTTACGCGAAGTTCGATCCTGCGACCTCCAATTTTATTCCGGCAATAATACGCAAAGCTGTGGATAAAATGGATCCTTTTGATGTTTGGGGAAGCTCTGATGTCACAAGAGATACCATCTACTCCGAGGATTTTGGAAGGGCTATTGTGATGATGATGGACAATAATAAAATAGGATTCGATGTTTTTAACATTGGTACTGGAATAAAAACTACTGTTAATGATGTCGTCCAATTGGCGCTGAAGTGTGCAGGACATGAACCGTCCAGAATTCAATACAGTGAAGATAAACCGACCACCAGCAAATTCAGGGCATTAGACTGTACAAAAGCCAGGGAGTTGCTTGGGTGGCAACCGCAATTTACTACTGAACAGGGTATAAGTAAAACCACCGAATGGTGGATGCAGAATAAAAATTGGTGGTCTAAATGAAAACAGAAAAACATGATGCAATCATCTTATCCAGTTCAGAAGAAAAGGATATACAAAAACAATTTGTGAAGCACTTTAAGGCGTCCCTTTTGCCAGATGATGAGATATTCCCCAACCTTGGCTTATTCTTAACTTCAAAGGCCTTATCACGGATATTGTTCTTTTATGAGATTTACATGAAAATAATCTGTTCCCACGGCATTATCGTTGAGTTCGGAGTAAGGTGGGGTCAGACATTGTCCGTAATGTCTGCATTAAGAGGGATACTTGAACCTTTCAACAGGCACAGGAAGATTGTCGGGTTTGATACATTTGACGGGCTCAGGGGTGTTGGTCAAGAGGATGGCGAACTGGGTAAATGCAGGGACGGATCATTTTCCGTTACTCCCGGTTACGAGGATTATCTGGATAAGGTCCTTGATTTGCAGGAAAAGTTAAACCCGATGTCTCATTTAAAGAGATACGAGCTTGTCAAAGGTGATGCCGTTCAGACGGTCCCAGATTATTTAAAAAGACATCCTGAGACTATTATATCTCTGGCCATTTTCGATTTTGATATTTATACGCCGACAAAAGCCGCAATAGAGGCTATCAGGCCTCATTTGTGCAAAGGGAGCATATTGGTATTTGATGAGTTATGTGACGATTTTCTCCCTGGTGAAACAATCGCCTTAAAGGAAACTTTGGGTTTGAATAACATTCGTATTAAAAGATTACCAATGACTGCCAGGCTTTCGTATTTTGAGATTGAATGATACCTGTACTTAAAGAAATAAGAAGCGATATACTCAGGATTTCCAAAACAAGCGGGCATGGGCATATACCAACGTGCTTCTCTGTTGTAGAGATACTGTATGCTATCTATGATACAATCAATCACGATCCCAATAATCCCATATGGGAAGATCGCGATATCTTTATTCTGAGTAAAGGCCATGCGGCGCTTGCGCACTATTGTATTCTCGCAAAATTCGGATATTTTGATATTAAAGCGGTCGACTCATTCGGCGCGTTCATGTCAGACTTTGGTTGCCATGCTGATAGGTTGAAAATTCCCGGGATAGAAGCTTCGACTGGTGCTCTGGGACATGGAATCGGGATTGCAGTTGGAATGGCGTTGGCTCTTAAGATCAAAAAGAGCCATAGAAGGGTCTTTGTGCTGATTGGTGACGGTGAGGCTAACGAAGGATCAGTATGGGAAGCAATTATGGTTTCAGTTAATTTAAAACTGAGCAATTTAACTATTATTTACGATAATAACACGTCTCATTTAAGAGGTCTCCAGATATATAACCCGGCGGATCGGTTTAAAGCATTCGGATGCGATGTAGCAGTGATTAATGGACATAATGTAGAAGAAATAAAACGGGAAATAATTAAAACTTCGGATAACGTAAAACTCATTGTGGCTAATACTAAAAAGGGATATGGGTGCAAGACTCTTATGCAGAACCAATATGAATGGCACAGGAAATCCCCGGATGATACGGAATTTGATTTGTTAAGGGTAGAACTGGATGAGGAAACAATTTAGAGACACCATAATGGACTTATCCACTCACGATGAGAAAGTAGTAATGATACTGGGTGATGTCAGTGTCTACCTGTTTAACGATTTCAAACAGAAGTACGCTGACAGATTTTACAATATGGGTATTTGTGAGAATACTCTAATCAGCGTAGCAGCCGGGTTGAGTTCACAGGGATTTTTCCCGTTCGTCCACACAATTGCCCCCTTTATTACCGAGAGAAGTTACGAGCAGATCAAACTTGATATGTGCTATAACAAATTCGGCGGAAATATCGTGTCCTGCGGCGCATCTTTTGATTATGCCTGGGACGGTGCAACTCACCACTGTTATACTGATTTAGCCATCTTAAGAATGTTGCCGGATATTGAAGTCATTCAACCGGGCTCAAGAAGAGAAGTCGACATTTTACTTAGGAGCCAGTATAAAAATGGGAAAACAACATATTTCAGGTTATCGGACCACCCACACAATATTGATACCCCGGTTGAATTCGGGAAAGGGGTGATTTTAAAAAACTCTTGCTCAAATATAACAATAATGACTGCCGGTCCTATCCTCGGCAATGTCTTTGAAGCCTGTAAGGATATGGATATTAATCTTGTTTATTTTCACACGATCAAACCGATCGATAAAGAATTGATCTCAGCGTTTAAAAATACGCAGATACTGGTTATACATGATGCGTTTGGTTTATACGAGGCTGTCTGTGAAGCTCCAGGTTTGTCGGTATCTTATTACGGCATGCCCGATGAATTCTGCTGCTGGTATGGACAGTTAGATGAAGTTAGAGAAAAGATTGGACTTGATGTGAAATCGATCAAAAAAGTTATAAATAGCAAAATGCTGGCGCACAAAATATCGTAAAGAGGAAAATCACATTGTTTTATCATGGAAAAGTTGTGTTGGTTACCGGTGGGTCAGGATTTGTGGGCACTCATTTTGTCCAGGAGCTTCTTAAGCAAGGCGCTAAAGTCCGTGTGCCTGTACACAAGAGGCCTTTAATTATAAGAGATCAAGGCATCGAAACAGTCAATGCGGATTTAACCAGGCAGGAAGACTGTCTGGCTGCGGTAAAGGGGGTTGACTGCGTAGTGCATGCTGCAGGTGCGGTTGCCGCTGCAGCTGTGACGGCCGGGAATCCCATGGAGGCCATTACCACAAACCTGATACTGACTTCGCAGATGCTTCAAGCTGCCTGGACCGGCAAAGTGGAAAGGTTCCTGTTATTTAGCAGCAGTACAGGTTATCCTGCTGCTGATTACCCTATAAAGGAAGAGGAGATGTGGACGGGCCCGACATACCAGTCATATTTTGGATACGGGTGGATGAGGAGGTATCTTGAAAAGCTTGGCGAATTTGTAGTATCTAAATCAAATATGAAAATAGCGCTCATACGTCCAACAGCAGTCTACGGCCGCTGGGACAATTTTAATCCGGCGACGAGCCATGTGATACCGGCTTTGATTCGCAGGGCAGTTGACAAAGAGAATCCATATATAGTGTGGGGCAGCGGCAAAGAGGTGCGTGATTTTCTCCATATAACAGATTTGGTGCGCGGTTGCCTGTTAATGCTGGAGAAATATGCCACTTGTGACCCTGTCAATATCGGTTATGGGGAGGCTTTCACGATTGAGGATGCGGTGCACATTATCTTGAAGGCTGCCAGTCATGAAAAAGCTGAAGTGGTTTTTGATGCGTCTAAACCAACAGCAATCCCGTTTAGAATGGTTGATACTGCCAAAGCGAAGAGAATAATCGGCTTTGAACCTGAAGTTTCATTAGAAAATGGATTGAAGGACACTGTTGAATGGTATGTTCTGAATAAATGACGGCCTTCACTGCAACGGGATTTACAAGCATGAATCAGGAAATAACAGAGAAAAAGAGAATTACCAGGGAAGATTTTCTCCGGATGTTCAGCTGTCAGTTAACTGAATTGCCGGAACAACTCTTATCCGGGCTCAACCGGATAAACACCGAATATCATGAGGCAGGCCTAATTGAATTTGAACAATATGTCCTGGATGTTTTGAAGTTGATTAATTTGCCTGGCATAACAAGAACTAAACAACAAAATCTGGAGGCTTTCGAAAAAGGTTGGGAAGAAAACCTGGGTTCCATAATATCGGGCAACATATCATTGGAAAGATTAAAGCCCAAATATTTTCGCGGCAGTAAATTTCTCAGGTATAACAAGAAGCTTATCGTTACCGATAATCTCGATCTTGAATACGATCTATTCACCCTGGCAAGGTATTTGCTTTTCACCAGGTATTTATCTTCAGCGGCAGACATATATGAATTAGGATGCGGAAGCTGTCAAAATTTGTTGATGCTGTCGGAGATATTTCCAAAAAAGAAGTTATATGGATTGGACTGGACCCATGCCTCTGCAAAAATAGCCGGCCTGCTCGCTGAATCTCGGAAAAGGGAAATATCAGGGATTATTTTTGATATGATGGAGCCGCCCGCGGATATTTTTATTAAGCCCCACAGCGCAGTATTTACCATACATGCACTTGAACAACTCGGCAGTAATCATAGAAAACTGTTATCTTTTATTATGGCGGCAAAACCGGAGATCGTTTTTCATTATGAGCCAATAGTGGAATTCTATGACCCTGACAAGCTGTTGGATTATTTAGCCCTGGCCTATTCACAGAAACGGAACTATTTATCGGGATTTTACACGGCATTGCGCAAATTGCAGGAACAAAACAGGATTGAAATCCTTGAATCAAGGAGGCCATACCTTGGGGGCGTCATACATGAGGCCTCTTTAATTGTCTGGAGGCCGCTCTAATAAAAAGGCCCGTGAACTGTTATACAGGAGAAACATTTAAGGATTCATTATGATAGAAAAAGCGGTTTTAAAAAGTTTTACAGGCAAGAATACCATGGTGACCGGGGGCAGCGGTTTAATTGGAAGGCAAGTTGTAAACCTGCTTTGCGATGCCGGCGCATGCGTCAGAATAGTTTCACTTGATAAAGTTAGTGTTGATGACAGGGCAGAGCATATCTATGGTGACCTTACGAGCTTTGACTTCTGTAAAGACGTAATTAAAAGCATGGACTTTGTTTTCCATTTGGCTGGCATTAAAGGTTCAATCGAAGTGACTAAGACAAAGCCCGCAAGCCATTTTGTACCAGCCTTGATGTTCAACACCAATGTCCTGGAAGCGAGCAGGGTTAATAAGGTTCAAAAGACTGTTTATACGAGCTCGATTGGCGCTTATGCAAGTGCCGAGGTATTTAAAGAAAGCGAGAATCTGGATGGGCCGCCTATGGACTTCATGTCTGGATGGGCCAAGAGGATGGCCGAAATGCAAATCCAGGCATATAAAACCCAGTATGGTTTAGATAATTTCGCAGTTGTCAGGCCCTGCAACGTGTATGGCCCGGGCGATAACTTCGACCCCGATAACGCCATGGTTATTCCAGCTTTAATGTACAGGATATACCATAAAGAGGATCCACTTATAGTCTGGGGTGACGGCGGCGCCGTACGCGATTTTGCATATAGCCGGGATGTAGCCGAGGGGGTGATTTCAGCCTTATATTATGGGACCAGATCAGCGTTTGTTAACCTTGGAAGCGGTAAAGGTTATACTATTAAAGAGCTGGTTGAAACTTTAAGTAGCTTTATCGGTTTTAAATATGAATTCGATGCTTCAAAACCCGCCGGTTTTCCCAAAAGGGTTATGGATATATCCCTGGCCAGGGAATTGATTCATTATAACCCGACAACGACTTTACAGGATGGACTAAAGCAGACCTGGGATTGGTTCATTAATAACCAAGATGAACATCTCAGAAAAATGAATTACTTCAAGGAGCAGTAAATTGATTGAAGTTTCTAAAACCAAGCTTGAGGGTGTACTGCTGATAAAGCCACCGACAAATTTTGAGGATTTCAGGGGAACTTACGTAGAAATATATAATGAAAAAATATATAAAGAAGCCGGCATAAATGTAGATTTTATCCAGGACGATATCTCGATATCGGCCAGGGATATATTACGGGGTATACACGGCGATAATGAGACGTGGAAATTGATATCCTGTTTACAGGGTAAGTTTTACCTGGTTGTTGTTAACTGGGATAAGTCCTCCAGGCAGTTCGGACAATGGGACTCCTTTGTTTTATCGGACAGTAACAGGCACCAGGTATTAGTACCTCCAAAATTTGGCAACGGGCATCTTGTTCTCAGTGAACAGGCCATATTTCATTATAAACAATCGACATATTACAACCGAGCGGGGCAGTTTACATTATTGTGGAATGACCCAAAGATAAATATCTGGTGGCCGGTTAAGAGCCCGGTTTTGTCACGCAGGGATGAGATCGGAGAATAGCCTTGGCAGATACTGTTATGATATTTAACAGCATGAACTATGAAAACAGTAAACGAGAATGGTTAGATACGTGGCTATTAATTCGTTGGATATCGATAGTTTAATATGATTATAACCAGCACACCTTTTCGGATTTCTTTTTTCGGGGGCGGGACAGATTATCCGGTATTCTACGAAGAAAACGGTGGTGCTGTTCTCAGCACCAGCATCAACAAATTTTGCTATGTTACTGTGCGGCATCTCCCGCCTTTTTTTGATTATAAGTACCGCATCAGGTACACATCCCGGGAGGAAACTCAAACCGTATCAGAGATTAAGCATCCTTCAGTACGCGAATGTCTTAATTTCGTTCCGATGGAACACGGGGTTGAAATGGTTCACCATGCTGATTTACCGGCTATGTCAGGCCTGGGATCTAGTTCGTCCTTTACGGTCGGGTTACTACATGCATTGAATGCTTTGCAAGGCAAAATGGTGACTAAACGGCAGTTGGCTCTTGATGCGATATATGTTGAGCAGGATATGATCAAGGAAAACGTCGGCTCGCAGGACCAAACGATAGCCGCTTTTGGTGGATTCAACAAGATTGAATTCGGCGGGCCGCAGAAAATAACAGTCCAGCCGGTAACCTTAGATAAGGGCAAGTTAGAGTTACTTCAAAATCATCTCATGTTGTTTTTTACCGGTTTTCCCCGCAATGCCTCGGAAATAGCAGGTGAACAGGTGAGAAAGACACCTGAAAATAGAACGGAATTGAAAACCATGATGTTGATGGTGGACGATGCTCTGGATACCCTTAAGGCCAGTAAAGACAGGCTTATGGACTTTGGGGAGCTTTTGCAGGAAAGTTGGAAGATAAAGCGTAGATTAACGCAGCGCATTACCAACACTTCGATTGATGAGATTTACGAAGCGGGTATAGGAGCTGGTGCGGTAGGCGGTAAATTGCTCGGCGCCGGTGGAGGGGGATTCATGCTGTTCTTCGTAAAACCGGAGCTTCAGCCAAAGGTTAAGGAAAAATTGGGGAAGCTACTATATGTACCCTTTAAATTTCATAATTTGGGCAGCCAGATAATTTATTATGCCCCTGAAGAGAATTTCTAATAACTTAATGAATGCATACCATGAGTTGCAGAAAGCTGAACAAATAGGAAGGATGTAATAATGACGGCAAGTATATTACTTCATTATGCTATGAGTGGTCTACGTATACTTAAACAAGAAATGCCCTGGGAAAAGCATAGATTGCTAAAAAAAGCTTCCCAATTTGTGCTCAATTATTCTGATGAGGGAGACGCTAAGCTAATGGTTCTGTCACGGCTAACAATATTAACCAGGGCAATACTGCCTCCGGTAGGCGAAGGTGAAAACAAGATAGATATAGTCCCGGTTATTGATAGGTACTATGAATACGCATACACTGTTGGAAAATTACGAGAACATGACATACGCGACAAAAATATACTTGATGTAGGATCATCAGGCAGTGTCCTGCCAACCATTCTTGCGGCGTTGGGGAATCGTGTTGTATGCATCGATGTCCGTGAATGGCCTGTGACGTGGCCAAATCTCGAGTTCGTTAAGTGTGATTTAGCTGAGGTAGATTTTGCTATCGAGAGTTTTGATGTTATCACTCTTGTCTCTACTATAGAGCACGTTGGATTGGGTACTTATGGAGACAAAGAGGATGTTGATGGAGACATCAAAGGCGTGGCCATGCTTAGAAAATATCTCAGACCTAAAGGGATGATGATTCTTACGGTTCCATTTGGCAAACCCTCTATCCTTTTTCCCTTCCATAGAATTTATGATAACTCTCGCTTCTCAAGGCTAACTTCAGGGTTTTCGATTCTTGATAAACGATGCTTTGGTCCGGTCGATAAACCTAATGTCTATCGACCCTGTAGCGAGAAAGAAGCATATGGAGTGGATACGTATAGAAGCTATGCAGTAATTTGCGCTCTCTTAGAAAAGGAGTAAAAACAATTAGCAGGAATTATATTAGGAGTAGCCTCACGATATAAAACTACCAGCATAAGGAGAGACTTGAATTGGATAACAGGCTATCTCAATCCGAAAGAACTGGTGAAAAGGAAGATACATCATTCGGCCCGATGGTGACCATTATAACGCCGGTTTTGAACTGCGTTAAGTATCTGGAGATGTGCATTGAGAGCGCTTTGAATCAAGGCTACCCCCATGTCGAGCATGTCTTTATTGATGGTGTTTTAACCGATGGTACCGTAGATGTATTATCGAGCTACAGCGCTAAATATTTTGATAGCGTAAGGTTTATCTCCGTTAACTCTGCAACACCGTCCATGATCCCCCTCCGATTGTTGGATACTACCAAGGCCGAGAAGGCATTGGGATTCAAGGCGGTCACAGGGTTAAGAGATAAGATCAGGGAAACCATCGAGTGGTATGGAAATGACAGATAGCGAGAAATTTGATAAACCAATGATGTCAGATGAAACAATCCTCTTGGTGACTCCATTTGAGGATTGCTCGTATAGATTGTCATCACACATGAGTGACTATGTGAAGGTCATCTATCCTGTTGATCAAAATTGGCATAAACCATTACAGAGAATATTCTCAAAGGTAATAATCTATGACTACATAAAGAGAATATGTGAAATAGGTGTGAAAAGTGTCAATGGGGAAATCATCGATTTGGTGAAACGGGAACATCCCAAATATATGTTTTGGCTACCTTCACATCGTGAATTTAGGGAAACAACCTTTGATACAATTAGAGGCGAGGGTACTATAACAATCGCTTGGTTTGGTGACGATTGTTTCCGTTTTGACTATTTTAAATGGTACATTCCTTATCTTGATTATTGTGTAGCCTATGATATTGAAGCGATACCAAAGTATATGGAACTGGGTGCCAGGGTAATATACACCCTACCCAGTGTTGGTATCCCGATCGAGCGTGATTGGTCTAATATGGAGGAAAGGTACGAAGTTACATTTGTTGGAAGCAGAACTGCTGACCGAGAACGGTATATAAATGAACTCAAGAGTAGAAAGGTATCGCTTGGTTTATGGGGTCAAGGGTGGGGAAGTGATGTTTTTTGTGTTTCTTCCGAAGAGATGATAGATATTTTTGCATCAAGTAAAATTAATCTTAATTTTTCCTGGTTCGAATTGGCTAGTAAAATGATAATGAGAGGACGAATTTGGGAAGTATGTCTGGCCGGCGGATTCCTCTTAACTGAGTATTTCCCCGGCATTGAAAATTATTTTGAGATAGACAGGGAGATCGTTTGCTTTAAGAATGCGAAGGAAATGATAGATAAAATCGATTATTACCTTACACATGAGGCAGAGAGGCGAGCTATTGCAAAGGCTGGTTGGGAAAGGGCAGCGCGTCAGTACACTTCCCTCCAGATGCTCTCCGAAATATTTCGTCAAATTAAGGACGATATTGCAGTAAATCCGAAAATGGGCAATCGACACAATCAGAAACTGAAATTACCAATACAGGGACGCATGCAATTTTCGGGCACGTATTTGAGGTGGGGGATGGGGTTTTTACTTGCTAATAACAAGGCATTGTGGAAAGATGCACTATCATTGTCATTCTCGTATAATCCGCTGAATATTATAGGATGGGGTGGCTATATTATCAGCTTTTTGCCTTCGTTCATGTGCTCTGCCTTGATCGAATTATTTATTAAGCTGTATAAATTGCTGGGACTACAGCTGAAGGTCTAAGGATTATATTACGAAAATGAAAATCAGCAGCGCTTTTGTGTGATTTTGTTAATTTGGCATAATACTATTGGCAGTGGGCTGGATGGGTAGAACCTGAAAGTATTTCTGAAACGGGGAAAATTTGAAATGGATAACAACCAGTCCCTATGCGAAAGAATTTATAGGGGACAGAGTATAAAATACAGTCGGATGGTGACCATTATAACGCCGGTTTTGAACGGCGTTCATTACCTGCAGCCGTGCATTGAGAGCGTTTTGAATCAGAGCTACCCCCATATCGAGCATGTCTTTATTGATGGTGTTTCAACCGATGGTACCGTGGATATATTATCAAGCTACGGCACCAAATATCCGGACAGGGTAAGGTTTATATCGGAACCGGATAAAGGTGGGTATGACGCTGCTAACAAAGGAATAGTGATAGCGCGCGGGGAAATCCTCGGGTTTTCGGGCGCTGATGATACTTACGAATCGGGGGCTATTCAAGCTGTTGTGCATTATTTTGCGGATCACCCGGATATTTTCATCGTATATGGTGATAGTAATTGTATTGACGCAGATGGAAAATTTATTATGCGCTCACGAAGAAAACAATTTAATTTAAGGAGTACTATTCACGGATGTGTAGGCGCACCCGGCGCTTCGGTATTCTACCGGAAAGAAATTTTTAATATGATAGGAATGTTTGACGAACTTGTAAGCGACCTTGATTTTATTATCAGGGCTGGGAAAATGGTACAAATACACCATTTAGATAGGGTTCTGTGTAACAATAGAATACACAAGGGGAGCATTACATGGGGATCATGGGAACAGCGTAAGCAGCAATTTCATAATCATTGCATAGTCAGCCGGCGCCATGGCGGCAGCATTTTTTCAGGATATTGTATGATATATTACGCGTATGTGTTGCTTGACTGGTTTCGTCCTGTTTTTGGCCCAATTTACCCATTTATCGGCAGATTAACAGGGAAAAATATAGGTAAAACCAAAGATGACTGGGCAGTCAGGATAAAGGGATGACTTTTGGTTAGGCATCCGGTTACCGAACCACAAAAATTTGCCGGTGACCTATTTTGGGTGGCTGCTTCTAATTTAACGGTACCGTTAGTTGGATTAATTACTCTGCCCGCCCTGACCAAAAACTATCCGGCGGCCACTTATGCTGTATGGATACAGTCTGTTTTCGTTGTCTGGCTCATTTCATTTGTCTTAAACTTGGGCCTGGGGAATGCTGTAGTAAGATTCTTAGCGGCCGAGGACGACAGGCCCATGAGGCGGCGGGCTCTCGGCGCCATGCTATGGCCTACCCTGGCCTTTGCCTGTCTAATTATTATTAGTTCCATGTTTCTCAGGCAAGACTTATCTAAAATCCTGTTCGCCACTCCTGAATATGCTTACCTCGTACCGTTAATTTTTCTGTGGGCTGCGCTGGAGGCCGTGTTCTCGTTGCTAATCTCCTATTTGCTGGCAAGGCGAAGGATAAAAAGGATGTCTATTCTCCAGGTGAGCTTGACAGTGTTTAAAATGGCGGTGATAGTGATAATGGCTGTGGCAGGATATAGTCTGGGATGGATTATGGGCTGTGTCTTAGCCGGGGAAACTATTCTTGTGGGCGTTGTTTTTGGGATGACAGTAAGGGAAATCGGGTGGCCGTGGCCTGCTTTAACAGGGTTAAAAGGCTACCTGGCCTTCAGCATTCCCCTGATGCCCAGCGGTGTCCTATTCTGGGCAATCAGTGCCAGTGACAGGTATTTCATCACGAATCTCCTTAACCTTAGCCAGGCCGGTATTTACTCGGCTTCATTTTCCATATGTACTCTGATGTCTGTATTCTACAGTCCCATCCAGGTTGCGCTATTCCCTGTTCTGTCCAGATTATGGGAGCAAAAGCAGCAATCAAAGGTCAGGAACTACCTGGAATATTCGAATAAACTTTTCTTGGCGCTGGCCATACCCGGCGCAGCGGGCCTCTATATATTGTCACAACCTCTACTTGGTATTCTCACCACCCCCGATTATATGGCGGGGGGTGGATTGGTCCTGTTAATTGCCCTGGCCATAATACTGAGCGGGCTGTTTCAGATAAACGTTTTTGTAATCCTGCTGGTGCAAAAGACCAAGTGGTTGATGCCCATTATAGCTACAGCCGCAGTTGCCAACATCGGTGTCAACCTGGCTTTAATCCCTTTAATTGGCATAATCGGAGCTGCTATTTCTGGCGTGGTATCTTATTTGATACTGGCGGTCGCCGTAATAGTTTGGGCAAGAAAGGTTATTGGCTTTGCTATAGGCATCAAATTTTTAACCAAAGTCATTATCGGAGCATCATTGATGGCCGTGTGCGTCAGTTTTATTCAGATAAGCGGTATATTCGGCATTGTTGCCGTTGCTATTGCCGGCGTCATTATATTCAGTTTATGGATGTGGCTGGTCAGAGCTTTCTCTACTGAGGATTGGAAGCTAATCAAGGAAATTATCCTGGGATTGAAGCAAGGGGCATTGCTAAGATAATTTGATGCGCGTTTGTAGCAGTTGGATGTGCACATAGGACAGAGTGGGAACGGCGCCGCCCGGCTGTGGCCTTATGATATACTATTCAGCGATAATTATTGGGACACTCCAGTATAAAATATGGCTAATATTTGCGTAATAGGTGCCGGGCATGTAGGCCTGGTGAGCGGAGCCTGCTTCGCAGAGCTGGGAAATAACGTCGTATGTGTGGATGATGACGTACGGAAAATCGAAGGCCTGAATAAGAATGTGTTACCCTTTTATGAGCCGGGCCTGCATGGTATGGTGCAACAGAACGTAAACATGGGAAGGCTGTCTTTTTCAGCGAGTATTGAGGAAGGCATCGGCGGATGCGAAATCATTTTCATTGCCGTGGGGACACCGCAAAAATCTGACGGTGAAGCTGACCTGGCGCAGGTTGAAAATGTGGCCAACAGGATATCTTCAGTTGCCAGGGGGTACAAGCTGATAGTTGAAAAAAGCACTGTCCCAATTAGAACGTGGGAGTGGATAAGCAAAACTATTGCCATGAGCTGCGGCCAGGGGCTGGATTTCGAAATTGCCAGTAACCCGGAATTCCTGCGTGAAGGATCAGCAATAGAGGATTTTATGAGGCCTGACCGCATAGTACTGGGAGTTCAAAGTGAAAAAGGGGCCAAATTGCTTACAGACCTGTATCAACCATTAAACGTGCCTATACTTGTAACCGATGTTTCAACTGCCGAGCTCATCAAACACGCCTCTAACTCATTCCTGGCTTTAAAGATCTCTTATATCAACGCCGTGGCCGCCATTTGCGATAAGGCCGGCGCCGATGTAACGAAAGTGGCGGAGGGGATGGGGCTGGATAAACGCATAGGCAAGAGCTTTCTCAATGCCGGCATCGGGTATGGCGGTTACTGTTTTCCCAAAGATGTTGCTGCATTTATCAAAATGGCTGAAGAGCTTGGCTATGATTTCCCGCTGTTAAAGGACGTTCAGTCGATAAATAATACTCAGAGGCAACAGGTGGTAAGGAAGCTCAGGGATAAACTCTGGAATCTAAAGGGCAAAACAGTCAGCGTTTTAGGCCTGTCTTATAAACCCGATACCGATGATATGAGGGAAGCACCGGCTGTTTACATAATCCATGAGCTTATTGAACAGGGGGTGAATATAAAGGCGTATGACCCGCAGGCTATGGAGGCAGCAAAAACACTGCTGCCGGATATCGAGTATTGTCAGAGTGCCTATGCGGCAGCCAGTGGATGCGATGCGCTGCTGATTCTTACCGAGTGGGACGAGTTTAAAAACCTGGATTTATCCAAAATTAAACAATTGCTCAAACAGCCGGTAATAATCGATGGCAGAAATATCTTTGATCCCAGGGCAATGAAAGAACATGGCTTTATTTATGCAGGGATCGGGCGCTAAGGGATAGCTCACAATGACAGCCAGTAACTTCTATGAAAATATGTATACGGATAATACACAGGATAGGATAAAGCTGCCGTTTCTCTATCGTAAGCTCAGGCGATTTGAATTGCACAGGGTCGATGGCGCCTGCCAGCTTGCCCCTGGCGGGGATTCCTTACTTGAGATTGGTTGCGGTGATGGCGGGCTTCTTTTTCGGCTAAAACACAAGTATAACCAGCTTTGGGGCATTGATATAGCGCCGTCTGCTGTCAAACGTGTTATAGACAGGGCAGGTTCTGAATCTAAAATTCATGCCCGGGTCGAAGATGTGAATGGTGACATAGGCTTCGAAGATGCCAAATTTGATACTATTATTGCGCTGGCAGTGATGGAGCATATATTCGATCCTTATCACTTTATCTCATTATGTCGCAGGCTGCTTCGCCCCGGAGGCGTATTGATCATTGAAGTGCCCAACGTTGCCTTTTTACCCAACAGGCTCAGGCTGCTTTTTGGTGTCGTACCCAGGACCTCGGATGAAGGAGCTACAGGTTATGATGCCGGGCATTTGCATTATTTTACCAGGCGGTCACTGCGGGAACTGGTGGAAAATGACGGATTCAAAGTAGTCAAGATGACTGCCTGCGGCATTTTTCCGAAGTTGCGCAGACTCTGGGCTTCCCTGCTATGCGGCGATATCCTGATCTTGGCGAAGAAACTGTAAAATGAAGAGAAAGCCTGTATACAGGAAATAGCAGCATGAATATATTGGTAACCGGCGGCGCTGGATTTATCGGGTCTCACCTGGTCAAAGCCCTGCTGGATTCGGGGAATGAAGTTACTGCCATGGATAACCTGAGTTCAGGGACCAGGCGAAATCTGAAAGTTGACACAGATCCCCGCACTTTAACCTTTCTATCACAGGACGTTGTGGAGAAAATTGAGCTCCCCAAGTTCGATCAGATATACCACCTCGCCTCTCTGGCTTCTCCCGTGTTTTACCAGAAGGATCCCATCGGGACCGCGCTGAGCAACTCGGTCGGGACGTATAACCTGCTGCTGCATGCCCGCGCAAAAAAGTCTAAAATCTTGTTTGCTTCCACTTCAGAAGTCTACGGTAACCCCCTCGAACACCCGCAACGGGAAAGTTATTGGGGCAATGTAAATCCTAATGGCATCAGGAGTTGCTACGATGAAAGCAAGAGATTCGGGGAAAGCCTGATGATGGATTTTCACCGGCAGTACGGTATTGAAACGAGGATCGCCCGTATTTTTAATACCTATGGCCCCGGTATGAATTCAGACGACGGCAGGGTCGTCCCTAACTTTATATTGCAGGCCTTAACGCACCGGCCTATCACAGTCTATGGCGATGGGAAACAAACGAGAAGCTTCTGCTATGTGTCCGATACTGTACGGGCGTTAGTCAGCCTAATGAATTCTGAGTTTATAGAACCGGTGAATATCGGCAATGCCAAAGAGATAACAATCATGGAACTGGTTGAGAAAATAAAGCAGTTAACGGGTTCAAAATCGGAGATTGTTTTTTCGCATATACCTGAAGACGATCCGCTGAGAAGGTGCCCCGACATAAGCCGCGCAAAACAGGTCCTGGCATGGGAACCGGGGGTCGGTTTGGAAGAAGGGCTGAAAGAAACTATCGGCTGGTTTAAACAGGAATTGAGATCAGGAGGCCGATAAAAATGCACTCCGATAATCCCGCGGGAACAGCAATGCCGCTTCCCGCCGGAAAGATTAAAATAGCAGTAATTCAGAATATCGCGTCACCCTATATAATACCCCTCTTCAGCCAGTTTGCGGCGGCGCCCGATGTCGACCTGCAGGTCTATCTCATGGCGCTGTCAGAGAAGAACAGGGAGTGGGTAACCGGATTAGGAGCTGATTTTAAATACAAAGTGCTGCCGGGCCTGTCCCTGAACTTCTTTAGGAAAGATTTATTTGCTTTTCATATCAACACCTCAATAGTGCGGGAATTAATTAAAAATGACCCTGATATCGTCTTTTCTTCAGGTTATTCGTCGCTAACCAACCAGTTGGCCTTTTTATATGCGAAGTTATATAAAAAGCCATTCATTGTATGGTCTGAAAGTACCTTCAACGAGCCGAATATTCTTAGAACAATCTCGCTGCCCCTGGTAAAGTTTATTGTCAGGAATTGTGATGCGCTGGTGGCCTGCGGCACCAGGTCCAGGGAGTACCTGGTTCATCTCGGCGCCAGGACGGATAAGATTTTTACCGCTTACTGCACAGTTGATACGGATTCCTTTAAAAGGCAAAGTGGCGAACTCAAGCCGTGGAAGGAAAAGCTGAAAGAAGAAATCGGGATAAAAAATAAATCGGTGATTCTATATGTGGGCCAGCTTATCGAACGCAAAGGGCTAAAATACCTGATCAAAGCTTACACAAAGTTGAAGCCGGAGTTTGATGCGGCGCTGCTCATGGTTGGCGGCGGCATGCAAAAGGACGAGTTAGCAGAACTATGTCAAAAGGATAATATCAGGGATGTTTTCTTCACCGGTTATATACAGTTGGAGGCACTGGTTAAATATTATGTGATATCCGATATTTTTGTGTTGCCTTCTCTGGAGGAAACATGGGGAAGAGTTCTCAACGAAGCTATGGCCTGCGGCCTGCCTGTCATCAGCACTGTTAAAGCCGGCGCCTCAGCGGACCTGATAAAAAACGGGCTGAATGGATTTGTGGTTGAAGATAAGAGTGCAGAGCAATTATACCAGGCGATGAGGAAGATTCTATCAGATCCTGAGCTTAAACAAAGCATGGGAAGTGAATCGCAACAAATGATAGACGAGAGATTCAAAATTGAGCATGCGGTAGCGGGTTTTATGAGTGCAGTAGATTATGCCATGTCAAAACCTGGATAACTATTGAAATAGACTTTAGTTTATGTCATTTCGTCTTTGGCGCTCTTCATAATTCCGATTAAAAGTGTTTTATGCTTACCGCACCATTCGCCCTGTGTGTTGAATTCATGCTCGCGGATTTCTGACCAGGGGGATTCTTGCCAGGAGTTCATTTTTGCATCTGTCTGCTTCATGCAATATGAACTGTTGAACTTGATTGTCCCATCGGCCAGGTAGCTGTCCATATCCGGGTTATAGCCAAATGGTACTGTGAGTATAAATTCACCCCCGGCTGTCAGGACATTTTCCATTACATTCTCTATTGCCTGAAGCAGTTTCTCAGGCTGCCGGTGCCCTTTTTCCCAGCATCCTATATGTTCGAACGTTGAAATACTCACGATAAGCTCGTATTTATTGCCGGGGCGAAAATCCGTAATATCCCGGATGATAACACCCGGATATCTCTCAGTTAAATCTACTGTATCGTGGCTGCAAGGGAAATAATGACGCAGAACATTTCCTATCTCCAGAATTCGTTTATCACTATTTTCCTGCACAATTTGCCATATTATCGGTATTTCTACGCTCCTTTCATTTTTCCGTGTCGCATTGTAGCTATGGAAATAATAGTTGTATGGTTGCCCCCGGAATGTGAAAGTAGATTTGTTTTTATTAAAATATTTGTTAAATAAAGGGACTAAAACATCAATAGGCCACATGGCAACATAAGCGCACCCTTTTCGAATCGCATACCAGGGTCCCTCTCTTTGATAAGCTCTTATCAGCAGGAGTCCCAGCGTTTGTATTGAGTGGAGTATTCTTTTCATTCAATTAACCCTGGTTATTATGGTAATGCATATTCTTCAGGCAGAAGCGTTTCCTGACCATGATAACACCCTGGTTGCCCATCCGATCTTTTAATTCCCGGTCTTGAAGGAGCTTCGTGATAGCGGACGAAAATTCCAGTATGTTTCCTGGCGGAACAAGGATACCGGTTATCCCATCATCTGCTACTTCAGGGTGAGGGCCGGTTTTGAATGCCACAACCGGTTTTCCACAGGCCTGTGCCTCAACCAGGGGGATATTGAATCCCTCCCACAATGTGGCCGTGGCATATAGGTCGCAGGCGGCATAATAGTAGGGCATTTCATCATCGGTAACGTCTTCCGCAAAAATAACCGAATCACCGGCTATAGCACGTAATTTTTTCAAATAATCGGGGAATACAGCCTTGCCGACGATCATTAGCTTAGCATCCGGTATATCGGCCTTAACCCGGTTAAACGCTTCGATGAGCAGATGCATTCCTTTGGAGGGTATAAGTTGCCCGACGCATAGTACGACGAGCCTGCTCTTCAGATCATATTTATTTCTGATTCTTGCCCCGTCTATCTCGGCGTTGAACCTTCGGCAATCGATTGTGCAATAGACAACTTCAATTGGTCCGTTGTAGAAAGACTCGAGTGATTTGCCGGAGAACTGGCTGATCGTGATCACGTTGTCGGCACGCTTGAGTGTCCATTTTTCCATAAAGACATGCCACAGGGTGTAGCTGCGCGCTAAAAGCCCCGGTATGAATCCCGGCAGGTTGAAATGGTAGAAATAATACGTATATTTCTTGCCGCATAGCCTTTTAGCCATGTAGGCCAGCCAGCTTGAGGGATACGGGCCTGTGTAGATTTGATCGAAACCCTTGAGCATCTTTGTGTACTTAATATTCAGATGAATGTGTAATGGGAAGAAAACGTGGAACAGGCGCTCACCTAAAAAGCTCGCGGGCATGCCCATGGTTATCAGGCGTACGTTGGCAGGAGGATCCATCTGGCCTTTGAAAATAAATAAAGTGACTTCATGTCCCCGGCGGGACAAGTCGTCGGCCAGTTGCCACATGACGCGATCAGCGCCCTGGTGCCGGTACAGAGTTGTAGAAATTACTGCAATTTTCAACGGATTAAAGTCTCATTACCAATCGGCGCAAGTATTCGGGCGCCCCCGTTGTTGTAAACGAGGTCTTTCCCTCTGATAACTGCGGTGAGCCCTGGAATATCTTCGAAGCTGAAATGTTTCCTTAAACCGGCATTAGATTTTGTTAAGCCGGGGTACATGGCAAAGGCCAGTTCATTCTTCTCCACGTTCCACCTGGTTAAGTAAATATAAATGTTGCCGGCAAGTGAATTGGCGTCCAGGGATATTCCCCCGAGGTTGCCGCGAAACCTGTGGAATTGTAAGAAGCGATATGTATGCTGATCTGTAACTAACGCAGTTGCCTCATCTGAGTGCTGTGAAATCCAGCCTGCGGCCAGGCCGTCCTGGCGGTAAAACACCCCGCAAAGATCCAGCCTGTAGCTGCTGAGGGCGATGGAATAGGGCGTATCAATACTGTCCGTGATATCCTGACGCGTTATCTCATAAATAAGGCCAGAAGTGAGCAGGAAATAAGGAATAAGAACTGCTAATGTGACAAATGCAGGATAATGACGATCATCGATCCCCGTGTCGGTATTGATCGCAGGCCTGGCTTGTTTTAATTTACCCCATAGTGTGTTCATGGACAGCCAGATAACTTCACCGCCGAGGATGCAGAAGGGCGATAACGTGATTAGTGCTATGTGGTACATACGTGTTGTATTTAAAAGGTCAGCGAAGCCGACCAGGAATATACAAGCGCCTAATAGGAGGCAGCTTGTCACACATAAGGAGAGGTATTCAACGCTGAAATGTAAGCCCCTGGGCTTGAAGATAAGCCTGAGCACGCCAAGGATAAGTAACAATTGAGTGGCGAGTTGGAAGATTCTGAATATTTTGCCCTGGGTTGTCGCCTGGAAAAAATCAAGTCCCACAGCGGTACGGATCAACACGTCGCGCGCTCCGAAATCGAAGAAACCGGAGGGCTGCCCTGCAGGTATGGCGGATAATCTGGAAGCAATGGAACCGGTTTGCGAATTCCAAATCCCGCTCACAACCCCCAGATTTGCACCTGATGCAATGAATGTGTACCAGGCAAAGCCGGCCAGAAAAAAAGCGCCCACTATGATCAATAGGGCTGCTGGGTGGATCGGTTTTCCCGGCGGAGGTAGGCCGCCGGATTTTGCACAGAGCCACGACCAGAAAGACCTGAACCAGCGGCTCTGCAGGATATATATAAAGGGCAGGAAAAGACCCATATAAATGAAACCGATAAACCCGGTTGCGTAATGGGAAACGACAATGGAGGCGGCAAATATGGATCCCATGATTATTTTTTGTACCGTGTGCAGCCGTGGTGTTACCAGAAGCATAATGAGCAGCGCCAGGAAAAGCTCGGCTACCTGCTGGCGGCAGAGGGCGATCATCTCCAGTGAGAAGGTGGGCACTGCCATGAAGAAGAAGACCGCTAAAAACGCCATTCTCTTTCCGATCTGCCGGCTGAAAACACCGTAAAGAATCACCGGTACCAGTGAGAAAAGCACGGGGTAAATCGCTTTGAATACCCAGACACCCTCGATATTCATCAGCAGCGAGTATGCCGGCGCCAGCATGGTGATGCTGAGGCAGGAATTAACGGCGCTGGCAATGGTGTAATCCCAGTAACCTGCGTTAGCCGCCAGTTGGTAGAAATGATACTCGGTATAAATATCGGAGCCGACCGGGTAGGGCGACATAAGCGTCGTCTGGTATAGCAGGCAAAGGGCGATTACGAAAATTGCCAGCGGATATAAGTAAGGTGTGATAAATTTGTTAAAAGCAGCGAGAATAACGATGCCTGCAATATAAAATAGGCAGATAATGAGCATGATGTTGTTGCTGAAGGCATCGATAAGTTCAACCGCAAGTATAGTCACCACCGGGAGCAGAATGAGTGCCAGAATGACAGGCAGGGATATCCTATTTCCACGGTCAGGCCCGGCATCATCGATATACTCCCTGTCACGGATATAGGCCCCAACCATAAGCATGAGAATCAGGATCGAAAGCGTAATAGTCACCGGCCATAATGTCAGAGGTTGCAGGATGCCGATCAGCGGCAAAATAATGTTGGTCGCCGCCAGGGTGAACATCGCCAGCGCCAGGCTGAGCCCAACAGAATATCCGATGCATTCTATCCAGCCTGTACGGTGGACGCGCAGGGTCCTGAGTAATAGCAGACCGGGAATTAGGCTGATTACAGTGAAACCTGCAATTTGGGTCAGGGCCGGTATACCGGCTCGCCCATCCGCGAGGGCCGTCAATACAATCAGGCTTATCAGAAGGGTAGAGACAACCTTTAGTAACCTCCTGAGTTTCCAGTCATTAGGCGGAATCATTTTCTCGGCCTTTACGCTAATATCATTGAGATAGGGGGGATTATGTTACCATCTGGCTTATAATTCCAATGAATTCGGACGCCCGGTTTTTGTATGTGTGCTCTTTGAGCACCTTCGCCCTTGCCCTGCTCCCCAGCTTCTCCCGCAACGATTTGTCCGACAACAGCTTTGTGTAGATTCGTACCGCCTCTTCCGCACTGTTAACGACCAGCAGCTCTTCACCGATGTCGAACCACTCTTCAATACCATTATACGGCTGCGAGACGATGCAGCTTCCAAAAGAGGCGAGCTCAAACGGCCGGGCGGTGGATGAAGCATATACGCCGGTGTGAGACCAGCGGGTGATATTAAGGTTGATTCTACTGCGGCAGCAATACTGCCGCCACTGGCTGTAGGATAGGTCGCCCAGCATTGTTGCATTGCCAAGGTCGATGCCGAAGCCGCCGCCGGCTACCGAGAATTTGACCCCCGGCATCTCACGACTGGGAATGGTTATCATCTTTTCCATCCATTCTTCGCGGAAGTCGCTACCGTACCCAAAGAAGGAGACATCGATATCCTGTTCTATCTCAACGGGAGCTGCCAGTTCCGGGTCGATGCCGTAATAGAGCGGGTGAACGTTTTTGGCCCCCATTTCTTCGAGATCAGCGATGCATCCTTTGGAGTTGGTGAAGAACGCGTTGTATTCGGACAGATCGGCGCCCTCGTAATAGTTGAATTTAAATCCCCGGCTGACGATGTATTTGGGCAGGATTGTCGGCATGTCCCCATCGTAGAAAACCGACGGAGTGTTGAATAGTTTTTTTATCTTCGTGGGGATGTGGGTAAAATGCGTGATGGGGACGCTCATAAAAAGAAGCAGGGAAATATCCTCTTCCTTTGCCAGGATTGAGATCAGATGTCGCTCCCATTTTGGCCTGATATAGTTCTGTATTAGCTGGTTGGCAATAGGTGTGATAATTGTTTTCCGGCTGGGCGATCTTCCCGATTTTTTCCTGCTCTCAAGGTATGCGTTATACATGGTACTTTCCCTGGCACAGGGATTGTCATAGGTCCGCCACCACAGGCTCTCTATAGAGTTGCCCAAATAGGGGACCACGATGACTTCATGCCCTGTCTCGTGGAAGGCTTTGAGCAACTGCCACCAGGCCGGGGTGCATCCCAGCTTGTTCTTGAGGTCGATTGTGGATACGATGGCAAGTATTTTCATCTTTCAACATATTTGCTGGCGCTACGTCAGGGAAACCGGCCGGCGCGGTTTATCTCAGGCTGTCCCTGTTTGCCAGGTACCAGTCAATGGTCTTCTTTAACCCCTCCTCGAAATCCGTCCTGGCTGTGAAACCGAATTCCACTGCCGCTCTGGAAGTATCCAGGCGCCTTTTTGGCTGGCCGTCGGGTTTGGATGTGTCAAACGTAATGCGGCCTTTGAAACCGGTCAACCGGGCGATCAATTGAGCCAGGTCCCTGATGGATATCTCAAAAGTCGAGCCTATATTGACAGGATCGCTTTTATCGTATTTTTCAGCAGCCAGCGCCACCGCCTCGGCCGCGTCTTCCACGTATAAAAATTCGCGCGTCGGAGTGCCGGTGCCCCAGATAACCACTTCCGGCGCCGCACTCTCGATGGCATCGACAAACTTCTTGATCTGGGCGGGTATGACGTGCGACGACGCGGGGTCGAAGTTATCCCCGGGGCCGTAGAGGTTGACTGGCAGCAGGTAAACGGCGTTCAAACCGTACTGCTCCCGGTATGCCTGGGCCTGAACCAGCAGCATTTTCTTGGCCAGCCCATAAGGCGCATTGGTCTCCTCGGGATAGCCGTTCCAGAGGTTTTCTTCCTTAAATGGAACCGGTGTGAATTTGGGGTAGGCGCAGATAGTGCCGATGGCGACAAATTTCTCGATTTCAAATAGTCTTGCCTGTTCCATGAGCTGCACACCCATCATCAGATTGTCGTAAAAAAACGAGCCCGGGTTGGCCTGGTTGGCGCCGATGCCACCTACTTTGCCCGCCAAATGGATGACTATCTCGGGGCGGACATCGGCATAGAGGGCTTTGACGGCATCGTTATCAACCAGGTCATAGTCTTTGCTGCGCACCACAAAAACATGGGCGCATCCTGCTTCCGTCAGCTTCCTGACAACGTACCTGCCGAAAAATCCGCTGCCGCCGGTTACGGCAATCCTTTTATCGGTAAAGCTGCTCATGCCGACCTATTATACCCTGATGAACCGCGGGCATTCATTTTTTGCTTCTGTCGAATAGTACATTGGAGAGGCGGATACCTATGACGGCCATCACAACACTGAATCCATGGGTTAGAGGGTCGGATGTGGATCCCTGGTCATGATAAAGGCAGGAAATGGGCACTTCTTCAATGCGGAAGCCTTTTTTCCTGGCTTTAACCAGCACCTCTACACTGAAGCTGAAATCATCGTGCGTAATAGCCACGGATTCCAGCAGCTTCCTGCTGTGAGCGCGGAAACCGCTCTGGGCATCAGTTACCTTTACCTTTGAGCCCAGGTTGTACATCCAGGTAATGAAATCCACGCCCAGTTTGCGGTACGCAGGGATGTTGGTTTTATGATTGATAAACCTCGATCCGATGATGAGGTCCGCATTGCCCTGTAGCAGGGGTTGCAGCAGCAATGGTATCTCAGCCGCGTTATGCTGGCCGTCGCCGTCCAGTGTAACGACGATATCAGCTCCCAGTTTGATGGCCGCTTCAAAGCCACTGCGTGTCGCCGCGCCGGCTCCCCTCCTCGTGGCATGGCTGATAACCTCGGCGCCGGCGCTCCGCGCAACATCCGCTGTACTATCACTGGAGCCATCGTCAATCACAAAGACTTTATCGACATGCTTTAGGGCTTCGGCGACGATGTTCCCTATGTACTGTTCTTCATCCAGGCAGGGTATAGAAGCGACTACTTTGATGCTATTCGTGTTCCCTAACATGGTGGATATAAAGAGTATAAGGAAACGGATTACAAGTCAATAAATCTTGATAGCAAGATTTATTGACTTGTAATAGTATTGGTAGGGCTCAGGTCAGGGCACTTGGCTTGCCAGTACGCTCCAGGTGGGTGACCACGGACCCCAGCCGGCATTGTTGCCCGCCTTTACTTTCCAATAGTAGGTAGTGCCCAATGAAAGGCCGGTCACCTCTTGTAAGGTCACATTTCCCACTTCTGAGTTGAATATGTCAGTTCCGCTGAAGCCACTGGTAGTATTCACCTGGAGATGGTACTTGGATGCACTTACTACAGCTCCCCATTTGAAGGTTATGGCTGTCCCTGGGGACAGGAGATCTGGAGCAACACCTGGTGCTGGCGGTGGCGGACCCCAGCCGGCTATCAGGTTATCGATTGCATCTTTGGTAACTGCGCCTGCGCTGGACGGGAAGTTGAATCCCGCATAGGTGGAAGCCCTATAACCCCGCGTACCGCCTGCGCCGGAGTTGTAGCCCACGCAAGCGCCGTCAGAAATATATGCCAGCCAGTAAACTGTGCCAGCGTGTACCGCATAGGGTGTTACATTTACCGTGCTCCACTGTCCGCCCGTGACCGCGGTGGGATTGTTATTGCAGGTGAGCAGAGAGCCGGGTGAGCCCGAGCTGTCCGCATAGAGCGCCGCCTTCACGTTGCCCGCTCCTCCGCAGTACACTCTCACCTGTGACAATGTCCCGCTGCCCACAGCAGTAAACTTGCTCAGCACGAAGTAGCCGGTCGGGTGGTTGCCGGCACTGGTCGTGGAGGTGGCACCCATGAGCCGCTGGGGCGTGGCAGCGGTGTTGAAATTATCGGTTACCGGTGCCCATACCGTGCTATGTGAGTTCTGGGCAGAGCAGCGGTAATAATACTTGGTGGTAGCGGCCAGTCCGTTGATACCAGTGTTAAAAGTGCCGGCAGGCCTGGCACCCAGCGCCACATTGTTTCCCCAACTTCCCGAAGTGGTGCCACCATCGGATGTCCCGTAGTAAACGGTGATATTGGTAGTGTCGTTGCCCGTGGAAGTCAGGTTGCCGTACAGGCTGGCTGCCGCGTCCGTTATGTTGTCGGCCCCCGCATTGATCACGGCAGGAGCCGTGGGTGGTGGCAGGGTGGTAAAACTATCTGTTGCACTTGCCCATGCCGAACCTGCCGTGTTCTGCGCAAAGCAGCGATAGTAGTAGAGGGTGCTGGCCGTCAGGCTGCTGATATCCGTGTATAGCGATCCCTCAGGTTTGGCACCCAGCGGTACATTGTTATCCCAGCTTCCAGGAGTGGTGCCGCCGTCAGCCGTGCCCCAGTAAACCGTGACATCGGTGGTGGCATTGCCCGTGGAGGTCAGATTGCCGTTAAGCCTGGCTGCGTTACGGGTTACACTGGATGCCCCACCTTCGTTTGTAATGGTGGGAGCAACAGGCGCAGGCGGTGTGCCCCAGCCGGCTATCAGGTTATCGATTGCATCTTTGGTAACTGCGCCTGCGCTGGACGGGAAGTTGAATCCCGCATAGGTGGAAGCCCTATAACCCCGCGTACCGCCTGCGCCGGAGTTGTAGCCCACGCAAGCGCCGTCAGAAATATATGCCAGCCAGTAAACTGTGCCAGCGTGTACCGCATAGGGTGTTACATTTACCGTGCTCCACTGTCCGCCCGTGACCGCGGTGGGATTGTTATTGCAGGTGAGCAGAGAGCCGGGTGAGCCCGAGCTGTCCGCATAGAGCGCCGCCTTCACGTTGCCCGCTCCTCCGCAGTACACTCTCACCTGTGACAATGTCCCGCTGCCCACAGCAGTAAACTTGCTCAGCACGAAGTAGCCGGTCGGGTGGTTGCCGGCACTGGCCGTGGAGCTTGTCCCCATTAGTTTTTGGGGCACTCCTGCCACAAATGACGACGTGTCGGAGGTCCAGGAAGTACCTGCCGAGTTTGTGGCAGAACAGCGATAATAATATGTGGTGCCGGTGGAGAGACTGGTGATGGGGGTGGAAAAGGCTCCCGCAGTGCGAATCCCGAGGTTGACGTTGGTGTCCCAGGTACCAGTGCCGCCGTCATTATCGCCCCAGTGAATGTACACTGTGGTGTCTGCTCCACCGTTCGAGGTCAGGTTACCGTTAAGCGTGGCGGTAGTTGCCGTGACACTGGTGGCGCCGGAAGCGTTGGTTACCGTGGGAGGTGTTGAATTCAACCGCATTACGGTGACACCTAAATGTTGCCGACCGTAGTAGGAACCTCCCCAGGTCATTTCATGGCTGCTGTAATCCCAGGTATTATGAATGTAGATTTTGTTAGCACTGGTATCGTAGCCGTAGCCCACCATAGTGTGACCATCTATTTGTATCAAAACGGGCCGACCGGCATCGATCTCGCTGCAATAACTGGCAAAGGTGAAGCCCTTCGCAGGGTCTGTCCCCACTCCCTGAATTGCTTGTGTGAAATTTGTTTGAACTGTGTATCCCCGTGATTCGACAAATAGTTTCATCCCGTGACAACCGTCCCTGTCACCAGGTTCACAGTCAGTATAGTCATAAAGCGGGTCTCCGTTAGTATAAGCATAGAAACTGGTCCATCCGTCCAGGTTTGCATATTTCGACTGACTGGTCCCCATGAAGTCGCCGGCTGAGTCTGCGGTGTGTTCTGTCCAGACGTTCGTTATATAGGGATCGGGGCTCGCGTTCTCGTAATCAATCCAGTAATCATCGACGTGTCCCCGCGTAATACGCCCGTCGATGCCACTGTGCGTAGCATTGATGGGGCATTCACCACAGGTTATCCCTGGATAAGTTGTATGACCCCAGATGGAGTTATCCAGGGGGCACACGCCGCCGTTGGTTGGTCCCGTATAAAAGTTTGAATAGCCCGCCCTGTCATAATAGCCGAACATCATGGCGGCGGAGGTGGCGGAGCAGCCGTAAGCCCAGTCAAATGCAGGCACATTGCTCAGTATATTTAAGGCGCCGGCCTTGTGTACTTCAGGCACGCTGACAGCCGCAGCTTTTATAGCGGGCGGCCTTCCGGGCACAATGATCCGTATTAATTCGCGGCCATCCTTATCTGTAACTCTGGTTACATTCTGGCTGTTTACCCAAGCCCCTAAATCATCCGCATAAACAGGCGCTGGCATCAAACTTGAACATAATGGCAGGACAAGTACGATCAGTGGCAGGATGTGCCGCAAGATATCCATATGCAGGAGAATCTTTCTGATTTGCATGCCCATAATTCTACCTCCGGTCCAGCTAGATTAATGTAGTTATTATATTAAGTGACCGAAATAAATGCTTTCCAAATTCCCTGGAAACAGCATGCCTTTAAGATTGGGGCTTGTCCCTGTAGCCTATCAGAAATAACCACCGTCAGCATATCTATGACGGACTTCATTGCCGATATAATATCCATTCGTATATGTAATGTCAACTTTATTCCCAAACACTTCATTGCCGCCCTTCACGCACATATCATACGTATTTCTATTAATAGAAATCTAACGTAGCCACAAATACGCTTGAATGACAACAGTCAGAGGCTATCAGCCCCGAGCATTACCTCATCCACACTCTAACAAGCAATTTAATTCTCGGCCCGTCCGTTGTTGTGGGTGCAGGGAGGCACGCCTCTACATGTACGCCCTTACCTGACCGTCACCGATTTGGCCAGGTTGCGCGGCATATCCGGGTTGTGGCCCCGCATGGTGGCCATGTGATAGGCCAGGAGTTGCAGCGGCACGACCGCCACAATAGGGTAGAGCAGGTCGTGCACCTTGGGGATCCTGATCCAGTGGTCGTAGACTTCGTTGTTTACATCCGAGACCGCGATTATTTTAGCCCCCCTGGACCTGGCCTCGATGGCGTTGCCCAGCGTCTCATTGTAGGTGTAGTCCCCGGGACAGACCACCAGCACCGGCGTGCCCTCCTCGATCAGCGAAAGCGTGCCGTGCTTGAGCTCGCCGGCAGGCATGCCCTCGGCATGGATATAGGATATCTCTTTCAGCTTCAACGCCCCCTCCGAGGCTATGGCGAAATTGATGCCGCGGGCGATATAATAGAAATCGTTCTTGTCGTGGTAAGTTTGCGTGATCCTGGCTATCTCATCATTGTTCCAGTCGATGGCCCTGGCCACCTGCCGGCTGACCTTGCGTATGTTGTCGACTGCCATACCGAACGAATGCACCATGGAAAAAGCAAGCAGGTAAAAGACGGCCAGCTGGTTGAGAAACGACTTGGTGGCGGCCACGCCGATCTCGGGGCCGCAGTTCAGGTACAGGACATTGTGACTGATCTCGCCCAGCAGTGACTGGGGCCGGTTTATGATTGAGACTATTCTGGCGCCCGCCTTGCGCGCCAGCTCCACGCCGTCGATCACATCGAGGGTCTCGCCGCTCTGCGATATGGCCAGCACCAGGGTGTTTCTGTCTACGGAGTCGGCGAAGTACTGGAACTCGGACGCCATCACCACCTCGCAGAACTTCTTGCCCACGCTGGAGAAGAGGTAGCGGCCCACCAGGGCGGCGTAACGCGAGGAACCGCAGGCCGTGACTATGATCTGGTCGGCCCTCAGCATATCCAGCGCCACCGCTGTGAAAACGTCCTTGTCCTGGCGCGCAGCAGCCATCAGGGTCTCGGGCTGCTCCATGATCTCCTTGAGCATGAAGTACTCGTAGCCGCCTTTGTCGTTTTCATTCCAGGCGGCATCGGGCTTAGTCGACTTTTTACTGATCTGCCGGCCTGTGGAGTCGTAGAAAATGGCTTTGCCGGCGGTGAGGACCACTATCTCGCCTTCGCCCAGCATGTAAAGATGGTCTATCTGGCCGGCCAGCGCCAGCGAGTCGCTGGCTGCGAAGGCCTTATTCTTGCCCAGGCCGACCACCAGCGGGCTGCCCTTGCGGGCGCCCACGATCTTACCGGGCTCTTTGGCGCTGATGGCGAGGAAGGCGTACGAACCTATCAGCCTGGGGGCCACCGCCATCACGGCCTCCTCGAGCGAGTGCCCTTTCTTCATCTCGTCCTCTATCTCGTGAGGTATGACCTCGGTATCGGTCTCGGAGAGTAAACGGTGCCCGCGCTTGATCAGGTCTTTGCGCATCTCCTGGTAGTTGTCAACGATGCCGTTATGGATTACGGCGATCTCGTTGCCGCAATCGCAGTGGGGGTGGGTATTTATCTGTGTGACGCCCCCGTGCGTGGCCCAGCGCGTATGCCCGATGCCCACGCTGCCGGGCATAGCGTCCAGCCTGTATTTCTTGTTAACCTCCTCCAGCTTGCCCACGCCCTTCTTCACCAGCAGTTTGCCGTTGGATATCATGGCTACACCGGATGAATCGTAGCCGCGATATTCCATGCGCTTGAGGTCTTCAAAGATCACTGCGGCAGCCTTGCCGTTCTTGCTGCAATATCCGATGATTCCGCACATTTTCTCAGTTCTCCGTTACCTTCATGATCAATACCAGCGGGTCTTTTATGTGTGGCACGGCCCCGCCGTCTGTATAGAGATAGAAATTCACCCTGCAGCCGTCCCCGGCATTATTCAGTGAAAATTCCACCGGCTGCTCCCATTTCTGTCCGTCCTTCAATTTGCCCACCGTTATCGACTTGATTATAGCATCATTTTCCTTGATAAGGACTGTATAATCAGATGGTCCCCCCTCGTGGTTAATGATACCCACGATCACACTCACAGGCTGGCCGGACACGGTCTGCGATGGGTAATCCGCTGCTTTTCCCTGCGCGCCCAGCAGGTAGAACTCGCTGAACCTCTCTGACGGCTGGGGTGTCACGGCCAGGTAGACTATTAGTCCGGCGCATATTATTATGGCGGTTATCAGGACGGCGGAGATTATTTTATTTGAAGTAGTCATGATCTTTTTCGGTGCTGAATTCTACGTACTGCGGGATGGGCTTGTCAATACGCAGATTGACCAAAAGTCGATATTGCAATAATATATGGTCTTGATATCGGCGGAACATATCATAATGATGCGCATATATAAAAATATTTGGAAGCGCCTGCCTTGTTAATCGTCGCATGCATCAAGCAGGTCCCGGACACCACTCAGGTTAAGATCGACCCCGATACGGGCACGCTTATCCGTGAGGGTGTCCCGTCCATTATCAATCCCTTCGATGCTCATGCCCTCGAGGAGGCACTGCGGCTGAAGGAAAAGTACGGCTTTAAAGTGGTGGCGCTTTCCATGGGGCCGCCCGGCGCAGAGATGACGCTGCGCAAGGCGCTGGCCGTTGGCGCCGACGACGTGGTGCTGCTGAGCGACCTGGCCTTCGGCGGCGCAGATACACTGGCTACCAGCATGGTGCTAACCTCCGCCATCCGCGCGCTGGCCGAAAAGGACGAGCTGGCCATGGTAATCTGCGGCAAACAGACCATCGACGGCGATACGGCCCAGGTGGGACCGGGCATCGCTACACGTCTTAAGTGCGCTCAGCTTACATCGGTCGACCGCATCGAGAACATCGACCTCGAGAATAAAAGGATCAGGGTGCGCTGCAAGTTCGAGGACAGGTACGAGGTGCTGGATTCCACCCTGCCGGCTATGATAGCGGTGCTGCGTGAGATCAACCGCCCGCGTTACCCGACGGTGCCCATGCGGCTGATGGCAAAGGATGCCAGCATCAATATCTGGGACAACAGTGTGCTTAAGCTGAGCGAGGATGTCATCGGCCTTAAAGGTTCGGCTACATCGGTGCGCAGGATTTTCTCCCCCGACCGGCCTCCCGGCCAGATATTGGGCGGGGAGTCCATAACTGACCCGGAAGAGGCGGCCCGCATGCTGCTGGAAAAACTGGTAAGCAGAAACGTTATCTCGACTCAATAAAACCAGGCCTGACGAAGAGATTGGAAAGACATGCCGGAAGATAAGAAGATCAAGAAACCGCTGGGCGTGGCCAGGCTGGTGGAAGGCAAGTGCATATCCTGCGGCGCACGTTGCATGAGCGTGTGTCCCAAGCACGCGATCGGCATCACGGACCAGGGCATACCGCTTGTCGATATCACCAGATGCACGGGCTGCCGCAGGTGTATAAAGATCTGCCCGGCAGAGGCGCTGGAGATATACTACACGCCGGAACAGCTCAAGCTGCTGGAAGAGATGGCCGCCCAGGGACAGAAAATAGACCTGCAGGAAACTGACGAGGAGGAGGTAGCGGCCGGCAACGGCATGTACCGGGGAGTCTGGGTATTCGTTGAGCAAACCGACAGCATACCGGCAGTCGTCTCATGGGAACTGCTGGGTGTGGGTCGGACCCTGGCCAAACAGCTTAAAGTGGAGCTTTGCGCTGTTGTCATCGGTGAAAAGGTTGAGCGGATATGTAAAGAGGCCTTTGCTTACGGCGCCGAAAGAGTCTATCTCATGGACTCGACGGTCTACCGCTACTACCGCACGGAGCCTTATTTTAAGGCGCTTTGCTACCTGGTCAACCGGTACCATCCGGAGATCGTCCTGATCGGCGCCACCGGTGTGGGAAGGGATATGGCGGGAGCGGTGGCCACAGAGCTGCGCACCGGTTTGACGGCCGATTGCACCGGACTGACAGTGGACGACGAAAGGCGGCTGTTGATGCAGACACGCCCGGCCTTCGGCGGCAATATCATGGCCACCATTGTCACCGAGAAGTCATGGCCGCAGATGGCTACCGTCAGGCCGCATACCATGCACATGCATGATAAGGACGAATCCCGCAGCGGAGAGATCGTGCGGGAGTGGCTGGATATCAAGGAGGACGAGGTGGCCACCAAGGTGATCGAGATCATCGATCGCAGGACGGGCAATGAGATTGACATAACAGCGGCTGATATAATCGTCTCGGGGGGCCGCGGGCTGCAGGCGG
>Ga0265592_1000183_pt1 | contig 35745 bp, 28 predicted proteins | sample saktaG_7_FD_190141 | JGI IMG/M metagenome (GOLD analysis project Ga0265592, IMG submission 190141) | Saline water microbial communities from Sakinaw Lake, British Columbia, Canada - sak_2010_1_5_120m | ecosystem: Environmental > Aquatic > Non-marine Saline and Alkaline > Saline ... | reverse complement strand
ACGCGCTCGCGAAAATGATAAGGGAAACGGGAAATATAAAACGCGAAGAGTATAATGAAACCGGACTTTACATAAGCGCGCATGTTCCCAAGAAGGTTAAGTACGCAGTGCTTAAATCGTTGAAAAGGGATGGGACTAAAGGGACAGTCCCTTTAGTCCCTTTTTAAACGCTCTTTTTTTTTCTTGACATGAACATTCTATTGTGGTAGGCTACACAAGTACGATGTATGAGATGTTTCAATTGGGAAGTAAAGCACAAAGTTAGTGCTTGGCAGAAAGAGAGCAATGTGGCGTTCGAAAGAACGCTTTTTTTATTTCAAGGGTATATTTTTTCAGAGTTGAAAATACGGATAATGGCGTCCTTTTTTTATAAAGCGGATTTATAGAAAAGGGCGTTTTTTTTTAAACAAAGGCGTTTTTTGTCGTTATTATGACATGAAACGTCTTTTTTATTTTAAGGTGTAATTATGAACTTCGAGACATTATTTACAAGGATATCGCCAAGGTTAAAAAAGTTGGCGGTATATCACAGTAGAAGAAATTATTTTTCCGTTGACGCGGGGGATCTTTATCAGGAGATGTCGGTGTATCTCTGGGATAATTTTAAAGAAGAGGTGCCTGCAGTCCTGAATGATGCTTATATTGTCAAAGGGTGTGAATTTTATATATTAAACTACATCAGAAAACAAAGAAAAAAAGCGAAAATAATAAGTTTGGATATGCCGCTTGATGAAACGGGCTGTACATTAAAAGATTTTTTGCCTGATTCGAAAGAACCGTTGGAAACTTATGTAGACGCGCATATTGTCGTTGAAGAAATTGGGAATTGCAACACTACGGAAAGAGAAAAACAAGTTTTCGCGCTTTTATTGGAAGGATACAATATAAGAGAAATTGGGAGAAAAATAGGTATTTCACATGTTAGAGTAGTAAAAATCAGAGGGAATATACTCAATAAATGGAGCAAGGTAAAAAAAGAAGGTTACCAAAGAGTGCCAATAACGACTTAAAATAGTGAGGGCTCAAGAGTCCATATAAAAATGTTTTTGCGTGGTAAAGTTTTTTTTAGCATTGTGAGCTAAAAGAAAACAAGTTGTTTTCACAGATATTGTTACATAGTAAGTAAGATATAGGACAGAGACGTTCGATTTGTTGCCAAGACGCAAAGAGGCAAGAAACCGGACGTTTTTTTTTATTATCGTATCGCCAAGAAGATGTTTATATAAAACCGAAAAAATATAAGAAGGAGGAGGGAATTAAATGGATAACACTATGTATGCCAGTCAGGTGGGGATTGATACCTTATGGGTAATGATCGCGGCTTTTATGGTATTTCTCATGCAGGCTGGTTTTGGAATGCTGGAAGCAGGGTTAATCAGGACAAAGAATACCTGTAACGTTTTGATGAATAATTTTTTGGATTTTTGTATGGCTACAATGGGTTTTTTTATGTTCGGGTATGCCATAATGTTTGGTCCGGGTAATCTGTTTATGGGGTTAAAGGGATGGTTTCTTATCGGCGCCCATGGCGAAGGAGATTTGTCGCTTTATACACATTGGCTGTTTCACGCGGTATTTTGCGGGGCGGCGGCAACTATTGTCGCGGGTGGTGTAGCGGAAAGAATGCGTTTTAAAGCTTATCTCATGTATTCTTTTATCATTTCGGCGGTTATATATCCTTTCGTAGGACATTGGATTTGGGGCGGAGGCTGGCTATCGAAATTAAACTTCGCGGATTTCGCGGGTTCTACTGTAGTGCACACAGTTGGCGGCAGCGCGGCATTAATCGGCACGCTTATTCTGGGGCCCAGAATAGGGAAGTATAATAAAGACGGGTCAGCTAATGCCATAGAAGGACATTCTATGACCCTGGCGTCTTTGGGGACGCTGATCTTGTGGTTTGCCTGGTTTGGGTTTAATGCCGGGTCAACATTGCATGTGGGAGACGGCAGTCAAATCGCGTATGTCGCGATGACAACAAATTTGTCCGCCGCCGCCGGCGGATTAAGCGGCATGTTTTTTGCCTGGTACAAGTTTGGAAAACCTGATCTTACTATGACAATGAATGGCGCTTTGGCCGGACTGGTCGCGGTAACCGCTTCTTGCGCTTATATAGTACCATGCGAGGCCATTATTATAGGAGCGATAGGGGGTATTGTTGTTGTCTTAGGCACGATACTGCTTGATAAACTTCATATTGATGATCCTGTGGGGGCTGTCCCGGTTCATTTTATGAATGGAATTTGGGGAACCTTGGCTGTGGGCATATTCGGACATAAGGCATTAGGCCTGGCAAATAACGGTTTAGCGCACGGAGGCGGGTTTACACAGCTTGGCATTCAGTCCTTAGGGGTGGTTACGGTAGTCGTGTTTGTAAGCGGCGGTATGTTTGTTGTTTTTAAGCTTATCGGAGCTTTATGCGGCGGACTCAGGGTCTCGAGAGAAGAAGAATTTAAAGGATTGGATATCACTCAGCATGGTATGGAATCATATTCAGGTTTTGAAATTTTTACGACAAAATAAAAAAAATTGATAAGGAGGGATAGAAATGAAATTAATAATAGCGTTGATACAGCCACATAAACTTCCGGATGTTAAGGAAGCACTTTTTGACGCGAAGATATTTAAAATGACAGTTTCCAACGCTTTGGGCTGTGGTCAACAGAAAGGGTTTACTGAAACCTATAGGGGAGTTATTCATGAGGTGAATCTTCTTAAAAAAATAAGGCTGGAAATTGCCGTAAATAAGGATTTTGTCGAACCTACCATTCGGGCTATCGTGAAAGGGGCAAGAACCGGACAGATAGGAGATGGTAAAATTTTTGTTTTGGATCTGCCTGAATGTATAAGAATCAGAACGGGGGAGTGCGGAACCCCGGCAATTGGATAAAATTTTATATGGGGGGGGTTACCATTCATATGATTTTTTTACTTTAAATATTGCAGGGTAAAAATATGTAAGGTGAGTACAATGTTAGTACTCGCATAGAGAGATATTAAACAGATGCAGGGTTTGTATCTCTCTGACATAAGGTAAACAAAGGCGTTTTAAGCGTTTTCACGTTTGAAGCGTCTTTTTTTTTGTAAGCCTATTGAAATGTTAATCGCGAGGGAAACAGTTATCTAATAAAAAGGAGAAACAATGTCAAAGAAAACAAAACAGGATATTTTAAAGCTCGTAAAAGAAAATGATGTGAAGTTCATACGGTTATGGTTTACCGACATTCTAGGCCAGGTCAAAAGTTTCGCTCTTATTGACACCGAACTTGAAAATGCCTTGGAAAACGGCATGGGGTTTGACGGGTCATCAATCACAGGTTATCAGTCGATCGAGGAAAGTGATATGATTGCTATGCCTGACACGAATACTTTTCAAATCCTTCCATGGCGGCCGCAGGAAAAGAAAGTCGCGCGTATGATTTGCGATATTTTGACTCCGGACGGAAAGCCTTATGAAGGAGATCCGCGTTATGTCCTGAAGAAGGCGCTGGCACGCATGAAAAAGATGGGGTTTGATCATTTTTATGTTGGTCCGGAGCTGGAATTTTTCTATTTCAAAAATGATACAAAGAATCCGGAAGTATTGGATAAAGGTGGGTATTTTGATTTAACAACTTTGGATATGGCAAGCGACCTTCGAAGGGACACGGTTCTTAGCCTGGAGTCTATGGGGATACATGTGGAGTATTCTCATCACGAAGTCGGACCCAGCCAGCACGAAATTGATATGAGATATGGAGATGCTTTGGATATGGCGGATCAGGTAATTACGTATCGTATAGTGGTTAAAGAAATAGCGCAAAAACATGGAGCCTACGCTACGTTTATGCCCAAACCGTTGTTTGGCGTAAACGGAAGCGGGATGCATGTTCATCAGTCGCTTTTTAAGGGTGACGATAATAAGTTTTTTGATAAAAAAGACAAATATTTTCTCTCTGACGATGCTAAGAAATTTATTGCCGGTCAGCTCAAACATTCAAGTGAAATGAGCGCTGTTTTCGCCCAGTGGATAAATTCATATAAGAGACTGGTTCCCGGATACGAGGCTCCTGTTTATATAGCCTGGTCAAGAAGAAACCGGTCAGCTTTGATTCGGGTTCCGGGTTATCATCCGGGTAAAGAAAAAGCTACCAGGGCTGAATTGAGATGCCCTGATCCGGCTTGTAACCCTTACCTTACGTTCGCGGTTATGCTTCAGGCCGGACTTGAAGGTATTGAAAAAAATTATGAACTTCAGGAACCGATGGAGAAGAACTTATATCATTTATCGTCAAAAGAAAGAGAGGCTTTGGGTATACGATCACTGCCGGATAGCTTGGGAGGAGCGGTTCATCTTCTTGAGCATAGTGAAATTGTCCGGAAAGCTTTGGGAGAGCATGTTTTCACAAGATTTATTGAATTAAAGAAAAAGGAATGGGATGAATATAGAATGCAGCTTACGGAGTATGAGATGGACAAACTATTCCCGATACTGTAAAGACATGATTCGGTAAAAAGCGGTGTTAATATGAGCAAATTTCAAGAAAAACAAATGAGCGGATGCGCGATAGTCGGAATAATGGACCAGTCAGGGAACAGGTTTTCCGGCAAAGATATAATTACGTCAATCGCCTCGATGCATGAACGCTCCAACGGTTTAGGCGGAGGTTTTGTCGCTTACGGAATATATCCGGAGAATAAAGAAGATTGGTGTTTTCATATGATGTTTGAGAATAAAACAGCGATGTCGCGGACGGAAGAGTATTTAAGAGAAAATTATAAAATAATAAAAGACAGCATCATTCCGACAAAAGAGGATAGTTCCATAAAATATCGGCCGCTTCTTTGGAAATATTTTCTACAGCCTAAAAAAGAAAAAATTGAATTACATTATGATTTAACTGAAGAAGATTTTGTCGTTAAGACGGTTATGCACATAAATACTAAAATTGAAGATGCCTTTGTCGCGTCAAGCGGGAAAAACATGGGGGTGTTCAAAGGTGTCGGATATCCGGAGGAGATCGGAGGGTTTTACAGGTTAGAGGAATATGAAGCCTACTTATGGACAGCGCACGGAAGGTTTCCCACAAACACAGCCGGTTGGTGGGGCGGCGCGCATCCTTTTGGATTGTTGGATTGGTCGGTAGTGCATAACGGGGAAATTTCTTCTTATGGAATTAACAAAAGGTTTTTATTTAATTATGGATATATTTGCGCTTTTTCCACCGATACGGAAGTAATAACCTATCTTTTTGATCTTCTGGTCAGAAAACATGAACTTTCGTTTGAAATGGTGGCAGATATATTGGCCGCTCCTTTTTGGGATATTATTGAAAGAGAACCTCCGAAGAAAAAAGAAATTTTACAGGCATTACGTATTGTTTACGGAAGCGCGTTACTTAACGGTCCATTCAGCGTTATTGCCGCCAATTCCAAGACTATGGTGGGATTGAATGACCGAATAAAGCTTAGGCCGTTGATCGCGGCAACTTGCAAAGACAAAATATATATTGCTTCCGAAGAATCCGCGATCCGTGAAGTCTGCTCGCGTCCCGATAGAGTATGGATGCCAAAGGCGGGAGAACCGGTTGTAGGAAGTCTCAAGGATGTGAAAGAAAATGGCTAAAAGACCGTTTCCAATAGAATTTATCGCGGAAAGAAATGAAGCGAAGTGTATTGCCTGTCAGGCGTGCGTGAGAATGTGCTCTAATGATGTTCATTCTTATGACGCGGAAACTGATAAAGTGACTTCTGATGATAGTAAATGTGTCGCTTGTCATTTTTGTGAGGTTATTTGTCCTACGAGAGCTATTACCATAAAGCGTAATACTTCGGAATTCAGGCCGAATGCTAACTGGAACGCGGAAGTTATAAAAAATGTCACAAAACAGGCGGAAACAGGCGGGGTATTTTTAACCGGCATGGGGTGCGATAAACCTTATCCGATATATTGGGATCATATACTGCTTAACGCGTCGCAGGTGACTAATCCGTCAATTGATCCTTTACGGGAGCCGATGGAACTGCGTACTTATTTAGGAAGGAAAGAAGACCGGGTAGAAATAGATTATTCAAAAAAGGAACCGGCGCTTAAAACAAAATTAAATCCGCAATTAAAACTGGAAATACCTATTTTGTTCAGCGCTATGAGCTACGGATCCATAAGCCTTAATACCTGCAAATCTTTAGCGCGCGCGGCGGAAGGTTTAAAAATTTTTTACAATACAGGTGAAGGCGGACTGCACAAAGATCTCTACCGGTATCGCGCGAATACTATTGTTCAGGTAGCTTCAGGCAGGTTCGGCGTACACAAAGAGTATTTGGAAGCGGGCGCGGCAATAGAAATAAAACTTGGCCAGGGGGCTAAACCGGGTATTGGTGGACATTTGCCCGGAGAAAAAGTTTCTGAGGATATCAGTCAAACCCGCATGATTCCCGTTGGTACAGACGCTTTGTCTCCGGCGCCGCATCACGATATTTATTCTATTGAAGATTTAAAACAGCTGATTTTCGCTTTGAAGGAAGTTACACGGTACAAAAAGCCTGTAGGAGTAAAAATATCCGCTGTGCATAACGTTGCTCCTATTGTTTCCGGTATAGTCAGAGCCGGCGCGGATTTTGTAAGTATCGACGGGTTGAGAGGCGGGACGGGAGCCGCGCCTACTGCAATAAGGGACAACGTGGGAATACCCATTGAGCTGGCAATCGCGGTAGCGGATACGCGTTTAAGAGAAGAAGGCATAAGAAATAGGGCTTCATTGATCGCGGCAGGCGGAATAAGGTGCAGTTCTGATATTGTCAAGGCGATTGCTTTGGGAGCGGATGCTGTCTATATCGGTACGGCCGCTTTAGTTGCCATGGGTTGTAACCTGTGTCAAAAATGTTATACCGGCAAGTGTAATTGGGGTATAGCCACGCAGGATCCTTACCTGACAAAACGGCTTAATCCTGATATCGGCGCGAGACGGCTGGAGAATTTAATTAAAGCGTGGAGCCTTGAAATAAAAGAAATGCTCGGGGGTATGGGGATAAATTCAATCGAAAGTTTAAGGGGAAACAGGGAACAGTTGAGAGGCATAGATCTGTCCGATACGGATTTGAATTTGTTAGGCATCAAACCCGCGGGAAGCGCGTGGTAGATAAAAAGGATAAAGTGTTATGGATAAAATACTGATCAAAGAAGAATATTGTATGGGTTGCCGGCTTTGTGAAGTGTATTGTTTAGTTCAGCATTCTAAAACAAAAAACATCATAAAGGCCTATAAAGGGGAATATCCAAAGCCGGTTTCACGAATAATTGTGGAAGAAAAAGGATATGTTTCTTTCGCGCTTCAGTGCCGGCACTGTGAAGACGCTCCGTGTTTAGATGCCTGTATGTCAGGAGCGATGTATAGGGATGAAAAAACTAACGCGGTGTTATGTGATGAGAAAAAATGCGTGGCCTGCTGGATGTGCGTTATGACCTGCCCTTTCGGAGTAATATCAAGAAATATTGACGATAAAAAAATAGCGTCTAAATGTGATTTATGTGCTAATGAAGAAGAACCGGTTTGTGTGAAAAATTGTCCTAATGAAGCTATAGTCATGGTCAGGGAGAAGAAAAAGTGAAATATTTAATCATCGGAAACTCCGTAAGCGCGGTCGCGGCGATAGAAGGCATTCGCGGTCAGGATAAAGAAGGGGAAATAACGGTTATTTCCAATGAGCCGTATTATAATTATTCCCGACCTTTAATATCTTATTTTTTGGGCGAAAAGGTATTGCTTAAAGATATGCCTTTTCGGAGTAAAGATTTTTATGAAAAAAATAAAGTAAAACTGATTTTAAATGTGAACGCGGACAGAGTGGATACGAAGAAGAAATATGTTGTTTTATCAGATAAAAGAAAACTTAACTTTGATAAATTACTTATTGCCTCCGGCGGCGCGCCGATTGTCTCTGAGATTAAAAATTCCGATTCGGATAGTGTGTTTACGTTTACCAATCTTAATGATGCCGTTAAACTGAAAAAATATATTAAAACGAAGAAAGTCAAAAAAGCGGCGGTTTTAGGCGGCGGATTGATCGGGCTTAAGGTAACGGAAGCCTTGATAGAATTAGGAGTTAAGGTGACTATTATAGAACTTGCCGATAGAATTCTCGCGGCAAGCTTTGATAAAAAAGCGTCGAACATTATTCAGAAAGCGTTAGAAAAAATCGGATGCGGTTTAATAACTAACAACACTGTTTCGGAAATCATAAAAGAGAAAAACGGCAAGATAAAAAAACTGGTTTTAAAGAATAAAAAGACTCTTGATACGGATTTGCTGGTTACGGCTATCGGAGTAATTCCGAATAAAATATTGGCGGAAGAGGCGGGTCTCAAAACGGATAAAGGAATTTTAGTCGATTTTTATATGCAGACGAACGTAAAGGATATATATGCCGCGGGAGACTGCGCGTCGGCGCGGGATCTATTATTAAGTGTGAATAGACCGATCGCGATCTGGCCGGCCGCGGCGCGGCAAGGCAAAGTTGCCGGATGTAATATGGCGGGAGTAAGAAAAAAATACGCGGGGTCATTTGCTATGAATTCTGTGGAATTATGCGGTATTCCGACCATTTCCGGCGGAATAACGTGTTCTCTTAAAAAAGAAGACCGGGTTTTAGAATACTATAACGAAGAAAAACAGATATATAAAAAAGTCGTTTTGAGGGATAATAAAATAATAGGCGCGATTTTCGTGGGAGACATAGAGCGAGCCGGACTTTATATAGGGCTTATCAAGGATAAAGTCGATGTCGCCGCTTTTAAGGACTGTCTTTTAAAGGAAGATTTCGGGCTGATTAGTTTCCCGAAAGAATATAGGAAACATCTTGTAGCGGGAGAGGCCGCGATATTATGAGGATGGATGTTAAGGGAATACATTATAAAGCAGTTAATGAAAAGATCCGCGAATCAGCGGATAAGGGGAATGAAAATATTGTGCTTGATAATGTTAACGGTCATCGTTATATCGGTGCCGGTTTATCCTCTAAGATAAAAATTAAGATTAACGGGGTACCCGGGAATGATTTAGGGGCTTTCATGGATGGACCGACTATTATTGTCAGTTCAAACGGACAGGATGGAATCGGAAACACAATGAATGCCGGTAAAATAATTATTCACGGCAGTTGCGGAGATATTGCCGGACATGCTATGCGCGGCGGGAGTCTCTACGTAAAAGGGGATGCCGGGTATCGAATCGGGATTCATATGAAGTCTTATAAGAGTTTATATCCGGTTATTATTATCGGAGGCACTGTGGGAGATTTCTTGGGAGAATATATGGCCGGCGGACTTATAATAGTATTGGGTCTTGATAAAAAGAAAGAAGAAACAATCCTCGGCAATTATTGCGGCACAGGTATGCATGGGGGAACTATATATATACGCGGTGATATTAAGGATTATCAGTTAGGCAAAGAAGTTAAAAATTCCGATATTGAAGAAGAAGATAAAAAAATATTAAAAAAGTATTTAAAAGAATATTGTAAATATTTTTCATTAGACGCGGATAAAATTATGAATGATGATTTCAAAAAACTTATTCCTTCAAGTAAACGGCCTTATGGGAAATTATACGCTTATTAAATAGCAGAGGAAATCAGTTATGGAAGAAGCTCCGTATAAACAACAAATTGAAGCTTTATCCGAAGTAAGCAAAGCAATTACTTCTGAGCTGTATTTAGAAGACATTCTTCGTCTTATTGTGGTTGTTACCGCGCGGGTAATGAATTCTAACATTTGTTCGTTAATGCTTATCAATGAAAAAACTTCTGAACTCGTTATCAGGGCCACGCAAAGTATAAGCGACGACTATAATAAGAAACCTCCATTAAGGGTAGGTGAAGGAATCGCGGGTAAAGTAGCGAAAGAAAATAAGCCGATGGCGATAAAAGATGTTACCCAAGAGAAAGAATATAAATATGGGGGCATAGCGAAAAAAGAAGGAGTTTGTTCGCTTTTATGCGTTCCTTTGGCAGTTAAAGGGAAAGTGATTGGTGTTCTTAATTGTTATTCTCCCAAATTTCATGATTTCTCGGAAACAGAGATCAATATCTTAACTTCTATCGCAAATCAAGCGGCTATCGCGATTGAAAATACTGAATTAATGGTGAAGAGCAAGGTTATACGGGAAGAATTGGAAACGCGTAAAAGAATTGAACGCGCGAAAGGTATATTGATGAGAGATAATAAACTGACCGAAGAAGAGGCGTATCTGAGACTGCAGAGGTTTAGTATGGGTAATAGAAAAAGCATGCGTGAGGTTGCCGAAGCAATTATCCTCGCGAATGATATGAGTAAACCAGATAATTGAGGGGTCGACTCCAGGGCTGGCTTATGCTACATGAGCCAATCCGGTAGAGGGATTTTGGGACGAATGTTGTAATATAAAGCGTTCGCGACACCACCAACCTCGCAGGTTAGTGGTGTGGGGAACCACCACTAACCTACGAGGTTGGTGGTTACGATAAAGTGTAGGGTCGGGCCTGTGCGCGCGCCCGTGAATGGCAATTTCAACCTCGTAGGTTGGTAGTACACCGGGAAAAGTATTTTTGCGTTCAAAAGGGCGGCTTTCTATGTCAATGGCAGACAAAAATTTATTTCACAATGCAGTAGTGTTCTTTACTACCAACCTACGAGGTTGAACTTGGGGTATTTTGCTGGTGGTTCAAGTAATAACCACAGCATGAGCCAGTCCTGGGGTCGACCCCTCCAATAGATAAAAGACGTCGCGTCAATTCGATAATAATAGGAGGATAATCATGGATAAAAAAGGCTTATGTGATACTTGTGTAAGAGATAAGGACTGTTCTTTTTTAAGAAAGTTTCCTGTCTTCCAATGTGAAGAGTTTAATTGTAAAATGGAGAGTGAACAATCCCAAAGGAAAGGTTTGAAAAAAACGAAATTTAAAGTAAAATCAAAAGTAAAAACAAAAGCGAAATCAATAGCAAAGAAGTGACAGTCATAAAATGATAACAAAACAAAATAAAGCGAAAATAGTATTTGAGGATGGAACGGTTTTTAAAGGATACTTTTTTGGAGCCTCTGGGGAAAAGTGCGGAGAAGTTGTTTTTAATACCAGCATGACAGGCTACGAGGAGATAATAACAGACCCTTCCTATAAGGGGCAAATTGTGACAATGACGTATCCGTTAATCGGTAATTATGGAATAAACGATGAAGATGTTGAATCTTGCCGGCCTTTTATTGAAGGTCTTATAGTTAAGGAATGCAGCCACGTGGAAAGCAATTGGCGTTCCAATAAAAGTTTAAGGCAGTATCTCAAAGAAAACAATGTATTGGGAGTAGAAGGCGTTGATACGCGCGCGATAACCCGGCATATCAGATCACGGGGCGCGATGAAAGCCATTATTTCTACGGAGGGAATCGCGGATAAAGAAGCCGCGTTCAAGGCTAAGAATTCTCCCGGTCTTATCGGCAGGGATTTGGTTAAAGAAGTTATTTCTTCAAATGTTGAGAGGTGGAATGAAACCGGCAGGTATAAAGTTGTTGTTATTAATTGCGGAGTAAAATTCAATATTTTAAGAGAACTTGCCGAGAGAGATTGCCGCGTTGTAATCGTACCTGCTTTCGCGACTTGCGAACAAATTCTTGCTCAAAAGCCGGATGGGATATTAGTTTCGAATGGTCCGGGAGACCCTGAAGGAGCATTATACATAGCGGAAACGATAAAAAAGCTTCTTGACCGGATTCCCATATTCGGAATTTGTTTTGGACATCAGATTTTAGCATTAGCTTTAGGCGGAAAGACATATAAATTGAAATTCGGTCATCACGGCGGAAACCATCCCGTTAAGGATTTAAGGACGGGAAAGGTTTCTATTACAGCTCAAAACCATGGTTTTTGCGTGGACATAAACTCATTAAAAAAAGAAGACATTGAAGTTACTCATGTTAATCTTAATGACAAGACTTTGGAGGGGATGAAACACAAAAAATTTCCGGTTTTTTCCGTTCAATTTCATCCCGAAGCGTCTCCCGGGCCTCATGATTCGCGGAATATTTTTAAGGAATTTATTACTACGATGGAGAATAGAATTGCCGAAAAGAAATGATATTCACAAAATTTTAATAATCGGATCGGGCCCGATCATCATAGGACAGGCCTGTGAATTTGATTATTCCGGGACCCAGGCTTGTAAGGCGCTTAGAGAGGAGGGATTTGAAGTTGTGCTTGTTAACTCAAATCCCGCGACCATAATGACTGACCCTGAAACGGCTAACGCGGTTTATATAGAGCCTATAACAGCCGAGGTTGTGACTAAGATCATAATAAAAGAACGCCCTGACGCGCTGCTTCCGACGTTAGGAGGACAGACAGGTCTTAATGTCGCGATGGAAATAGCCGAGCAAGGCATTTTGGAGAAGTATGGCGTGAAAATGATAGGAGCCGATTATGACGTAATTAAAAAAGCTGAAAATAGGGAGTGTTTTAAAAAAGCCATAATGAAGATCGGTTTGGATTTACCCAGGAGTTTTTCGGCTCATAATATGGAGGAAGCAAAACAAGCTTTAAAAAAACTGGGATTACCTGTCGTTGTGAGGCCCGGGTTTACCCTTGGCGGGACAGGCGGCGGTATCGCGGCGACAGAAGACGAATTTCATGAAATAGCCGTCTTAGGTTTACAGAATAGTATGATAAGTGAAATTCTCATTGAAGAATCCATTGTCGGTTGGAAAGAATATGAACTGGAGATTATGCGGGACATAAAAGATAACGTTGTTGTTGTCTGTTCAATCGAAAACTTTGATCCCATGGGTATTCATACGGGAGATTCCATAACGGTCGCGCCGATCCAAACGTTAACCGATAAAGAATACCAGAAAATGAGAAACGCGGCGCTTGAGATCATAAGAGAAATAGGCGTTGAGACCGGTGGGTCAAACATACAATTCGCGGTAAATCCCTCTGACGGCAGAATGGTTGTTATTGAAATGAATCCGCGCGTTTCAAGAAGTTCGGCATTAGCCAGTAAGGCGACAGGGTTTCCCATTGCCAAGTTCGCGGCCAAACTCGCGGTGGGATACAGTCTTGATGAAATACGGAATGATATTACTAAGGAAACACCTGCTTCATTTGAACCGGCAATAGATTATTGTGTTGTTAAAATTCCAAGGTTTACTTTCGAAAAATTTCCCGAAGCGGAAGATGTTTTGGGGATTTCAATGAAGTCGGTGGGAGAGACAATGGCTATAGGCAGGACATTCAAGGAAGCTTTACAGAAAGGTCTGCGCGGTTTGGAAATCGGACACACCGGTTTGGATAATAAGAAAAATTATAAAAAAATATCGAAAGAAAAAATTATTTCCAAACTTAAAAAACCGAATGCTTCAAGAATATTTTATATAAAATACGCGCTGCAAAAGGGTATGAGCGAGAGCGAAATATCGAATATTACAAAAATAGACCCGTGGTTTATAAGCAATATACATGATATTGTTGAATTGGAAAACCGGATCCTGTCGGAATGCTCGAAAAAAGGAGTCATTGATAAAGAACTCTTGAGGAAAAGCAAAGAATATGGATTCAGTGATAATCAAATAGCGGATTTGATCAAGTCCGATGAGCTCTCGGTGAGAAGACTAAGGGAAGAAAATGGTATAGAACCCGGTTTTAAAGTAGTTGATACCTGCGCCGCGGAATTTGAGGCGTACACTCCGTATTATTATTCAACGTATGAACAAGAAGATGAAAGCCGAATCTCGCGGAAAAAAAAGATTATGATTCTTGGCGGAGGACCTAATAGGATCGGGCAGGGGATAGAATTTGACTATTGCTGTTCACACGCGGCATTCGCCCTTAGAGAGCTGGGGTATGAAACGATCATGGTCAACTCTAATCCTGAGACGGTTTCCACGGATTATGATACATCTGACAAGCTTTATTTTGAGCCGCTTACCTTTGAAGATGTCATGAATATCGCGCGCAAAGAAAAACCGGACGGTGTAATAGTGCAGTTCGGGGGCCAGACGCCGCTGAATCTTGCTAAACAACTCACGGATTCTGGAGTTCCGATACTTGGTACCAGTTTTGAATCAATTGACCGGGCGGAAAACAGGGATAAATTTGCTGATCTCATTAGGATGTTAAAGCTGAACCAGCCGGCAAATGGTTCCAGCATGTCAAAGCATGGGGCAAAAAAGATTGCGAATGAAATCGGGTATCCGGTTTTAGTAAGGCCGTCGTATGTCCTGGGCGGAAGGGCAATGAAAATAGTTTATGATGACGAGTCCCTTGAAGGTTTTATGGAAGAGGCAAGCGGAATTTCAAAGGGGCATCCTATTTTAATAGATAAATTTTTAGAAGGCGCTATTGAAGTTGATGTTGACGCAGTTTCAGACGGGCAGATTACGGTGATTGGCGGTATTATGGAACACATTGAAGAAGCCGGGATTCATTCGGGAGATTCAGCTTGTGTTCTGCCTCCGCATACGTTAAGCGCCGCTGTCATCAAAACTATAAGAGAAAGCACGTATATGCTCGCGAAAGAGCTGAAAGTAAAAGGACTTTTGAATATACAGTTCGCCGTCAAAAACAATTTTGTATATGTGCTGGAAGTTAATCCTCGGGCTTCACGTACGGTGCCTTTTGTCAGTAAAGCCACAGGAATAAGACTGGCAAAGGTCGCATCCGGCGTTATGGCCGGGGAAACATTAAAAGAGATCGGTTTTACAAGTGAGCCGAAGATAACTCATGTAGCTGTAAAGGAATCCGTATTTCCTTTTTCCAGGTTTTCCGGAGTGGATATACTGCTGGGACCGGAAATGAAATCAACGGGTGAAGTGATGGGAATAGACAGCTCTTTCGGTATCGCGTTTTACAAAGCTCAAATGGCGGCCCAAAGCGCTCTTCCGCTAAAAGGGAAAATATTCATAAGTGTTAAGGATGATGATAAGCGGGACATAGTTTTTATCGCGAAAAAATTAATAGATATGGGATTTGATCTTATGGCGACAAGCGGCACGGCAAAAGTATTGAAATCCAACAATATTGACACGAAAGTGGTAGACAAGATCGGAGATGTTCAATGGGATCTTTTGTCCCTTATTAAAAATGGTGATGTGGGGCTGATCATAAATACTCCGCGTGGCGCGCGCGGACGATCCGACATGAAAGCGATCAGGAGCGCGGCTGTAATGCGAGGAGTTCCCTGCATAACAACAATTCAGGGAGCGCAAGCGGCAGTTAACGGGATTGAATCAAGAATAAAGGGTATTTTTGAAGTAAGGTCTATTCAGGAATATATAGGTTGATATATGTGTGGAATATTCGGAATATGCGGGCATAAGGACGCGGCAAGATTAACGTATTTGGGGTTATACGCTTTACAGCACCGCGGTGAAGAAAGCGCCGGGATAATTGCTTTTAACGGAAAAAAGAACAATTATCATAAAGGTATGGGGCTGGTCGGAGATATTTTTGATGAAAAAGTGATAAAATCTTTAAGAGGAAACATGGCCATAGGGCATGTCCGGTATTCAACTACAGGGTCAAGCTCCGTGAAAAATATTCAGCCTTTTTTTGTCAAACATAAAAAAGAATGTATTTCTATCGCTCATAATGGAAATATTGTAAACGCCGCGAGTTTACGCCAAAAAATGGAAACGAAAGGTTCCATTTTTCAAAGTACGATGGACTCCGAAATAATAATCCATTTTTTTGTAAAATCAAAAGAAAACAATTATAAAAATAGAGTTATTGACGCGTTATCGCAAATTAAAGGCGCGTATTCATTGGTGATTTCTTTTAATGATTTGTTGATCGGAGCAAGAGACCCTTATGGATGGAAGCCTTTATGTCTTGGAAAATTAGACGGCTCTTATATCCTTGCAAGTGAAACCTGCGCTCTGGATCTGATTCATGCCGAATATATAAGAGAGATTGAACCGGGAGAAGTGGTGTTTATCAGTAAAGGGTCCCTGGAATCAATAAAACCTTTTCCTCAAAATAAACATTCTTTATGTATTTTTGAATATATTTATTTTGCCAGGCCGGACAGCACCATATTCGAAAATAATGTATATCTTACCCGCAAACGTTTAGGCAAAGAACTCGCGCGGGAACATCCGGTATCCGCTGATTTGGTCACACCTATACCGGATTCCGGGAGTTACGCGGCAATAGGATTTGCCGAAGAATCTAAAATACCTTTCGAGATGGCTATGATAAGGAACCACTATATAGGAAGAACGTTTATTCAGCCTTCTCAGTTCATACGGGATTTTCGGGTGAAAATAAAACTTAATCCTATTAAAGATGTTCTTCGAAATAAGGATGTAATTATTGTTGAAGACTCAATTGTCAGAGGTACCACAAGCCGCGTGAGGATAAAGGCACTGCGCGAGGCGGGGATAAAAAAGATACATATGCGCGTTAGCTGTCCGCCTTTAAAGTTTCCCTGTTTTTACGGGATCGATTTTCCGACGAAGAAAGAATTGATCGCGTCAAATCATGATGTTGAATGGATCAAAAATTTTATCGGCACGGATTCATTGAAATATTTAAGTAAAGAGGGGATGATGAAATCAATGCCTTTACCGGAATGCGAGTTTTGTACGGCGTGTTTTGATGGGAACTATCCGGTTAAGCCTTGCGGAAAGTTGTCAAAAAATATGTTAGAAGGGAGTTAGGCATGGCGAAGTATATTTTTGTTACCGGAGGTGTTGTCTCCAGTCTTGGTAAAGGTATCGCGGCCGCTTCCATCGGCAGGATCTTAGAATCAAAAGGGCTTAAGATTACATTTATAAAATGCGATCCTTACATTAATGTTGATCCGGGAACTATGAATCCTTATCAGCATGGTGAAGTTTATGTTACCGATGACGGTGCTGAAACTGATTTGGATTTGGGTCATTATGAGAGGTTTACCAACGCGCGGATCGGCAGGGATAACAACATAACCACGGGTAAAGTTTATTATTCGGTCATAAGTAAAGAAAGAAAAGGAAAATATCTGGGTAATACGGTTCAAGTGATTCCGCACATTACCGATGAAATAAAAAATAGCATAAGAAAAGTAGCGCAAAATAAAAATTTGGATGTTGTAATGGTTGAAATCGGAGGGACTGTCGGAGACATAGAAAGTTTGCCTTTTCTTGAGGCTATCAGGCAGTTTTCCATTGAAGAAGGCGGAGACAATGTCGCGTTTATCCATTTAACGTTTGTTCCTTATATAAAAAGTGCCGGAGAGATCAAAACAAAACCCACACAGCATAGTGTAGGCAAATTAAGAGAAATAGGGATACAGCCCGATATTCTTCTTTGCAGGACGGAGAAAGCATTAAATAACGAGACAAGAGAAAAGATCGCTTTATTTTGTAACGTACGAAAAGATGTTGTAATTGAGGCTTTGGATGTCGAAACGGTATATGAGATCCCCGATATTTATCTCAAACAGCAATTGGATAAACTTCTTATTAACCGGCTGAAACTTAAACCGGGAAAAGAAGCCTCCTGCGCGGTATGGAAGAAAAATGTTGTAAAATGCGTCAAGAGCTCTAAAAATAGAGTCGCGATCGCCGTAGTCGGGAAATATATAACACTTCAGGACGCTTATAAATCGATATATGAAGCTTTGGTTCACGGCGGGATTTCTAATAATACCAAAGTGGATATAAGAAAGATTGATTCTGAGAAGATATTCGAAGATGAAACGAAAAAGTTTTTAGATGAAGTTGACGGCATTTTAGTCCCCGGTGGTTTTGGATATAGAGGCATTGAAGGCAAGATTGAAGCTATAAGGTATGCTCGAGAGAACAATATTCCTTTTTTCGGTATTTGTCTCGGCATGCAGGCGGCGGTAATAGAATTCGCCAGAAATGTCTGCGGATTTAAGGACGCGAATTCCACGGAGTTTAATATTAAAACCCGTTATCCGGTTATAAGCCTGCTTGAAGAGCAAAAAGGGGTAGACTGTAAAGGCGGAACAATGCGGTTGGGCGCGTATCAGTGCCGGCTGAAAAGCGGCACAAAAAGTTATTATGCTTATGGCAAAAAAGAGAAGATTAAAGAACGCCATAGGCATAGATATGAGTTTAATAATGAGTATAAAGATATTATGGAAAAAAATGGTTTTGTTTTTTCCGGCATTTGCCCTGACAAGGAATTGGTCGAAATAATTGAGTTAGAAAAACATCCATGGTTTGTGGCGTGCCAATTTCACCCTGAATTTCAATCAAAACCGGATAAAGGGCATCCTCTTTTTGAGGCGTTCATAAAAGCGGCCCTTGACAGATACAAAACTAAAAGAAAAACAGCTATTTACCCCACGCGGTATCCGTGTTAAATTATCAATAATGGAGGACATATGAATAATATATGCGGTTTCTGGAAATTCAGAACAGAAAGAAAAGATTTGTTAACGGATTCGTTTGTGAAAATGGCGCAAACAGACGCTTCTATCAATTCGAAAAAAGCAAGTTTTTGGATGAACGAACCGAACGGTATTGTTTTAGGTTATGGGAGGCTTTCGCCTGAGGCGGAAATCGTTCAGCCGAAGCAATCTTCATGTTCTCGTTATGTATTGGCCTATGAAGGGGAAATTTATAATCTCAAGGAAATACAGGAAGAATTGATGCCGTGTTCCAACGCGGCCGGGGCGCCCTACGGAGCGAAAAAAGACGCGGATATTATGATTGATGCAATTTCAAAATGGGGACTCGAAGAAACTTTAAAAAAACTTAATGGAGTATTTGTTTTCGCTTTATGGGATAAACATGAAAATAAACTTTTTATTGCCAGAGACAGAATAGGAGTCAAAAATTTTTACTACGGTATTCAAAATAATATCCTGTTTTTTTCTTCTACGATAGGGTCAATTTGTTCTAATGATCTTTTTTTCACGGATATTGACAGAAACGTACTTGCTTTGTTTTTTAGATATAATTGCGTACCCGCGCCGTATTCCATATATAAGGACATAAAAAAACTTAAACAAGGTTTTTTCGCGGTGATAAACGGAGATATGGGTATAACGGAACATTGTTATTGGGACGCGTTGGCTGTGGTGAAAGACGGCGCTTTAAATCCAATACAAAAGGCGCCGCGGGAAATTGCCGATGAGTTGGAAGAAATGCTCTTGGACTCGGTGGGCAGGCGTCTGCCCGCGGGCGCCTCCGGCGGAGTTTTTTTGTCAGGCGGCATCGATTCATCGCTTATTGCCTCGTTAGCCCAGACGCAGAGAGATGTTCCGATTCAGACCTTTAATATCGGATTGGATCAGGAACGGTATGATGAAACAATTTTTGCCGAGGCAATAGCGCGTCACTTAGGAACAAAACATACCGTGTTTAACATCATGCCGCGGCATATTTTAAATACGGTTCAGCAAATGCCTAAAGTATATGACGAACCGTTTTCCGATTCTTCACAAATACCCACTTTTTTGCTTTTTCAATTTGCCCGTCAATACATTACCGCGGGCTTGTCCGGAGACGGAGGGGATGAAGTTTTTGGAGGATACAACAGGTATCTTTGGGCGGATACTGTTTGGAACTTTTTTAAGGCATGGCCGGGTTTCATGAAAAAGATGTGCGCGGGCGCGATACAAGGTGTCTCTCCTGAAAGATTAGACGGCTTATCGCGGAGATATTCCTCTCTGTGCCCAAAATTTTTAAATCATCGTCTTTTCGGGGATAAATTGCATAAAGCGGCTGAAGCAATGAAAAGTTCCTCACCCGATGATTTATATTTCAGGTTGACGTCTCATTGGCAAAATCCGGAAGAACTGGTCTTTGATTCGCGGGAACCTGACACGATAACGCGGGAGAGTAAAGTGCCCGGAAGCGTCCCCAATTTTATAGACAGGATGATGTATTTTGATCTAATGACCTATTTGCCGGATGATGGTTTGGTGAAAGTAGTAAAGGTGAGTGAAGCTATGGAGTTAAGCGCGAGGGCTCCGATACTGGATCACAGAATAGTTGAATTTTCCAAAAGATTACCCTTATCAGTGAAGATCAGAGGAGGAAAAAGTAAATGGATCCTGCGGCAGATCCTGCATAAATATGTGCCTGAAAAATTATTGGAACGTCCCAAAATGGGTTTTGGAGTGCCGATAGATACTTGGTTAAGAGGCCCTTTGCGCGGCTGGGCGGAAGAACTTCTTGATGAAAGAGAAATAAGAAAGGATATGCTGTTAAATCCAAAACCTATCAAAAAACTGTGGGCGGAACATTTAACAGGGAAAAAGAACAATTCATATCATTTATGGGATATTCTAATGTTTCAAGCTTGGAAAAAAGAATGGATGTAATGGGGTAGATTGTTAATAACTTATAAGCAAAGAAGGTGTATCATGAAACACCGCTATGTGATCATAAACCCGTAAGGTGTTCTTTGTTCCTAAAAAATAAACTTCGTAGGATCGAATCTCGGCACCTCCGCCAATTAAAAAACGCCTGTCATAACTTATGTATTGAAGGGCGTTTTCATTCATGGTACTATTCCTAAAAGACAAAAGCGCCCAAAAGGTGCCCTGATAAAAAGTGTTATGCCGGAATTATAAAATTATCATTTGGGCATACCAAAATTGTCATACCGACGTTACAAATTTGTCATCTCCAGTTCTATCGATAAAATGGGCTTGGTTTAAATAGGTGTCTGTCCCTATTTAAAAAAAATACGAGGTTGAACTCCTACTATCCTATTACCCGAATTCGCCTACCAGATTGGCTGGTGAAAGCTGATTTTTTTCGATGCATTTTTTTCGATTTTGGTTAAACGATATTGAAAAGTGGTTGAGAAAGAGCGGCGGAAGGACAAAATATGCCAAATATTCCGTATGGGAATATTTGTTTTGCATTTTGGAGAAAAATGTGTATAATTAGGTGCGAAAGGAGTCGGGGTATGCTTGAGTGGAATATTGAAGAAACGGATAAATTTACAAGGACGTTTAGAAAGTATGAAAAGAAACATGGGGAAACAGCAATAGCGACAATGACTAATTTTGGTAGTTATATGCAGTTGTTGTCAAAAGGACTAAATCCTTTACAGATTTCAACAAGTTATGTTCATGACGAAAAAAAAGGTTTAATAGCGGTTGATCAAAAAAAGCAAAAAAGAAAACTAAGGGAAACTAGACTTTATTTTTATCCGGATATGGATAAAAAAACAGTGTATCTACTAATTATCGGAGATAAAAATAGTCAGCAAACGGATATAAAGTTTTGTAGAGAACAAATAAAAATGTTAAGGAGTGATTATGGGAAAACGGCATAGCAATGTAGAAAGCTTAATGAAAAGTGTGTCGCAAGATCCTAAAGTTCAGGTGCAAGTGAAAGAGGAGTTGAAAAAGAGACAATTGGCGAATTTTCTTGTATTCTTGAGGTGCGATCATAAATTAACGCAGAAAGAATTAGCAAACAGAATGAAATGCACTCAAAGCAAAATTTCTAAACTTGAAATGGCATACGACGATCAGATTTCAATTAAAGATTTATTAGAGTATGGGAGGGCTTTAAATTTACAATTAGAACTTGGATATAGGAATAAGAATGTGAAAATTACAGAATTAATAAATTATCATGTTTATAGGATTAGAGAATATTTATCAAGATTAATCTTCATGGGCAAGGGAGACAATGTTATGATGAAAGGAGTTCTTAAAGTTGTTGAAAGTACATTGGGAAAGTTTATTGATATTGTTTCAGAAAATCTTAAGATTATTAAGGATATTGACAAAAAATCGATTCGAGAATCTAAAGATGAAATCCATATTTCAAGTCCATTAAGGGAAAAGAAAGAACTCATTGGAGTGTAGTCTATAGCGTATCTATGACGGGACCAAAACTCGCCCATTCGACATCAAAAACTCTGTTTTCATCTGTTTTTAAATGTGACAATCCGCGCTCCTTAACTTTTTTATATGGTGAAATACTTCCTTTGTCAGACCAGTTTTATTGAATTTTAAGATGTAGTAGCCGTAGTCCTTTCTTTTCCTTTTTTCTTGACAAACCATAGAGAGATGTTATAATTTAGCACTCGAGTTTGGGGAGTGCTAAAATTGGGGTTTGGGGATTTTTTATGAGAGATGACATTTTAATTAACGATAATAAAAGAGATGTCCGAAAATACTGCGTTTTGGGGCATATAGTGCATTCGTATATTTCCTCGGCGGTTCCTATAAGTTCCAAGATCGTGGCTGGGCGGATGGAAGGGGACATATCAAGCGCTACTGTCAGAAACATTATGGCTGAACTTGAGGAAGAAGGTTATATTGAACAGCCTTATACTTCCGCGGGTCGTGTCCCTACGGATTTGGGGTATCGACAATATGTGAATATGGTTAGGACCCATATACAGTTTGAACAAAGAGAATCTGAAAGGTTGGCTGAAGAATATACCCGCAAGATCGACACTATCAAAGAGGTTCTGGTAAAAACGTCTTTTCTGATAAGCCGCGAGCTTCAAAGTGCCGGGGTTGTTTTATGGCCAGGGATAGAGAATCTCTATTTAAATCATATCGAACTTGTTAAGATCAAACCTAAAACTATTCTCGCTATTATTGTCATGATGTCCAATGACGTAAAAAATTATATTGTTGAAATTGATCGGGATATTCAGAAAACGGAACTTGTAAAAATAGCGAATTACATCAATGATAACTATAGGCAATCAGCATTATCCTATGTTTTGCGGGGGTTGAAAAATACTGTTCAAAATATAAATTCTTATGGTTATGAACACGATATTTCTCAGTTTGCCAAGGACGCGCTTTTCGTATTAGATTCAGTTGTCGATGAATCTGATGAAAATGAGTTGTATTGGGAAGGGTTGAATTATTTTATGGAGCACGCGAGTTCCGAAAACATTAGTGTCACCAGAAATTTGTATCACATGTTTTCGGGACAAAGCAGTATGGCGCGGTTTATGCGCGGGGAGCTTCCCTTTGGCGGAATGAAGGTTTACATCGGCGCGGAAAATGAAGATAAAATGCTGGATAACTGCAGTGTTATAACGTGCGGGTACGATCTCGGCGGTAAGACTATCGGCAGGATAGGAGTGATAGGGCCCAGAAGAATGGATTATAGTCACGCGATGCGAGTTGTAAGTTGTCTCGCGGAGCTGATAAGTTCAAAACTTGAAGCGATCAATTATTAGAGGAGAAAAGATGGAGAATAAGGATAGAGCCCAAAAAAAGAAAGTTATGGTTAAACTTTCGGATGATGAGCTGAAAGGATTGACTCAGAAGGCGGCTGAGAGAGATGAATATCACAATAAGTGGCTCAATGTGCACGCGGAATATGAAAATACGCGCCGCAGAATGGAAAAAGAAAAATTTGATTATAGAAAATTCGCTAACGAAGACATAATTGCTCAGCTTTTTCCGATTGTTGATAATTTTGATATGGCGCTTTTAGCGATGGATACCGCGAAAGACAAAGAGGCGATCATGGACGGGATCAAGCTTGTTCAAAAAGAATTTCATAAAGTGCTGGAAGAGCGCGGGGTGGAAAAGATTGAGACCAAAGGAAAAGAATTTGATCCGAATTTTCACGAAGCGGTGTGCGCGGAACCTACGACGGAATATCCTGACGGCATGATACTTGAAGAAATTAGAACGGGGTATACTCTGAATGGGCGTCTTTTGCGTCCCGCGCAGGTGAAGGTGGCGAAGAATGTTGAGGAAGACGCGGAAGGGGTGAAAGAGGAAGATGTGGAAGAAGAGTTGAAAGAGATGGAAGATTTGAAAGAGGATGAGGAATAAAGAATATAAAGGGAGGTAAAAAAAATGGGTAAGATTATTGGGATTGATTTGGGGACAACTAATTCTTGTGTGGCGGTAATGGAAGGGAAGGAACCGAAAGTTATACAAAACGCGGAAGGGACAAGAACTACTCCAAGCGTGGTTGCTTTCACTAAAACCGGAGAGAAACTTGTCGGTCAGCCGGCTAAACGCCAGGCGGTTACAAATTCGGACAATACGATATTCAGTATTAAGCGTTTTATGGGACGAAAACATTCAGAGGTTACCGAAGAAGAAAAAATCGTTCCGTATAAAGTGGATGAAGATAACTCGGGAAATGTTGTTGTCGTCGCGCATGGCACAAAATATACCCCGCCGCAGGTTTCCGCTATGATCCTGCAGAAAATGAAGCAGACCGCGGAAGATTATTTAGGCGAAAAAGTGACTGAAGCGGTTATAACGGTTCCGGCGTATTTTAACGATTCTGAGCGCCAGGCGACTAAAGACGCGGGAGAAATCGCGGGACTCAAGGTGTTAAGAATAATCAATGAGCCGACTGCCGCAAGCTTGGCCTATGGGCTTGAAAAGAAGAAAAATGAAAAAATCGCCATATTTGATCTCGGCGGCGGAACTTTTGATGTTTCCATTCTTGATGTCGGAGAAGGTGTTTTTGAAGTTAAGGCCACAAACGGTGACACGCATTTGGGTGGAGATAACTTCGACCAAAAAGTGATGAACTGGATCGCGGAAGAATTTAAAAAAGAAAACGGAATCGATCTTCGCAATGACAAGATGGCGCTTCAACGGCTGAAAGAGGCGGCGGAAAAGGCTAAGTGTGAACTCTCTTCCAATTTACAGACGGAAATAAATCTTCCGTTCATTACAGCCGATTCTTCCGGGCCGAAACATTTGACCATGTCGTTAACCCGGGCAAAACTTGAGCAGTTGGTGGATTCGCTTGTCGAGAAAACCAAAGCCCCATGCTATAGCGCGCTCAAAGACGCCGGATATTCCGCGAATGATATAGACGAAATTATACTTGTCGGAGGGATGACACGGATGCCTAAAGTGCAGGAGATCGTTAAAGAAGTATTCGGTAAAGAACCTCATAAAGGGGTTAATCCTGACGAAGTTGTCGCGATAGGCGCCGCGATACAGGGAGGCGTTTTGAGCGGTGACGAAGGGCTTTCGGATGTTGTTCTTCTTGACGTTACGCCTTTATCTTTAGGGATAGAGACTCTTGGCAGTGTTATGACAAAACTTATCGAAAAGAACACTACGATACCGACGAAGAAGAGCCAGGTGTTTTCAACGGCGGCGGATAATCAGACCGCGGTTTCGATACATGTTTTACAGGGGGAAAGGGAAATGGCTTCCGGTAATCGGACGCTTGGAAAGTTTGATCTTATCGGGATTCCTCCGTCACCGAGGGGTATTCCTCAGATCGAAGTGACTTTTGATATAGACGCCAACGGTATTGTGCATGTTTCGGCAAAAGATAAAGCAACAGGAAAAGTGCAATCGATCCGTATAGAATCTTCAAGCGGATTGTCAAAAGAGGAAATAGAGCGTATGAAACAGGAGGCGAAGGAGCACGAAGCGGAAGATAAAAAAAGAAAAGAAGTTATCGAAGCTCGCAATATGCTGGACAATTTAATATATGCTACGGAGAAAGCGGTTAGTGATTATGGTGATAAGGTTTCACCTGAGGAAAAAAAGAAAATCTCCGAAGCGGTGGAAAAAGCAAAGAAATCGCTTTCTTCCGAAAATATGGACGAAATCAAAAAAGCAATGGAAGAACTTCAAAAGGTAAGTCATAAATTATCGGAAGAAGTTTATAAAGCCGCGCAGGCAAAGGCTTCCGCTGACGCCGCCCCCGGCGGTGCCGAGCAGGCTCCGGGCACAGGCGGAGAAGAAAAAAAGAAGGAAGAGGACGTGGTTGACGCCGATTATAAAGTCGACGACGATAAAGAAAAGAAATAGGTTCAGGGGTCAAGTTTCAGGCTACAAGTTTCAGGTTTCCCGCCGAAGGCGGGTCCGCCTTCGGCGGAAACCCTGCAACCTGAACCCTGCAACCTGAACCTTGTAACCTGTAACCTGTAACCTGAACCCTGAACCCTGAACATTATGAGCAAAGACTATTACGAATTATTGGGTGTTTCTCGAAGCGCCTCGGCGGATGAAATGAAAAAGGCTTATCGGAAACTCGCCGTAAAATATCATCCGGATAAAAATCCCGGAAACAAAGAAGCTGAAGAGAAATTTAAAGAAATTTCTCACGCGTATGAAGCGCTCAGCGATCCTGTCAAGAGAAGTCAGTATGATCAGTTTGGAGAGTCCGCTTTCCAATATGGCGCCGCGGGCGGAGGGTTTCATGACCCTTCGGATATATTCAGGGAGGTTTTCGGCGGAGCTTTCGGCAGTATTTTCGAAGGTATTTTCGGATTCGGGGAAGGCTCTTCGAGTCATGGTCAGAGAAGAGGCAGGGATCTGGAATATAGGATCAAGATAGATTTTTTTGAAGCGGTCAATGGCGCGGATAAGCAGATAAAAGTGAGAAAGTATGACACTTGCGTTCATTGTGGCGGCGTTGGGGCTAAACCGGGAACAGGGAAAGTAACCTGCGGAGTATGCGGAGGAAGCGGACAAGTTAGGCAGTCTGCCGGATTTTTTAGCATCGCTCGAACATGTTCCGCCTGCGGAGGTATGGGGGAGACGATCAAAGAACCTTGTCCCGAATGCGGCGGTACCGGAAGAAAAGAAGTTACGAAAAAAATTACCGCGACTATTCCGAAAGGAGTCGATTCGGGGGTTAGACTGCGCCTTTCCGGTGAGGGAGAATCGGGATTAAACGGAGCCGGCCCGGGTGACTTGTATATTTCAATTTCAGTTAAGGAGCACAAGTTTTTTTCAAGACGCGGTTATGACGTCGCGTGTGAAATACCTGTCTCTTTTGCCCAGCTTACTTTAGGTGATGAGATTAACGTGCCCGGACTTTACGGAGATGTCGCGCTCGAAATACCCGCCGGTACGCAAAGCGGTTATATATTCCGACTTAAGGGCAAGGGAATTCAACGTTTGGACTGGAAGGCGAAAGGGGATCAGCATATTAAGGTTCAGGTGGAAATCCCTAAAAATCTTAACGCGCGTCAAAAAAAAATATTAAAAGAATTTGAAGAAAGTTTAGGCAAAAAACCGGTTCTTGAAGAAAAAGGGTTTGTCGATAAAATGAAAGAGATGTTTTCGTAAGGGCACGCCGTGCCTATACGAGGTTTGTGACGAAGTTGAATGGAGGTAACAAGAATGCCGACGTATGAATATGAATGCGGGGATTGTAAAAATCAGTTTGATGAGATGCAGAATATTACCGACAGCACTCTTAAAAATTGTCCGAAGTGCGGCGGCGTAGCGCGAAGATTGATCAGTGCCGGCGCGGGTATAATTTTTAAGGGCAAAGGTTTTTATCAGACCGATTATAAAAAACAGCCCGAAAAAAAAGAAAACAAGCCCGCTCCCTGCGGAAAAAGTGAAAAGTGCGCGTGCTGTGAATAACACATTTAAAGACGCGGGACTTCGCGATAGAAAATTTATGTGGATACCGGTTTTTATCTGGATGGGTATAATTTTTCTATTCGCGGTTCTGCCTTGCAAAAACGTACCGCTTGCTAAAGTCAGCCATTTTGATTCGGTCGTTCATTTCGCGGAATATGTTATTCTCTCGGGATTAGTATTGCGGAGTTTTTCACTCGCGGGGAAGGTTTTTAACGCAAAAATAGTTTTATTTACATTGATATTGGCAGGAGGATATGGTATTTTATTGGAATTGGTTCAATGTTTTGTTCCTGAGAGGTGCGCGAGTGTGAGTGATATTATTTTCAATTTTGCCGGAGTCATATTCGGAATAACAGTAGGGAAATTTGTATTATGGCGGAGATAAAACCTTTTCGAGGATTGATTTATGAGCCGGAAAAGATCGGCGGGGATTATTCAAAAGTGGTTGCTCCGCCGTATGACGTGATCCCGAGAAAAATGCGGGATGAATTATATCTGAAGAGCGAATACAATATCATACGGCTCATTCTTGGAAAGTCTGTTGAAGGAGATAGTGCCGCGGCCAATAAGTACACACGGGCGAAAGATAGTTTGGAAAATTGGGTGAGGAAAGGTGTGCTGGCGCGGGATGATAAGGAAGCACTTTATATCTATTCTCAAGAATACTCAGCCGGGGGAAAGACATGTTTGAGAATTGGATTTATGGCTCTTATGAAAATCGGGGAATCGGGGCAAGACGAGGTGCTGCCTCATGAATATACGCTGGCTAAACCTAAAGCGGATCGGATGAATTTGATCAAAGAGGTTCAAAGTAATTTAAGCCCGATATTCAGTCTATATGACGGCGAGGGAAGTATAACCGGAATACTAAAAAAGGAAATGGACGCGGCGCCTCCCATAATTGATATCAAGCTTGACGGTGAACATCATAAGTTTTGGCGTCTCGCCCGCGCGGAAGTCATTAGCGCGATTTGCTCCGGGATGAGAGATAAAAAAGCGTTTATCGCAGATGGACATCATAGGTATGAAGTGGCAAAAAATTATAGAGACGTACTCAGAACTTCTCCGGAGTATGACGGACGCGCGGATTATGTGATGATGTATTTCACGGATCTATCAGTTCGGGAAGGACTGACGGTTTTTGCTACACATCGTATCATAAAAGCGATGCCGCGCGTGGAGAAAAGTGAAATTATTTCAAAGTTGAACGAGTATTTTGAAATTTTCGAATGCCGGGATCTTACGGAAATGGCAGGTAAGCTTGAAGATGATTTTTCTGAAGAGCACGCGTTTGGTTTTTTTGACGGAGAAAAATATTTGTTTATGAGATCAAAAGATAAAGAGAAACTTTTGGCTCTCATGCTTGAAGACAAATCCCTCCAGTGGAAAGATCTGGACGTAAGCGTTTTACATTCGGCTATTTTGGGCAAGATTTTGTCGGTTAAAACCGAGGAAGGCAACATTACTTACGTGAAGACGGCGGAAGACGCCGAAACCGGCGTAAAAGACGGAAGTCACGCGGCGGCGTTTTTTCTCAGGTCAACCCGCCTTGAACAGCTTAAGTCCGTGGCGGAACTCGGGGAGATGATGCCCCAGAAATCTACATATTTTTATCCTAAACTTCTCACTGGGCTTGTGATAAATCAGATAGTAGTGCTTCAACCCTTGTTTTCGGGGTAAAGTCAAAGAGATTCCCGCCTGCGCGGGAATGACAACAAGGGGCGCGGGAATGACAACAAGGGGCGCGGGAATGACAACAAGGGGCGCGGGAATGACTAACAAGGGGCGCGGGAATGACACCCCCCCCTATTGTCATCCGCGCAAAGCTTGTCCCCACATGTTTTAAGCGGGGATCTATAATACAAAACTGGCAGAAGGAAACCCTTTATTTAAGGGTTAGACGGACGACTATCTATGTAGTCGATAAGTTGGCAGTGGATAATTCGCGGAGAAAAAAATAATCAATTACGAGCAAATCTATGGGATTTTTTTCAAAAAAACCAAAATTCGGGAAAGATAGAAAAAAGGAAATGCCGGGCGGATTATGGACCAAATGTCCTGACTGCGGGGAAATGCTTTATAATAAGACGCTGGAAAATAATTGGAAAATCTGCCCTAAATGTGAATATCATTTCCGCATGGGGGCATATGAGCGAATAGAAAGCGTTTTGGATTCGGGCACGTTTATTGAAATGTATGAAAATATGACAAGTTCCGATCCCTTAAATTTTAAGGGGCCGAGTGATTATCCCACGAAAATAAAAAATGATCAAAAGTTAACAGGGCTGAAAGACGCGGCTGTTGTGGGTGAAGGAAAGATAGACGCGAAAAAAGTCGCGTTAGGCGTTACGGATTCACGTTTTATAATGGGTTCAATGGGATCAGTTGTCGGTGAAAAAATTACGCGTCTCATAGAACACGCGGAAAAAGAAAAAATACCTTTGATAATTGTTTCAGGTTCCGGCGGCGGCGCGAGAATGTATGAAGGTTTGATCTCTCTGATGCAGATGGCAAAAACTTCCGCCGCTCTCAAAAGGTTTGATCTTTCGGGCGGACTTTTTATTTCAGTGCTCACCAATCCTACAATGGCCGGTATTATGGCAAGTTTTGCTTCGCTTGGTGATATTATACTGGCGGAACCTAAAGCTCTTATAGGATTCACCGGCCCCAGAGTGATTCAACAAACGATAAAGCAGGCACTGCCGGAGGGGTTTCAGAGTTCCGAGTTTTTATTGGAACATGGTTTTATCGATATGATCGTTTCGAGAAAAAATTTAAGGAAAAGGCTTTCAGGAATAATGGCGTATCTTCAGTGAAGGGGCGTTACACGTTTCATGTTACATGCTTTAGAACTTGAAATGGTGAGTACCTCGTGCTTGTGTGAAACTCGCGCGCGCGGGGGACAAGTTGCTATATAGGGGGCTATCTACATTGAAAGTGTGTTTTAAACTAATACAAAGGTGGTAAAATGGCACAAGTAAGCTTGAAGAATGTAGTTAAAATTTTTCCGGGTGGGGTGGTTGCTGTTAACAAAGTAAATTTCGGTGTAGAAAATAAAGAATTTATCGTGCTTGTAGGGCCTTCCGGATGCGGGAAATCAACAACTTTAAGATTGATAGCGGGACTGGAGACGATTTCAGACGGTGATATCTATATTGGAAACAGAAGGGTTAACACCATACCTCCGAAAGACAGAGATATTGCTATGGTTTTTCAGAACTACGCGCTTTATCCCCATATGACAGTGTATGAGAACATGGCTTTTGGACTGAAACTAAAGAAGTATCCGAAAGAAGAAATAGATTCGAGGGTAAAAGAAGCCGCCGGTATTCTTGGACTGGAAAAACTTCTTAACCGAAAACCCCGAGAACTTTCCGGCGGGCAGAGGCAAAGGGTTGCTGTTGGAAGAGCGATTGTACGTAAACCCATGGTTTTTCTGTTTGACGAACCTTTAAGTAATCTTGACGCGAAGTTAAGAGTGCAAATGAGGACAGAGCTCCACCGTCTTCATATTAAACTGCAGGCAACGATGATATATGTTACACATGACCAGACTGAAGCTATGACATTGGGTGATAGGATAGTTGTTATGAAAGACGGCATAGTTCAGCAGATTGATACGCCGACCAGCGTGTACAATTTGCCTGTGAATAAGTTTGTTGCCAGTTTTATCGGAGCTCCTCCAATGAATTTTTTAAACGGTAAGATCATAAAAAAAGAGGGAAAATTATACTTTGATGAAGGCAATTTTCGTGTGAGAATAGTTGAAGAGATGTTTAACCGGCTCGAAAATTATGTGTCAAAAGAAGTAATACTGGGAGTTCGACCTGAAGACGTATACGATAAGCTTTTTGTATCGGAAGCGCCTCCTGAAAACATAGTTACAATGACTTGCGAAGTAGTGGAACATTTAGGCTCTGACGTTTACATACATATGAACACCGGCAGTAATGTATTGGTCGCGCGTGTTTCAGGAGACGCGGATCCCGAAATAAATCAGGATATGGATATTGTTTTTGATATGAGTAAGGTTCATTTTTTTGATAAAACAACGGAAAGAACAGTTGTTTGACCTGAATTCGGCGGTAAAATATGGATAAAGAATGCTGAGATTTTTGAGGCAAAAAGCTTATGAAAAATCAAAGGCGGACTCGCCTTCAAGGCGAAATATTTTTGTAAGCCTTTGGAGCGAAAAGATTCGCGTTGTTTGTTATGGTCTAACACGCCCTTCGGGTTTTAAAAAATTTAAGTTTTTTATGACTCCCTTCACAAAAAGAAATTTCCTCAGACTTATTGTCGCGGGCCTTTCGATCGGACTTTTATACAGTCTAAGCAGATTTGTTCCCCTTTTGGGAGGACGCCTCCAGCATTTGGAACTTATTGTAATAAGCATCATGATAATGATGAGTCTCGTTGTTATGTTTTTCTGGAGTTTATTCGGAGTTATCGGAGGATTGGCTTCCTTTCTCATCACGATGCTCTTTTTGTATAGCCATCTCACAGATTTAGACCCCTACTATTATAGCGTGCTGATCATGGCCTTTTTCATAAGCAGTTTCATTGGATATTATATCTCAAAAAAGATCGGGACATCCGAACAGGAATATACCGTTTCAAAAGAAAAGGTTGTAGAAGATAGTAACCTTTTGCGGGAACATGTGAAAAATAGGTCTCGCGAAGTTTCAACAATGGGAAGCAAGATCGAAAGTCTTCTTAAACTCAAAAATATAGCGGATAGCTTAAGTGTTTCTCTTTCCGCGGACGAAATAATAAAAATTGTCACGGAAGAAACTTTTCGATTGTTCGGATCGGATAACAGGGTGCTTTTTTTTACAGTGCAGGAAGGAGAGCGGATACTTAAACTCGCGCAAGAGTTGAAAGAAAAATCCCGCCTGGAATTTAAGGTTAAAGGCAAGGGGCGGATATTCAATAGGTGGGTAAGAGAGAACATGAAGAGCCTTTTGGTGAAGGATGTAAAGAAAGATTTCAGGTTTTCCGTAAGTGATGACGATATTAAGGATGACGCGGTTTCCCTGATGATAAAGCCTCTCATTATTGAAGGCCGCGTACTTGGAATGCTAAGAGTGGATTCGCCCCGCGCGGACGCGTTTAGCCAGCATGAACTGCGCCTGATCGACATTATAGGGGAACTCGCGGCGGTTGCTCTGGAAAATACCAGGCTTTATCGCCAAACGGAAGAGTTGGCGATCAAGGATGGGCTGACGGGACTTTATGTTCACCGGTATTTTTTTGAACGAATCGAAGAAGAAATTAAAAGGGCGGAGATGGGGAAGAATACCTTCGCGCTTTTTATGGTAGACATCGATAATTTTAAGAAATTTAACGATGAGTACGGGCATATTTCGGGCGATATGGTTTTAAAAAGGATAGCTCGGAAGTTAAAGACAATTTCATCGGCGGGAGATATTGTCGCCAGATACGGTGGTGAAGAATTCGTGTTTTTAGCGCTTGATTGTGATAAGAAAAATGCCGCGCGTTTTGCCGAGGAGATCAGAGAAGGGATAAGTACGAGTCCCGTGATTTTAAGACGAATGAAATGTTTTGTTACTGTTTCCGTTGGAGTCGCGCTTTTTCCTGAGGATGGGCAAAGTAAAGAGGAACTTGTGCGCTCGGCGGATGAAAGGTTATATAAAGCGAAAGCCGAAGGGAAGAACAGGGTATGTTCAGGATGAAACCGTTTCTTATTTTCGGCTTGAATTTCCTGCTCCTATTTGCCAGCTGGGTGTCTCACTTATCTCCGCGCGGAGATGAATACCTTACTTTGGTTATGATCCCGCTTGTGTTTATGATCCTGCCGTTCATCGTTTCATTGCCTTTTATAATTTGGGTTTTGGGGATAAATTTTACGATTTTTGTGTTTTACAATTTTATAGGTATTTTGAATACTGTTGATATTGCCGCTTTAACGCTTCTTATGTTCGCGCTTACGGGTGGCAGTTTTGTCGTTAAGGAGTTATACACTTCGTTCGCGATGTATTACAGGTTTGACATTTTAGATCGGAGGAGAAAATATAACGGTATTGTAAGCGAGTTGGAAGAGATAAACCGCCATGGGAGAAAAACGGAAAACGAATTGAGCCGCATTTCACGTCTTTACGAAATAACGAAACGTCTCGCGCCGGCGCTTAAATTTAAAGAGCTTCTTGACGTTTTATTTGATTTTCTCGAAGAAAACTTCAGATCTCAAGTGACGCATTTGATAACTGTTTCGACAGGGAACCTGCCGCGGGGAATATCCAAAAGCATAAAAGACGAAAAATATTATGAAAATAAAGATAAAGTTCTGAATTACGAGCGTGTAGTGGAGTATGTGAGTGGACATAAGTTCAAACCTTTTTTCATGGAACAAAATGATAATAAAAAATTTTTCAAATCGATGAAAATAGACGCGGATACGTTCATGGTCTTTCCGCTTTTTGTCGGGGATAAACTTTCCGCGATTCTCGCGATAGAAGGAACGACGGAAAATAATTTTAACAGGTTCGGGATCCTTATTCCGCAAATCGCGCTGGAACTGAGAAAAGTGGAACTATATGAGCAGGTGCAGAAACTTTCGATCATTGACGGTCTTACGGAAGTGTACTTGAGGCGGTATCTAATGACTCGTCTGGAAGAAGAGGTGGAGAGGGCGGGACGGCTTAAATTAAGATTTTCAGTCGCGATGATTGATGTTGATCATTTTAAAGAATGTAATGATACATACGGGCATTTAGCGGGAGATACGGTTTTAAAAAAGATATCGGAACGATTGAAGTGTTCCGTTCGGGAAGTTGACATGGTTGCCAGATACGGCGGGGAGGAATTTTGCGTTGTGCTCCCCGAAACCACAAAAAAACTTGCCTTAAGTGTTGCTGAACGATTACTCAGAGCCGTAGGATCAAACGATATTGACGCGAACGGAAAAAAAATAAAAATAACCGTAAGTGTCGGGGTCGCGACGTATCCTAAAGACGGTACGGATGTGGCCAGCCTAATAGACAAAGCCGATACTGCGCTTTATAAGGCTAAACGCAAAGGACGGAATGTTGTTTGCGGAGCGTAGAGGTAGTTCGTTAGCTCGTTGATTGTTAGTTCGTTAGCTTGTTGAGCGTTAGCTCGTTGATTGTTGGTTCGTTAGCTTGTTGATTGTTGGTTCGTTAGCTTGTTGATCGTTGGTTTGTTAGCTTGTTGATCGTTGGTTTGTTGGTTCGTGGTTAATTGTGGCAGATTTAAGATTCAAAAATTTTATTTATATGTTATACTAACAATCGGGATTACCCTTTAGACATAATTATACATAAAACGAAAGTGATTTCTTTGCGAAAAAATAATTTGATAATAATATTCTGTTTCGCGCTGTATATGTTTTTTTACGCGGCTCCCGCCGCGTTTCCCGCGGAAAATGAAGAACTTTCCGAGTTAATGAAGCCGGGCGAGCGCATCATTGTGGACGGCGATAAAGTCGAATATTTTGAAGAAAGCGGCAGGATTATTGCTGAAGGCGATGTCGTAGTCACCTACGGGGATGTAAAACTTACTTGCGACAAAATAGAGGTTAATACTGTCACCCGTAAAGCTTTTTGTACGGGTAAAGTAATTGTGGTCGATCCTAAAGGTACGCTTTCCGGTGAATGTGTGAAGTATGATTTTGCCGAGAAAAGAGGCGAAGTTCTTAGCGGTGAAATTAACGCGTTTCCGTGGTTTGGTGAAGCTGAAAAAACTTCAAGGGTCGGAGATAATGAGTTTGTTTTCTATAACGGATATGTTACCACATGTGATCTTGATAAGCCGCATTACCGTATAAAAGCGAAAGAAGTGCGAGTTTTTCCTGATGAGAAGATCATCGCGAAAAATGTTGTTTTTTATATCAATGAAGTCCCTGTCCTTTGGTTTCCATACTATTACCATCCTATTGTACAAAGCCGTTCAAAAGTCCAGTTTATGCCCGGACAAAGTACCGATTGGGGAAATTTTGTGCTTTCGTCATGGAGGAAATATATTGTCGGCGAAAGCCGGGTCGATATCGCTGTTGATTACAGAAGCAAAAAAGGTTTCGCGGAAGGCGCCAATTTTTATTACAGGATGGAAGACCTGAAAATGCAAGGGTTAGGCGAGGGGTTTTTCCGTATGTATTTTGCCCAGCAGAACGGCAAGTGGACGTATGATCCTACGCCTTTTCGTGATGAATGGCCTGACCCCAAAAAACGCGAAGAAGGCAAAAAAGTTAAATATGTTGAAAGGAAAATGTTTCAATGGAAACATCGCGTTGATTTTGACCCGTCAGTGGTCGGAATGATGGAATTTAATAAGTATAGCGACGAATACTTCCTGAAAGACTATTTTTATAACGAATATACCGAAACCGCGCTAATTCCGCAAAACTATATTTCCCTTACAAGCGCGCAGGAAAACTATTTGTTCGAAATTTCCGCTAATTGCCGGTTTCATCAGTTTGAGACCATTACCCAGCGTATTCC
>Ga0265592_1000180_pt1 | contig 36095 bp, 28 predicted proteins | sample saktaG_7_FD_190141 | JGI IMG/M metagenome (GOLD analysis project Ga0265592, IMG submission 190141) | Saline water microbial communities from Sakinaw Lake, British Columbia, Canada - sak_2010_1_5_120m | ecosystem: Environmental > Aquatic > Non-marine Saline and Alkaline > Saline ... | reverse complement strand
CGATTAACGGCCTGCGCATATCATTTGTCCAGCAATACCGCCACGCCCGGCAGGGTTTTACCCTCAAGGAAACTCATGCTGGCGCCACCGCCCGTGGATACATGCGTCATCTTGAAGCCAAGGCGCATCTCCATGACGATCTCAGCCGTCGAGCCGCCGCCGACTACCGTGGTCGCATGCAAATTGGCCAGCAGCTCCGCCATGGCCCGTGTGCCGCGCCCGAATTGCTCGATCTCATAGACGCCCATCGGCCCGTTCCAGAACACGGTGCGGCACTGTTTCAGCTTCTCCGTGAACAGCTCCCTGGCCTGTGGACCGATATCAACGATGTATTTATCAGGAGGTATCATGGATACCGGGGCGATGGCATATTTGGCCAGGTCGTTAATAGCATCGGCCACGATGACGTCCGGCGGCAGCGCCAGCTCGACATTTGCCGCTCCCGCCTTGGCCGCCAGCTCATTGGCCAGCCCGATTTTGTCCTCTTCCACCAGCGACAGCCCCACGCTGTAGCCACCGGCCTTAAGGAAGGTGGCAGCCATTCCGCCGCCGATCAATAACATATCGATCTTGCCCAGCATATTGCTGATTAGTTTGATCTTATCGCTTACTTTGGCGCCGCCCAGCAAGGCTGCAAAAGGATGCTGCGCATTGTCCAGCAGGCTGCCCAGCATCTTCAACTCTTTTTCCAGCAGGAGGCCCGCGTAGGCCGGCAGCAATTTGGCCACACCGTAGGTGGAAGCATGCGCCCTGTGCGCCGTGCCGAAAGCATCATCCACGTAGATGTCCGCCAGGCAGGCCAGTTCAGCCGCGAACTCATGATCGTTAGCCTCCTCTTCAGGGTGGAAGCGCAGGTTCTCCAGCAGCAGTATGTCGCCGACCTTCAGCTTATCCACCGCCTTAATAACCTTCGGGCCGATGCAGTCGGAGACGGTGTAAATGGGCAGGTTGGTGAGTTGCGATAGACGCTCAGCGATGGGTGTCATGCGCAGAGACTCAACCACTTTGCCGTCAGGACGTCCCAGGTGCGAGCACAGGATAATCCGGGCCTTTTGCCCTATCAGGTACCATATGGTGGGCAAAGCCGCGATGATGCGGCTGTCGTCCATAATTTCGTTGTTCCTGGGATCAAGCGGCACATTGAAATCAACCCTGACCAGCACCCTTTTGCCGGTCACTTCGACATCTCGTATCGATTTTTTCATAGGGATCCAACTCCTTAACAGGATATTTACGGCAAACCCCGGTCCGTTAACTTCCTCCCGGGCCTGAGTATATCCAATAGCCGCTATTTGTTCAAGAATAGTGCCGGCGCTGTTTATTTTTGGCCTCATTCATATTAAACTGTTATATGCCAACCGTGCATCATGGCAGCAAAAACCCCCTGGTAGTCGTGTTGTCCGGGCCGTCCGGTGTCGGCAAGGACGCCACCATCGCCAGGATAAAGGAGATAGGGGTCAAGTTCCACTACGTGGTCACGGCCACCACCAGGCATAAGCGCCCGGGCGAGGCGGACGGTGTCGACTACTATTTCCTGGACCGCGATGATTTCATGAAGAAAATCAAGCGGCATGACTTTCTGGAATATGCCGAGGTCTACGGCAATTACTACGGCGTGCCTAAAAATGAGATCCGCCAGGCCCTGCACAAAGGCCGGGACATCATCATCAAGGTGGACGTGCAGGGCGCAACCACGCTCAAGAAGAAGATACCGGACGCCGTCTTCATATTCCTGCTGACACCGTCCCTCGAGGACCTGCTGGGCAGGTTGAAATCCAGAAACTCCGACTCCGAGGTCGTGGTCAGCGCGCGCATGTGCAAAGCTGCGGATGAACTTAAGTGCCTTCCTCTCTTCGATTACTGCGTGGTCAATAACAACAACGACCTGGATCGAACCGCTGAAGCCGTGGCCGGTATCATGAAAACCGAGAAGCACCGGGTTAAGCCCAGGATTGTCACGGTTTAGCGCCGGCCAATCCGTCCCGGTGATCCCAGCAGCTCTCTCTCCCGCCTGCGCATCCTGGCTGTATCGCTGCGCCCGCTGTGGTCGTAGCCCAGTATGTGCAATACGCCGTGCACCAGCAACAGGCGCAATTCCTCTTCCACACTGATCCTGTTGTTTGCAGCCTGCGCCTGCGCAGTGGGATATGAAACCACCAGTATCCCCATCTTCGCCTTGGCTCCGGCAGGGCGGGGGAAAACGGTATCGCCCGGCCCGCCTTCGTCCAGGGCGAAGGACAGCACATCGGTCGGCCGGTCGACACCCCGATACTTTCTATTCAGAGCATGGATGGTCGAATCGTCCGTCACCATGCAGTCGATCTCCACCGGGCCGTCCGCCTTTTCGGCGGCCAGCACATCCATCACCGTCTCCTTCAGCCACGCGCGTTTAAAGGGGAAGCCCTTCAGCCTCCTCAGGCGGACATTGACCATGTGAACAGGGGCAGGCATGGCGAAATATTATCAGTTCGACGCGTTTTGCACAATCATGTGCGTAGCTGAGTTGCTTGAAACTGTGATTGAAACTATGCTATATTGCATGACGCCGTCGTCCGGATTTATTCCTGCTGGAGGGATCGCATAGTGGTCTAGTGCGGCCGCCTGCTAAGCGGTTGCCTCGGGAAACCGGGGTCATGGGTTCGAATCCCATTCCCTCCGCCAGCCACCACCGCAAACCTCGCGAAACGCAATTTATTTCGCGCACAGGCAAAAACCGGTCTGAGCTATCGAATTAACGCCATTGACTTCCACGGACGTGCAGATGAATGCATACATATGGACGATCGGATGCCAGATGAACAAGGCCGAGTCGGCCGGCCTTGTCAACAGCCTGAAGTCCCTGGGGCTTGAAATAGTGCGCAACGCCCGTGAGGCCGATGTCGTGGTGCTCAATACCTGCGTGGTGAGGCAGTCCGCAGAGGACAAGGTGAGAGGTATGCTGGGGTTCGTCAAGGGTATTAAGTCCGAGAGGCCCCATATGCGCATCGCCATGACCGGGTGTTTCGTGGGTCAGGAGATCAAAGAGCTCAAACAGGATTTCCCGTTCGTCGACCATTTCTTCGGACCCGGCCGGCTGCAGGATTTCGAAGACTGGCTGTGCAGCGAAGTGCCGGTGCGTGACCGGGACGCTTCCAGGGGCGTCATACCCCAGGCCTCCCCCGTCAGCGCTTACATATCCATAATCCAGGGCTGCAATAATTTCTGTTCCTACTGCATAGTGCCGTACCGCAGGGGAAGGGAAAGAAGCCGCCCGGCAGAGCAGATAGTGGCCGAGGCAGCCGGGCTGGTAGAGCGGGGCGCAAGGGAGATCGTTCTGCTCGGTCAGAACGTCAATACCTACGGCCACGACCTGGATACGGGGCTTGATTTAAGCAGGCTCCTGAGCATGTTGAACAACCTGGAGGGGCTCTACAGGATAAGGTTCCTGACCAACCACCCCAAGGATATGAGCGCAAATCTGCTGCAATCGATAGCCGAGCTGACCAAGGTGTGCCGCCACGTTTGCCTGCCCCTGCAGGCCGGCGATGACGCGGTGCTGAAAAATATGAACCGCGGCTACACCCGGGACGACTATATAGCGCTGTTAGCGCGTACCCGGCTGACCGTCCCCGGCATCGCCGTCAGCACCGACCTGATCGTCGGTTTTCCCGGTGAGACGGAGCAGCAGTTCATGAACAGCTACGAGGCGGTCAGGGCATTGCGCTTCGACACCGTGCATGCCGCGGCTTATTCACCCAGGCCGGGCACCGGCGCCGCTGCCAGGTTTGCCGACGATGTTCCGCCCGAGGTCAAGCTGCAGCGGCTGCATGCAATAGAGGAGCTGCAGACGGGTATCCAATCCGGGATCAATGAGGAGATGGTCGGGAAACAAGCCGAAGTGCTGGTCGAGGGCATGAAGGCCGCGAAATGGTACGGCCGCACCGGCAGCGACCGGCTGGTGTTTTTTGAGGATGAGCGCGACCGCAGGGGTCAACTGGTGAAAGTCGATATCAAAACCGCCAGCCCCTGGGCCTTCCGGGGCGAGCCACTATAACTGTTATAATGAGAACGAGTGGGTTCAGCCCTGCAAAGTGATATGAATTATTATGATTACGTCATCATAGGCAGCGGTATCGCCGGCCTTTACACTGCGCTGCTGGCCATCGAAAGCGGCAGTGTCCTGATCGTCACCAAGGGCGGTATCGAGGACTGCAATACCAGGCATGCCCAGGGGGGGATCGCCGCCGCCATCGGCAAAAACGACTCCGCCGGCCTTCACTTCAAGGACACTATCGCAGCGGGGGACGGGCTGTGCGACGAGGAGGCGGTGCGCATACTGGTCGACGAGGCGCCCGACCGCATAGCCGACCTGATCGGCTTCGGCGTGCCCTTCGATACGCAGGAAGGAGAGGTGGCGCTGACACGCGAGGCGGCGCACTCCGTATCCCGCATACTGCATGCCGGGGGCGACGCCACCGGCGAATATATTGAAGTCACGCTGAGCGAGCAGGTACGCATATCGCCGATCAAGGTGCTGGAATACTGTCTTGCAACCGAGATCCTGCTCGACAAAGGGCGCGTCTGCGGCATAAAGGCCATCGATTTTCGCAGCGGCATGATCGAGGAATTCAGATGCAAGTTCGTTATCCTGGCAACCGGCGGCGCAGGCAGGCTCTTCAAGTATACGACCAACGGGGATACCGCCACCGGCGACGGCATCGCGCTGGCCTATCAATCCGGCGCCGAGATCGTCGATATGGAGTTCTTCCAGTTCCATCCCACGGCCCTGAGGTTGCCCGGCGTATCGCCGTTTCTCATCAGCGAGGCTGTGCGTGGCGAGGGGGGTGTGCTGAGGAACGATGAGGGTTACCGATTCATGCCGGATTACTCTTCCAGCGCCGACCTGGCGCCGCGCGACGTCGTGGCCAGGAGCATCCTCTTCGAGATGAGAAAGACCGGCAGCGACAAGGTTTACCTCGATGTTACAGAGATTCCCGCCACCAAGGTTACCACCCGCTTTCCACGTATCTACCGCTTCTGCCTCGATCACGGGCTGGACATCACCAGGACGCCCATACCTGTGGCGCCTGCAGCCCACTACCTGATGGGCGGTGTCAAGGTAAATACCCGGGGCGAAACAAATATACCCGGCCTGTTCGCAGCCGGGGAGACGGCCTGCACAGGCGTGCACGGGGCCAACAGGCTGGCTTCCAACTCCCTTCTGGAAGTGCTGGTTTTCAGTAAAAGGATTCTGGAGAGGACAGAATCAGCAGAGCCTGATCAGGGGGAAAAAACAAAGTCGGCTGATTCGTACCACTTACCCTCCAGGGAGCCCTACAAGGACGCGCCCGCGCTGTCGCTGCCCAACCTCCAGACGATGCTGTGGGACAGGGTCGGCATCGTGCGCGACGTCGACGGGCTTTACCAGGCGGCTATCACCCTGGCAGCCTGGGATCGTATTCTGCCCATGCCCACCGACCGCCTCTCCTACGAGCTGAATACCATGATCACCAACGCCAGGCTCATGACCGAGGCCGCCCTGTTGCGTGAGGAGAGCCGCGGCGCCCACTACCGGTCGGACTTCCCCACTCCCTCGGAAAGCTGGAAGAAGCACATCGTTTTCCGTCTTTAGTATCTGCCTCCTTGCTAAATAGACCGAATTAATATATAATAACGTTATCAAAATTACGTCAGATAGCGGGCTGATCGGGACTCCTGATTTACTTAAATGGAGAATCTGATGAAAATTAAGGCGCGGGCAATTGTCACCAATACACTGTGCCTGCTGCTGGCATTAATCATCGCCAGCGGCGGGTTTTTCGTTAATCCACCGGCGCCGGCCCGGGCCGACGACCCGGCAAACCCCTTCATAACCATCAACACGCCTTCCCCTTTGCCCTCAACTCCCCACGGCTCATCATTCAGCCCCGACGGCGCCTACCTGGCGGTCGCCGGCAACAAGGCAAAGGTTTACAAGAGGAACTGCGGGGCCACCTACTCGGAGGTGGCCACACTCGGGGGCCCCAGCACCAATGAAGCCAGCTGGGACGCGGTCTTCAGCCCCGACGGCGCCTACCTGGCGCTGGCCCTGAACACAAGCGGCATGTGCGTCTACAAGAGGGACGGCGATTCTTTCACCCTGCTGACCAATCCCACCGGCATGCCTAGCTACGGCTACCGATATGCGGCCTGGAGCCCCGACGGCACCTACCTGGTCTGTACTATCTCCACCAACGAACGGCCCAGCAGCGGCGTTATGGTTATTGTCAAGAGGAGCGGAGATACCTTGACCAAACTGGCCAACCCGGACGGCGTGCCCACGTGGCGTGTATATTCCCCGTCCTTCAGTCCAGACGGCGCCCAGCTTGCTATCGGGACTGGCGAAAGTCCTTGGGTCATCATCTACAACAGGAGCGGCGACGCCTTCACCAAGATAGCCGACCCGGCCGTCCTGCCCGCGGGGAACGGCATTGGTGTAGCGTACAGCCCCACAGGAAACTACCTGGCGGTGGCCCACTGGGTCACCCCTTTTATCACGATATACAGCAGGAGCGGGGACACCTTCACCAAGCTGGCTACTCCAGCCGGCCTTCCCCCTGCCGACGGCACGGGAGTGGCCTGGAGCCACGACTCCACCTACCTGGCGATGGTCAGCGGCAGGGACGCGCCCGTCCTGACCACGTACCAGCGCAGCGATAGCACCTTCACCAGGCTGGCCAGCCCTACAAGTTACCCGACTGAATGGTCCCAGTGGCTGCGCTTCGGATATGATTCCGTCAGCGGGGCCGAACTTCTGGCCGTCCCCAACGAAGGTACTAATAAATTGCTGCTGTACTCTCTGAACGTCATCCCGCCATGCAACCTGACCACTGCTGCGACAGGTATTGCTACCACCACGGCCACGCTCAACGGCACGCTGGTCGATAAGGGCACTGCTTCACCGGCCACGCTCTCTTTCGAGTACGGACTGGATACCGGCTACGGGAGCACGGTCGCAGGCACTCCCCCCTCCTCGAGCACAAACGGGCAAACTTTCACCGGCGCCATCAGCGGGCTGACACCCGGCAATACCTACCATTTCCGCGCCAAGGCTGTCACCACAGCCGGCGCCGGCTACGGTTTAGACCAGACTTTCACCACCACCAACCCGGCGCCGCCTACCTTTGTTTCCGCAGCCACCAATGTGGCAGGAACGGTGATCACCATCACCTTCAATAAGGCCATGGCCAATCCGGCAACCAAGCACGGCGAGTTCAGCTTCAAGATCGGCGCCGCAGGAAGGACTTTTTCAGCTGCAGCCTTGAATGCCACCACAACCAAGATAGACCTTACAGTCAGCGGCGCCGCCATCGCCGGCGGCGATACGGTCACCGTCAGCTACACGGCGGGCAGCGTTACCGCCGCCGACGACGGCGTGCTGGCAAGCTTCACCGACCAACCGGTAACCAACTATCTCCCCGCCCTGGTCAAAGTGGAAACGGCAGCTGACGGGTCAGGAACGGTGGTCGGCGCTCAAAGCCTGACTGCCGGCAGCACCCTGACTGTTTACAGCATTACACGTGACCAATTCGGCACCTTCGTGGCCAATTCCGCCGCCACCTGGTCACTTACCGGTAAGATAGGCGGTGTTGCGGACGGAGACCTGGTAGGTGGCGGAGCGAGCGCCGTTATGACCGGCCACCTGGTGGGCAGCGGCGTCATCCATGCCGTCATAAGCGGCTTAACCTCCACTGATTCCGGCGTCATAACCGTAACCCCCGGCGCGGCTGCTTCATTGACCGTGAATCAAGCGCCCGCATCCACCGGCAGCGTGGATGTTATTTTCACCACGCAGCCGTGGATATTGGTTAAGGATGCGGCCAACAATCCGGTAGTAGGCGCCGTGGTCACCGCTTCCCTGGCCAGCGGCGGCGGCGCCCTGAGGACTACCCTGACCGCTACCAGCGACGCAAACGGCCTGGCCAAATTTACCGATTTAGGCTATGACAGAACAGATGCTTTCCAGCTACATTTCGCGGCTGGCGCATTAAGTGTCAACGCACCAGCATTCGGACCGCTGGCAGCCGGCGCGGCCACCGCTGTTAGAGTGGAAACGTTAGCCGATGGCTCGGGAGCAGTAGTTCCTGCACAGAGCCTTGCATCCGGCAGCACCCTGACCGTTTACAGCATTACCCGTGACCAGTTCGGCAACTTCGTAGCCAATGCGGCCCCTGATACCTGGTCATTGACCGGTAAGACCGGCGGTGTTGTGGACGGAGACCTGGTAGGTGGCGGAGCGAGCGCCGTTATGACCGGCCACCTGGTGGGCAGCGGCGTTATCCATGCCGCCATAAGCGGCTTAACCCCCACTGATTCCGGCGCTATAACTGTAAACACCGGCGCTGCTACTTCATTGACCGTAAATCAAGCTCCCGCATCCACCGGCAGTGTGGACGTTATTTTCACCACGCAGCCGTGGATATTGGTAAAGGATGCGGCTGACAATCCGGTAAGCGGCGCCGTGGTTACCGCTTCCCTGGCCAGCGGCGGCGGCGCCCTGAGAACTACCCTGACCGCTACCAGCGACGCAAATGGCCTGGCCAAGTTTACCGATTTAGGCTATGACAGAACAGATGCTTTCCAGCTACATTTCGCAGCTGGCGCATTAAGTGTCAACGCCACAGCATTCGGACCCCTGACAGCCGGCGCTGCCACTGCTGTTAGAGTGGAAACAGCAGCCAGCGGCACAGGAACGGTGGTCCCTGCCCAGGACATTGCATACAGCAGCACCCTGACCGTTTACAGCATTACCCGTGACCAGTTCGGCAACTTCGCGGCCAATGCCTCCGCCGATAATTGGACACTTACCGATAAGACCGGCGGTGTTGTGGACGGAGACCTGGTAGGTGGCGGAGCGAGCGCCGTTATGACCGGCCACCTGGTGGGCAGCGGCGTCATCCATGCCTCCATAGGCGGCTTGACCTCCACTGATTCCGGCATCATTACCGTAATCCCCAACACAGCCGCAGACATACTCACCTTCAATTTCTTGACCCCGGCTGTTACTGGAGCGGTTGACAATGTCCTCTATACCGTTGCCTTAATTGTTCCGTTCGGCACCAATGTAACCAACCTTGTGCCGACCATCACAGTTTCCGCCGGGGCAACAGTCAGCCCGCTCAGCGGGGTAGGGCAAAACTTTACAAGTCCAGTAACTTATACTGTTACTGCCGCAGACGGTACTACAACACAGGCATATATAGTCACTGTATCTGTTGCTCCACCACCACCACCACCACCACCACCACCACCTCCTCCTGCAAACCCGTTGATAGGCATGGGCATGCAGACATCACACGGCGGATCCATAGGCGGCGCCACATCAACGACAACGACACAAACGATATCGCTTCCCAACGTCTTTACTCACACCGCCAGCATCTCGACCAATTCTGTCGCGCCCGGCACACCCGTCAAGGTGACCGCCGATATAGCCAACAGGAGCACGGTCAACGGCAATAAAAGGGTCACGCTGTATGTCAACGGGCAGGTTGAGAATGTACAGGGAATAACGGTTAACAGCGGCGGTTCCTCGAAATTGACCTTCTACGTTACACGCAGCGAGCCCGGAGATTATACCATTTACGTAGACGGCGTACAGGCCGGCAGTTTTAAGGTGGAGTCTTCCAGGGACTCTGACATCATCCTCTGGCTGAGCATGGCCTTCGTGCTTGCCTCCCTCATCCTGGGTATGGTGTATGTCATGAAAAGGCGCAGGGCCGAGTTTTAGAAATCCACATAGGGGCGGACATGAAGGTCCGCCCCTGCATTTTCGTTGAAGGCAACCCGGGCATTCCGGCGGCATTTGACATCCCCTGCCCCCATTGTATAAACTGGGTACAAGAACAAATGTACGGAATTGGATTGACTGCATGAGAAAAGCCGGGCCCAGCGACAAACGCGAAAAGATCATCGATTTCATCAGGGATTTCTACGACGAACACGGCTACACGCCTACTGTTCGAGACATACAGAAAGGTTGCGGCCTTAGCTCCACGGCCGTGGTACAGTACCACCTCAAGGTGCTTGAAAGCGAGCACCAGATCGAGCGCGATTCTAAAGTATTCAGGAGCATACAGCTTCCAGACCGCAAAAACACCATCCGTGTCCCCGTACTGGGCATCATCTCGGCAGGCGCCCCCATACCTGTGATGAACGCGGACACATGGCGCCAGGATGCGGTGGATACGCTTGAGCTGTCCAGCGAGATCACGCAGGACAAAGAGGTATTCGCCCTCAGGGTAAGCGGCGCCTCGATGATTGATGCCCTCATCGACGACGGCGACATCGTTTTAATGGAGCCCGTTAAGAACGTTGAGAACGGGGATATGGTGGCGGCCTGGCTGATCAAGGAGGGCGAGGTCACGCTGAAGCGGTTTTACCAGGAAACGGACCGCGTCAGGCTGCAGCCGGCCAACTCCCAGATGGCGCCTGTCTACACAGATTCGGCCAACGTCGACATCCAGGGCAGGGTGGTAGCCGTGATCAGGACCATATAGCCCGCGCAACAGCTCTCACACAGCGGATATTAACAGGAGGTAGAGATGAGCGATCCTTATGCTGAATTTGCCGGCAAATATGCTTACCAGGGGTCGGAGAGGTTCAAAAAGGTGCTGAGGGTCCTGATGAACGATGACGAGGTCGCTGTAGCGAATATGCTGCCCGCCAACGCGGAGGAGATCGCGGGCAATACGGGCAAGCCCATTGATAGCATTAATGCCGTTTTAGCCGGGCTCTTCAAAAAAGGTGTTATTTTCGAATCTTCCAAGGGCTACCGGCCGGCGCGCGAAATCTTCCAGCTGCATGACGCTACGGGCAGCGATGTGCGATCGGACGAGCTGTGGGGCAGGGATCTGCTGGACGCCTGGTGGGATTTCTCTGAAAACGAGCTTTTTAAGGATCTAGCCAAATGGGCGGGTGATTTCGTCAGCCCCGTGTCCAGGGTCATACCGGCGCGGGCTTCCATAACAGATCCCGCTAAGCTGATGCCCGACGAGGACATCGAGGACATTATCGACCGCACCACCAGGGTTGCCGTCGTCAGTTGCCCCTGCCGGCGCATGGCGCAGAAGTGCGACAGGCCGGTCGAGGTGTGCATTCAGATGAACAGGGGCGCGGAATATGCCATCAAGCGCGGCTCAGGCCGGGAGGTGAGCAAGGATGAGGCCAAGCAGATACTGCGCACCGCGTCTGAGGGCGGGCTGGTCCACAGCATGAGCAATATACCCGGCGCCGGACACTATATATGTAACTGCTGTTCCGACTGCTGCATCTTTATGTATCCATGGCTGACCTACGGGGTAGTGGAAAAGGGCATAACCCGTAGCCGCTTCGAGGCGAAAGTGGATGTGGAGTCCTGCAGCGGCTGCCAGGACTGCGTCGAACAATGTCCGTTCGGGGCTATAAAGATGATCAAGGTCGCCGGACAGAAAAAGATGAAGGCCTCCGTCGACCCGGCAAAATGCTTCGGCTGCGGCGTCTGCGCCGTACAATGCATCACCGATTCCATCAAGCTCTACGAGGTGCGCGAATACAGCCAGGCATGAAGCGCTTAAACACTGCGGTATAATCACAAGGATGGACAGGTTAACCTGTCCATCCTTATTTTACGTGCTGTATTTGCTACCAGGAGGAGCGATGGTAGGAGGGGAATATCTGCTTCTCGTAATCTTTTCCGGTGATGGCGTCTGCGCAGAGGGCGCCTGACAGGGCAGCGCCGTCGACACCGCCGCCCCACTCCTTCTTACCGTACTGGTCGCCCACAAAGTACAGACCTTCGATCCAGGGGGACTTGTTGTCAGGACGGTCCTTGCCCATCGGCCTCCAGTGGCCGTAGGCCTCGGAACCGGCCGTCCAGAAGCGGAACTTGACGTCCTTCTCCCAGCCCGGGAAGTTATCCGTCATGAACCGTTCGGCTTCGGCGATGCAGGCGCTGACCCTGGCCTTGTCGCGCATCTCCCAGTCGAGCAGAGGGATGGAGAAGAGCAGGCTGCTCATCTCGATGGGAGCATGGTTTACCCACCAGGTAAACGAGGCCATCACGAAATCGAGGCTCTCCATGCCCTTTTTCCTGGTGACGCCCGACAGGAAAATGAAGCTCCTGGGGTCTATGCCTTTCTCGCGGGCGAAGTCACGGGTGGAGTAGAAGAAGCCGGTGAGCAGGCCTGGAATATAATATTTTTCCTTAACTTCCTGAACGAAATCGGCGGGGAAATGCTTCTCCGGTATGACGCTGAATGCATGCTTGGGGGGAACGTTGCAGACAACGAGGTTTGTATCTATCCCCTCGGTCCCTTTTTTGGTTTTCACCCTTACGCCTTTGATTTTTTTGTTCTCGATAATGACCTCTTCCACCGCCGAATCGGTCCATATCTCGCCGCCCGCCGCCCTGATCACATTTCCGAGCTGGAGGGCGATATCCAGTGTGCCGATGCCGGCATCGATCTGTCCCACCGACCCGGTGACCAGGTCCATCTGGATGTCCTTGGCTATGGACTGGTATTTCAAATAGTCGCGCAGGTGCATGTCATCGGGGTTGGCCATGGCAGTCTGCGACCCTGCCAGGTTGCGGATGAACAGCCAGTTCTCTTCGTTGCATTCCCGCTCCCTGAGAAAATCGCCCAGCGACCCTTTCATTGCCTCGATCTGGTCGAAGGTCAGCATGGCCATCTCCCTCAGCAGCTTCCTGGCCGACTTGCCTCCATCGCTCATCCACTCATAGGGCTTGCCGTGCTCAACCTGGTACCACCTGGTCTGGTCCTTATTGTCAATGACCACGAAGCCCTTATTGGTCTTCATATAAATGGGCTTGCCCAGGTACTTGCAGAGGTAGGTGATGCGGCCGCGGTCGCCCCAAAACAGGCCGTGGCCGCCGTCATTGATACAGTGGTTGAACCAGCCCTTCTTTACCACAGACTCGAAAGAGGGCGTGTCATGGGTGATCCAGGTTCCGGTGCTGGCCAGCGCCTTCTGCAGCTCCTTCAGGGGATACTCCTTGTCCATTATCCACAGCTTGTTGTCCTTGCCGTAGAAGCTGAGGATGCGCCCTCCGTAAAAGGACTCCTTCTCCAGCACCAGGACTTTCTTGCCTTCCCTTGACGCGAGGATGGCCGCCGTGGCCAGTCCACCCACTCCCGACCCGACTACAACAACATCGAAGTTTTTCGAGACCATTTGAAGTGTAACCTCCTTGAGAAAATATTCTTTGACCGGTCAATTATTGCTACAGGTTGGCGCCTCCGTCGATGATCAGCGTAGATCCCGTCATGAAGCTGGAAGCCTCCGACGCCAGGTAAAGCGCCGTCCTGGCGATCTCCTCGGGCTGACCGATCTTCCCCAGTGGCATTTTTTTCAAATACTCGGACATCAGCTTTTCGTTGCTCCACAGCGCCTCGCTGAATTTGGTCTGTACGATACCGGGAGCTATGCAGTTCACGCGGATTTTGTGGCTGCCCAGCTCGGCGGCCAGGCACCTGGTCATCATGATGATGGCGGCCTTGCTGATGCAGTATGGGCCCAGCCCCACCGTGACATAGATGCCGCCTACTGAGGCCACGTTGACTATCGCGCCTCCAGTGCCCTGTTCCACCATCATCCTGGCGGCGGCCTGGCTGAGGAAGTAGTAGCCCTTGATATTGGCGTTCATGATCATGTCGAAGGGCGCCTCCTCCATGTGAAGCACATCGGCCATAACGGGATTTGCGACCGCGTTGTTGACCAGGATATCCAGGCGGCCGAACTCCTCCTTGACACGGGCCATAAGGTTTTTAAGGTCCTCCATCTTAGCGTTATGCGCGCTCACGGCCAGGCTGCGACGTCCCTTCTTCTTGATCTCTTCGGCCACCTTCTCCAGGTCCGGGAGCTTGCGGCTGCTGACGATAACGTCGGCGCCCGCGTCGGCGAACTGCAGCGCTATGGAGCGGCCGATACCGCGGCTGCCCCCTGTGATCAGCGCCACCTTACCTTCTAAGGACAGGTATGAAGCATCCATTTAGTTACCCCCGTGTGTTTATTTAATTGTTAATGCCGCGTTCATTGCGAGGCGTCCCCAAAAATGTCATTGCGAGGAGCGCAGCGACGAAGCAATCTACTCGCCACGGACAGATTGCCACGCCCTTCGGGCTCGCAATGACAGAGTGACGGGTATTGCTTCGCTTCGCTCGCAATGACATGGGCTTGCCTACTTTATCCCGGCCATTTCGTCGGCTATTTTCTTGCAGCGCTTGAGCTCTTCCCTGGCCTCGGCCAGTATCATCATCCTCTGGGACATTAGAGATCCTTCGCCGTGCAGCACCATGACCTCGAACTCGGAGGCGATCTGCCTGCGTATGAGGTCGAACATGCGCAGCCGGGCCTCTGCGGAGGTGCCTGCCTTGCCGCTCAGGTATTTCTCCATAAGGGGATGCGTCTCGGGGTTCTGCCAGTCCAGGTAGGTGGGCTTGGTTATGAGAGCCCCGCCGGCTATATCCTGTATCAGCTTGACCAGCCCATGGTATTTGTCCGCGAAATGATACTTGGCTATGTTGGTGGTCACGGGATTGGGAACCGGCATGCCGCCGTGTATGACGAAGTCCAGGCAGGCCGCGCGGGTCAGGGACTTGAGCGTCTGGAGGTACATGGCCGCCTCGGTCAGCTTCTCCCTGATGTGAGGGACCCTCTCCACGCCGTTATATTCGGCGATGGCATACGCCATGCCCACGAATATCTCGGAGATGGGTATGCGGTAGGCGCAGCCCGTGCGTCTGTGCAGCAGGCCGAAATTGTGCGCGATGAGAAAGGCCTGCTGCCACTCGCCGCACATGAAGACGCGCTCCCAGGGCACGAAGACATCATCAAATATAATCAGCTGGTCGGTGTGCATGCGCCAGGGGCGGTCCACAGGGAATTCCATCGAGCTGATGCCCGCCTTGATGGGGCGGCATATCTGCTTTAAACCCTTGGCATTGCAGGGCACCGCGAAGGCCACCGCATAGTCCTTGTCAGCCTCGGTCATGGCCCTGCCGGGGATGACAAAGATCTCGTTGGAGTAGGCGGAGCCGGTGATGTGCATCTTGGCGCCCCTGACCACAATTCCCTTGGCGTTTTTCTCCACCACCCGCGGGTAGAAATCGGGGTGCACCTGGTTTGGATCGGATGGGCGCATCATCCTGTCTCCCTTGGCGTCGGTGACCGCTGAAACGATGGACACGTCATCCTTCATCAGGTACTGGCGGAAATTGTGCACCCGGTCGATGTATTCCTTGTTCCCCGTAATATTTGCATAAATTTGTATTGCGTTAATGGCGTCTGCGCCGATATCCTTGGCCAGCGGTATGTAACCATCGGCATAGGTCGAGGTGGCTATGATAAGCTCGGTGGCCTTGACCAGGTCCTCCCCGTTCCTTGGTATGTAGTAGTACCTGCTGACCTCCTGCTTGAGCTCCGGGTCGTAGACATTGGCAAGGTCCTTATACTGAGGAAGCTCTGCACACTCATAGTCCAGGGCCATAGTATCGACGCATACCTTTAGGGCCGGATGGGTGGTGACGTCCTTGACCTTCTCCCCGTACATGTAGACTTCCCTGCCGTCGCGCAGACTCTCTTTGTATTGTTCGGGTGTTCTCAGCGCCATCGTACTCTCCTTTACGTTATTTACAGGCCAAGCGACCTGGCTATCATGTTTTTCTGTATCTGCCTGGTCCCGCCCCCGATGAGCAGTATATAGGAATCTCGCAGGTACCTTTGCACGTCGTATTCATACATCAGGCTGTAGCCGCCGAAGATCTGCATGGCCCGGTGAGCCATATTGGTCCAGCATTCCGTGGCCACCAGCTTGGCTATGCATGACTCTTTGTAACATGGTTTATTGGCGTCGCGTAGCCAGGCCAACTGGTAAACACACAGTCGCGCCAGGTGCAGGTCCACCGCCATCTCGGCCAGCATGTGGCTGATGGCCTGGAACTTGCCGATGGGCTGGCCGAAGGCGTTCCTCTCCTTGGCATACTGAAGGGCATCGTCAAAGACGGTTTGCGCATATCCCAGTGAATTGGCGGCCACCTCCAGGTGCTCGGTTTCCAGCGTGCTGATAAGCAGTTGCCATCCGCGGTTGACCGCTTCAGGGCCGCCCAGGACGTGGGTCTTGGGGACCTTTACGTTGTCATAGACAACCTCGCAGGTGGTGTCCGTGAAGCCGCCCATCTTTTTAAGCGGCCTGGCGCTGTAACCCTTGCTTTTAGTGTCCACGATAAACAGGGTTAACCCTTTATGCTTGGCCACATTCGCGTCGGTCCTGGCCAGCGTGATGGTATAGTCAGCCTTGTCGGCCAGTGTGATAAACATCTTCGTCCCGTTGAGAACGTAGTGGTCTCCCTGCTCGACGGCCGTGGTCCTGGCGGCTGCGGCGTCCGAGCCGGAATCAGGCTCGGTGATCCCGTAGGCAAACAGCAGCTCCCCCCTGCAAAGCCGGGGCAGGTAATATCTTTTCTGCTCCTGGTCGCCGCAGTGCAGTATCATATCGGCCCCGTACATGATGACGGCATTGAAATACGAGGCCAGCCCCCAGAAACCCGAGCGGGCCAGCTCCTCGCAGACAATTGTGTAATCCATGATGCTGCCGCCCATGCCCCCGTACTCCTCCGGTGTAATGATGCCCATGACACCGATGCTTTTAAGCTTCTCGAATACCTCGGGAGGAAATACATGTTCCTCATCCCACTTGCGTACCATTTGCCTGGGGCACTCTTTTTCCACAAACTCCCGCACGGTCGCCCTCAACATCTCCTGCTGCTCGGAAAATTGAAAGTCCACGGCCAAGCCTCCTGTAAACGGCGGTAAATACCATCTGGTAAAACTACGCAGTACAGTTGCCGCCCAAATTTATACCACATCTCAAATAAACCTGTCAAAGTTCTTTTTAACCATCGCGGACGATCCAATATATTTTGACAAAAGCGATGGTTTAACCTAAAATCTGAACCCTGTTAGGCGTAGGCCCTGACGTTCCTGTAAAACTGCATAGTATTTATTAAAGAAGGTAAGGGGATTTAACATTGGACGCCGATAAATCGTATAAATTGAAACTAAAAAAACGCCGGGAGTTCAAGAAAAAAATTCTGGAGACGGCAGCCGAATTAATACGTGAACGCGGATATGCCAATGTAACACTGGACCAGATAGCAGAGCGGCTGCATATCAGCAAAGTCAGCATTTATCACCACTGGACCGGTAAAAATGAGATCATATTTGATCTGCATCGTATTGCATATAAAGTCGTTATAGAGAGCCTTGAAAAGATAGTAAGCGATGACGACACTGCCGATTCCAAATTCAGGCGGGCGATCGAAAACCATGTTTCCCAGGTGGTAATCACCGGCATCGGCCCGATGCTGCCGCAACAGGACTGGCTGGTGATAAGCAGGCATAAAAAAGAGATAGTCAAACTCCGGGACACCTATGAGGACATGCTGTGCCAGATCGTTCATGAGGGAATCAGGGAGGGTATATTCAAGAGGATAGATGTGAAGCTGCTTGTTTATACCATTGTCGGCGCTGCGAACTACACCTGGGTATGGTACTCACCCAGAGGAACCATGACGCCCAAAGAGATAGCAGAACACATGTCCGACTTCATATTGAGCGGCATTATGTCCGCAAGCCGGGACGGGAAGAAAAAATAACACCGGTACGGCTGTATGCGCAAACAAATCAAATATTAACGGAGGTTTCTTGATGGGCAACAGCGATGTAAAGAAAATCCCCCTTAAGGACGGGATGATGCGGCTTCCTGATATAGCCGGCGGCAAGGGGCGCCTGCTGGGCAGCAAATGCCGCAACTGCGGCGAGCTGTTCTTCATTAAGCGCGACCTGTGCGAGTGCTGCCAGAGACCTGACCTCGAGGAGATAACGCTCAGCGCAACCGGCAAGCTTTACGCTTTCACCGTGATGTTCTATCCAGCGCCGCCGCCCTACAAACCGCCTGACCCGTTCGTGCCATACGGCCTGGGTTGGATCGAGCTGCCGGAGGGGCTGGTGCTTTTCTCGCTGCTGACGGAAAACGATCCCAAAAAGCTGAAAGTAGGCATGCAGATGGAGCTGGTTTTCGAGAAGCTGGAGGACGACAAGGACGGCAATGAAGTGATGGTATATAAATTCCGGCCCGTGGGAAATAACTGAGATGGTATTAGATATCAGGCGCTACTTGAATAAAGCGGAGGCGGCACTATGAGCGAAGTCGTGATAGCCGGTGTCGGCATGCACAAGTTCGGCAGGTTCCCCGACAAGGACCCGGCCGATATATCCATCGAGGCCATCCTGAAGGCGCTTAAAGACGCCGGCATGACATACCAGGATATCCAGTTCGCCCTGTGCGGCCGTGTTGTGCTCAAGCGACCGGGACTGGGCATCGAGATACTGGCCCGGGTGGGAATGACCGGCATCCCCATCTACGAGATCAACGCCATGTGCGCCACGGGCGGCGCCATGCTCAAGCTGGCCGGGGACGCCATCAACAGCGGCTCGTGCGACGTCGTTCTGGTGTACGGCGTGGATAAGCACAAGGGCATGTTTGAAGAGCTGGGCGAACCCTGGCAGAACAGGCTTGGTATGAAGGCCAGCCCCATATCCTTTGCGACCGTGGCCCAGAAGTACATGGACGATTACGGCGCCGTTGAGGAGGACTTCGCCAGGGTGGCCGTCAAGGCGCATAGAAACGGGTCTAAAAACCCATATGCCCTCTTTCAGAACGAACTGACCGTCGAACAGGTGCTGAAATCTCCCATGGTTGCATACCCCCTCCACCTGTTCAATTTCTGCACGCCGGATGACGGCGCCGCTGCGGTAATAGTCTGCAGCAAAAAGGCTGCTAAAAGATTCAATATAAGCCAGCCCATAACGATTGCAGCCTCAGTCATGCAGACGGCGCAATACCCTTCATCGATAATTGAGCCGAGTTCAACGGCGAGCACCTGCACCAAAACAACATCCCATCCCGTTACCGAGTTGGCCGCCCAAAAGGCCTATCAGATGGCCGGCCTCGGGCCCGAGGACATCGACGTGGCCGAGGTGCAGGACACGGAGTCGGCGCACGAGCTTGTCCACATTGAGCAACTCGGCCTGTGCAAGCAGGGGGAAGCCTACAAGCTTTTAAGGGAAGGCGTTTTCGATATCACGGGCAGGCTGCCGGTCAACCCCAGCGGCGGTGTCCAGTGCAAGGGCGAGCCGCCCGGGGCCTCCGGTCTGGGACAGGTATGCGAGATAGTGTGGCAGATGAGGGGCCAGGCCGGGCCCAGGCAGATAAGCAACGCAAGGGTCGGGCTGTGCCAGGTCTTCGGCTGGAACCATATAGCCGCCGTGACCATACTGAAAAAATAACCCGGGCCTGAATAAAAAAGCAGGGGGCAGATGCCCCCTGCTTTTATTATGCTTGTAGCCGGCTGGACTATTTCCTGGAACGCGCTACGGAGCGTGCCATGCGGTCCAGCTTGAAGATGGTTGTGAACTCCATGTTCTTGCTGATCCACAGTCTCTTCATGATTACAGAATCCGTAATAGCTCCGCGGTAGGCCAGGCCGTCCGCAAGTACCTTAGGGCTCTTTGCCACCATTACGAAATCAGGCCTGGTCAGCTTTTTCTCCTCCAGCCAGATATCGCCGTTGTTGATGATGATGGCGAATTCCCCGCCCGTGGTCTTTACCTGTATATTGCGCTTCCATCCGGCGATGTCCTTGCGGGCGCGGTCGGTCTGGTTCATCAGCTTGATCACCGACTTTATCTCTTTAAGCGCCTTACTGTAAGCGACCTTATCCGCCGCAGTAGCTTTTTTCAAGGCTGGCTCTACAGCCCCCTCCCAGTTGATCTGGGAAGAAAGCAGGCCCTTCCTGGCTACCTGGGCCTTGGTCAACTCTTTGGTGGGCACGCAGAAAATATCGCTGATCTCGCCATTGCGTTCGTCCCTGAAAACGACCTTGACCTCTGTGCCTTTCTTGATGATGCCCGGCGCCAGTATGCCCGTGGTTGTATAGACGTTAACGCTGAGCGCGGTATCGGCGCCCTCCAGAACCACGCGTCCCCTGCCGTAGGGGGCCATCTTGAGGAACAGCGAGTTGGCGAAATAGGTGATGGGAGGTGTGCTGAGCATAACGCCCACCTGGCCCACTTCAACCTGCTTGGTGGGGGCAAAATCGCAGTCCGGGCAGTGCGTCAGGAAGGGGGGACACCTTACCAGGCCGCATTTCGTGCATTTACAGCCGAGTATCTTCTTATCGTCCCTCAGTCCCAGGAAGAAGGGGGAAAACTCACCCCTGCTCCTCTGGTAGAAGGTATACATGGCGTCATTGATGATTAAATATTTTTGCTTGTCGATGGTCAGAACGTGTGAGTCTTTGTCGGGTATATACTCTGCCGCTATGACTTTTTCTTTCTTCTTAGCCATTTTAATTATCTCCTTCCTCGCTTAATCATGTTCCAGGATGCAGACAGCCGTGTACTGGGCGATGGTACTGCCTGTCCCGTGCACAATCGCGGTCTTTTTCTTGCGCTTTATCAGTTCGTTGCGCGCCGACCATGCAGACATGATATTGCTTGCGCCAACGGCGTGCCCGCAGTATATGAGGCCGCCGCAGGGGTTGACGAGGTATTCACCTCCGGGAAGCATCAGCCCGTCATCAATGAGAGCATCGGCATTGCCGCGCGGAACGAGGTCGAACTCCGACATGGTGATCTCGAGCTGTTGCACGAAAGCGTCGTGCAGCTCCACAATATCAATAGTCTTCCTGGGATTCTTGATTCCAGCCATTTTATAGGCCTGGTGTGAAGCGAGGTAGTCCGACATGATGCGCGGCATGACCTTCTGCTTCTTTCCGGCAAAGGAGTGCTCATTAGCTTCTCCCACACCGGTGATCCAGACAACCGGCTTGCCCGTATTCTTTGAGATAGCTTTGGCCGTATCCTCCTCGGCTAAGAGCAAGGCCGCTGCGCCTTCTGTGTATACACATATCTCAAGCTCTTTAAATGGGTATACCACTAACCTGGAGTTCATGACCTCCTCGGGTGTAACCTGGTCATGTTGCCGCTGGGCGTATTTATTGGTTTTGACGTACTGGCTGAGCAGGGACGATATCTTGGCCGTCACCCGGGGTTTGAGGTCCTTGGGGTGCTCATCCATGTAGGCCAGCACCACCTCTGCATAACTGTCAGCCGCCGTCCACCCCAGCGGCTGCTCGAAGAAGCTGTCGCCCGACCAACCGATGGTTTTAATCACCTCGGGCGTGGCAGACATGGAGAGAAAATCGAAGCAATCCGTGGCCTTCTCCACACCCAGCACCAGCGCCGTCTTGAACCTGCCGGCCGACAAATAGGCATGCGCCGCAGAGATGGTGTACGCCCCGGTAGCGCCACCGTTGCTGACACGCAGACCGAATTTATTCTGCATGCCGATCAGGCCTTGCAGAGGATGCTCGGGGATGCAGGTCCGCTCGAAAATATCGTTATAGATTGCGTAGAAAACGGAATCGACATCCTTAATGGGGATCTTGGCATCCTTGACCACATCCCTGGTGGCCATCTGTGCAAGTTCGTAGTATGTCTTTTCGTTCCATTTGGCCTTGAAGGGCGTTACCGCAGCGCCAACAATGCCGACCCTTTTAGACATGGTGCTACCTCCTTATATATTAAGAATCAGCATATTTTATATGACTTTGATTGATTAATCAATCGAAGATGCCGGCCATTCTCTTCTCGATCCCCTCTGACTCCCGCACCATCCTCTCGAACAGCTCTTTGACCGTAGGCTCGTCTTTGATTAGTCCGGTGCACTGCCCTACCGGCAGGACTCCTTTCTTAAGGTCACCTTCTTCTGTGGCCAGTTGGAAGACATGGGAGGCGTTCGCCAGATAGGCAAGCTGTTTGGTGTTTTTCCATCCGGAAAGCATCACGCCTATGAAGAGCTTGATGAAGGGCAGGCGCAGCATTTTCGCAATGTCCTGGCCATTGACAAATGCAGCTGGCAGGTCCAGACCTTTTTTCTCCACACGTTTGGCTGTATCGGTCTTGAGCACACGGCAATATAGCCCGTCGAAACGCTTCGAGTACAAAGTGTCGGTGACATCCTTGGTGAGGGAGAGGTCTTTGTAATTTTTATGCAGCGGGCTTTCTTTAGTGGTCATGAACCTGGTCCCCATGGCGACGCCTTCTGCGCCCAGGGCCAGCGCTGCTGCCAGACCGCGGCCGTCCGCGATTCCCCCGGCGGCGACGACCGGGATAGAAAGGGTATTCACCAAACTCGGAATGAGGCAGAAAGTGGTAACGAACTCACCGTGGGCTGCGGCCTCATTGCCCGTGGCGATGACGGCATCGCATCCATACTCCTCGGCCCGCTTGGCATGACGGGCGTTCACAACGGTGGCCATGACCTTGCCGCCGTATTTGTGTGCCTCCTTGACCAGCCAGTCTCCTTTGCCCAGAGCGAAATTAATCACAGGCACCTGCTCTTCCAGAAGTACTCTGGCCGATTCCGCTGCGCCCGGGAACATCAGGGCCGAATTGGCCCCGAAGGGCTTATCCGTAAGCTTGCGGATCTTCCTGACGGCTTCACGCACCGCATCCTTATCAAGGGGACCCGTGGCGAGGATGCCCATACCTCCCGCATTGGAAACTGCGGCCACCATCTCGGGAACACTGATCCAGCTCATCCCGGACAAAAAGATCGGGTACTGGATCCCCAACATCTCGGTAATTCTTGTTTTCATAGATCTCCTCCTGGTAGTTATATGATCAATCAACTGTCACGAGCGCTCAATCTTTAAGGAGGTTGTTAATTCCCCCGAGCATGAACGATACGGATCTCTGAGCTATAGTATCGATATCCTCCGGCTGTTCCTGCCACAGAAAATAATGGCAGGCTATTCTTTCGTATATCCCGAGTATGCATAAGGCAACCATCTCGGGGATATAGTCGTCAACGTGATCTATTCCCTGTTCTCTGCATATTTGAACAAACGCCTCTTTGATATCGTCCGTAAGATTGATGAACAGCTGCCTCCTCTGTTCTTCAACTTCCGAACTCTGGCCGACGGATTCCCTGAAAAAAATTGCGATCCACTCAGGGTGACTCCCGCAGAAATTTCTTATAAAGGCAAACGAGATATTCTTAAATCTGTCAAGGGAAAATCCGGTTCTTTTAAACTCATCGGCGAGCAGTTTCCTCAATTGATGCCCTATCTCCTGCATCAATGTGATAAGCAAATCTTCTTTGTTCTTAAAATATATATATACGGCGCCTGTGGAAACTTCGGCCAGATCGGCTATTTCCTCGATGCTTGTCTGGTGGTAACCCTTTTGGGCAAAGAGAGTCTCGGCCGCTTTGAGAATAGTATTGTACCTCTGCTCCTTTTCTCTCAGCCGCCGTAAGGCGCTGCGTGAAAGTAGACTATTGCTATCGTTCGATTTGGCCACAGACAACTCCAGTGTAAAAGCCTGTTATGATGGCGCTACGCCATTCAAGGCTTATTAAAGCCAGTCTATTATGTAATGTTAAAAGCCCTCGATCCGCGAGATGATCTCGAGCATGACCTCATCCGCGCCGGCGCCGATGGACATGATGCGGGAATCCCGGAAATAGCGCGAGATGAGCATCTCGTTCATGAACCCTATCCCGCCGTGCATCTGGAGACACCCGCCGGCGACTTCAGAGATGAGCTGCCCTGCCAGCAGTTTACCCATGGATATCTCCCGCGTCACGTCCAGGCCTTCTATCTTCATCCGGACGATATGGTAGGTCAATTGTCTCAGGGCTTCATTCCTGGTAAGCCAGTCCGCCAGCCGGTGCCTCAGTACCTGCTTCGTGATCAGGGGTTTGCCGAATACGATTCGCTGGCGGAGATAGTCCACCGTCATGGCTATCATATCCTGTACCGCAGAACAGGTGCCGGGCAGCACGGCGAACCTCTCATGCTGGAACTGCTTCATCTGGATGATGAAACCCTCTTTATCGTCGCCGATCAGGTTTTCCACGGGCACCTTGATATCGTCAAAAAACAGCTCTGCCGTATCGCTGCTCCTGAGCCCGACCTTATCGAGCTTCTTGCTCACCCCAAAACCCTTAAGATTGGTCGGTACTACAAAGAGCCCGAAGGAATGATACCCTTCCGCCTCATCGGTCCGGGCAAGCAGTGTGAGGAAATCCGCCTGGACCCCATTGGTGATGTACGTCTTCGATCCGTTCAGCAGATAGTAGTCGCCTTTCTTGACCGCTTTGGTCTTGATGGCAAAGACATCGGAGCCTGCATTCGGCTCGGTCACGGCAATAGCACAAACCATATCGCCGGCAATGGCCGGCTTCAGATAGGTTTCCTTGAGGTACTCGCTCCCGAAGGCCGCGATGGCCGGTGTGGCCATGTTCGTCTGGACGGCGATGGCCGTTGAAACGCCCATGCCTTTGATATGTCCGATCTCTTCCAGCATGACCGTCTCAAACCAGTAATCCAGTCCCTGTCCCCCGTATTTCGGATCGTAGCGGATGCCCAGGAATCCCAGGTCCCCCATCTTCTTGAAAAGATCATGCAGGGGGGCCGTCTTCTCTTCCCACTCATCCATGTGGGGATTGATCTGTTTATCGACAAACTTCTTTATCGATGCCCTGAAAGCGTCATGCGTCTCGTTGAAATACATTGATTATTCTCCTTTTCTCTCGACGGGATTTGGTGTGCTGCGCTTATCTGAGCGCCTTTTTATCCACTTTGCCCACAGCGGTAAGGGGTAACGCCTCCATAAATACAATCATTTTGGGAACTTTGTAGGGCGCCAGGTTTTCCTTGCAATATTCGAGTATGTCTTTTTTAATTACTTCGGGATCTTTCCCCTGTGCATCCTTGGTGAGCTGGATGACCGCTTTCACGATCTGGCTGTCGGGACGGTCCGGGTTGACTATTCCTACGATCGCGCACGATTCGATTGCCCCGTGCTCGCTGAGCGCTTCCTCCACCTCGCGGGAGAACACCTTATATCCCCCCACAATTAGCATGTCCTTTGTCCTGTCGGCGATATAAAAGTACCCGTCCTCGTCCATCCGCGCTACATCGCCGGTATAGAGCCACTTGGCGCCCTGGAAATCGCGCAGGGTATTGTCCGTCTCTTCCGGCTTGTTGTGATACCCTTTCATCACCTGGGGTCCGCGAACGATGATCTCCCCCACTTCACCCAGGACGACCTCTTTCGTTCCCGTTTCTACATTAACCAGCTTGACCTCGGTGCTCTGGAGGAGGACCCCCACCGAGCCGATCTTCTTCTTCCCCTTTAAGGGGTTCAGGGTGATGATCGGGCTTGCTTCGGTCATCCCGTAGAGTTCGACCACTTTACCCAGGCCCACGATAGACTCGAGCGCATTGATGGCCTCCTTGGAGAATGGCGATGCGCCGGAGATGAAGGCTTTGCAGTTAGAAAAATCGATTTTTGAAAACGCCGGGTCGTCCATCAGCATCTGGTACAGAGAGGGGACCATGAGCATCATCATCGGAGGGTGCGCCGAGATCTCTTCACATATATTCTTGGTGTTCCTGGGGTCCGGGATCAGGCACTGGGTGAAGGCCAGCGACATGGAGACCATCCCGAAATAGAGTCCCGCCATGTGGAAGAAGGGGAAGCCGGAGCAGACGGTGCCGCCGTCCATCTGGAGATCGAGCCACTGTTTTCCCTGTGTGAGATTGGAAACCATATTCCAATGGGTGAGGACCGCGCCCTTGGGAGTGCCGGTAGTGCCGCCGGTATACTGTATCAGACAGGTATCATCGAGCTTGACGGACGGCTTAGAAATATCGGGCAAAGTATTCGCGATAAGGTCTTTGAAAGATATCACCTCTTTTCCCGTGATCGGCTCCACTTTTCCGGAGGGAATCTTCTTCAATAGTTTGCCCAGGACGCGCTTGAGCGGAGGGAGATAGTCCGCAATACTGGTTGTAACGATACATTTAACGTGTGGAATATCGTTCTTTATCTTCTGCACGCGGTTTTCATAGATCGCATCCAGTGTTACCAGCACGCTGGCGCCTGCATCATTCAACTGGTAGGCCATCTCCTTCGGCGTGAGAAGGGGAGAGACGCCGGTGACCACGCATCCGGCGCGCAGAGCCCCTGCCAGGGCGATGAGATACTGAGGGAGGTTGGGAAGATTGATGCCCACCACATCACCCGGATTGCATCCCTGTTTGCGGATATATGACGCAAACCTCATCGAGAGTCTGTCAAGCTCTTTATATGTGAATGTGACCCCCAGAAAATGGAAGGCCACCACCTCCGGCCGGAATTTCAGGCCCTTCTCCAGGAGATCCACGTACGTCTCCTCTACGGCTTTCATCTCCACACTTAGCTGTGGATCGTACCATTTGCCCCAGGGTTTTTCATCGTATACTGTCATCTAACAACCTCCTTTTTCCGCCGGGCGGCTTCTTGCCTTCCGGCGATATTTTATCCGCGATGAGCTGGAGTAATCATGGAACAATAGACTGCGGCGCTTCTACAACCTTTGCGCGCAGGTACTCGCCCAGAGTCTTGGCCTGGGGATCGCTTCTCAGCGACGCAGCCACGCCTTCACCGAGAACGCCCCTGATATAGAAATTTACGGCGAGAAGATTGGGAATCTCGTAGCGTTCGATCTCATATCCACGCATGTCCTTGAGGAGCTCCTTCAGTTTTTCGATGGTCAGGAAATCTTTGAGAAAGGCATATGCTTCGGGCGTCTTTCCCCAGACACCGAGATTGGCATTGCCCCCCTTGTCGCCGGAGCGGGTTGCGTAGATGCGGCCGAAGGGTATTTTCACCTTCTTACCCGCCGGCGCGGGTGGTATCGGCGCTTGCTGCGCCTTTGGAGACGGCGCCGCAGCCCCGGACGGCACAAAGCCGACTGATAACTCCTCGCCATCGATCATGATCTTCTGTGTGATCTGGCGTTGGGAGATGAGCGCCGGCCAGTGGATGACTGCCATCGTCCCTTTTGCCGGGGGTGCTGTCAACGTGAAACCGGGGATGTTTGCCAGCGCGAGCGCGACGACCTGCGCGGAAAACCTGTCGACCTTCTTCTGGTCGCGGTCCATAACGGATATCCGCAGATAGGCAAAGGCCTCGTCGTTTGTCCCGGGGTCGTCCCTGTTCGACCGGACAAGCTGTACTTCTTCGACTGCATACTGTCCTCTCCCACCCAGGCTGTCGAATAGCGCATCCTCGACTATTTTGGCCTTTTTTTCGATGTCGAGGCCGGTCAGTACAACATTCGTCGAATTCCTGTACCCTCCCAGGCAGTTGATGCATACCTTGGTGGTCTCAGGGGGCGGCGCGCCGAGCACGCCGGATATCCTGACACGGTCGGGCGCCTCCTGGGACATTTTGATGGTATCGAACCGGGCTGAAACATCGGGAGTCAGATAGGTGGGTTCCCTGATCTCGTAGAGGAGCTGCGCCTTGACGGTGTCCACGGAAACGAGACCTCCTGAGCCCGGATGCTTGGTGATGACCGATGATCCGTCGGCGGATATCTCGGCTATGGGATACCCGACCTTCAGGAATGAGGGCACCTCTTCGATGAAGGAATAATTCCCGCCCGTAGCCTGCGCTCCGCATTCAACGATATGCCCCGCCACCGCCGATCCGGCAAGCCTGTCCCAATCATTGCGCTTCCATCCGAACCACCAGGCCGCCGGCCCCATTACCAGCGAGGCATCGGCGACGCGGCCGCTCACCACGATGTCGGCGCCTCTTTCCAGCGCCTCGGCGATGCCCCATCCGCCGAGATAGGCATTTGCGGTGATGGGAACCAGACCCCCGTCTTTCAGCGAGATCCCTTTATCAAGGTGAACGAAGGCCTCTCCCGCCTCCTGCAGTTCACCGAGCCGCGCCATCAGGTCATCCCCCTCGATGCAGGCGATCCTGGGATGCAGCCCCAGTTTCTCCGCTATCTTGAGAAGCTCCTGCGCAAGCCCGCGGGGGTTCAATCCGCCGGCGTTCGATACCACCTTGATCTTTTTATCGAGGCATTCTCCCATAATCTCTTCCATCTGTTTGAGGAAGGTAGGCGTATATCCCGCCTCGGGGTTTTTCAATTTCAAGCGGAAGAGCAGCGCCATGGTAAGCTCTGCCAGGTAATCGCCTGAAAGAACATCTATAGGACCTCCCCGCACCATCTCCGAGGCGACAGCCAGCCGGTCCCCGAAGAAGCCGCTGCAATTGGCGATAATCACTCTGTCCTTTCCTTTCCTGCTCTCAGAACTCATGACAATCCTCCGAATCTTTCATATTAATAATCTTATATGGCCGGTTTATTACGCATAAATTTGTGTTTTCTCCGGGAATCATAATGGATTTTCTGCTATTTTCCCGTGAAATTGGGCGGCCTCTTCTCCATAAAGGCGGTAATGCCCTCTCTGGCATCTTCCGTACCGGCTACCTCCTTGATCTTTTCAGAAAGGTAGTTGAGGGCCTCCTTCAAAGGCATATTCGCCGCGGCATAAAAGGCCTGTTTCCCCATTCTCATCCCGATGGGGCTCTTCGAAGTGAGGATGCCGAGCACTTTACTCACTTCCGCATCGAGGTCTGCTGCAGGAACAACCCTGGTAATGAGCCCCATGGCAAGCGCCTCCTGCGCTGTCATCCTTTCTCCCAGCAGGATCATCTCCATGGCCTTTTTCTGGAGCACGTTGCGGAATATGAGCGCGCCGATCATCATGGGCCACAGGCCGACATTCACCTCCGGCGTCCCGAATTTGGAGTCGTCGCTGGCAATGACGATATCGCAGGCAAGCATGAATCCCATGCCGCCCGCCAGGCAAAATCCTTTGACGCGGGCAACGGTCGGTTTGGGGAAACTGACGATACGGTTTAGAAGGTCTGCATAGCTGGCAAAGATATCCTTGACCCCGGTGGTAACCCCCATGCTCAGCTGCGCCCCCGTGCAGAAGGCCTTGTCCCCTGCGCCGGTAACCATGATGGCATGCACCTTTTCGTCCTTTTCCGCCTCATCCAGATACTCATGGAACAGAGCCAGCGCTTCGGGCGTTATAGCGTTTCTCTGCGCCTCCCTGTTAATCGTGATGTATCCCACGCCTTCCTCCACGCGGTAGAGCAAGTGGCGGTCTTCCATTTATAACCTCCTCATATATATGATTTTGTCGTCTATCACCCGGGTGGCGATTCCTCTTTTGTTGAGACTACGTCGTCTTTGTCGATATCGATAAGAATGTGGCCGGGCATCACCTTGTCTCCCTCGGCAACGTTCACCGATTTCACCGTCCCGTCCGAGGGAGCGGTCAGCGTCGTTTCCATCTTCATCGACGAGACGACGATCACATTGTCGCCCTGTTTCACCCTGTCTCCCTGGGAAACCAGTATCCTGACCACCACCGCAGGCATGGGCGGCGTGATCTCCTGCGGGATGACCTGAGCTCTCTTCTTTCCCCTGGCCGGAGTATCGAGCTTATCGGCATCCCCGATGGAATAGGGGATGCCCCGGATTATCACCGTCTTGCCGTTCCCATCCGGGGCAATATAGGCGTTAACCGGGGAGCCGTTAATCAGCAGGCGCTGGTGATGACCCGTGATGACTGTATACTCGACATCAAGAACACATCCATCACGAGAAAGGGTAATGCTGTGGTCTCCTTTCTTTTCAGCATGTAAGGAGATTAAGTCCTCACCTATCTTGAGCCGGTAATCCATATCCTGTCCTTTCCTTCAGTCCCTAACGGCCCCATGGGCCCAATGTCTGCCACGGCGACTGATCCATACTCCCCTGTGCTACCGCGGCTCTGGCATTACCAGTACGAGACAATTCATCGATGATGAATGCGGCGCAGGCAGCATCCGCATCGCACCGGTTGGGCTTCCAGCCGGCAAAATGTGTATCGATAAAATCTGTGAATGTATCCCCTCTGGCAAAGGCCTCGGATTTGAGCACATCGATGAGGAACGGCACGGGCGTGCTCACACCGAGAATAACGTAGTCCTCAAGCGCCTGTATCATTTTTTTAATGGTCAGGTTCCTGTCTTCCGCGTAGGCTATTAATTTTGACAGGATGGGGTCATACTCCACGGGAACCTGAAAGCCCGAGTAGATGCCGCAATCGTTGCGGATGCCGGGTCCCGAAGGTTCCTCCATATAGATGATCCTGCCGGGGGACGGATAGAATCCCTTTTCCGGGTCTTCCGCGTAAATACGGCATTCGATGGCATGTCCCCTGCTTCGTACGTTTTCCTGAGTGAGTGACAGTGAACTGCCGGAGGCGACTTCCAGCTGGATACGCACGATATCGAGTCCGGTGATCATCTCCGTGATGGGGTGTTCCACCTGCAGGCGGGTGTTGACCTCGAGAAAATAAAATTCCCCCTGCTGGTCCATAAGAAATTCCACCGTGCCGGCGTTCACGTACCGGGACGCCTTCGCCACTGCAACAGCGGCAGCCCCCATGCGCTGCCTCAGTTCGGGCGTCATGATGGGTGAGGGTGTCTCCTCGATGATCTTCTGATGACGCCGCTGGATGGAGCATTCCCTTTCAAAGAGGTGCACCACATGTCCGTGCTGGTCGGCGACGATCTGGAACTCCACATGCCGGGGCCGGGTAAGATACTTTTCCAGGTAGATGGACCCATCGCTGAATGCCCTCTTGGCCTCACTTGATGCCGAGACGCAGGCCTCATTAAAATCTTTTGGCGAGGTGACGACGCGCATGCCCTTTCCCCCGCCTCCTGCAGCTGCCTTAACCAGAACAGGATATCCGATGTTAGCCGCCTCGCGGGCAAGTATCTCCGGGTCCGATTCGGGCCGGTTCATGCCCGGGATGACAGGCACACCGCTTGCCTCGACGGTGCGGCGTGCAATCGTCTTGTTCCCCAGGTCGCGGATGACGCGCGAAGGAGGGCCGATAAAGACCAGCCCCTCCTGTTCGCAGCGCTCTGCGAATAGGGGGTTTTCCGCCAGGAAGCCGTAGCCCGGATGGATGGCCTCAGCCCCTGTTTCTTTCGCTGCAGCGACGATCTTGTCGATATTGAGGTAACTTTCCGCCGGATCAGAATCCCCCAGGAAGACGGACTGGTCGGCTTTCAGCACATGCACGGCCTTGCGGTCCGCCTCGGAATACACGGCTACCGTAGCGATCCCCATCTCGCGGCAGGTATTCATGACACGCCGGGCGATCTCCCCCCGGTTCGCCACCAGTATTTTACTGAATATGGGAAAACCTCCTCTTTTAACTGATCCCTTCAGCTAATTACATACGGAATATGCCGTAGCCGAACACGTCGTCGGGTATGGGCGCATTAAGCGAGGCTGAGATGGCAAGTCCCAGGGCATCCCGTGTATCCAGGGGGTCGAGGATGCCGTCGTCCCACAGTTGCGACGTGCTGTACAGGGCGTTGCTTTCCTTTTTCGATGCCTCGATGATGGGATTTCTAATAGCCTCTTCCTCCTCCTCGGTCATGGGAGGCAGCCCTTCCTTCGCGAGCTGGTCTTTGCGCAGCGTCACCAGGACACCGGATGCCTGTTCACCGCCCATAACAGCGATCTCGGCATTGGGGTACATCCAGAGAAATCGTGGATTATAGGCGCGGCCGCACATCGCGTAATTCCCCGCTCCGAAGGATGCGCCGACGATTACGGTGAACTTGGGTACAGTTGCGCAGGCCTGAGCCATGACCATCTTGTGCCCGTGCTTGGCGATGCCCTGGCGCTCATATTCCCTGCCGATGATGAATCCGTTGATATTCTGGAGGAAGACGAGAGGTATCTTCCGTTTGTCGCAGATCTGGATGAACTGCGCCGCCTTCATTGAACTGTCGGGAAAGAGGACGCCGTTGTTGCCGATGATGCCCACGGGATATCCATGGATGTAAGCCCAGCCGCAGACCACCGTCGGGCCGAAGAGCTCCTTAAATTCCAGGAACTCGCTTCCGTCGACAATACGGGCGATCAGCTCGCGCACGTCATAGGGCACCTTGAATTCCTTGCTGACGATCCCGTAAATCTCCTTTGGGTCGTACAGGGGCGGTTTCGGCTCGTGCATCGGCATGCGCGTCTTTTCCCTGGCAGGCATACATTCCATGATATTGCGGACGATCTCGATAGCATGCGCATCGTCCTCGGCGTAATAGTCTGAGACTCCCGATTCCCGGCAGTGCAGGTCCACACCCCCGAGCTCCTCGGCGGTCACCTCTTCCCCCGTTGCGGCCTTGACGAGGGGCGGACCGCCCAGGAAGATGGCCCCTATCCCCTTGACGTGAATGGTTTCATCCGACATGGCGGGCACATACGCGCCGCCTGCAGTGCATAGCCCCATCACAGCCGTGATCTGAGGAATTCCCATCTTTGACATGATCGACTGGTTGTAGAAAATCCTTCCCCCATCGTCTATATCGGGGAACACCTCGGATTGCATCGGCAGGTATCCTCCGGCCGAATCGATCAGGGTGATAATCGGCATACGGTTCTGCATGGCCATCGTCTGCACCCGCAGCGTCTTCTTCATGGTCATGGGGTAAGTGGCCCCGCCCTTGATGGTGGCGTCGTTGCCGCTTATAACCACCTCCTTCCCACTGACAACCCCGACGCCGCACACCAGGCCACCGCCATGGATCATGCCGTCATACATGCCACGTGCCACCAGGGGCGCGATCTCCAGAAAAGGTGTATTGCGGTCTAATAGACGCTCCAGCTTTTCGCGCATCGGCATCTTTCCCTGGGACGCGATGCGGTCTTTGGCCTTCTGCGGGCGGTCCTCCCGCGCTATCCGCAATTCCTCCTTCAGCTCCGCGACCTGGGCCACCATGGAGTCGTAGTTCCGGCGGTATTCATCCGACGTGGTGTCGATTTTTGTTTCGATCACATCCATGCCCTTTCATCCTCCATGTGCAAGACTGAACTAAATAGATATAAATGAATTATAACGTTGAATCTGGTTCAAAATAATAACAGCGTTCATAAGCTGTGTCAAGCGTATTGCGTGCCCGAATGTAAAACAGATATCGGGCAGGGGCGGATTTTCATGCCTTAGGAGAGTGATCGGGGTGAGTGGATTCGAACCACCGGCCTCATGGTCCCAGAACAAGCTGGCTAAAAGGCGGTAACCGCTTGCCTCCTTTCAATATAAGACTATGAATATAGCTATTAAATAGTCAAGGCAAAATCTTATTGTTTTTCATGTGCTTCGATCACTGGCAGCCGATCTCGCCATGTTCTGAGATGAATTACCACAATAGTTGGCGGTAAGTGGATTTCCGAAAACAATAGTAACCGCACGGGCATTCGTGGAGAAAAGAACTGCACCGTCAAGCGTGTGATCAGGTTCCCCTCGAGGCGCAGGTCTGCCAATGTGAGTGGAGACATCGAGACCAAGAACGCCGCCTTCTCCTCAGCGCCAAACAATGGAGGAGAAGTCTAATATGGCCAATCGTTTTCAGATCAACCAGCACCGTGTAGCCTATGACCTTATCGCCAGCCGCGATGGTGAATACTGCCTTATTTGCAAAAGTGGTCCTGATAAGGTGAAGCTGCAGATCGACCACGCCGACAATAACCCCTCCAACTGGGAGGCTGATAATCTTCACCTTCTTTGCCAGACGCATAACCTGCAGTTTCGTTCTGTGCCTGTGGCCGAGAAGCTCCGCACCATTCGAGAACATAGTGCTAACAATGTGTGTGTGTGAGAGAGAAAGTATGGAAGCATAAGCACCAAGGTAGCCAAAGACACGTTGGAGTATCGGTCTGGCAGTGTGGAAATGAAAGCTAATAGCATGTTTGAGCCTGTATTCACAGAGTGGCTCCTACAGAACCTGCCTATGCCGAAGGGCGAAGCCATTTACTCAGGGGCACAGATAGCCGGCTGTAATCCAGTTACCTGTGAGCGCTACTTGAAAAAGCTTGCCTCTGCGGCAGGTCCTCTTAACGAATTCAGAAACGGCATGGGTATCGCTACCATCGAATTCAAGCCCGATCTCAAGCAGGCTTCCACCGATAGTCTCGAACCGGGCAAACTACGTTGCCGTGGTGCCCTTGCAGATACGGTGCACGAGCCAAGAAAGCATCGTTCCAAGAGACCAAGACAGGAGGTCAAAGCTGACCATGTCACCCCAAAATGATATCAATATTGAGTATATCGAGATTGGTAATCTAAAGCTGGATCCCGCTAACCCACGACGCATCAGTGATCAGGAATTAGAAACACTCACTCGGAGCATCAAGGAGTTCGGGATGATCGACCCGGTTATCGCCCGGAGGGAGGACAAGACGGTAATTGGCGGCCACCAGCGATTACTTGCAGCCCGACGCCTCGGATACAAGAAAGTGCCGGTGGTGTTGGTCGACCTGACAGTGGAGCAGTCCCGTTTGCTGAACATCGCACTGAATAAGATCTCCGGTTCGTTCGACCAGGAGTTACTGGCGAGGCTATTGGAAGACTTAAACCGTGTACCCGACATGGACCTGACGCTTTCCGGCTTCGAAGAAGATGAGCTAAAGAAGCTGCTTAAGAATTTGAATGCCAGGGAGAAGCGGGAACATCTGGAGACCTTCGATCTGGATCAGGCTGTTAAAGCTGCACAGAGCACCCCAGTTGCCAAACGGGGCGACATCTGGCTCCTGGGCGACCACAGGCTCGTTTGCGGCGATTCTACCAGTGTTGATGACGTGGCGCGATTAATGAACGGAGAGAAGGCGTCTCTAATGGCAACCGACCCGCCCTACCTTGTGGACTACACCGGCGACAATCATCCTCAATCCCACCACAACAAGGCCTCGACAAAGGACAAGAACTGGGACGAGTATCATGACTCCGAGACCTCGGTTAAGTTCTACACCGATTTTCTGAAGCTGGGCCTTGCGCATCTGAAAGAGAACTCGGCAGTCTACCAGTGGCACGCTGCTCAAAGACAAAAACTGGTGCAGGAGGCATGGGATGATTGTGGACTTCTTTTTCACCAACAGATAATTTGGGTGAAGGCACGGGGAGTCCTTACTCATTCTCATTATCTGTGGAGCCATGAACCATGCTTATACGGATGGGTCCAGGGGAAGCCGCCAACTAAAAAGCCCCCCTCAGGGGAGCGCACAGTGTGGCAGTTGGATCAGCAAGGCAGCAGCATGAAGATTCATCCTACACAGAAGCCGGTTGAGCTTTTCATGAGGCCTATTGAATACCACACCGAAGTTGGGGATATATGCTACGAGCCTTTCCTGGGCAGCGGCACGCAGATCATCGCCGCCGAGAAGCTTGGGCGCTGTTGCTATGCCATGGAACAGGAGCCTCTCTACGTGGACATTGCCCGCTTCCGCTGGGAGGCCTTCACCGGCGAAAAAGCAACATTACTCAAAGGTGAGAAGCGGTGATGGAACAGACACTATTGCCAGATCGTGTTCAATGTGAGACTGGGGATAATTTTAAGAATACTCTGCTTGACCCCTTGACTCCAGGAGCTTTCAGAGTGATGTATGTGTCAGTAAATACTGAGGAGGTACACAATGCCAATAGAGAACAGGAATCTGCAGCCAGGAACCAGGCTGGTAGGCCGTTACCACAAACAGCCATATGTTTGCGAAGTAGTGGAGGGCGAAGGTGGCAAGCTGCGCTATCGCCTGGAGGACGGTCGGGAGTTCAATAGTCCATCGGCGGCAGGAATGGCTATCACTGGCCATGCCTGCGATGGATGGGTCTTCTGGAGCGTGGATATGGTCACTACCACTTTAGCCCCACAGCCGGAGCCAGCAGAGGCCGAACAGGAAGTCAAGGTGGATATGGAGGATACCGACACTGGGAACAATGGGGCAAACGAGGTGGCTGCAATGGACACCCTTGGTATGGAGAACAGTATCGCTCGCAGTCGGACACTGGCCTACCTGGCGCAGGTGGCTCTACGAACATTAGAGGTAGGCGATTTGGAGAAGCGCATCGTTGCACTGGAACAATCCGTCCGGCCCCAGCGGGGGCAACACCCTGCACCTGCATTAGATCTAGGAGTCTGTCCGAGTAATCGCATGACGAAGGAAGTAGGCTATAATGAGGGAAATTTGAATCGAGGAGTCGTCTACGAGCAAGACATTCCGTCCTTACGAGCCCGACCAGCCGTTCCTGATGCCT
>Ga0265592_1000170_pt1 | contig 37801 bp, 27 predicted proteins | sample saktaG_7_FD_190141 | JGI IMG/M metagenome (GOLD analysis project Ga0265592, IMG submission 190141) | Saline water microbial communities from Sakinaw Lake, British Columbia, Canada - sak_2010_1_5_120m | ecosystem: Environmental > Aquatic > Non-marine Saline and Alkaline > Saline ... | reverse complement strand
CTCAAAAATTGTTGCATATACTGATGAAGCATGAAGGAACCTCCGCCTGAAATATTGCCTCATGCTCCATTATCAACTATTTAATTTTACAATGCAAACTGCGCTAACTGCGGGGTTTGAGGGTTATGTGACAAATAAAACTAAGAAATGCAACAATTAATCCATAAATTTAAATGTAAAGGAGTTAAAAATGGCAGAAGCAAAAGGATTGATGAAACCGGTAAAGCTGAAAAATGAGCTGGCAGAGTTTCTGGGAGCAACAGAACTTCCCAGGACAGAGATCACCAAAAAACTATGGGACTACATTAAAGCGAATAAACTTCAGACAAAGACTGAAAATGGAAAGCCTGAGAACGCAGGCAAGTTCATTGTGGCTGATGCGAGTTTGCTCCCGATCTTCAAAAACACAAATTCCAAAAGCAAATCAGGCAAGGTCACTGACCTTACAAAGCTGAAAGAAGGCCAGACGATCAACATGATGCAGATGGCCGCTGTTGTCGGCGCAAACATCGAATAAGCTTAAAGTGTCGGGCCTGAATAATTAGGAATAATTAATCTAATTGTTCCGGAGCTTGGTTGTATAAAAAAGGGTGAATACATGTTAATTGGTTTATACTGTATTCACCCTTTTCATATGTTTACCTTCTAAAGAGTTATCGTTACGGTAGTCCTAACTTTTTGTCTCCCCCCTCGTTTCGTTCTTCGATGGTCTTAACAATATCCAGACCTGTCAAAGTCTTCATCTGCTCGAAAAATGCATTTACAGAGCCTGCCAGGTTCCCCACGAGATGAGGGATGCCACTTCCGCTTCCCCCATTTCCTCCGTCAACAACTGTAAGTCTCTCTACAGTGAGATTGGAACCGATTACCTCTGACACTTTTCCCACAAGTTCGGGCAGCAACTGGATCATAAAGAGGTCCTTACTGTCCTGTTGTTCCCATTGTTGTCGCAGTAGATTAAGAGCTTCAGCTTTTGCTTTGCCTTCTTCAAAGGTGGCAGCGGCTTTTCCAACTGCTTTCATGCGGAGTGCTTCCTTCTCCGCTTCAGCAGGAATAATAACCTCGGCCTCATATTTAAGGCGATGGGCGTCCACTTTCTTTTCTTCCAGCATCTTCATTTCTTCCATACGGGATATTTCACCGGCCAGATTTGCCTTTTCTTCAGACCGGTTTACTTCGGATATCCACTGTGCCTTTTGTACCCGGAAGGATGTTTCAGACTCGACAACGGCACGCCGTGCTTCGATTTCTGCTACTTCGGCTATCCTTTTCCCCTCTGATTCCTTCTCGGTTGCAACTGCATTCGCCTCGGCCTCGACAACTCTTGCGTCGCGGTGAACCTGGGCGTTTTTCTTTCTTGCTATCGCTTCGAGATACCCTTTATCGTCCATAATTTCCTGGATTTTTAAAGTATCAAGGATCAATCCCATGCGCTTTAAATCTTCCCGTGCCTCCTCTGCAACATCACGTGCCAGAGAAATACGGTTGGCATTTGCCTCTTCCGGTTCCATCGTTGCCAATGTACCCCGCAGTGTTCCCTCGATTATCTCACGAGCGGTTGTCGCGATGGCTTGTGGGCTTTTACCCAGGAATCTCTCGATTGCGTTTCCCAGACCTTCCTCTATTGAGCCGGCAACCTTGGTGTTTGCCATTGCCTTTACGTTCACGGGAATGGTGCCTTTTGTTAACGCACCGGTTACGTCCAGCACAATCGGAACCGTGTTCAAGGATATAGTGTGCACGGTTTCAACGAGAGGGACCTTCAGTGCACGACCACCCTTGATAATGCGGTAGCCGACAACTCCCTTGTCCTTATCTTTAGCTTTTCGCCCCGAGAAAATCATAACCTCGTTGGGTGAACAAATCTTCATGTTTGCTTTTATGTAAATGATGATAATCATGAAAGCGATAACTCCCAGAAAAATACTGACCATTCCAATATCCATAACCTTAACCTCCTGATTTATTGTAATCTTTTAAATATCGTAATAAAGAGCAAATTCATGTGGATGAGGACGGAGCCGTATCTGATCCACTTCACGTTTTCTCTTATATTCTATCCACATTTTAAGAAGATCCTCAGTAAAGACATCACCCTTCAAAAGATAATCATGATCATTTTCGAGATTATCCAGGGCATCTTCCAATGAGCCGGGCGTGGATCGCATGTCTTTTCTCTCTTCCCCCGAAAGCTCAAAAATATCTGTCTCGATGGGAGTGGGGGGTTCTATCTCGTTTTCAATGCCATCCAGACCTGCCATAAGCATAGCGGACAGTGCCAGATAGGGGTTGCAGGAGCAGTCCGGCGGGCGAAATTCGATTCTCTTAGCCTTTTCGCTTTGGGAGTACATGGGAATTCGGACACAGGCACTCCGGTTTCTTTTTGAATAAACGAGGTTTATCGGTGCTTCATAGCCGGGGACGAGCCGCCGATAAGAATTTGTCGTTGGTGACGTGATAGCAAGTAGAGATGGTGCGTGATGAAGCAACCCGCCAACGTAGTGAATTCCCATGCGGCTCAATCCACCATAACCATCAGGATCATAAAATTTATTTTTCCCCGCTCTCCAGAGGCTCTGATGGACATGCATTCCAGATCCATTGTCCATAAAAAGCGGTTTAGGCATGAACGTGACCGTCTTACCGTAAGCCAGGGCCACATTCTTTACCACATACTTGAATTTCATAAGAACGTCCCCAGAGTTAACCAGGGTGTTCACATTAACACCAATTTCACACTGTCCAGCCGTGGCCACCTCGTGGTGGTGAAGTATGACATCAATACCGACTTCGTTCATGACTTTCGACATCTTTGCCCTGAGGTTGTGCAGACTGTCTGTCGGCGGAACCGGAAAATACCCTTCCTTGTATCGGGGCTTATAACCGAGGTTTGGTTCTTCTCGTTTGCCCGAATTCCAGAAACCTTCTTTCGAGTCGATCGCGTAATACCCGGTATTATGAGTTTGGTCAAAACGGATATCGTCAAACACATAAAATTCGGGCTCTGGACCAAAGATTGCCTGATCGGCAATGCCCGTGGCCGACAGGTATCGCTCGGCTTTACGGGCAACATTCCGGGGATCCCGCGAATAAGGTGTGTGGGAAAGAGGATCTGAGACATTGCAAATCATACTTAATGTCGGATCTTCCATAAACGGGTCAATAAAGGCCGACTGGGGGTCCGGTTTAATCAGCATATCGCTTTCGTTTATCGGTTGGAACCCACGGATACTCGAACCATCGAAACCAACGCCGTTAATGAAGAGCCCTTCATCAAGCTCTTGAATTGGTATGGTTATATGCTGCCACAGGCCGGGAATATCGGTAAACTTCAAATCAATGAATTCCAGCTTCTTTTCTTTTGCTAATTTTGTCAGTTCTTTAGCGCCCATAAACATAACTCCTTCTATTCTAGTAAGTTACCCGATTGCTTTTCCGCCCCGTTCACCGGTACCGATACGAACGACATCATGGAGATCGAGAACAAATATCTTTCCATCGCCGGGATTTCCGGAAAATGCCCCTTTTGTGATTGCATCGATTGTTGGTTCGACAAAATCTTCATTAATGGCAATCTCTATTTTTAGTTTCTTCAGAAGCCCGACTTCCTTGACACTGCGATAAACCTCGGCAAATCCTTTTTGTCTTCCCCTGCCGAGGACGTTAGATACGGTCATCAAATGAACTTCTACATCTTCAAGGGCCTGTTTTACTTCTTCCAGCTTGTGGGGTTGAATAATTGCAACGATATATTTCATTGTTAATAATCCTCCTATTCCAAAATGGTATATGCGGCTTCCTTGTGCTGTGTCAAATCCAGGCCGATCAACTCATCCTGTTTTTCCACTCTCATGCCGAACAGGGCATCGACGAATTTAAAAAGAATCCAGGTCATGACAACCGCATAAACGATACATGAAAGCATGTATATACCCTGGACAAGAAATAGCTTGGCGTTTCCGTAGAGAAGGCCGTTTGCTCCACCCTCATTAATGGCGATGCTGGCAAATATTCCTGTTGCAATCGTACCCCACATGCCGCCAACACCATGGATTCCGAAAACATCTAGAGAATCATCGTAACCCAACTTTGGTTTCAAAATTGTTACAGCCATATAGCAGAAGACAGCCGCAAAAACTCCGATGAATATTGAAGAAAAGGGACTTACGAAACCGCATGCAGGGGTGATAGCCACGAGTCCGGCGAGCGCTCCCGATACAATGCCGAGAACTGTGGGAACACCATGTCTCTGCCATTCTATCAGTGCCCAGGTAAGACCTGCGGCAGCGGTTGCGGTGTTTGTTGTCACAAAGGCGTTTGCGGCAAGACCATTTGCTTCGAGGGCACTGCCGGCATTAAATCCGAACCAGCCGAACCAGAGGAGTGCGCCTCCCAGTACTGTAAGTGGCAAGTTATGCGGTGTGAACAGCTGTTTATCATAACCGCAACGTTTCCCGATTAAAATTGCCATGACAAGAGCGGACACACCGGAACTGACGTGAACGACAATACCGCCGGCAAAGTCAAGGGCACCGATATTTGCGAGCCAGCCACCTCCCCATACCCAGTGCGCGATCGGATCGTACACAAAGGTTGACCAGAGGAGCATCATAATGGCAAAAGCGGAGAATTTAATCCTTTCCGCGAATGCCCCGACCATCAGAGCAGGTGTGAGAATCGCAAACATAGCCTGGAAGATCATGAAGGCAAGATGAGGAATCTTGTCTGAATACGGGCCAGCAGCAGGACCAACGTTATTCAAACCCACCCATTGTAAACCTCCGATAAGACCGTGACCGGCGTCGGGGGCAAAAGCCAGAGAATATCCGTATAAAACCCACTGCAGACTTATAAGACACATAATGAAAAAACACTGCATCAAAAGTGACAGAATATTTTTCCTGCGTGCCAATCCTCCGTAAAAAAGAGCGACTCCCGGTGTCATAATTAAAACTAAAGCTGAAGACAACAATACCCATGCTGTATCACCTGAACTCATGCCAAACACCTCCAATTGATTTAACAAGTTCGAAATAGTCACGGTTCTGTGCCTTGCAATCAGGATGCCAATAGACCAAGAGAAGATATAACTTGATGATATTTAAGGGAACATATGGCATTCTGTCACTTATTCTTCTATGTAAATATCCTACATAATAGTGTCATAAGTTATCGAATTCGACATAATTGTAGTATAAGAGTGGCCTCTGATGGTCTGAGGATGGGATTGTGTGGCCCGGTAGAATCGAAGCTTACTTAATGAAGTTTTCCTGTCAGTGACGCAAAAAGGCTTTTCTAATTAAAATAAACTTGATGCAGATTCTACATTATGGTAGTAATAAATATTAAATTCCGTGTTAAAGTTATTTTTAAGTAGGAGTGTAGTTGTTTATGGTAAGTATTGTAGAAAACAGGGAAAATGAATCGAATAGAGAGATCAGAGAGCTCAAGTTGCTCTGGGAAGTGAGTCAGGTACTCGGACGCAGCATGGACCTTCGTGAAGTGGTAGGGCCGGTATTGAATGCGCTGGCGGAAAGGATGGGCATGGCGCGGGGTGCACTAACCCTCGTTAATCGCAGGACGGAAGAAATTTATATGGAAGCGGCTCATGGCCTGTCGGAATTGCAGCGAAAGAGAGGAATATATCAGATAGGTGAGGGTGTTATCGGCAAAGTTGTGGAGACGGGTCAACCAGCCATAGTTCCGAACATTTCCAATGAGCCGATGTTTTTAGACAGGACCGGTGCCCGTAAAGACCTTAAAAAAGAGGATATTTCATTCATATGTGTACCGATAAAAATAGGGGCGGAAGTAATTGGCACACTGAGCGCTGACAGATTGTTTGAGAGTTCTATATCCCTCGAGGAGGATGTTCGTCTGCTCTCAATTATTGCATCAATGGTAGCTCAGGCAGTACGACTTCGTCAGGAAATACAGGAAGAACGTGAAATACTTATTCAAGAAAACCTGCGTCTGCAAAGTGAGTTGAAGGAGCGCTTTGAACCGTCAAATATCATCGGAAAATCGAAGGGGATGAAGGAGGTCTATGACCTTATCGCACAGGTCTCTAAAAGCAATGCTACTGTTATGATTCGTGGTGAGAGTGGAACCGGCAAGGAATTAGTAGCAAATGCGATCCATTATAACAGCCTGAGGGCAAATAAACCTTTTGTAAAGGTCAATTGTGCAGCCTTACCGGAGACTATCCTGGAAAGCGAACTCTTCGGGCATGAGAAAGGCGCTTTCACCGGTGCAACGCATGAAAGGAAAGGTCGATTTGAAATGGCACAGGGAGGCACTATCTTCCTCGATGAAGTAGGAGATCTCCCGCCCATGGTTCAGATAAGACTGTTGAGAGTACTTCAGGAAAGGGAATTTGAAAGAGTCGGTGCAACCACGACGACGAAAGTCGATGTACGTGTTATTGCCGCAACAAATAGAAACCTTGAAAAACTGATGGAAGAAGGAAAATTCAGAGAGGATTTATATTACCGATTGAATGTCTTTCCTATCTATATCCCGCCGCTTCGGGAGCGTAAAACAGACATATTGCTGCTCACTGACTTTTTTGTGGAAAGATACGCCAGTACAAATAATAAGAGGATTCAGCGAACGTGTACTCACGCGATCGATATGCTTATGAGCTACCACTGGCCGGGTAATGTGCGGGAACTGGAGAATTGCATTGAGCGAGCAGTACTTCTCAGCAGGGAAGGTGTTATTTACGGGTACCACCTTCCGCCAACGCTTCAGACATCAACGTATACCGGAACTATTCCCTATGGTACTCTTCAAAGTGAACTGGAGAGACTGGAGAGAGATTTGATAATGGATGCACTCAAGACAACCCGCGGAAATATAGCAAAGGCGACACAAATACTCGGTACAAGTGAAAGGATTATCGGTCTGCGGATACAGAAATATGACATAGAACCCAAACGATATCGTACCTAAAAGTAGATATAATCATATAATCCTACACAAATGTAATTTATTTTCTTGTTATTTTTACGGAAAGATCCCACCACATTAATATATCACTAAATATATCAATAGGATAGCCTGTTTCGATACAATGTTCGTCATCTGGCATATATGTTGCTGATTGTCAATCATGGATGGATAGCTGTGTTCAAAGGAGTTAAATTGTTGTCAATCAATTAATTTAGCCCGGAGAGATCTTATACATTAGGAAGTGGTTAAGAAAAGAGAATCGACGGGCAATAAAACTTAAAGGAGATGAAAAATGGCAAAAAAAGATGTGGAATATGTCTTGAAAGAAGTAAAGGACAAAAATGTAAAGTTTATCCGTATATGGTTTACTGATGTATTGGGTTTTTTAAAGAGCTTCGCTATTTCGCCATCTGAGCTGGAAGGTGCTTTCGCGGAAGGTATGGGTTTTGATGGATCATCAATTGAAGGATTTGCAAGAATTGAAGAGAGCGATATGATGGCAAAACCTGATCCTGAGACTTTTGTTATTCTTCCCTGGCGCGCCAGCAAGGAGATGAATGTAGCCCGTATGTTTTGTGATGTTCTAAAACCAGACGGCACCCCCTATGAAGGTGACCCCCGCTATGCTTTGAAACGGAACCTGAAAAAGGCTGCTGATATGGGATATACAATGAATGTAGGACCGGAGCTTGAGTTTTTCTATTTCAAGAGTGCCTATGGAAAACCGGAATATCTTGATCGCGGCGGTTATTTTGATCTTACGCCTTTAGACGCTGGAAGTGATCTCAGGCGAGACACAATTTTAACCCTCGAGAGTATGGGAATCCAAGTAGAATACAGCCATCACGAAGTTGCTCCCAGCCAGCATGAAATTGACCTGCGATACACGGATGCGCTTTCAATGGCGGATGCGGCTATGACGTATCGTCTTACAGTCAAGGAAGTAGCGATGGCGCATGGCGTTTACGCAACCTTTATGCCCAAACCGGTGTTTGGTGAAAATGGAAGTGGAATGCACGTGCACCAGTCGCTTTTTAAGGGATCGGAGAATGCCTTCTTTGATGAAAAAGATCAATATTTTTTATCAGGTATCGGTAAAAGTTATATTGCGGGACTTCTGAAACATGCGACTGAACTGTCTTCAGTTGTTGCTCAATGGGTTAACTCATACAAGAGGCTCGTGCCGGGCTATGAGGCGCCGGTTTATATATCATGGGCAAGGAGAAATCGATCCGCTCTTGTCCGTGTTCCCATGTACAAGCCGGGCAAGGCAAATGCCACGCGAATGGAGTTTCGTTGTCCTGATCCTGCCTGTAATCCATATCTTGCCTTTTCAGTCATGCTGGCTGCCGGGCTTAAAGGAATCGAAGAAGGGTATGAACTGCCTGCACCGATAGAGGAAGATATTTTCGAAATGACGCCTGCCGAACGCGAGGCCAAAGGAATCAACGCGTTACCGGGAAGTCTTGGAGAAGCTATACAACTTACCGAGGGAAGCGACCTTGTTCGCGAGGCACTCGGTGACCATATATTTGGAAAGTTCATTGCGAATAAGAAGATCGAATGGGATGCTTACAGGACGCATGTCAGTGATTATGAACTGGAAAAATATTTGCCAATTCTTTGATTATAATGAAAAAAAAAGTACTCGTCATTACTCATGCCGCATCGGAAGGAGCGGGTACTCTGGAAGAGTTTCTGAAATATTGTGGCGCAAGCATCAAATCGGTTAAGCTGTATAAAGACGAAAGACTTCCTGCCGTCGCCCAGAGATATGATGCCATCATATCTCTGGGCGGACCGATGGATGTTCATGAGGATGACAAATATCCTTTTTTGCGAAAAGAAGCCAAGTTTCTGGAGCAGGCCATAGAGAGCAATATTCCCATCCTTGGAATTTGTTTGGGTGCTCAGATGATTGCCAGGGTCTGTGGCGCCAGGGTAGTGAAGGCTGCAGAGCAAGAGCTTGGCTGGAAAGATGTCTTTGTAACCGATGCGGGGAAACGAGACATTCTCTTTCAAGGACTGCCAAATATGATGAAGGTGTTTCAATGGCACGAGGATACATTTGAAATTCCCCATGGAGGGCTATTACTCGCAACCGCAAATGGATGTCCTAATCAGGGTTTCCGTTATGGTAACGCGTATGGCCTTCAGTTCCACGTTGAGATTACATCTGATATATTGATGGAATGGTTTAATGGTAAACCGGAACTGCATGAGTATATCGATGTATATAGAGGAATAGAGCGTGATTTTTTTGCTCAGGCAAAAATGATCTATTCAAATTTCATGTGGCTGGTAGATTTATGTTGTCAGTCCTCGAGAACTAAGGTAAATAAATAGGTTAATAAAAACAAGCTAAGGAGATACATCAATGTGCGGAATCGTTGGCATTGTTAATACCGATGGGCAGGTTATTGATGGAACTCACATCAGGGAAGCCATACGAATCCAGAGGGATAGGGGAAACGGCCTTGGTGGCGGCTTTGCTGTCTATGGTTGCTATCCTGATCACAAGGATAAATACGCTTTTCACGTCATGTACGAAGGGAATCGCAATAGTTCCGTTATACCGGTTGTTGAAGATTACCTGGCAAGCAGGACGAACATTATCCAGTCGGAGCAGATTCCTGTATATCCGAACGAGCGTATTCCGAAGGGCCCGTATTTTAAAAGATACTTTTTAAAACCTATCGAGGAATTTTTATCACCTGAACAGACGGAAGCGGATTACATCGTCGATCTCGTTATGACTGTCAATAAGATGGAAGGCGTATTTGTAGTATCGTCAGGGAAAAATCTCGGAGTTTTCAAGGGTGTGGGGTATCCCGAAGATATTGCGGGCTATTTCGGAATACAGGATTATTCCGGGTATATGTGGGTAGCTCATAACAGGTTTCCTACCAATACACCTGGTTGGTGGGGTGGTGCCCATCCCTTTGCGATTCTTGATAAGACAGTGGTTCACAACGGAGAGATAACCAGTTATGGGACGAATCTTCGGTGGCTTCAGATGTACGGATACTATTGCATGTTGCAGACAGATACAGAGGTAATTTCTTACATCTTCGATAAACTTACAAGAAAAGATGGGCTCTCGAAAGAAGACGCGTGCTATGTTATGGCACCATCGCTTTGGGAAGAAATAGACAGGACGAATGATAAAAAAAAGAGATATCTTCGACAGATTTACGGTCCTGCTATTGTGAACGGTCCGTTCGGAATCGTCCTGACCCACAAAGACGGTGCGATTGTCCTGAATGACAGGAATAAACTCCGTCCCGTTGTCTGTGCCAGATCGGGCAATACCTATTATGCATCGTCCGAGGAGTGCAGTATCAGATTGTTATCTCCCGAAGTGGAAAGCCTCTGGTCACCCAGAGGTGGTGAACCGGTCATCATCGAAATGCAAAAGGAAACAGATCAAGGGACAGCATAATGGCTCACATGAAGAATAACTGGAAAATAATGCCTTCGTTTCATCCGGAGTTCGACCTCTCGCGGTGTGACTATGAAAACGGGTGCCGGATCTGTGTGGGTGAATGTTCCTTCGGAGAAATATCGCTGAAACCTGTCAAGGGGAGAAACGGTGCTGTTCTCTATCGACCGTGGGCAAATATGAGTGCCTGCAATGCATGCCAGAGATGTGTCAAAATGTGTCCTCACCGGGCAATTCACGTTGTTAATCAACCTATGCATACGTCTCATGGGTACTGGACGCCCCCTCATGTCAGCAATATCTGGCGCCAGGCGGGATCGAAGGGCGGCGTTTTGCTGGTTGGAACCGGGGCTACAGGTCCTCAAAAGAGATACTTTGACCATATGATGTTCGATGCCTGTCAGGTAACGAACCCCTCGATAGATCCGCTTCGGGAACCGATGGAGATTCGGCGATATCTTGGCAGTAAATCTGATCACTATGGGGGAGAAGTTGGTCCGCAGCTCCAGCTTGAAGTTCCTATCATGTTCGGAGCCATGAGTTTTGGGGCCGTGAATCTTCGCGTCCAGGAAGCGGAAGCAATAGCGACAAAGGAAGTTGGAACCTACTGGAATACGGGAGAAGGCGGTTTTCATCAGAGACTGAGACAGTACGGACAGAATACAATCGTCCAGGTAGCGTCAGGCCGATTTGGCGTAAGCGAGGACTACCTGAAATCGGCTGCGGCAGTGGAAATAAAAATAGGGCAGGGTGCAAAGCCTGGAATTGGCGGCCATCTTCCCGGGGAGAAGGTCTCGGAAGCGATATCGCAGACGCGGATGATCCCGGAAGGCACCGATGCGTTGTCGCCGGCACCTCATCACGACATTTATTCGATCGAAGATTTGAGACAGCTCATTTTTGCAATAAAAGAGGCAACTAACTACAAGGTTCCGGTTTCAGTAAAGATTGCAGCCGTTAACAATGTTGCTCCCATTGCAAGCGGTATTGCCCGAGCCGGGGCGGATATTATCGCCATCGATGGTTTTAGAGGCGGTACAGGCGCAACGCCGCTTCAGATCCGCCAGAATACGGGGATTCCTATTGAACTTGCCATTTCTGCAGCAGACAGACGATTGACCGAGGAGGGTATCAGGAATAAAGTCAGTCTTGTTGCATCGGGAGGGATTCAAAGTTCTTCAGATGTTTTGAAAGCTATCTGTCTTGGCGCTGACGCGGTTTATGTAGCCACATCGGTTCTCATAGCACTGGGATGCGGTATGTGCCAGCGGTGCTTTACCGGCAAATGTCCGTATGGAATTACGACAAACAAACCGGGATTGGCTGATAGGATCGATGTGGATGAGGCGTCAGAGGCATTGAAAAACCTCCTCCATGCCTGGGGAGAAGAGATCAAGGAACTGATGGGGTCCATGGGAATCAGCGCCATAGAGGCGATAAGGGGAAACAGAGATCGATTGAGAGGTGTGGGCATGAACAGCGAGGAATTGCGCATTCTCGGAATTAAGCATGCCGGAGATTGATACATGATCACGATCGTTGCAAAAGGATTATATTACAAAACGCTAAACAGGCAGATACGGGGATTACTTTCACGGGGTGAGAAAGAAATTGTCCTCAAGGGTGTCCTGGGGCAGAGATACCTCGCCGGTGGTCTTAACGGCAGCGCAGAATTTCACATATACGGTACACCCGGACAGGACCTGGGAGCATTCTTGAATGGTCCTACACTTATCGTTTACGGAAACGCCCAGGATGGTCTGGCCAATACAATGAATGCCGGAAAAATAGTAATTCATGGAAAGGCGGGAGAGATACCGGGACATTCTATGCGGGGCGGCAAGGTTTTTATTAAAGGAGATGTCGAATACAGGGCCGCCATCCACATGAAAGAGTATTTTGACCAGATTCCCTGGCTTATTATAGGAGGAACCGCAAAAGATTACTGCGGTGAATATATGGCAGGTGGGAGGGTAATCGTTCTTAATCTTGAAGGAAAATCATTGCCGGTAGGTTACAGCATCGGAACGGGAATCCACGGAGGTGTTATTTATGTTAGAGGTGACGTGCAGAAATACCAGCTCGGAACCGGTGCGATCTTCGGGGATATGGACAAAGACGACGCGGGATTCCTTAAGACAAGTCTCATGGAATACGGGAAAGATATAAATATCGATCTGTCCGGCATCTCGGTTAACGATTTTGTAAAAATTACGAGACGGGGACACCGGCCGTTTGCCAGTTTATATACTCCGGGAATGAATATAAAAACACAGAAGCCGAAACATTTCAATCTGACACCTCCCTGTACATTCAACTGTCCCACGGGAATTCCTACGCCGGTATTTTTTAATTTGATAAAAGACGGAAAAGTAAAAGAAGCGCAGCTTTTAATGGATGAGTTCTCGCCATTCCGCACGACGGTGTGTGGTACTACATGTCCTGCCCCATGCATGGAAGCGTGTAACAGGAACTTGATTGACGGGCCTATACCGATACAGGAGCTTGCCCGGAAATATTATCCAAAATTCAAGCCGACGATAAAGGGGAAGAAGAACGAGACTATTTCGATCATCGGTGCCGGACCTGCGGGACTTTCGACGGCATGGCAGCTTTCTCGGAGAGGGTATAAGGTCAAGGTCTACGATGCTACGGAGAATCTAGGAGGAAAAGCCAGAAAGGCAATTCCGCAGGAACGTCTCTCCGATGAATTGCTCGATAGAGATATAAAAAGGATCAGAACACTTCCGATTGAATTTAACCTCGGTATAAAGATCGACAGGGAGTCTTTTCAGGATATTTACGATTCAAGTGATGTCGTCGTTGTTGCCATTGGGGCACAGGTAACCAAGAAGATACCGTATGAAGGCGGTGAAAGGATACTTTCGGGTCTCCAGTTTCTCATTGATATTAACGAGGGGAGACCGATGGATCTTTCGGATAAAAACGTTGTCATAATCGGTGCCGGTAATGTCGGTATGGATATAGCCTGTGAAGCCTGGCGTCTCGGAGCTGGGATGGTGACGGCCGTGGATATTCAAAAACCGCTGGCCTTCGGGAAAGAACTGATGCTGGCAGAAGAGAGGGGAACCAAAATACTCTGGCCGAAAATGGTTAAAAAACTTGACACGAAGAACGTATATTTTACAGATGGAAAGCTTGAAAAGGCCGATGTTGTCTTCATCAGTATCGGTGAGGTACCTGATACGTCATTTTTGCCCGAATCTGTCTTCATAGATGAACGAGGGTACATGATTACGGCCGATAAATCATCTAAAAGCAGTGACAAGAAAGTATACGGATGTGGCGATATAGTAAAACCCGGGATTCTTACCGACGCGATTGGCTCGGGTCGACTGGCGGCCATGGAAATCGATGCGAACCTTACGGGTAAGAAGTTTGTGTATCCGGAAAAACGGCTCGTTCCGACCAGGAGAATGCAATTGATTTATTTCGGTGATGAGAAGGAAGATATAGACCGATGTATGAGTTGCGGTACCTGTATATATTGTGATAAATGTATCGACAATTGTCCTCAGGAAGCAATTACACGGAACGGGGAGATCTTCACAATTGATCCCGCGCGGTGTTCCCTCTGTTATACGTGTGTGAATATTTGCCCGCGAGGTGCAATTCAGGCAGAATTTCTGGAAGAATTGATTAGTGAAGATGTAGCGTAACATGTGAAGTTAATCTTATAAGTATTCTGAAGGTTAAAGTCGACTCATGAAAAAAACGAAATTCATTTTCATCACGGGCGGAGTTCTTTCGTCCCTCGGTAAAGGACTGGCAGGAGCTTCGATTGCTGCTCTCCTTGAATGCAGGGGACTAAGGGTCACAAATCAAAAACTGGATCCGTACATAAATGTTGATCCGGGGACAATGAATCCTTTCCAGCATGGCGAGGTGTTTGTCACGGATGACGGAGCGGAAACAGACCTGGATCTGGGTCACTATGAACGTTTCACCCAAACTATTCTGGGGAAAGCCAATAATCTGACTGCGGGGCAGGTTTACTTTTCGGTCATATCGAAAGAGAGAAGGGGAGAGTATCTGGGAGGGACGGTACAGGTAATTCCCCATATTACAAATGAGATAAAGGACTACATCAGGGAAGCATCCGCAGGTTCTGATGTTGCGATTGTTGAGATAGGCGGCACTGTCGGGGATATAGAGAGTTTGCCCTTTCTGGAAGCTATCCGGCAGTTTCGCAATGAGGTCGGGAAGCAAAATGCCATCTTTATTCATTTGACCTGGGTGCCCTACATTAAAACAGCGGGCGAGGTCAAAACAAAACCGACTCAACACAGCGTCAAGGCACTCAGGGAAATTGGTATACAGCCTGATATTTTACTTTGCAGGACAGAAGATTTTCTCACAGATGAAATCAAGGAAAAGATTTCACTTTTCTGCAATGTTGAGGTGGAAGCGGTTTTTACCGCTAAGGATGTCGAGAGTATATATGAAGTTCCCCTTGTTTTTCATAAGGAGGGAGTAGATCAGAAGATTGTAAATTTATTAAACATCTGGACCGGTCAGCCTCATCTTAGTGAATGGGAAAAACTGGGTGAAAGGATAAAAAACCCCTCCCATGAAGTATCAATTGCTATCGTTGGCAAATACGTTGATTGGGCAGATTCGTATAAAAGCCTAAACGAGGCTCTCGTTCACGGGGGAATCAGCAATGATTGTAAGGTGAACCTTCGTTTTATTGATTCGGAACAGCTGGAACAGGAGGAAATCAAGGATCAGTTTGATGGTATCGGGGGGATACTGGTTCCGGGAGGATTCGGGGAAAGAGGGATTGAAGGAATGATCCGGGCTATCAAGTATGCCCGTGTTCAAGGAATACCATATTTTGGTATCTGTCTCGGCATGCAGTTGGCTGTAATTGAATATGCAAGGAATGTATGCGAGATGAAAAAGGCGAACAGTACTGAATTTCATGAGGATACCGCATATCCGGTGATTGACTTTCTGCCGGAGCAGAGGAATATCAAAGAGAAAGGCGGAACCATGAGATTGGGTGCATACCCTTGTTTTTTGGGAAAGGATACCTTTGCGTTTGAGGCATACGAAAGGAAAGAAATAAGTGAAAGGCATCGTCATCGTTACGAATTTAATAACGAATATAAAGACATTCTTGTTCAGAATGGCTTACGTATTAGTGGAACATCCCCTGATGGCAATCTGATCGAAATGGTGGAGCTTGGAAATCATCCGTGGTTTGTCGGATGTCAGTTTCATCCCGAATTCAAGTCAAAGCCCACACGGCCTCATCCGTTATTTGTAAAATTTATTGAGGCCTCTCTCAACCATACCGGATAGATATGAGCTGATATGTACCGCTCGGCCTACGATATCCATTCTAATGTATTAAAAAAATAACGAGTAAATTACACAATGTTAAAAGCCATCAAAAAAATTTCAGCAAGAATATGGCATTTTTTTAAGTGTCTGAACATCTATATCGGGCGTGATATTCGAACCGTGCCACCCGGTTCGATACTGTTATTTCCCGTTCTTCCCGATACCCTGTTGTGCGGTCTTGCGGGAATCCTTACGATCAAACAGGATACCGAAGCCGGAGACGATGACATCATCAATCATATCACCAGAGATTGTAAAGTGATTCAGGGGGCCAGTGTAGAAAAAGTGATCAATCAATCGGTTAGTACCGATGATTACCTGGGAGGCCCCGCGACACTGAAAAATTTAGAAAATGCCATCAAAATTTTGAAGGAAGATTCAACATTTGAGCACGTTTTCTTTACGGATGACGGCATACAAAGTATTTCTCATCTTTCGGAGAGCCTGAAGGCTTTCATAGAACAAGAAGAAGATCTGATTGAAAAACGTGTATCCGGTTTCACCTCCGGAGAGATGGAACATATTAGCAATTTGATTATTCGTCTAAAAGATGCGTCGTGGGCCCTCGAAAAGGACATTCTTGCCAATATTGATGGATTTTTCTTTCTTGCCGGAACGGACAAAAAGGCGGATATTCCCCGGGAAAGTCTTAGAAAATATAGAAATATCAATCTGTTATTAAATGCAATTGACAATTTGGAGGTAAGGGGGAGAGACTCTGCTGGCATACAAATTACTTTTACAATGAGAGAAGTGAACGATCTCGATACTTTGATCGAGAATATTCAGACAAAGAATCTTTATGCCGAATGGCTAAACAGAGTAGAACCGGGTGATCTCTACGATGGTTCTATCCACGTAACAAAAAATGGCAGAGAGGACATTCCTGTCATTCTATCGTTTACATATAAAAAAGCATCGGTAACCGGTGAACTGGGAGAAAACGGCAGGTATTTGCGAGACCGAATCCGAAATGATCGGATATTCCAGACGGTTATTAATGAACCGATTGCAATGGATTCCTATATGGCCCATACAAGATGGGCATCGGTGGGGTCCATCACTGAAGAAAATTGTCATCCCATCAATAATTTCACCCTGGACAAAGTATCCGATGAAGACCCTGGATCTTCTTTACCACTCAAGTATTATCCCCACTACGGAAAGGGGAACTGGTCAATCAATGCGGCTCTAAACGGGGATATAGATAATTACTCCACACTACGGGCCGAGATTGAAACAGAAGGACAATCACTCATAGACGATACTGTGACAACGGATACCAAGATAGTACCCCTTCAGATCGAGCGGTATCTTTCCTCGGGGCACACTCTTCAGGAGGCCTTTCGCCACGCCCTGAATGATTTTGAAGGTTCTCACGCTATCGCCATGAACAGTAACCTCGAACCGGACAAAGTATTTCTTGCGCTCCGTGGAAGCGGACAGGCTCTTTATATCGGCCTTTCTGACGAACAATTTATTTATTCCTCCGAATTATACGGTCTAATCGAAGTAACATCCCGTTTCATCAAGATGAATGGTGAATCGGAAAGAGTTCCGGGAGATCAGGCGACGAAAGGACAATTTTTTGTCCTTGATCGAAAAGCCGGGGGAGATATTCAGGGAATCAATGCGCTGTATTACGACGGAGATGCTCTTCCTATTTCTGATGATTGCGTGGCGAAAGCGGAGATTACCACGCGCGATATCGATCGAAAGGGCTATCCCCACTATCTCTTGAAAGAGATTTTCGAAGCACCCCTTTCCGCGCAAAAGACTATGCGCGGCAAATATCATATAAGATATAAACCAGACGGAGCGACTGATAACGTTGTCTTCAGCCTGGGAAATGATATCGTACCCCCTGCATTGTCGGAGGCAATGATAAACGGCAACATCAAAACTATCTATATCATAGGGCAGGGAACGGCCGCCGTAGCCGGCGCCGCAATTGCCGAAGCTCTCTCAAAATATTTAGGGGGTCAAGACTTGCACATTGAGGCGAGGACAGCTTCGGAATTAAGCGGATTTTCCCTCCAGGACAAATTCGATCATGCCCTGGTCATTGCGGTTACGCAATCTGGAACAACGACCGACACAAATCGAGCGGTTGCAATGGCAATAGAACGGGGGGCACATTCAATAGCTATCGTGAACCGACGACAGTCGGATATCACCCATATGACCGATGGGGTTTTTTATACCAGTGATGGCAGAGATATAGAAATGTCCGTTGCGTCGACAAAGGCATTTTACTCTCAGATAATCGCCGGGTATATCCTCGCGCTCTATTTTGCAAAGATATCGGGTACGATGTCGGATGATCAAATCACCCGGGAACTCATCGACCTCGAGGATGTTCCCGAAAAAATGAACAAAGTCATTGCTATTAAGGAAAAAATACGTGAATCGGCATGGGACGTTGTAAGAGAAAAAAAATACTGGGCAGTTGTTGGGAGCGGTTCAAATAAGGTTGCCTCAGATGAGATAAGAATAAAGTTGAGCGAACTGTGTTACAAGACCATATCGTCCGATATAGTGGAAAATAAGAAACATATAGATCTTTCCTCCGAACCGCTTATTATCGTCTGTGCGGCAGGTAACCCCGAAACTGTTGCAGAAGATATAGTTAAAGACGTTGCAATCTTTAAAGCTCATGAAGGATCGGTTGTTGTCATCACCGACGAAGATGAAACGAGATTTGATTATGTGGCGGATTCGGTCATTTACGTACCCAGGTCAACATTTCCCACATCGGTCATACTTAATACGTTAGCGGGACATATATGGGGTTATTACGCGGCTTGCAGTATCAATGAAGAGGGGGAATTTTTCAAAAATTTCAGGAAAATCTTATCACGCGAGGTGCGAGAACTTGATGCCAGGAATGAAACACTCTTCGAAAAGATTGCAAATACTGAACTTCATAAAATCGTAGCGGATTTTGCCAGAGCGTTTAACTCAAGGAAAAATAAGGGATTTTTTTCTTCATTGAGCACTGAGATTGCCGCAGATATGCCGCTCCTTTTCAAGTATAGTATCGGAAAACTGCCGCTGGAGGACTTCTGGGAAGAATTTAAAGACAAAAGAAATTCCTCATCTCCTCTCGACATGCTGGATGTCTGTCTTGGCAGAGCCATAGATGAGTTGTCAAGACCCATCGATGCAATCAGGCACCAAGCGAAAACCGTTACAGTGGGCACCAGCAGAAAGGGTGAAATGATCAGAGGAATCATATTCGATTTCTTAAAGGATCTTGATTTTTCTCTGGAAAATCTTACAACAAAAGATGGAGCCGCTGCAAGAAGGCTCCAGAAGGCACTATCCAAAATTTGTGGCTATACCCTGTACGATGTTGAAAAGCTTGATGTTGACGGAACCCCGGGAGAAGATACAATTATATCAATTCGTGAAAGAGGCGGAATTTCATCGGAAATGAAATCGCGGGTTGAGGAAAAACGCGCTCTTCTGGGAACCAAACGAACGATCATCAGGACCGGAGAAATATATGCGGGACTTGGGAAGTTAGATAAAGCTCCGATCATTATCATGCCGGTCCTGGGTGAAAACCACAGGATCAGGCATATCCTGCTCCTTCATGTTATATTTAAGGACGATTTGACAGCGGCGGAGAAGAAAGAAGTTCTCGGAGATAAATTCAATAAAATCTTCAATCTTGTTAATGAGTATAACTTTCACTGGGATGATGCGTACCTTGACAGCCTTTCTATTGAATTTCTTCTGGGCGAGGGTGTCGATGTGATTGTCGGCAAGATGATGAAATTAGCGGAGACCGATTCATCGAACGAGCATGATAGCAATAATTGACTACAAAGCGGGGAATCTTACGTCCGTTGAGAGGGCTCTTATCCACCTGGGTAAGGAATGCCGGATAACCGACAGGCCTGCCGAAATACTGTCGGCCGAAAGGGTTATATTACCAGGCGTGGGAGCGGCAGGTGCTGCGATGGATGTCATGAAAAAATCGGATCTCGACAGTGTGATATATGACGTCATTGACGGAGGTGTTCCGTTTCTGGGGATATGCCTTGGTGCTCAGATAATCCTCGACAGGAGCGAAGAAAATAGCGTCTCCTGTCTCGGTGTGATACGGGGCAGTGCGAAAAAGTTTCGTAATACCGATTTAAAAATTCCTCACATGGGATGGAACAATATTTCCGCTGTCTGTCCGCATCCCGTTCTCGCCGGTATTGATGAGAGAGCGCAATACTATTTTGTCCATTCATATTATCCCGATCCGGAGCAGCGCAACGACATCGTGGCAACGACTGAATACGGGGTTGAATTTGCATCAATCATCGGAAAAGAAAATGTTGTCGCAATGCAGTTTCACCCTGAAAAAAGCGGAAGACACGGCCTTCGGATATTACAAAATTTCTGTGAATGGGACGGGAAAGCCTAACAATGCTCAGTAAAAGAATTATCATTTGCCTCGATGTAAGAGAAGGCAAAACAACAAAAGGGATCAAATTTAAAGGCAACGTCGATATCGGCGACCCGGTTGAGATGGCCAGAGAATATTATAAGCAGGGTGTAGATGAACTGGTTTTTTATGACATCACCGCGTCATCGGATAAGAGAAAAATTATAATCGATGTGGTTAGCGATGTGGCAAAAAACATCTTTATTCCTTTTTCAGTGGGCGGCGGTATCAGTTCACTTGACGACATGTATAATGTATTGAAAGCCGGGGCTGAAAAGATCAGCGTTAATACGGCTGCCGTTTTGAATCCCGAGCTGATTTCCGAAGGGGCGAAGATTTTCGGAAGTCAATGTATAGTATTGGGGATGGATGCAAAAAAAGTGGGAAAGAGCGCGGAAATACCATCGGGATACGAGGTCTGGATAAACGGCGGCAGGACACCTATGGGTGTCGATGCGGTTGAATGGGCACAAAAGGCCCGGGATCTGGGTGTCGGTGAGATCTGTCTCAACTCGATCGATGCCGATGGTACAAATGAAGGATACGAACTGAAATTGACATTCTTGATATCCGGTGCAGTGAACATTCCCGTCATTGCCTCGGGGGGCGCCGGCAGGCCCGAGCATCTCAGGAATGTTTTTGTAGAAGCAAACGCAGACGCGGCACTCATTGCTTCCATGGTGCATTACCAACATTATACCGTCGGCGAGATCAAGACCTATCTCGAACAGGAAGGGGTTCCGGTTCGTACTGTTGTGTAACTATCTGTAAGAATAGAGGGTTTTTATTACACAAAAACATTAAGTCATGTTTGCTCTTTTATTTAATGCTGAGTAAGAAAGTTGAGTTCTTTGTATGAATACGACCATGTCATCAGATTTGAATGTCTCCAGGACACCAATCATGATCATGGGATGTACGAGTGGTTCCGGAAAATCCTTCCTGGTTGCAGCACTGTGCCGTTATTTCTCTAACAGAGGGATTAGAGTTGCACCCTTTAAAGCGCAAAATATGAGCAATAACGCAGCTGTCACGCCCGATCGTCTTGAGATTGGACGTGCACAGTATTTACAGGCGCTTGCTGCGCGAGTAGAACCTCAGGCGCGGATGAACCCGGTATTGCTCAAACCAAGTGCTGATACACACAGTCAAGTCATCGTTCTTGGTCAGTACAGTCCTGAAATCACCGGATTGCCCTGGACGGGTCGAAAAGCAAAATTATGGCCTACCGTTCAGGATTCTTTATGGAGCCTGATACGGGAATTTGAACAGGTGGTGATTGAAGGTGCTGGTAGTCCGGCTGAAATCAACCTCAGGGAAGATGATATCGTCAATATGAGTGTGGCACTGGAATGCAAGGCAGACGTTTATATTGTCTCTGATATTGATCGTGGCGGATCATTTGCACACCTGCTCGGTACCTGGGCGTGTATGGCTCCCGAGGAAAAGGATCTTGTCAAAGGATTTGTGCTGAACCGGTTTCGCGGCAACGAGAAATTGCTGGGCAACGCGATGGATTGGCTGCAGGAAAGGACGGGTGTCCCGACAGTGGCCATTCTTCCGATGATAAGGCATATACTGCCCGAAGAGGATTCATTCACTCACCGTTCAAACTTTGATCAGAAAAAGATCAATATAGCCTTAATCATGTATCCTTATGCAAGCAACATGGATGAATTTGATTCGCTGATAAATACAGACGGCATAAATGTTGTGCCTGTTAATAGTATGATGCCGTTGGACCACTTCAGGGCAATTCTTTTACCGGGCAGTAAAAATACCGTCGAGAGTCTCAGGTATTTACGACAAACGGGTCTTGCCGCGGAAATTATGCGTATGGCGCAATACGGACTGCCGATCCTGGGCATCTGCGGCGGTATGCAGATACTGGGGAAGGAACTTCTTGATCCGGAAGAGCTGGAAGGCGGAACCGAGGAAGGATTAGGATTGCTGGATGTTACGACTACCCTGATGCACGAAAAAATCACCGTTCAACGTGAAGTCCGGCTGGTTGACGGCGGCCTGGTGCGTGGATACGAAATCCATCATGGGTGTACACGGCCCGGCCCTTTGGCCGAACCCTATATAGAGGAAGATTTAGGCTGGCAGCAAGGAAATGTTCGGGGAGTGTATCTGCATGGTATTTTTGATAATGCTGCATACCGCCAGAAATTTTTGGCGCAATTGGGTTGGAATGGTAAGGCTCAAGACTGGGTTGATGTTATTGACGAGGAACTGGATAGGATTTCCGGATTAATAGGAAAAAGTGGCTGGGAAAAATACCTGGCCAGTCACAAATGAGTATTGAGCGGGCAGATTTTGATTCACACATGGAATGCCCGTTGACGGGGAGCACACTGGCAAGCCCCATACCTTGTAGGCGGGGCATTTCACTCTTTACAAGTTTATCAGAAAAATAAAGCGGTGGTATCACGGATGTGAAACCACCGCTTATTGTTTTCAGCCAGACAAAAGAACTAATAAACTACTCCCTGAGCCAGCATTGCGTTAGCAACCTTTGTAAAACCGGCTATATTAGCGCCGTTTACGTAATTGCCGGGAGTGCCGTATTCTTCGGAGGCCTCAACACAGGCCTTGTGTATATTTCTCATAATGTCATGAAGATGTTTATCTACCTCTTCACGAGACCAGCTTAAGCGCATGCTGTTCTGGGACATCTCAAGACCGGAAACAGAAACTCCGCCGGCATTCGCGGCTTTCCCCGGCCCATATAAAATCTTACTGCCGAGAAAAACTTCAATTCCCTCAGGAACCGTGGGCATATTCGCGCCTTCGGCCACTACCTGGACACCATTATTGACCAGGTTCTGCGCATCCTTGCCATTTATTTCATTCTGTGTGGCAGAAGGAAAAGCACAATCAGCCTTATGATTCCAGAGTGGATTGTAATCGAGAGCAGGATCGATAGGGGTATAGACCGCTTCGGGATACTTGTCCGCATATTCTTTGATACGTCCCCGTGCGACATTTTTAAGGTGCATGACAAAATTGAGTTTTTCCCTGTCTACTCCCTTCTCATCGTAGATGTATCCGGAAGAATCGGAAAGTGTTACTACCTTTCCTCCCAGGTCCAGAATTTTCTCAACAGTATATTGAGAGACATTTCCGGAACCTGAAACTAAACAGAGCTTGTTCTTCATGGTATCATTTTTTGTCGCCAGCATTTCGGAGGCAAAATAGACACAGCCGTAACCGGTAGCCTCAGGGCGAATAAGACTTCCTCCCCATTCAAGACCTTTACCAGTCAAAACTCCGGTAAATTCATTCCGCAGTTTTTTATACATACCGAACATGTATCCTATTTCACGACCTCCCACTCCAATATCGCCTGCCGGAACATCTGTATCCGCACCGATATGCCTGAACATCTCGGCCATGAAACTCTGGCAAAAACGCATCACTTCATTATCCGATTTTCCCTTGGGATCAAAATTTGATCCTCCCTTGGCACCACCCATAGGAAGGGTTGTCAGGGCATTTTTAAACACCTGCTCAAAGCCGAGAAACTTGAGTATGCTCATATTAACTGACGGATGCAAACGAAATCCCCCTTTGTAGGGGCCTATGGCGCTGTTCATCTGTATACGATAGCCCCTGTTGACCTGAACCTCGCCGTTATCATCCAGCCAGGAAACGCGACAAATAATAGTTCGCTCAGGTTCAACCATCCGCTCTAATATCTTTGCCTTACGATACTCAGGATGTTTTGCTAAAACAGGTTTAACTGATTCGGCAACTTCGGACACGGCCTGGATAAACTCCGGTTGACCCGGATTCTGTACCTCGCACATTTTAATAAACTCACGCATTTTTTCTCTCCTCTTATTTTTTAGTAACTACCTCTCTTCTGAAATCTTCCTATTTAACTACGATAATTCTTTATGACGCAATTTTTGGAAATTAATCAATTCCCCGTAATCCATTACCGTGGACATGGCATAGTTTTCCGCACCGAATCCTGCTTCCTGAGCACAGGCCACGAGGTTCAGTCCTCCCACGAGGATCATTCCAACCTTGTTCACATCTACTGGAATCTGACAGATCGACTCGCTTACCTTACCGATCGTAAGAACACCCCCTATTCCGACCCGCTTCAGTTCCGAAGTTAATTTCTCAACGGTATTTAGGCAGAGAACAGGAAAATCTCGGAAGTTTGCGGCGATTTTTCCTTCCCCTCTTTCCGATGCCTCCCTGACTGACGTCATGTTTCCCTGTATAAAAGCCTCCGAGGGATCGAGAGAAGAGCCCGAATAATAAATGAGCTCAACGAAGCGCAGGGGTTTACCGTCCTTTAACTGCAGGATACCTCCGAACTTGGAGTTCAGGGGGACTCCGCTTTTCAGAAGAACACCATTAATCACAATGCTGCAGACAGTTGCAAATCCGACCCTGCCTTCCGGGACACGTATCCCACCAAGCCTTTTCCCTGCTTCGGCAAACGCCACAAGTTCGCTAACGAAAATGCCCGCATTAAAAGCTGGAACCATAGCTTCCAATGCCTCTTTGAATTGTTCTTTAAGGAAAAAAGAGACATTGACGGGGAGAAGACCTTGACACTTTTTTGGATCAAAGGTTGTTCTGAAAGCAAGATTTTCTATCCGTGAAATGGCGAATCCTATTTTGTCCTGTACTCTGGCACTGCTGATCTCCTCAATACCCAATTCCGTAATAGTTCTGCCAACATGCTTACCCATAAACTTCGTGAGCCCACGTTCATCCATCAACTTGAGATGATATCTGACGGCCCTTTCGCTCAATTCCACGCCTTGATCCTTCAGACATCTTGATATTAATCGAGATCCCATTGGTCCTTCTGCATTACCCAGAATCTCCAAGATGAGGACGGTTTTTTTCTCTACGTTGTTGGGATAAAAAGTGGTGTTCATATGGCAATCGGTAACCTCTTGCCGATCTAATATCACCCAAATAAGCAATTGTCAATTACAAAATTGTAGTGAGGTGTAAAAAAATAGTAGATATAAATTTATTTTTCAGATTTTAACACCTACGAGAAACATGAAGAGAAGCATCTATGCGGTAAAGCGGCAATGGAGTGAAAGAGAGGAGTGGCTTCAAAAATTTGCCCCCTGGTAAGAGTCTCTATTCTCCAGTTCTTTTTCAATGGAATTGAGGACATCCATCTTGTTAATCCCCCACTGCGGCGCTAAATATATATCCTTGTAACCGTCAGCCGTCAATCTCTGAATTGTTACCTCCGGGGGCAATATCTCAAGAATGTCGCAGACGGTGCCGACATATTCCTCCTTGTCCATCATCTTGATCCTGCCCTCTTCGTATAGATCCCCGACAACCGTTCCCTTGAGGGCCAGCAGGAGATGGATCTTGATTCCGTTGATAGGCAAACTGGCAACAACTCTTGCCGTTTCAAGAATGTCGTCACGGGTTTCTCCGGGAAGTCCTACAATTATGTGTGTACAGATGTGGATATTTCTTCCGGCGGTTCTGCGCACGGCATCCAGAAATGCTTCAGGGCCGTGTCCTCGATTGATACTCTTCAGAGTTTTCTCGTGAATAGATTGAAGCCCGTATTCCACCCAGACGTGGTAATCATCTGCGTATTCTTCAAACAGATTGATTACCTCATCGGGAATGCAGTCAGGTCTTGTTCCGACGGCAAGGCCGGCGATATCGTCCTGTGCGAGTGCCTCATCGTAGAGCGCCTTGAGGTTTTTGTAGTCACCGTAGGTATTTGTGAAGGTCTGAAAATAGGCGATGAATTTTCCCGCTTTTCTGTGTGTTCTGTAATATTCTTTGCTTTGCTGTATCTGTTCAGCTACGGAGGGAAGGGGACCTTTCTGCCTCAACCGTGAACCACGGCCGTCGCAGTATGTACATCCCCCGGTTGAGAGCGTTCCGTCACGATTTGGGCAGGTAAAGCCTGCATCGATCTGCAGTTTGTAGACCTTGCACCCAAATTTGTTAATCAAGAAGCTCTTGAAATCATAATATCTTTTGGAATTATTCCAGAAATCAGGTTTTGGCATATTATCACTATTTTTTTATTGTATTTTTTTCTTTAATGCTACTATATTGTTGATCTTAGATCAAGCCTTTCGGTTACTGAAACAAGTTCAGCACAGGTTTGGAGCGTACTATGGGTTCAAACAAAAACTATGATGTCATTGTTGTCGGAGGAGGTCACGCGGGGTGTGAAGCGGCCCTGGCAGCGGCCAGAATGGGGTGCGAAACCCTCCTTTTCAATATAAACCTGGACTCCATTGCGTTGATGTCATGTAATCCGGCTATCGGAGGCCTTGCCAAGGGCCAGCTGGTAAAGGAGGTTGATGCCCTGGGCGGGGAGATGGGAAAGATAGCCGATAAGACGGCCGTCCATTTTCGTCTGCTCAACTCCTCCAAAGGTCCGGCTGTCCAGTCCTCCCGGGTGCAGTGCGATAAGCAGTTATACACACGGGCTATGAAGGCTGTCGTTGAAAAAGAGAAAAACCTCCAAATACGGCAGGCCCTTGTTGATCGGCTGGTGATCGAAAAGAATAAGGTTATCGGAGTTGAAGACAGTACCGGATTTTTCTACAGCGGGAAGACCGTTATTATCACAACGGGAACCTTCCTGAACGGGCTTGTACATATCGGCACTTCCCGTCAGTCTGCGGGGCGGGCAGGTGAGATAGCATCGATCTCTCTTGCGGAATCTCTCAGGGGACAGGGTTTCGAGATGGGACGTATGAAGACCGGGACTCCGCCCAGATTACGCGCCTCCACGATCGATTTTTCCGTACTTAAAAGACAGGACAGTGATCCTGATCCCGAGCCTTTTTCTTTTACTACAAAAGCGTTGCGTGACGAGAGACTCCCCTCGTATTTTTCCCACACGACGCCTGCAACGCATAAACTGATCAGGGATAATATAGAGAAATCCCCTCTTTATTCAGGTGCCATCAAGGGCATCAGCGCCCGGTACTGTCCTTCCCTCGAAGATAAGGTGGTACGCTTTACGGACAAAGAAAGTCACCCGGTTGTTCTTGAGTTTGAGGGTATTGAGACGGAAGAGATTTATGCAAAAGGTCTGGGAAACAGCTTCCCCATCGAGCTTCAGGAAAAGATAGTCCACAGCGTTCCGGGTCTCGAAGAGGCGGAAATGATGCGCTCGGCCTATGCGATAGAATATGACTATGTTCAGCCTACGCAGCTCAAGCGGACGCTTGAAACAAAGCTTGTTGACGGTCTGTTTCTCGCCGGACAGATAAACGGGACCTCCGGTTATGAGGAAGCCGCCGCTCAGGGGATGTGGGCCGGGGTCAACGCCGCTGCCGCGATACAGGGAAGAAAGCCGTTTATTTTAGACCGTTCGGAGGCATATATGGGGGTACTCATCGATGATCTTGTTACGACCGGAGTCGATGAACCCTATCGGATGTTTACATCGCGGGCGGAATACCGTCTCATTCTGAGAGAGGATAACGCCACCATAAGGTTGATGGGGAAGGGGTATGATCTCGGATTGATCTCCAGTGATTACTATAACGACCTGAAAGAAAAGGTTCGCCAGGTGGAAGCTGGGATTAAAAATTTGTCATTAAAAAAACTCTATCCGAGTGCAGACCTGAACATGATCCTTTCACAAATGGGGACTGTCCCTATTAAAAAACCGACAACTTTCTATCAGCTGCTCAAAAGGCCTGAGCTTTCCTATGATGACCTGAAACCCTTTGAGGGATGGGAGGAAGTTCATGACAAAATGGTGAAAAAGCAGATAGAAATCGATATAAAATATGAGGGATATATCAAACGGCAAAAGGAGTCTGTCGAAAAGTTCAAGGAGATGGAGGAGAAAGAAATACCTGCGGGACTGGATTACTCCGCAATACCAAGTCTTTCCAATGAGCTGAAAAAGAAACTGTCTGTGATAGAACCTGCTTGCATAGGACAGGCAAAAAGGATACCGGGGATTACCCAGGCGGCAATTGTGGCCGTGCTTATCTATATGAAAAAAGAAGAACTTGATTCTCGGAAGAAAGATGAAAGCAGAAATAAGGGACAGGATGTGAATCTCCCCGCCTACAAGGCGGGGCTTCCCGGTAAGGAATGATTTAATTATATTGCGCCCCTTGACCCCGCCTACAAGGATGGGTCAAGGGTGCGCTCCCGGTCAATTAAATATGACTTCCTGGATATTTGGGCAACAGCCCGTCAAGACTTGCCTTCTTTCAACCCGCCCTTTTTTTCTTGACAAAAATCGTAAGCATTTTTATAAGCTATAGCTTTTCCGCAAAACCCGTCAATCTCTTGGAAGCTACAGGAGACTGGTATGATGAAATCTCAGCTTGATTTGAGGCTGATATGAGCAAGGCAGTTTTTTAGATTTTACGCAGAACAGGAAGGATGTGAGGATACATATTGAAAAGACCGGCGGCGAATATATCAGAAGGATTACAAGAGACACTTCAAACTTACGACCAGCATCTTGACAGCCTCATACCGATTTTACAGGGAGTGCAGAAAAAGTTTGGATACATATCCGAAGACGCGGTGGAGTGCATCGCACAATACCTTGATGTCTCACAGAGTTATATTTACGGCGTGGCTACGTTTTATACTCAATTCAGATTCACGCGCCCGGGCGATCATGTGATACGCGTATGTCTCGGAACGGCGTGCTACGTCAGGGGCGGGTCACAAATCATGGACGAGATCGACAGGTATCTGGGCATTAGTCCAGGCGAGACAACGTCGGACTTCAAATTCAGCCTTGAGCGTGTTGCATGTTTTGGCTCCTGTGCGCTTTCGCCGGTGATAGTGGTAGACGACAAAGTTTACGGGAGAATGACACCCAGGAAGGTAAAAAAGATTCTTGAGGAGTTTGAATGAATTTCGAAGAAATAAAAAGTAAGGCAAAAGAGGAATGGGAAGAATTCAACCAACTTGAAAGGCCGAGAATACTGATAGGTGCGGCAACGTGCGGTCGCGCGGCCGGGGCCTTGGAGGTATGGGAAAAGTTCAAAGAAGAACTCGCCATCAAGTCTATTGAAGCGGATATCCATGAAGTTGGTGATCTAGGCATGTGTTACGCCGAGCCGCTTATCGAGATTGGGGTTCCGGACGGCAGGCGAGTGCTTTACCAAAAGGTTGCCGAAAAGATGGTGCCGGAGCTTATCAGGGACTTCATACTAAAAGGTGATCCACGACCGGATTTAGCGCTCTGTACTTTTGGAGAGGTCGCAATTGATGGTATTCCTGCCTTTCAAGAATTGCCGATGATCAAAAAACAGGTTCGTGTGGTCTTGAGGAACAGTGGAATCATTGATCCCACAGCTATAAACCATTATATCGTAAGAGGCGGTTACTCCGGTTTTGCCAAGGCGCTTAAAATGATGCCGGAAGAAGTTGTCAAGGAAGTCACGGCATCCGGCTTGCGCGGACGAGGCGGCGCGGGATTCCCAACCGGTGTTAAATGGGGCTTTGCCAGGAATTCAAAAAGTGACATAAAATATATGATCTGTAATGCAGATGAGGGGGACCCCGGCGCGTTTATGGACCGTGCAGTACTTGAAAGCGATCCGCACGCTGTTCTGGAAGGTCTGGCCATCGGGGCGTACGCCATCGGCGCCGACTCCGCATATGTGTATGCTCGGTCTGAATATCCGCTGGCTATAGCACGGCTTGAACAGGCCATTAAACAAATGGAAGAATTCGGGTTTCTGGGAAAAAACATCCTCGGGTCCGGCTTCAATTTATCAATAAAAATAAAGCAAGGGGCAGGTGCTTTTGTATGCGGCGAGGAGACGGCGCTCATGGCCTCTATTGAAGGTAAAAGAGGTATGCCAACGCCACGACCGCCATTTCCTGCCCAGTCCGGACTTCATGGTAAGCCTACAAACATTAACAATGTGGAGAGCCTGGCAAATGTTTCCGAAATCATGAACAGGGGGGCAAAGTGGTACGCCCGGTACGGAACCGAAAGAAGCAAGGGGACAAAAACCTTCGCATTAGCAGGAAACGTCAAACGCACCGGTTTGATCGAGGTGCCTATGGGCATTACGCTGCGCGACATTATCTTCGATGTGGGTGGTGGTATCCCGGATGGCAAAAAATTTAAGGCTGTCCAGACAGGTGGCCCGTCGGGGGGCTGTATTCCCGCTGAATTCCTTGACATGAATGTCGATTATGATGAGCTAGCGAAAGTAGGCTCTATCATGGGTTCAGGCGGCATGATTGTTATGGATGAAGATTCCTGCATGGTCGATATCGCGCGGTACTTCCTCTCATTTACGGAAAACGAGTCCTGCGGCAAATGCACACCCTGCAGGATTGGTACGCAACACCTTCTCCGCATTTTGAATGATATCACAGAAGGCAATGGCAAGCCGGAGGATATCGACACGCTGGAGAAATTGTGCAGAACTATCAAAAATGCCTCGCTTTGCGGACTCGGCCAGACGGCCCCCAATCCAGTTCTCACCACCATTGAGCATTTCCGGGATGAGTACGATGCCCACATCAATGATGGCCGGTGTCCGGCCCTCGTATGCAAAGCGTTGCTGATATACACCATTGATACCGAGACATGCAAGCTGTGTGAAATCTGCAAAAAGGAATGCCCCACCGATGCAATTACGGGCTCCAAAAAACCGCCGGAGCCTTTTGTCATTAACGAAGAAAAATGTATACGCTGCGGTATGTGCTTTAGTGTATGTCCCTTTGGCGCGGTGCAAAAAAGTTCCGGCAACGGGGAAACACAAGTCCGGAAAAGCGGGAGCGAAAACAACAATGAGTGAGATAACACTTACAATAGATGGAAGAGAAGTAAAAGCTGAGAAAGGCGATACAGTACTCAAGGCCGCGCAGAGAGCCGGGATCGAAATCCCCACTCTCTGTGCTCACCCCGCGCTTGAACCGTACGGGGCATGCCGTTTGTGTATTGTTCAAATTGAAGGCATCCGCGGGTATCCAACATCATGCACTACACCCGCAACAGATGGTATGGTCGTCAAAACAAAATCTCCTGAAATTATTGAACTCCGCAGAAATGTGATAAAACTGATGTTGAGCGGCCATACCAGCCCGTGCCTCGTCTGTAATCACCGTGAGTTATGCGAGAAGTACCGGCCGCTTCCCTTTAAGACCGGCAAAGCCACACGCTGCATCTTTTGCAGTAACATAGATAACTGCGAACTGAGAAAACTCGCCGATGAATACCGGATCAATGAATTCGAAGTACCAATAATCTACAGAAATCTGGATATTGAACGGAACGACCCGTTTATGGACAGGGATTACAATCTCTGTGTCCTTTGCGGTCGGTGTGCCCGCATCTGCGAAAAGATAAATGAAAAAGGTACGATCGATTTTATCAGCCGCGGCAAGGATGCCCGCATCGGGACGGCATTCCACAGGGCTCACACTGAAACGGATTGCCGGTTTTGTGGTGCGTGTATTGATATCTGCCCGACAGGCGCTCTGTCTGACAGGTATGCAAAATGGTATGGGGCCGCGGATAAGACGAAAGTCTCCACATGCGTGATGTGCCCTCACGGATGTTCAGTTCGCTTCAAGCTCAAGAACGCGCGGGTGATCGGGTCAGGGATGACCGAGTTTACAAGAGAGGCCCGTATTTGTGCGGTGGGGCGGTTCGTGCTGCCGCAGCTTATGGACAACCCTTTGAGGATGGTTTCACACCAGGTGCGTATCGAAGACGGCCTGATAAAGACAACATATGAGGATGCGATTGCCATGGCCGCGGAAAAACTTGGGACCTGCTCGGGAGAACAGTTTGCCCTTATTGCCAATTCGGCGGCCACTCGTGAGGAGATTTATCTGCTGAAAAAATTTGCGAAGGAAGTCATGAAATCCGACAACTTTGCCGTTGCCGCATCCCACGGTGAAACGCTTGTGATAGAGCCCGGCCCGGTGGCCGAAGCCATAGAAAAAGGAGAGGTTAATGCCCTTTACTCGACCGGCAATTATCTCGAACCGGCCGTACTCAAAAGACTTGAGACAATCGTTATATCCGACATGTTCCCTTCCGAAACGGAAAAAGCGGCGGATGTCGTGATCGCGGCCGCGGCGCTTGCCGAAACCGACGGTACATTTCTCAACTCATCCGGGCAGATTAAGACGCTTACCGCCGCGGGTACTCCTCCTTATGGCCTGTTCCCTGACTGGAAGATTGTCTGCGATATTGCTCAAAAGATAGGTGCTTCGGGATTCGATTTCGAATCCACCGCCGATATCAACAAAGAATTGAGTGAAAAAGGTGTGGTTTACGATGTGCCGGCATTCCCCGATCCGTCACCTCTCGATGATGTTACCGCCCTGCCTTGTTTTTACAGGGGGCACAGACTTGCCGACGTTGTCTGCGCGCTCAAGAGCCTTACCTTCGAGGAAACCGCTGAAAAATCGACAGATGATGAGCCCACGGAAGAAAGGCCGTTTAAAATTATTGAAAAGGTCGAGATTGTGCCGAATACTTATATGATAACGGTACACGCGCCGGTGATCGCGGAAAAGTGTCAGCCCGGCCAGTTTGTTATAGCGATGGTGAACGAAAAATCTGAGCGCATCCCTTACACCATATCGGATTTTAACCGTGAAGAGGGTACCGTTACGATGGTAATTCATGAAGTGGGCAGATCGAGCCGCGAGATGGCAACCACGCGCTCCGGCGAACATCTCGCGCACCTTGCCGGGCCGCTCGGAACCCCGGTCGAAGTTAAGAAATACGGCACGGTCGTTTGTGCCGGAGGCTGTTACGGTGTCGGCGCAATGCTGCCGATTGCCCGTGCCATGAAAGAGGCCGGCAACAGGGTGATCGTAATCAAGGAAGCATCGAGCCATTACCTGCTCCACTGGCAGGAGAAACTTTCCGAAAACTGCGATGAGCTGATTATCGTTACAAAAGACGGCTCCGCAGGAATGAAGGGTGGTGTGCAGGAGGTGATTTCGATGCTGGTTGACAGAGGAGAAAAGATAGATCAGTCGTACGTCATCGGGTGTACGTTTATGATGATGCTCGTCTCTGAAGTCGCCAGGGAGCATAATATCCCGATTCAAACCGCGATGAACTCGCTCATGCTGGACGGTACGGGGATGTGCGGGGTATGCCGTGTCAGTGTCGGGGAGGATACTAAATTTGCGTGCGTGAACGGCCCGTTTCTGGACGGGCTTAAGATCAACTGGATTGAACTCATACAGAGGCAGGCCGCATTCAAAAAGGAAGAGGTCGAGGCCCTGCCCCAAGAGCCGTTCAAGATGTACAACCACAGCTGTTCGAATGGCTGACCGCTAAAATAAACAGTCTCGTAAAAAGTCTTTTTTGTCACCCTGAATTTATTTCAGGGTCTCTAACTTACTGAAATGATTAGATGCTGAAACAAGTGAGATCCTGAAACGAGTTCAGGATGACAAATGGTGCAGTTCATGACTTTTTACGAATACATCAAAATAAAGATCAGGAATTGACATGGATCCTAAGGAAAGAAAAAAAATCCCCAGGCAAAAGATGCCCGAACAGGACCCGAAAAGACGAAAACATAATTTTGAAGAAGTGCCTTACGGTTTTACCGAAGAGCTTGCCGTAATGGAGGCAAAGCGCTGTATTAAATGCAAGAAACCTCTTTGCGTAACAGGGTGTCCCGTGAACATAGATATCCCCGGTTTCATCAGACTCATCGAGGAAGGCAAATTTATTGAGGCGGCATGGAAGCTAAAAGAGCAGAATGCACTGCCTGCCGTTACCGGCCGTGTATGTCCGCAGGAGACCCAGTGCGAGATAAAGTGCATCCTCGGCAAGAAGGGTGAGCCGGTGGCTATTGGACGCCTCGAGAGGTTTGCCGCTGATTACGAACGGAGAAACGGTAAGTTTGAAATGCCTGAGATTGCCGAACCGACGGGCAAAAAGGTGGCCATCATCGGAGCGGGACCGGCGGGGCTCACCGTTGCCGGCGATCTTATCAAATTAGGACATGGTGTCACAATCTTTGAAGCACTCCACGAAACGGGAGGGGTTCTGGTATACGGCATTCCCGAATTCCGCCTGCCTAAAGAAATCGTTAAGTATGAGATAGACTACCTTAAAAAACTCGGCGTTGAGATCATTATGGATTATGTGGTCGGCAAGGCACGCACCGTGGATGAGCTTATGAAAGATGGTTACAATGCGGTCTTCATAGCCACCGGTGCCGGACTTCCCATGTTCATGGATATCCCCGGTGAAAACCTTGTCGGTGTCTATTCGGCAAACGAGTACCTCACCAGATCGAACCTGATGAAGTCATTCAGGTTTCCAGAGTACGGCACCGCGCCTATCAGGAGCAGGAAAACCGTTACCATAGGCGGCGGCAACGTGGCGATGGACTCGGCCCGGACCGCCATTCGACTCGGGGCGGAATCGGTAATAGTCTACAGGCGAAGCCTTGAGGAGATGCCGGCACGAGACGAGGAAATCCACCACGCCGAGGAAGAAGGTATCGAATTTCAACTCCTTACCAATCCGGTACGGATCATAGGCGACGAAGAGGGCAGGGTAAAGGCCGTTGAGTGCATAAAGATGGAACTCGGTGAGCCGGACGACTCCGGACGCCGCAGACCGGTACCCGTCGAAGGCAGCGAATTTATTATTGAATGTGATACTGTTATTCCCGCGCTCGGCAACCTTCCGAATCCGCTTATTCCAATGACCACGCCGGATCTTAAGACTACCCGCTGGGGCACACTGGAGTGTAATCCGGACACACTCGAAACTTCCAAAAAGGGTGTTTTCGCGGGTGGTGATATCGTAACGGGTGCTGCCACGGTGATTTCCGCAATGGGCGCCGGAAAAATTGCCGCTGCGAGCATCCACGAATATATCATGACGGGGAAAGTGACCGGGCCGGAAAAAACGGAGTCGGAGTAGTTGACAGGGGGGGTCAGGTCTTGCTTTTTGCCATCCTTGATGCAATTTTGTGATCCCCCTGACATTCATGATGGCAAAAAGCAAGACCTGACCCCCGGCCGAAATGAGCTAAATTGGTGTAGGGCCCGTCGAATCCGGTCTCGCCGTCAAATTCCCCGGTGTCAGGGTCGATTGCAACAAAGGAAACCCCCGCAGGTTTTGCCGCCATTAGATCCCCCTTCCCGTCACCGATAAAGAGGCATTCAGCAGGGTTGTAATGAAATTCTTCAAGAAGGCGGGTAAGCGATTCTGCCTTGGGCCAGTCTCCGCCCCCCCGGATTACCTCGAGACGTTTCTCAAGTTTCTGGGCCGACAAACAGTTTCTCAGCTCTTCTATGGGTGTATTTGACAGCGCAATCCGGACAATGTTTCGTTTCCCGAATTCATCGAGAACCTCTTTGCATCCGGGCGTTAGGGGAACTGTGAGCATGCTTGCCCCTCCGATTGTTTTGAATCCCTCCCAGCGGAGCTCAAACTCGCCTTCCTTGAAGGGGCGGCCGATCACTTCCTCCTGAATCCGGCGAATCTTGCTTCCACGGTCGATTCCGGTAAGCTTCAGGTAAAATTCGACGATTTGCTGCTGCAGATCGTAATCGTTTGTAAACGCCTCGGCCATCGCCTTCGCGTTTGTCAGATTTGAATCGATCAATACTCCGTTGACATCAAAGATGACGAATTTAACTCCGGTCAGATTCATGGCTTGATTTCCACCCAACTCCTCATAGAAAAATAAAAAATACGCATTAGAGATAAAAATGAAAAAGACGGTTGTGTCAAGAACAAATTACATTTATGATATATTAATTGAGAATTCTTTATTACGGGCAAATACCCGTAGACCTTTGAAAAACCATCATTATCTGTCATTTCGACCCCTTCGCTTCTGTCATTCCGAGCGAAGCGAGGAATCTTACTATTATTCTCAGGGCAGGCTCCGGGAGAAATCTTAACAAACGTGAATCATTAAGATTACTCGTCGTTAACACTCCTCGAAATGACAAAATTCAAAGGTCTCCACTCTATAAACGAGGTAATGATACAGCTATGGAAAAGGAAATTGACCGGAAAACAAGAATGCACTCGGCGGAGCATCTACTCAATCAGACTATGATCAGAATGTTCGACTGCGGCCGCTGTTTCAGCGCCCATATCGAAAAGAGAAAATCGAAATGCGATTACCACTTCAATCGGCCTTTATCCGAAAAGGAAATCAAGGAAATCGAAAGGCAAGTTAATGACGTTATTGCGGCCGATATGCCGATTGCCGAAGAGTATATTTCCAAAGAGGAGGCGCAGAAACATTATAAGCTGGAGCGGTTGCCTGACGATGCGGGTGATAACCTCAGAATTGTCAGAATCGGAGATTATGATGCCTGCCCGTGCATCGGCTCCCATGTGAACTCATCAAAAGAAATCGGTGGATTCCGGATCGTCTCATCAAGTTTTGAAGACGGGGTGCTGAGGATAAGATACAGGATTGCCCAACCGGAAAAATAGCAGCGTGCTCCCGGTCAAATAATTAAGTATAATGTTCGTATGCAGTAACAACTGTTTGATCTTACGGGTTAAAGTCCCGTCCGGGGAATTGTCCGATTCACCCTAGTAGTTCAAGGGAGCGGCGTCTTGGTAACAAGGGGTCGTAAGTTTCCAATTGGCAAAGCATCAGGCCGTAACGCAAGTGAACCTACAGGTAGCCTCATGCCAACCTTTTGGCTGTGGTTGCTGAGCGGATCAGTGACGGCGAAATACTTCGCATCATAAAGATGTAGCTCAAAACCCTGGTTAAGGAAGAGGGCAAGGATGGCAAGCAAAGGAACATCAGTGGCGTCAAGGGCAATCGTAAAGGCACGCCACAAGGGGGAGGAATCTCACCGTTGTTGTCCAACATCTACCTGCACCTTCTGGACAGGATATGGGAGCGGCATCAACTGGAGAAGAAACTCGGCGCACACATAGTGCGTTATGCGGATGATATCCTTGTTTTGTATCGGCGAGGCACCGAGCGACCCATGATGATACTGCGGCAAATACTGGAGAGGTTGGGACTCACCCTGAACGAGGCAAAGACACGGATTGTCAATGCCTTTGAGGGAAAGTATGACTTCCTTGGATTCACCATTTAGATGGGGAAAGGTAGAAAAACGGGGAATTATTATCCCCATGTCCAACCTTCAAAGAAATCCCTGCAAGCCATCAAAGACCGGATTACCAATCTGACCGACGTCGGACGATAATGCCGCTTGAATGGGTAGTGAACGAGGTCAACACCACACTGTGCGCGGCTGGGTAGGCTACTTTCATTATCGCAATTGCAGCAAAACAATGGGCCATATACGGAACCATGTGGAGCAGCGGTTGATAACGCATCTGCGCAAGCGGCACAAGGTCAGAGACAGGAACACGGGATACGTCAGGTTTACATACCGGGCGTTGTACGAGAGGTACGGGCTTTGCAAAATGCCGACAACAGCGGTTTGGAAGAGGGCGCATGCTTTGTAGTGAAGAACATCGGAAAGCCGTGTGCGGGAAAATTGCATGCACGGTTTGATGAGGGAGGATTGGCAAGTCAACCATGGTGTAGCTATTTAGGCACCGCCAGACGAAAGGGGCGGAAACAGATAAGCTCGCCTAAAGCAGATAATGCCAGTTCTCTACTCTA
>Ga0265592_1000164_pt1 | contig 39084 bp, 35 predicted proteins | sample saktaG_7_FD_190141 | JGI IMG/M metagenome (GOLD analysis project Ga0265592, IMG submission 190141) | Saline water microbial communities from Sakinaw Lake, British Columbia, Canada - sak_2010_1_5_120m | ecosystem: Environmental > Aquatic > Non-marine Saline and Alkaline > Saline ... | reverse complement strand
CCGGGGATGACATGGTGTGCGGCAAAACGTAAAAACATAACCTCAAAAATATTGCCATCCCGACCGCCTAATTTGCCATCCCGGCCTCTTCTCCTTTTGGGTAATTATTTTTTGTAATTGGTATTACTATTCATACGGACGGATTCATAAGCGGGCACATGCAATGTTCCCCTACGATTTTGGGTAACGTCATATAACAATAATTCCGTAGGGGGCACATTGCATGTGCCCGAATAAAATGAAAAAACATCAATCCGAAAATCACATGATCGTTTAAAGAGAAAAGGGCGGACACATGGGTCCGCCCCTACGAACAACCAACAAACTCCGCCAACATCCCCGTAGGGGCACATTGCATGTAGCCCATTAATACCATCCTACGAGGTTGATGGCGGACGATCCACCATTATCGATTCACGATTCACAAATTACGACCCATTAAGCTTTTTTAAATCATCCAAGAAATCGGGATATGAGGTTTTAACGCATATCGTATTTTTAATTTTACTTTCTCCTGAGACAAGCAGACCCGCCGTCGCCATAGTCATCGCGATTCGATGATCTCCAAAACTATCAAATTCCGCCGCGCGCGAATTTTTAAGATCTCCCTGTATGATCAGATCTTCTCCGGATTCTTTTATCTCGGCTCCCATACGCCGGAAATTTTCACAAATACTTTTTACGCGGTCGGTTTCTTTCACTTTCAGTTCTCTTACACTCCGCACAATTGTCTTCCCCTTTGCCGCGAGAGCCGCAAGCGCGAGAATCGGGATCTCATCTATCAAAAGAGGTATCTCTTCTTTTTCGACAACTACCGCGCTTAAATCCGAATGTAAAATTTCCAAATTGCCGCGTGGTTCAATTCCATCTTTATAGTCAAAAATCCGTATTTTGCCGCCCATTTTTTTTAGAACATTAATAAGCCCTGTCCTCGTCGGATTTAACCCTACGTTACGCAAAACAATACGCGAATCTTTTATCAAAAGTGCCGCGACAATAAAAAAGGCCGCACTCGAAATATCTGCCGGCACTTCAATATCTTTCGGTAGGAGCGGCTTTGCTCCGGTAATCTCCGTTCGTAAACCTTTTCTTTTGATATCCGCTGAAAAATATTCCAGCATCCGTTCGGTATGATCCCGGGATTGATAAGGTTCATGAACGGTTGTTTTACCGGCGGCATAAAGCCCTGCTATCAAAACACATGATTTGACCTGGGCGCTTGCCACAGGCATAACATAATTTATGCCTGTTAATTTATTTCCTCCACCTATATAAAGCGGAGCGTGTCCCTCATTTCCTTCTGAGGCAATAATCGCTCCCATTTTTGTAAGAGGTTCAATTATTCTTCTCATGGGACGCGCCGTCAGAGATTCATCTCCCCGAAGATGAGTATCAAAATCCTGTCCGGCCAACACTCCTGACAAGATACGCATAGTCGTACCGGAATTACCCAGATAAAGCGCTTCCTTCGGTTTTTGAAAGTCCTTTAGACCCTGTCCATGTACAATGATATTTTTTCCATCGGCGTCTATTCGCAGACCCAACGAACGAAATGCCTCTATGGTGCTAAGGCAATCCTCACCGAAAAGAAAGTTTTTGACACGGCACTTTCCGTTTGAAATCGCGCCTAATATGACCGAACGATGAGAAATGCTTTTGTCCGGCGGCACTTCCAATTCACCCCTCAAACCCTGTTCTTGTTTCCGTATTGTCCAATCCATGTTTTCTCCTCGAAAAAAAAAGTCTAAAAATCCGTAAATTTTCCTTTTTGGACAAGTTCACGCATATCTTCCGCGAGCGCGGAGATAAATTCCATATATTTACCGGTACACGGATTCGTAAAACCAAGCAGTTCCGAATGCAGTGCCGGACGATGAAATCTTGGGTCTCCGCCATACCTTATGTCCCCAAGAATGGGATGTCCGATATGTTTCATATGCACCCGTATCTGATGTGTACGTCCGGTAAAAAGATCCAGCCGAAGAAATGTGAACAGAGCGAATCTCTTAATAACATGATACATCGTCCGGGCGGATTTGCCCGAGGTATATTCGACTACCATTTTTGTTCTATTTTCTTTATGCCGCCCGATAGGCACGTCAATAATTCCGTTATCCAACTCCACCCGGCCTTTTACAATTGCCAAATAATTTTTTTTTACGGCTCTTTTTTGAAACTGTTCGCCCAGAGATCTTAACGCCTTGGAGGTTTTAGCGGCAACCATAACTCCCGAAGTATCTTTATCCAATCGATGAACAATACCCGGCCTTAATTCATCATCACTTTCAGGGAGACTGCCTAAATAATAAAGCAGAGCGTTCACAAGCGTACCCGTCTTATTCCCCGCTCCCGGATGAACAACCAGGCCGACCGGCTTATCAACTACAATAACGCCCTCATCTTCATAAATAATATTCAGCGGTATATTTTCCGGCTCTATTCGCCCGTCATTCGGCACGGAAGAAAGCGTAACAAAAACCATATCATCAGCGCGCGCCGTGTAATGAGGCTTTATTGTTTTCCCCCCCACAAGCACAAAGCCGCCGTCTATCAGAAATTTTACGTATGTCCTGGAATATTCTTCTCCCAGTTTGAGTGTCAAATATTTATCAATTCGTGTGCCGGCGTCCTCTTGGCTAACTTCAAATTCCATTTTTTCCATATTCTTCGGGCGCCTCCGGCGCCATTGGCGGTAAACATTTGAACACAATAAAAATCAGTACGCCACACAAAAAAGTCCCCGCGCCAATAATCTGTGAAAGCTTTATTCCAAAAAAAACAGAAAGTTCATCTCCTCTTAAAAAATCCATAAAAAATCTAAAAATGCCGTATACTGCCAAATATAAAGCAAATACACATCCGTCAAAAAAATGTTTTTTTCGGATTTTAAGAAGAAATAGAAAAAATAGAAAAAGAATAAAACTTGAGTAAAGCTGTACAGGCATTCTTGCCGCGGCCTCTCCGGGAAAAGTCACCGCGGGGCCGAATGATATCACTCTTCCGTAACAACACCCGTTCAGAAAACAGCCTATCCGTCCTATCGCTTGCCCCAGAGCCATATAGGGAACTATCAAATCAGCGACTTTTCTAAAAGAAAGTTTTTTTACCCGCGTGACGACGACTCCTGAAACCACGGCCCCGACCAGCGCTCCTTGAAAAGCCAAGCCGCCTTCATAAAACATTAAAATTCTGAGAGGACAGTCGAAATAATATCCCGCGTTAATTAACACGTATAAAAGGCGCCCTCCTATCAGACCGCTGAGGAAAACCATGATCAAACAATCTAAAATATCAGCTTGTTTAAATCCGTTTTTTTCCGCGTCGCGAAGAATAAAAACGGTCGCGAGCAAAAAAGCAATCGCGACACAAAAACCGTAGGAATACAATGTAAACGGTCCGATACTGAAAATTACGCGATGCATTTCACCTAAAACCTCTCCCCGAAACATCGGGCTTTAATTTCCCTTCCTACCGCTTCGTAGGGACGAGCATGCGTCCGAGCTTTTCTCTTTTCTTTTTTCTTTATCCGAATTTATAAGAGGGCACATGCAATGTGCCCTACGGGATTAAAGGGGGCAAAACTCCCCAACCCCTCAATTTTTCCGCTTAAAAAGCATGGAAAAAATCAATAATACGGCTCCGATCGTTATGAAACTGTCCGCTATATTGAATACCGGCCAAAAACGAAAATCTATAAAATCCACGATATGTCCATAACGCAAACGGTCAATTAAATTACCCGCCGAGCCTCCCAAAATGAAACAGAGAGCGATTCTTTCCGAAACATTTAATTTATGTTTTTTTTGGTTTAAAAAATAAACGATAAGAATTATCGCCAGTATCGTTAATACCGCGAATACGAATGGATATTCTTTAAACAGACCAAACGCGATCCCGGTATTGTATACAAGCGTTAAATGGAAAACTTCGCTTACTACCGGAATACTCGAAGAGGACGAAACGAATTTTTCAATATAAAATTTTGTTATCTGATCAAAAAAACATATTGAAAACGCGATAAAATAATACAACACTATTTGCCTCGAGTTTTTTCGGTTTTCTCCCGGCATTTTATGCAATATTCCGCCTGAGGCATAACTTTAAGTCGTGCTTTCGCAATAGCTTCTCCGCATAAAGTACATACCCCATACTCTCCGTGATCTATACGTTTGATCGCGTCATCAAGTTCATACAGCCTTGCTCTTTCGCCTTCGGCTAATTCCAACGAAAACTCCCTGTCATAAAGATCAGTTGCCATATCCGCCATATGAATGGAATAACCAGAAAGATCTCCGGAAGAATCCTTCAGAGATTTATGAAGAGATTCCCCTTTTAGATTCATAAGCTCTTCAAGGATCATAGCTTTTTCGGTAAGAAGCTTATCTCTTACAGCCTGAATTTCTTTTGATAAAGAAGTTTTACTTTTTGACCCGCGCTTTTTATTAACCATTTTCGCCCCTTTCAAGAATCACTTTACGACACCGTTCGCATAGATCCGCATTTTCTTTATTTTTCTCCACTGCCGGGCTATAGTTCCAACACCTTTCACATTTTCGCCCGACTGCCTTCATTACCACAGCCTTAATTTTAAGTTCCCCCGGGATATCTTCCATACCCGGGGTCATCTTCTCGGAAATAAGCACTTCGGAAACCTTAAAAATACCGGCAAAAAGTGTCTCCCCTGTTTTGAGAAAATCACGCGCTCCGGTGTCCGCGGTATACAATTCAACTGAAGCTTCAAGAGAACTCCCGATCAAACCTTTTTCTCTTTTCACTTCAAGAAGCTTCATAATCGCGTTTCTGATATCCAATATTTTCTTCCATTTCGTGTCAAGTTTTTCATTTTCACCATCTGTAAAAACTGGATCTGTGTCCGGCCAATCAGACATATGAATACTTCTTTCTTTACCTGCAAACTCGACCTTTGCCCAAACCTCTTCCGTCGTAAATGAAAGGATCGGCGCCATAACACGCGTCAAGGTATCGAGTATTTTAAAAATAACCGTCTGGACCGAACGCCGAGCCGCTGAATCAGCCGCTTCCACGTATAACACATCTTTCAATACATCAAGATAAAACGCGCTTATTTCATAAACGCAGAAATTATAAACCATGCGGTACACTTTATAGAATTCATATTTTTCATAACAAGCTGTCGCGTCTTGAGTCAAGGCGCGTAACCGCGAAGTCATCCACCTGTCTATTTCCGATAGATCTTCCGGAGCAACTTTATTCTCTGAAACATTAAAATCATACAAATTGCTCAGCAAAAACCGAAATGTATTGCGGATTTTTCGGTATCCATCCGCGAGTCGCTCCAGTATTTCAGAAGAAACTTTAATATCTCCCAGATAATCGCTGGACGCTACCCACAACCTCAATATATCGGCACCGTATTTCCGCATAATTTCTTCGGGACTAATTACATTCCCGATAGATTTGGACATTTTTTTACCATCTCCATCCACAACAAACCCGTGGGTCAAAACTTTCTTGTAAGGCGGTTTTTCGTTCATACCCATAGAGGTAATAAGAGCCGCCTGAAACCACCCTCTATGCTGATCAGAACCTTCCAGATATAAATCAGCTGGAAACGCCAGCTCCTCCCTTGCCTCAAGAACAGCCTTATGACTTATCCCTGAATCAAACCAAACGTCCAGAATATCGTTTTCTTTCACAAACTCTTTGCCGGCGCAAACCCCGCAAACCGTATTTTTGTCCATTATTTCGCCGACAGATTTTTCAAACCACGCGTCCGCGCCGCCGCGGCGCGTAAGTTCCGATACTTTACGAATAATCCCGGAACTCGTAAAAGCTTTCCCGCAAGAAACGCACCTGAAAGCCGGTATCGGCACACCCCAATACCTCTGACGGGAAAGACACCAATCCGGCCTCTGTTTCACCATTGTACCGATCCTGTCCCTCGCGGACGGCGGTATCCATTCAACTTTTTCGTTTATCACGCTTTCCATCTTCCGCCGCAGATCTAAATGATCAATATTCATGAACCACTGTTCCGTAGCTCTAAAAATGATCGGTTCCTTACACCGCCAACAGTGCGGATAGGAATGCGTTACTTCTTTCGCCATAATAAGCGTCTTTTCTTCGCGCATTTTTTCTATTATGGAACCGTTAGCTTTAAAAACATCCTCTCCGGCAAATTCGCCGGCTTCTTCCGAAAAAGTTCCGGCAGGTTCAACCGGCATGATCATTGGAAGGTTATATTTTTTTCCGGTAAAATAATCATCTTGTCCGTGTCCGGGAGCGGTATGCACGCATCCCGTCCCTTCCTCTTTCGTCACATAATCCGCCAAAACAATTTTTGACAAGCGATCGATAAAAGGATGTTTGGCATTTGCTATAAGTTCCGCGATTTCCTTACCCGTTTTTTCTTTTACGACCTTATAATCCTTGATCCCAAACTGTTTCATAATGTCTTCCGCCGAATCGCGCGCCATTATCCAAACTTCTCCGCTGACCAAAATAAATGAATAATTAAATTCGGGATGCACGGCAACCGCCGCATTCGCCAAAAGTGTCCACGGAGTAGTTGTCCATATGACAAAAAAAGTCTTCGTTCCGCCGCTATCTTTAATATCCGCCTGAAATTTCACATATATTGACGGAGAATTTTTATCTTCATATTCAACTTCGGCTTCGGCTAAAGCGGTTTCACACTTTCGGCACCAATTGACCGGCTTCAAATCTTTGTAAATATATCCCTTCTCATATAGATCCGCGAAACTTTCCAGAATATCCGCTTCATAATCTTTTGTCAAAGTTAAATAAGGTTTTTTCCATTCACCGAATATGCCGAGTCTTTCAAATTCTTTAGCCTGTATTTTTACGTATTTCATCGCGTAATCATAAGCTTTTTTTCGGAACTTAACCTGATCGATATCATTTTTGGTGATCTTAAGCTCTTTTAAAAGCTGATGTTCCACGGGAAGTCCGTGACAATCCCATCCCGGGACAAAAGGCGCTGAATATCCCCTCATCGTAAAATATTTTACACATATATCTTTAAGCGTCTTATTCAGAACATGCCCCAGATGAATATGCCCGTTCGCGTAAGGCGGTCCGTCATGGAGAATGAAACGTTTTTTTGACGTTTTCCGTTTTTTAATAATTTCGGCATAAATATCCTCTTTCTGCCACTGCTTAAGGATTTCAGGTTCTTTTTGCGACAGATTGGCTTTCATGGAAAACGTCGTCCGCGGTAAATTAAGGGTATCTTTATAGCTAATTTTTTTATTTTCTGTATTTTTCACAACAATCCTTCGTATTAAACTCCAAACATCCATTCCACATCGCAGGTGGAATTTCATTCACCAAACACCATTCCTTATTCATTATTCAAGGGCGGACACACGGCGGACACACGGGTCCGCCCCTACGAAGAACCAACAAACTCAGCCAACATCCTCGTAGGTTGGTAGCGCTCTTTGCTGCCATCCTACGAGGTTGGTGGCGGACGATCCACCTTATTAAATGACAAATGACAAAATTCAAATGACAAAATAAATAAAAATATCAAAGCACAAAAAAAAAGATTCACGGGCGGACACACGGGTCCGCCCCCACGATTGACCAACAAACTCCGCCAACATCATTCACCAAGTATCAGCTTAAGTTTCCGGAGCGTCTCTGCCGGGATCGCTTCTCTCGGGGTGACCAACGCTGTCTTCATTGCATCGGCACAGAGACATTTCTTTTTTTCCGGAAGCCGCGGAATAACATTGTTCAACATTTTTTTGGCGGTCTCCACGTTCTTGTTCAGATTAGCTATTATCATTTCTATAGAAACGTCTTCAGCTTCCGGACCCAAGCGCCATGAATCATAATCCGTTACCATCGCGATAGTCGAATAACAAATACCCGCTTCCCTCGCGAGCCGGGCTTCGGGCATATTTGTCATACCGATAACGTCAACTCCCCAGCTTTTATAAAGATACGACTCCGCTTTCGTCGAAAACGCCGGGCCCTCCATATTAATGTATGTCCCTCCGTCATGGATTCTGACATCTAAATTCCGGTTTTCTTCATAAATAAGATCCTTAAGTTCCAAACAAACCGGCTCAGCAAGTGAAACGTGAGCAACTACCCCATCTCCGAAAAAAGTCGTCGGACGGGCTTGATTGGTTCTGTCAATAAACTGGTCAACAAGAACAATATCTAAGGGACGAATTTCTTCTTTGAGACTCCCCACCGCGGAAATAGATATGATCCTCTCCACACCCAGCATTTTAAACGCGAAAATATTCGCCCTATTGTTGATCTCAGAGGGTAAAATCGTATGTTTTTGACCGTGTCTTGGAAGAAAAACACACTCGCGCCCGGCAAAACGCCCGATAACAAACTCGCTGGACGCTTCCCCGAAAGGAGTTTCCACTTTTTTTCTTTCGACAATTTCAAGACCTTCCATATGATAAAGCGCGCTTCCACCTATTATACCGATTTTATTCATAAGCCGATAACCTCCACAATTTTGTTTCTTCCGCTTTTTCCCGCGACTATTCTTACACTTTTTTTCGCGACTTTAAATTTCTTGGCAATAACGGCAATCAACGCCTTATTCGCCTTCCCCTCAGCCGGCGCGGCCTTAACATACACCTTTATAGCGCCATCCTTTTCAACAAGCTCTTCCCTCGAGGACTTCGGACAAACCTTAACAGTTAATTTCATTCTCTCCATTCACCATCCCAAGCGGACACGCCGATCCTTTTCAACAAACTTTAATGAGCACATAATTTACGCGCCCGAAGGAAGCGTAAATTATAGTGCGAATTAAATCCCCGCGAAAGCGGGGATCTCAACCAGCCAACCGACCAACTGACTAACCGGTCAACTGACTAACCGGCTACCCAATCTTATACGCGATCTGATAAATAATGTTAACAATGAAACTTTTCAAAACGCTTAAAACAAGAAACGCGATGATCGGAGTAAAATCTATCGCGCCCAATCTCAGAGGAAGTGCGCGAAACGGCGCCAATAACGGATCCGTTATTTTATACACTATCCGTACTATTTCATTATAAGGATCAGCTCCAACCCATGAAATGATTATCCTTATCACTAAGATGAAATACAGAATGTTGAATATTATGGACACTAAAAGCCCGATACTTTTCAATAATTCCGCCAAAACAAACATTTCTACCTCCCTGATATCTCTTCCGAACGCGCTTTAGCTTTCGTAATAGCTTTTTTTATAATATCATCAAACTTTTCCGAGTCAAAAACCGCCAAAGCCGCCTCAGTAGTTCCCCCTTTTGAAGCAACTTTCTCAATCAATTCTTTCGGAGAAATATTATCCTCTTTTAGAAGCCGAGAACTGCCGAACAATGTTTGAAACACAAGCTTTTTTGAGACGTCTTTACTCAATCCCAAATTGACCCCCGCGTCTATCATCGCGCCCGCCAAATAAAAAAGATATGCCGGACCGCTTCCCGAAAGCGCCGTAACGCTATCAAATAATCCTTCTTCAATTTCCGCCACATCTCCAATGCCTGAGAAAATTATTTTCACTTCCTCTATTATGCCGCGCGCCATATCGTTATGAGCAATACATGTTATGCTTTCATTCACAAACGCCGCGATATTCGGCATAGCTCTCACCACGGGAACTCTTTTCCCGATTTTTTCTAAAATAGTGCCGATTCCAATACCCGCCGCGATCGATATGATAGTGTGCTCCTTAACGTCAGGAGCTATTTCTTCCAACAAACAGCTAAGATCCTGAGGCTTCACCGCTATAAGCAGAATATCCGCTTCGCTAAGCACACCAGCCAAATCTTTTCGGAGACAAAGCGTTTCATTAGATAAACAATCTGCCTTTTCAATAACTTTATCACATAATAGAATTGATTCCGGTTTAACATGATTTTTACTGACCATACCGCGAACAATCGCCCCCGCCATATTCCCGCATCCAATAACCCCTATAATGCATTTTTTCATAGACGTATCCTTATGTTATATGTCTTACAGATGGTTAAAAGTATCATAATTCCCCTCCAATGTCAATGTTCCGACAAAATTAACTCACCTTCGCAAATGTAGGTGTATCAAAATCACAAACCACCACACACATCGTTACGCTCAAATCCGCCTTCCGCTATTTTATTTAAGCTGATTCGAGTAAACAAAGCATCTGTGAGTTCATATTTTTTAGTTCTGCGTCATTATATATTACGATGGGCGGGAGTTGGAAAATGATTAGTTTTGCTAATTTTTGATAGTATTTTGGATTATTCGAATCAAGACTTCTTAATTGTTCCATTTGAGTGAATTTTCGTCCTGTCAGAATTTTGTATATTTCCATCAATGTGGTTATGTCATCATTCTGAAGAGCGCGTAACGCAGACAAAACTCCGTGTATATTTATGAAGTTGGAAGAAGAGTCGAGCTCAAAGACCAATAATTTAACCTTCTCAGGCAATTTTTCTATGAACGTCATATCGCTGAGAGCAACGTCTACAAGATTGTTTGGATCCATCGATAGAATTGATACTCTATCAAGTAATGTATGTTTTGAAACAAACTCAATCTTTTCTCTTATTTTATCATCCCTCCTGTTATTACGTTCAATCTTCAATAAATCCGTAACAAAGATCGTATCCAACCCTTCTCGCCAGTCTTTCACCAGATCTTTACAAATTACATGAACAAGTGTTTTTTGTGAGGGTATTACCGGTTGCGGGCAAATCTTTGAGATTGAATTCATTCCTCTTTTGTGCTTTTCTATCGTCTGTTCTTCTGTTTCCAAAGAATTTTTCCCATAAGTGCCGCGTTGATTTAAATTCAAAATTTTAGCATTAACTTCTGAGCCTTCAGGATTATTTGATAGTCTTTTTTTAGCCTCAGGTATCGTTTGCTCAGATAAACTTTTCGCGTTTGGAACAGTTTCTTCGGAAACACTAACATGGGAATCTGTTTCAAGTAATTGGTTTATTGCTTTGGTCAGCATATCTTTTTTTAATATAGCTTGTGTTTTTTTGCGTTTAAATTCACCTTCTGCGTCTTTCAGAGCACTTTTTTTATCGGTTTTTGCTTGTTCAAGTTTTTTGTCCAGCTCGTCATTAGCTCTTGTATGTTCGGATTGCAATTCAGAGTAACCTTGTTTTATGGTTTCGATTTCTGTCCCTTGTTCTTCAAATATCTTATCTATCTCCTGTTTAAACATAGCTTCGCTTTCTTTTTCCTCCTTTACTATTCGTGCGTATGGCTCTTCGGCGTTTTTTATAGCTTTATTTTTTTCGCTTTCTAATTTTTTGTCTTCAGTCGTGAATATGTGTTCCTCCCTTTTTATTGCATCTTCCTTTTTCTTCTCTCTTTCGTGAAAATCTTTCGTAAAAATACGTCCCAATTCTTCTATTATCTGTTTTTTGCGCTCATTGAGTTTATGCCATTCTTTTATGTAAGTATCTTCCGCAGTTGTCAATATTTTTTCTTCGGTCTTAATGATCTTGCTCCATTCTTTTTCGTGAGCAGCGGTATTTTCCGGAGCCTTTATCTTTTTATATCCTTGTTTATAAGCCTTTTTAGCATCGCTTATTAACTTATTTTTTGTATCCTTCAGTTTCTTTTCTTCCTGATCAAAAACGCTTTCCGCGACTTTTTTAGCTTGATCTAATTTATCTTGAGAATCTTCCCATTCTTGTGAATCCTTTTTCTCAATATTTTCTATCGCTACGGTTTCTCTATCAGAAATCTTTTTCCATTCAGAATGATAAGTATTCTCCGCGGCTTTTTTAGCTTGTTTTTCTGTCTGATATGCCTTATGACATTTGTCGCTAAATTCTTGCTTAGCTTGGTCTTGACATTTTCGAATTTTCCTATATTTTTGAGAACACTTCTCTTCGGCGTCTTCAATTGCTTTTTCTTTTTTTCTGTATTCCGGAAGACATTCTTGTTCATAAGCCTTCTTGTTCTTTTCTTTCTCTTTGTTTATTTGCCTCACTTTATCAACAAATATTTTTTCGGCATGATTTTCGGCTTCTTCTTTTTTCGCACTTGTCGCTTTAAGAGCTTTTTTGCATTCAGTTATTGTGGCTTCTTGTTTGTGTTTTAATGATTCTTTATCTTTCATATCCAACGTTGTCAGTAGTTGTTTTTTCTTGAGCATAAGATCCTGCAATGTTTTTTGGAGATCTGTATCCTGCGGCATGCTTTGTTTTAGAACATCTCTTTTTGTTTCCAAAAGCTTAATGTTTTGGTTAACTATTTTTATGACCTTTTCTACATCAAGCGCTTTTCGTAACGCCTCGGGCTCTTTGCCGAGTTCCTTGGCTCTTTTTAAAAGATTATCTTTACGCTCGTCTTTGTTTCCATTTTTTTTCGAATAAAAATCCCACGCGTTTTGGATGAAGCTATATATTTTTTCAAACTTGTCTTCAATTGACATGTTTTCCAGAACACCCTTGGAAACATTGTTACGCAATAGAGAGCTCCTATCGGGATGAAACTTGTTTACGGAATTTCGGTAATTTTGTTTGGGAGATAGACCGTTCGCATTAAACAACCGTGATATGATTTGGGTAATTTGTGAATCGATCTCTGTTTCATAGAAATGGCGCATACTAATAAGATCATCTTTTAAACTCAGATCAATTTTTTGCAATTTTTCTGAAACTTTTTTAAGCGTTGTTAAAACATCTACGTAAAGCGTCAAGAAGTCGGTGTTATTGGAATGTAATGCTGTTTGCTCTTTTCTTTGTTCTAAGAGTTCTGCTTCTATTTCACTGATCTTTTTCTGTTTTTTTATTAACTCATTGGTTTCTTCGATACTGCTTAGAGCTTCTGAAAATTCCAGTAATAATTGCTCTTCATTTTCATCTGTCCCCCAGTAGGCTCTATTTGGATAGTTTCTTAAGGTGGTTTCGCGTCTATTTTTTATTAAATAATTTTTTAGCGTTTCAATCGTGGGCTTATCATTCTTATTTTTCTGCCATTTTAATATTTGTGCTCTTATCCCCAGTTCTTGATCCTGTTTCGCTCCTCTAAATTTCATTATTTCCCAGAATAAAGCCGGTAAATTTTCTCCCTTACCGCTAACCAAATAAATGCCCCGATCTGAAGCATGTCCCACGAAATGAAGTTTTTTAACATCGCCCGTAATGAGGAAAAACCGGTTTCTTTCGATCAGAGTTTGAATCTGATCATTCAGCTCTTTTATTTCAAGACTGCTAACAAGTGTTAAAAGCTCTTTAATTATGAGATCAGTGTTTTGTATTTGTTTAAGGTTCCCTTGTTTGGATTTTTCCCAGATAATAGAATCTATTTCAATTTCATGTTTTCTTTTTCCTTTTATCCAGTCTCCTTCTTTTCGTGTCGGCAGAGGAGCAAGATCTTTTAGGCGATCTTTGTTTAGACGCGAATATTCCTCTGCCGTAAAAGTTGCAATATCATAAGTTTCCTCGCCGAATTTAATGAAATGATAATATTGAATGCTATCATAGGTGGATGGAACAATATAATATCCATTGGGCAAGATTTTGGATTCCTTTTGCACTTTTTGCATATCATACACGACAGTGAGTTCTTTGGTTTGATCTATTGGTCTTGTGATCACAATATCCTGGATCGATCGTCCTATTTTTGCCTGTTCCAGAAAATTTGTGCCATTCTTTGATGCGTCTAAAAGTTTCATAAGAATGTGCGCTTCAAGTTCTCCTATCTGATTAACTTGTTCGCCATTCAGGGGACCGAAAATCGATTCGGGAGCAAGATTTTCATGAGAAAAACAGACGTTTTCAAAACAAAGCATAAATACTAAAATCAGTATAAGTTGTTTGAAAACGAATGTTTTGCCAATATTTTTGTCTTTTTTACGATTATTTAACATTTCACCCTCAAGAACGTATTTTAATAACATAATGACCGCTTTTAGTCTGCTTATAGCCTAATCCTAACGAAAATACATAGTGTTTAGTATAACATAAAAGTTAATTAAGTCAAGAGAAAGTTTGCTTTACCATCCCATGAGCCGCGGGCATGCTTTTAACAGCTACCCCGCCCGCAATGTAAACATAAATTAGTCTGTAAAAAAGGTTATACCTCGAAAACACACACAATCTGCGATCCTTGAACAAAAAGAAGAGGCTTTAGGAAGTCTTTCCAAATTATGGGTTAAGATGCCGGGATTCATTAAGACGGTAGCGCATAAGTTGTTTCAACACCATGAGTTATAACGATAAGTGGGTTAAAATAAAAAAGTTAAGGTGTGCGGATTGTTACATTTAAAAACGGATGAAAACAGAGTTTTTGATGTTAAGTGGGCACGATTTGGGTAGAAAATCTATTCTTCATAAAAATCTACTTCCCTATGTTTACCTGGTAGAATTTGGCTTTATTTGTATGGGCAATATTTCCATACGAACAGATAGTCTCTGGGGAGTATCTGTAGTGATAACTTTCTTAAGCTTATGCTCTTCAAGCACATCATCAATAGCCTTTCTTATCACCTCCATGTTGCGCTTACCAATGCCATGAATATTTATATGCTGAAAACCATAGCTTCTAAGTTTTGAAACTTTCTGAGTTATTGTAGCATAAACTTCCTTAGGAGCCATCATCTGACAAACAAACACAGTAAAGGGAAGCTCTCGCACCACAACATTAAAAAACTGGTTAAAAGACGCTATAGCATCCTCCTCTTCAGTGCCAGTTGACATAAGAAGATTATAGTATGGAATAAAGTAGCGATTGAAATAACCTTCACCACACATATTGGATATGTTTCGTGCACGTTCACCATAGCGTTCAATAAGATCATTTTTAATCTCTTGAAAATCCTTCCCATTATCAGCAAGCTTTTGTATGTATAAAGCTCCACGTATTATCTTTAAATCTATCGAAGAAACTTTATTTTGAAAAAAATTTATTATCTCAACGGAATATGTTCCCTGCTCCTCTTCTCGAAAATCTTCAATAATCTTCACAGACTTCTCGTCGATAAGAGTATTCCCCTCGTCAATTTTTACCCTTAGTAATTCAGCCAACTGTTCTTTATCCGTTGGAGTAACCGCTGATATGTTGAGATTAATTGTTTTAGTGGAGTTGTCAACGTGATAAATATTCTCTGTTTTGGTATTATCAGAGAATATTTTTAACTGAATCTTTTCGATAAGAGATTTAAGATTGCTAAAATCAAAACGAGGAGACATACTACTGAACCCTATCTGATAAGTTCATCAAAGAAATTATATCTGAGCGTACAAACGCAAGAGACCCCTTGGTTATACCTGCGAACCGGTTTAACGTCATCTCGTCCCCCTCAGGACTGAGTACTCTCTGTGTGGGATCATTTTTTTCAACTATGTATCCATTCTTATCAACGGTCTTACCGAACATTTCTAAAATTTCTCCTTTTGCTGAATCGTCAACAACTATCGTCTTTATAGACATGAGCCTCACCCTCCGTCTTGCATTGTATTTGTATTGATTTCCTCTTTAGTAAACGCAAATTATACTACTTTTCTACAACATGTGTCAATTGACATTTTATATCGATTTCCCCTAAATCAACTATACCTTACTGTTTTTATAATGCAAATTTGGCACTTTCTATTTTACTAACATTATAACCTTCATCATCTCTTGTCTTTCGATATACCATTTCACTTTCTATTATTATACTGACAACTTGTATGAAAGTCTACCTCTTTTTTCCCGAATCTCAATCCACCTTTCTATCTGCGAGTCCATAAACCTCAAAACATTCCCCATCTTCATACATAGCACAAACCCATAATGCCCCCATTTATACACAAGACCTTTTTTAACCTGCAATAGATCCCATAATTGTGGTACGGTTAATAACTTTTCCATGTCCCTTTTTTATAGTGTAGATAAACTCCTCCCTTCGAAAATCCGTACGACCTAAATTCAACCTGCAGCCTAACTACGAGGTTATATTTTTGAATTTTGGGAATTTTGTGACGAGGCAAAAGGGGATAGAGATCCCGACTCAAGGCCAGGATGACAAAAATGGGAGTTGGGGAGTTTCTACCCCTCACACTGAGGAGTTAAACTTGGCGAAGGGGCTAAAAATGAATAATAAAGAAATCTTTGAAGAATTAATTAGAGTTCCTTCGCTTTACTTAGGATGAACAGTCAGGAAAAAACTTCTCGACTGCTCAGTTGTCTGTTAGAAATATTTATCGATGAATTTTAGAATTTTGGAAAAGATTTTTTTTATTATGCCGGTATAGATGGGTTTTTTGCTGTTTTCGTGCAGGAGATAATCTAATGCGCCAAGTCCGGAGGAATATCCGGTTCTCTCGGGCGGAAGTTCTTCAAAATGTTTCGCACGGCAAATTCCGGCGAAAGCGGGTATATTGAAAAATTGTTCGGAAAATTCTATCAATTCATCAAAAGCGGCGCCTTCACCGGCAATAATAATTTTTCGGACGCTTCCCCATTCGGACAATTTTACGATCTTAGAATATAATTTTTCCAAGGTCTCCTTGTCAATAATCCCGCTCTTTGACACTACCTCATCCGTTCCTTGCGAAAAAACGCGGCAGTTAGATAGTATCCCCTGATCAAAGACCATAATTTCCGATAGATCTTTGTGTATGTTAAATATGGCCGTAACCGTATTTCTATCTTCATCACTTAACACGCGATAGGAAGAAGCAAGCCCCGAAAACATAAACCCCGCGGGAACAAACCCCGCCTGAGCGACACACTTTGACATGTTCTTTAAAACTGACGAATTAATTGTCAGAATATTTACATCAACTCCCAGTTTCACGCCTTCAAGATTTAATGGATCCTTAACACCTTTTTCATTATCAATGCTGAACTCTTTCGCGATCTTATGCAAAGGTTCTTTATCCAAAGGTATTTTTACTGTCGAGGCGATATTTATACATCTCGCGATGTCAGTCTCTGACACTTCTCTTCCATATTTTGAAAGCAGAACCACTCCGGATGAAGATATTAACTCGATAGATGAAGAAGTAACCGCCGCGTAAATATCCTGCGCTTTTTTTCCGGTTTTTTCCGTTATTTTATTTAGAACTTCCGTTATTGAACCGGCGGCTTCGACAATATCCGAAACCATACCTTTTGAAAAAGCGTCGGATTTTACACGCGCGAAAGCTTCAAAAACACAATCTCCGTTCTTGCGCCAGCGCGCCATAACCGCGGCGATTTCACCGCGTCCGGCATCAATAACAGCAAAATATTTATCCATAAATCCGCCTTACCATATTATGACCCGCGTATCGCGAGGCACATACAACCCAAAAACCTGCAACCTGTAACGTGAACCGTGCAACCTGTAACCTGTAGCGTAAATCTCTATCTGAACGATATCACGGCATCTTCGAATCTTAGGTCTATATACTTTAGATCTTTCACATTTAGTTCAGGATCGTTCAATATTTCTTTTAAAGAATCGATTTTTCTCAAAAAATCGTCCTTGCCCACCTTAACGATCACGCCGGATATACTGATCTGTATATTATTGCGATCATGTATGTCAATAAAATCTATATTCTTCTTGTCAATATCGCCCTTTTTGGATAACCCTCTTAAAAAAAGCAAGGCTCGAATTAACGCCTCGTTTTTAATTCGATCACCTTTTTCCGGCATCTTAAGAAAGAAATTCATACCCTTAATTTTCACGATTCCTCGAGGGCTCTCTCCTATCGCGAGGACTACACCTTCCGAGTCAATAAGCACTCCATCGCCTGAATCGATCACAGCGGCAGTTTCTCTCGGGACAATATCAACTTCCAAAACATTGGGAAAATTTCTTCGAATTTCTATTTTTTTAAATTGCGGAAAGTTTTTTCTCATAAGCACCTGGATCTGTTTCAAATCCACGGTGAATATATTTCGTCCGATATAAAATTCATTCAGCTTATCCAGATCTTCATCAAAAGAATATTCCGATTCCATGTTCACGGATATTTCTTTTATGTTGAAAGTCACGTTATTATAAAAAAAATAACGAACTCCATAAAAAAACGCCGCGGTTACGCAAACAAATATTCCCCCAAGCATGAGAATTCTCCCTAAATATGTTTGCCTCAAGCTGAAATTTTCGGAATATTTTGTTATTTTACGCGCGCGTGAATTCGCCCTCTTTTTCACCATACCCTCTTTCCTCCGATCAAATTTGCCGCCCGCAAACCGTGAATGGTTTCTGATAGTTCGTAGGGGCGGACCCATGTGTCCGCCCTTTTCCTTTATCTTTTTTCCGAATCCGAATTTATACCTTAAGCGATTCATTCAGCATACTAACACATAATGAGCAAAAATCCAAATCATCCGCTTTCGCGGCCATGGGGAGGAGACTTTTTTCCGTAAGTCCGGGGATTGTATTTACCTCTAAAACAAACATCTCTCCCTCCGGGGAGAGTATTAGATCTACTCTGGAAAACCCCCTGCAATCAAGTGCTTTGTGCGCTTTCACTCCGATTTGCTGAACTTTCAAATATTTTTTCCGATCAAGCTCAGCCGGCACAACATACTCTGTATCATTTGCCTCATATTTAGCTTTAAAGTCGTATACGCCTTGTTTGGTTATTATTTCAACAACAGGCAGAGCGCGCCGACCCATTATCCCGATCGTTAATTCCCTTCCGTAAATAAATTTTTCAACGATCACTTCGTCTCCAAACTCAAAAGACTTATTTATTCCTTTTAAAAAATCATCCTTCAAGAAAACAACCGAAAGCCCGATACTGGATCCTTCATACCTGGGTTTAATAACACACGGAAAACTGATCTTATCAAAAGAAATATTTTCACCTTTTCTTATAACCACATATTCCGGCACCGTAAGTCCCGCGGCTCTAAACCTTTCCCTTGAAGCCAGTTTATCTATGGCGAGAGCCGAAGAAACTGGTCCGGACCCGGTATACCTTATGTTTCGTTCCTCCAGCATACGCTGAATAGTACCATCTTCGCCGAATTTTCCGTGTAAAGCGATAAAAGCCATGTCAATATCAATTTCGCGTATCAAAGATCCGAAATTCTCCGGCGAAAAATCAAAAAAAAGAGTCGTAAGCCCCGCTTGAGACAATGCCTCAAAAACAGCTCTCCCGCTTTTAAGGCTGATTTCACGCTCGCTGGAACTGCCTCCGGCGAAAACCCCTATTTTATACTTCTTTAATCTGTTAAGTTTATGATCCATAATTTAAAGATCTCCGCGTTTTATAAAATTTCAATTTCAGGTTCAAGATTAACGTGAAAAACCTTTTTTACTTTTTTTTGGATATCCCCGATAAGCGTCATAACGTCCAGGGAAGAAGCTCCTCCCGTGTTTACGATAAAATTGGCGTGTTTTTCGGACACACTCGCGTTTCCTCTTCCGACGCCCTTCATTCCCGATCTATCTATCAATTCCCCGCTTGCCGGCGTGTTTTTTCCCGGATTTTTAAAAATACACCCCAGAGTTTTCTCATCCAGCGGCTGGTGAATAGCTTTCTCGCGGAGATAACAGCCTAATTTTTCTTTAAGTTTTCCGGCAGAAACTTTTTCAAGGCAAAATTCCGCGCGGGTTATAATTTCTTCTCTATCAAAAGATGATGTCCGATATCCGAATTCTATTTCTTTTTTTTCTCTCCACGCGTATTTCCCGTGTTTATCCAGAATAAAAACTCTTGTTAATTTTTCGCTAACAGCGCTTTTATATGAAGCGTTCATTTTTATGGCGCCGCCAATCGTCGCGGGAATACCTGCCGCTCCCTCCAAGCCGCCTAATCCGTGCCGACAGCAATCGGCAACAAGTTTCCTAAGGCTTGTTCCTCCGCCAACCGTTACCACATTATCTTTTATCGTGACCCGATCAAAAAAATCACCGGCAAGTTTAATGATGGCACCTTCAAATCCTGTATCCGCGATCAAAATATTGCTGGCATTGCCGATAACTTTTATCTTTAACGACGCGCTTTTAAGCAAATTAACCGCTCTTTGTAAAGTTTCGGGATCTATCGGGGTAATCCACACGTCCGTCTTTCCGCCGATTCCGATAGACGTGCGCCCGGAAAGAGGATAATCAAAAAAAACTTCCCGCGCGGGGCATATTTCAGTCAACTCTTTTTTTACTTCATCCGTTAACATCCGCCCTCCGCTATTAATAATTCACGGGCGGACGCAAGGCCCGCCCCTACGAATGACCAACAAACCCCGCCAACAACCTCGTAGGTTGGTGGTGCTCTTTACCACCATCCTACGAGGTTGTTGGCGGACGATTCAACATTAACTATCATACGGGCGGACGCAAGAACCGCCCCTACGAAAAACCAACAACCATTCACCGTTCAGGAACGGATGCCCCTACGCGCGCGGATAGCCTGTCAACTATCAGACTCGAAACTTCTCTGATGTCGCCCGCGCCAAGCACCAAAACTATGTCGCCGTGCTTTGCTGTTTCTCCAATGAATCGCGGTATATCTCCTTTATCAAGAACCACAACTTTTTCAAATTGGGTTTTATCTATTCCCTCATACATAGCCTCAACTTTTACAGCTTCGGCGAGTTCTTCATCCGCGGAATATATATCCGTTAAAATAAGAATATCCGAAGAACAAAAACAATTCAAAAATTCCCGAGCGAGATCTTTTGTCCGGCTATACCTGTGAGGTTGAAAGATCGAGATAACTCTGCCGAGGCTATTAAATCCGCGCGCCGCCGTTATTACGGAGCTAAGCTCCGTCGGATGATGCGCGTAATCTTCGACAATTTTTACCCCGCCTATATCGCCGACAATATCGAATCTTCTTTTCACACCGCCGAAGGAATCGGCGGCTTTCGAGATTTCCCCGATGCTAAGTCCCTGTTCAAGACATACCGCGATAGCCGCCAATATGTTCATTAAATTATACCGCCCGATAAGCGGGCTGGTAAAGCGCTCGAAACTAACGCCTCTGATTACCGGTTCAAATTCTATAAATTTATCATATTTGAAATTTTTGGCTGATATGTCAAAATTGCCGTCCAGTCCAAAAGAAATTTCGCGCGAGCTCCTCGTCATAATGGGAAAGGATTTAAGAACCGGATCCTCTCCGTTAAAAACAAAAACACCGCCTTCGGAGATGCGACCCGCGAATTCCCGATATGCCGCGATAAGGTTTTCCATCGACCCATAATGTTCAATGTGCTCTCTTTCAATATTTGTTATTACAGCGCATTTTGTCGGGATATTCCTGAAATATCCGTCGCTTTCGTCAATTTCCGCGACCACCATCTCTCCGGCGCCCAATTTCGCGTTACCTCTAAATAATTCAACTTCGCCTCCGATAACGACAGTAGGATCTTTTCCGGAGGTCTCCAAAATATGCGAGATGAGAGCGGTCGTCGTCGTTTTTCCGTGTGTTCCGGTAATACCGATAGATATAAGCGCTTCCGCTATGACTTCCCTGAGAAGTTCACCCCTTGAAATGATTTTAATACCACAGGCGGCCGCCCGGAGAACTTCAGGGTTATCGTCTCTAATGCAGGCAGACTTTACTACAATATCCGTGTCTGGGGAGACATTACTCGCGTCGTGAGCTCCATATACTACACCTCCGAGTCTTCGGAGTTCGTCTGTAAGATTGTTCGGCCTCTGATCCGACCCCGTTACTGTATGTCCTTTTGAAAGATAGATATGTGCTAAAGCACTCATCCCTATTCCGGCAATCCCAACAAAATGAATTTTTTTTCTTTTCATAGCGCTAACATCCGCCCCATTGTAGGGGCACGGCATGCCGTGCCCCTACGAAAAATCAACAAACTCCGCCAACAGGCTCCGCCGCCATTGTACGGGCACGGCATGCCGTGCCCCTACGATTAAATGGAGCCTTGTTGGCGGACGATTCACTATTTACGAGAGGACGCCGTTGTCCCGGCGCCTTTTCTCTTTCGTACTAATTTCACAACTTCCTCAGCTAATTTTTTCCCCGCGTCGGGTAGGCAAAGTCGACCCGAAGCCAGTGCCATCTCCCGAAGATTGGATCCGGGCAGTAACAACTTAAGCACATCCCGGGCCAAATCTTCGGAGGAAAAGTTTTTTTCTTCCCGGCAGATCGCCGCTCCGGCCTTCTCGAAATATTCCGCGTTTGACTTTTGGCTGTTCCTATGATTGGGGTACGGAACAAGTATCATCGCTTTCGAATAAAATGCCAGTTCGAATATTGCCGACGCGCCGGACCTTGTAATCGCCAGATCGCTAACGCAATACGCGTCCGCTATCGATTCTAAAAACGAAAAAACTTTTCCCGGAATTTTGTTATCTCTATAAAACTGTTTTATTTGTTCATAATCCTTTTTGCCCGTAAGATGTATAAACTGAATGCCCTCCGCGCGCCGCGGTGTTTCGGAAATAAGGCGGGCGGCGCGTCCTGCGGTATTATTAAGAAAAGAACACCCCTGACTTCCTCCCATGATAAGAACTGTTTTGACATCCGGAGAAACACCAAGTTTTCGCGCCGACTGAATTCTGTCGTTGGTCAGCATTTCCAATCTCAAAGGATTACCGGAAAAAACTACACGTTCTTTCGCCGCGCGTGAAAAAAACGTGAAAGATTCCTTAAAACTGACGGCAATCGCGTCAGCAAAGCGGCTTAAGATCTTATTCGCCTTGCCGGGGAAAACATTTTGCTCATGTAAAATTACGGGAACTCTGAACATTTTCGCCGCGATAACAATCGCCGCCGAAGAATATCCGCCGAAACCAACGCAAACCTCCGGCCGGGTTCCGGCAACAATGTATATTGATCTGGCAGTATCAATAAAAAACTTCAGCATAAAAACCAAAAGGCGATAAATATTAAACTTTCGCGGCATAGGATTTACTGACAGAAAGAAACACCGATACCGGCAAGCGGCAAAAAGAGCCCTATCCAATCGTCTTTGACTTGAAACGAAAAATATATTTTTTACTCCCTTTTTTTCCAGCTCCCCGGCCAAAGCGACTGCCGGAAAAATATGACCGCCGCTCCCGCCGGCGGCAAGAATGATCCTCATGTTATTCCGCCTCCCTTGCCAAATTCAGTATTAGCCCGCAAGCGGCCATATGGCTGATAAGCGAACTTCCGCCATAGCTTATAAAAGGCAGAGGCAGACCTTTTGTGGGCAACATACCGGTCGAAACCCCCACGTTTACAATAACCTCAAAGGCGATTATTACACCTATTCCCATAACCGCGCGCGAGGAAAAGGTATCATGCAGTTTAAACGCGATCCGGAGAGAAAACCATATAAAAAGCGCGAAAAGCGTCAATACCGCGAAAGTTCCCAAAAAACCTAATTCTTCGCCGATTATTGAAAAAATAAAATCCGTATGAGATGCCGGCAGGTAAAAAAGTTTCTGACGGCTCTCCCCAAGTCCCGCTCCAAAAAAACCACCGGACCCAAGCGCGATAAATGACTGCACCAATTGAAATCCCGTCCCCTTCGCGTCAGCCCACGGATTGACAAAAGCCAATATCCTCCTCACGCGATACGGTTCCATAAGAACAGCCAAACACATTACAGGAAGCGCGCTTATCGCGATGCAGAACAAATGCTTCAATCTTACCCCCGAAACAAATAACAATGTGATCCCCGCGAAGAGTACCGCCACAGCCGTTCCCATATCAGGTTCCATCAATATCAAAACGCTCGTTACGCTTATTATTAAGACCGGCGGAACTATCCCGTATTTGAAATTTGTCATTAAATATTTTTTGCGCGCCGTTAGATCCGCGAGATACAATACCAAGGCGAATTTTGCCAATTCCGAAGGCTGAATCCCGAACCCGAAAAATCGTATCCATCTGCGCGCTCCGCCGGCTTGACTGCCTATGCCGGGTACAAGCACAAGAATTAAAAGAAGGATCAAAAACAGCATTATCCATTTCGCGTTTCCGGCTATCGCCCTAACCGGTACCAGCATACACAATATTGCCGCGATCGTACCAACTGATAAACACGCGAGGTGTCTTTTCACAAAATATAGACTATCTCCGGTCCTGCTAAACGCGTAAACGGCACTTGAAGAATAGATCATAACTATGCCGATCATTAGAAGCATAGACATTGTCACTAACACCACTTTTGAATTATTGTTCATTCTTTCGAATATCCATTTGGGTTTTATCTTTCACGAACGGGCAGTATCGCGTTTTCACTTCTTTCTGAAAAATTTCTCCTCGTTCTTTATAATCAGAAAACATATCAAAACTGGAACACATCGGAGAAAGCAGTACCGCGCCGGTCGCCTCCGCCAGAGAAATACTTTTTTTAACCGCCTCGGCCATATTTTCGGCATATACTACCGGAACCGTGTCCTTAAAAACACGCGCCATTTTCTCTCTAGCCTCTCCGATAAGCACCATAGCTTTTACTCTCTTTTTTACAATAGGAATAATAGACTGATAATCCCCGCCCTTATCCCTGCCTCCGGCTATAAGTATCACCTTTTCCCGCATGCCCTCAAGCGCTGAACGCGCGGCATCTATATTCGTAGCTTTCGAATCATCTATAAACTCTATTCCTTCAAAAACAGCGACACTTTCACACCTATGTTCCAAACCTTTAAACGAAATAATATTTTCCCGTATAATATCCTTTTCAACTCCCATAATATGAGCGGCGATCGCGGCACTTTGAGCGTTATCACAATTGTGCGCGCCCTTAAGTGTAATTTCATTTTCTTTTATGACACACTCGTTTTTTCCGCCGGAGTCTATCACTATATCCCCATCACGGCGCGAATAAAAAAGGAGACGGCTTTTTATCTTTCGAGTCATGCCGTCTCCCGCAAAACTTGAATTTAAAATCGCCCAGTCTTTTTTTGACTGATTTTCAAAGATCTTAAACTTCTTCGTCTTATAATTTTCATAATTTCCGTGCCGGTCATAATGATCTTCCGAAACATTCAGCAAAACAGCAATATATGGCTTGAACTTTCTGATGTTTTCAAGCTGAAAAGAACTTACTTCCACTACCGCGACACTTTCCGCGGTAAGAAAATCAACTTCCCCGCTTAAAGGATTTCCGATATTTCCGCACTCGACCGTATGCCTGCCGTGTGCGGAAAGTATTCTACCAATAAGCCTGGTTGTAGTCGTCTTACCATTTGTGCCCGTAATAGCTATAATCGGCGCCGGGCAGAATAAAAAACCCAATTCCAATTCACTCAACACAAGCGCTTTTTCGGAAAGTATCCCTGAAGAACATAACAGCAGAGTGTTTATCCCGGGACTCGCGATAACAATCTCAGAATTCGAACAGAAACGAGAGGTATGCCCGCCCGTTTCATATTCAATCGAATAATCTTTTAATTTTTCCAAGCGCTCGCGTACTGCCGAACTATCGGCTCTTTCGCTTACCCTGACTAAAGCCCCTCTCTCCGCCAAAAGTTTACAAGCGGCATACCCGCTTACCCCCAACCCCAACACCAAAATTTTCTTATCCTTAACATCCATCATAAAATCACCTTACTCAAACACCCCGCGCCGTGAACCATTATTCATAAAAAACCATTAACGATTAACGGGCGGACACACGGGTCCGCCCCTACGGACTACGGACAATCAACAGCTATTCACTAGTTATCGTACCTTAAGCGCCGCTATGCTTATGATCGCAAAAATGGCGGCGACAATTAAAAACCGCATGGTAATTTTAGCTTCAGGCCATCCTTTTATCTGAAAATGATGATGTATGGGCGACATAAGAAAAACTCGTTTTTTTGTCATTTTGAAAAATACCACCTGAATTATAACCGACAATACTTCTAAAACCAAGACACCTCCGACAAGAAGCAAAAGAAATTCTTTTTTTATCAAAACGCTTATGATCGCGATTGTCCCGCCGAGAGAAAGGGCGCCTGTGTCTCCCATAAAAATTGTGGCGGGAAAACTGTTAAACCAAAGAAAACCCAACCCCGCGCCGGTCACGGCCGCGCAAAAAATCGCAAGTTCTCCGGCACCGGGAAGATAAAAAATATGCAGATAATTGCTGATTTCCGCGTGTCCGGTAATATAACTGAACACCGCGTACGTAAACGTAACAAATATGACACATCCAACTGCCAATCCGTCAAGCCCGTCCGTAAGATTTACAGCGTTGGAAGACCCCACGATCACCAAAAGTATGAAAACTATATAGAAAATACCGAGATTACAAACACTGTTTTTAATGAACGGCACATATAATTCTGAACCTATCGCTTTATTATGCAAAACAAAAACACCTACAAGAAGAGCCAGTATGATCTGTCCGGCTAATTTGCTCGCGCCTCGTATGCCTTTGGAACTCTTATTCTTGAGTTTGAAAAAATCGTCCAGAAATCCGATAGCCCCCAACCAAACCATGCCGGCTATTGCCAGCAAAACATAATCATTGTCTAAACGACACCATAAAAGAGCGGACACAACGACTGAAACAATAATAAGAAGTCCCCCCATTGTGGGTGTTCCTTCTTTGTGTTTATGCAAGTCATATATGCCGTCTACATGTTCTTTTCGAACATACTGTCCTATCTTAAAAGCTCGAAGACGCCTGATCATTACAGGACCTATGGCCACACATATAAGAAAAGACGTAAAAGCCGCCAGAGCCGCCCGGAACGTTATATATTTGAAAATGTTAAATCCGAACCAATACTCTTTTAATGGGTATAAAGCATGGTATAACACTTGATGACTTCCTCCATTTTTGCCGCGCGCGATCCTTTTATGAGTACCGTAGTATCCTCATTCGATATTTTTTTTAAGATTTCCGCCGCCCGCGCGTGACTCGCGGCATAAATAATATTTTCTTCGCGCATTCCGTGTTCTTCAGCCGCCCGCGCCATATGCCCTGCCCGGGTTCCGACAACTATAAGAAAATCAATATTCTTTTTTGCTATACTTTCTCCGATCTTCCGATGAAAATACCTGCTCCTCAGTCCAAGTTCCGCCATTTCTCCGGCTACAACACCTTTTTTACCGGAACATGCCGATTGCAGGAACTGAAGCGCGCATTCAAAAGAATCCGGATTCGCGTTATACGCGTCGTTAATAAATGTACATCCGGCAAGAACTGTTTTTTCCAATCTCATTTTAGGAAGATTTGTCCTTTTTAACGCTTCCCGCGTACGGACATAGTCTATACCCAAATTTCGCGCCGCGGATATCGCCGCGACCGCGTTCGAAACATTATGCAGACCTTCAAGCGGCAAATAATATTTTTCACCGCCTAAAAAAAACTCATACCCTTCTTTTTTCTTACAAATCCCCTCAATGATACTGTCACTTTTTTTATCCGTCCCAAAAAAATGAAGCGAAACATTTTTAGAACGAACACTCCCCAAAAGATCATCATCTTTATTTAAGAAGGCTTTCCCTTTGAACGGTAAAAATTTTAACAGTTTTATTTTTTCAGCGAAAACACCCCTTCTATCCGACAACCCCGCTAAATGGCCGTGCCCAATGTTCGTAATAATCACCGTCTCGGGAGCGGCAATAGCGGCCAGGCGCGATATTTCCCCGGGAAGACTTGTTCCAAGTTCCATAATCGCGATATCGAAATTTTCCGTTAAACGAAAAAGAGTCAGGCTTACACCGATAATGTTGTTATAAGAAGCGGGACTTTTAAGAACTTTATATTTTACCGAAAGAATATCAGTCAGCATATTCTTAACGGTAGTTTTCCCATTTGTTCCCGTTATACAAATAACCGGAATATCCGCTTCTCTCCTTATTGCCGAGGCAATAGCCGCCATAGCTTTAATCGTATCCTTAACGACAATAATATGGCACAAGTTTTTTTTTATAAGAGCCTCATCAGCGCGGTGAACAATTAATCCCGCCGCGTTTCCGCGAAGAGCTTCTCCTATAAAATTATGCCCGTCATAATTTTTCCCTCTGATGGCGATAAAGAACTGTCCACTCTTTATTGTCCTTGAATCTATACCGAAGCCGGCAGTAATTTTTTCTTTTTCATTCTTTGAAAATAATTTTCCCCCCGTAATTTCAGCAATTTTTTCGACCGTAAAATTAAACATAATAAATAATAAACATCCGCTAACATTGTACGGGCGGACGCAAGGCCCGCCCCCACTCCCCACCTCGTCATCCTGAACGAGCCGAAGGCGAGAGAAGGACCCCATCCATTTTCACCCTGCACGCCCGCCCTCACTCCCAGCGCGCGGCAAGCTCCTACCCATACCCCATCTTCTCTAACGCTTCTTCCGCCGTTTTCTTGTCATCAAAAGGCAAGATCTTATTTCCTATTATTTGGTAATTTTCATGACCTTTGCCCGCGATAAGTACTATATCTCCCTCTTCGGCCATACTTACGGCTTGCTGTATCGCGACTTTTCTGGATTCTATTATACTATAGTTTTTTTTCCCGGCCATCCCTTTTTCGATCTCCCATAGGATAGCTTTCGCGTCTTCCATTCTTGGATTGTCATTCGTTATTATTACTTCATCCGACAGTTTACCGGCAATATCTCCCATTATGGAACGCTTTTGTCTGTCTCTATCGCCTCCGCACCCAAAAACACAAATAAGCTTGCGCGGATTTAAACGTCTAAGAGCCCGCAAAACATTTCTGAGCGCGTCCGGCGTATGCGCGTAATCAATAAAAACTTTAAACGGGGTTTCTCTTCCGGCGAGATCAAGCCTCCCGGGGGGACCTGAAAAATTTTCTATAACTTTTTTTATCGCGTTTAAATCCATACGCGGCGAGAAAAATACACCCGCGGCGGCCAAAATGTTATAAACGTTGTATTCTCCGAGAAGCCTTGCCTTAACAGAAACGGTTCCGACCCCTTCCGCCTTTATATCAAATTCTGTTCGGTCGGAAAAAAACCGCAAATTTTCCGCGCGAACACGCGCTTTTTCGCGAATTCCGAAAGTAACGAGTTTTGAGAAGGGAATTTCGCGAGAGACACTCATCACAAGGGGATCATCCGCGTTCAGGATTGCCGCCCCTCCTGTTTTAAGATTTTCAAATATTCGCGCCTTATCATACAAATATGTTTTCATATCTTTATGATAGTCCAAATGTTCCGGAGTTATATTCGTAAATACCGCGGAATCTAATGCTATACCCGAAATCCTGCCCTGCCTAAGCGCGTGGCTTGAGATTTCCAAAACTGCCGAACGTTTTCCGTCGGAAACCATTTCCGATAGGATACTATTAAGCGTTACAACATCCGGCGTCGTTAACTCGGATCTTTCCAATTTTGTGCCGGTTTTTTTTATAAAAACAGTACTGACAAATCCGCTGTCCCCACCTAAAGCGCGGGAAAGACTGTCTATCAAAAATACGCACGTAGTTTTCCCGTTTGTTCCGGTTACTCCATGCACGGTAAGAGCGCGGGATGGATCTCCGAAAACATCTTTAGCGGCACGGGCTAACGCGCTTTTTGTATCTTTGATAACAATGATCTTTTTTATCGCTGTTTTTGCGAGAGACGCCGGTTTTTTTTCACAATATACCGCCGACGCTCCTTTTTTAAGAGCTTCGCAAATATATTCATGACCGTCACAAACCGCGCCTTTTACCGCGAAAAAAACATCTCCCGGATTTATTTTACGAGAATCCGTCTTAATATTTGTTTTATTTAACACTGTTTTTTTTATCATTTTTCACTTAAGTCGGATCACATAGGAGCTTGCCGCGGGTTTATTTGAATCCATATACTGTAATATACGTTCCGCCATGTTTTTAAACACCGGAGCGGCAACAACACCTCCGAAATATACCGGATGAGGATCAAAAACAGTAACAACTATACTCAAAACAGGGTTGTCTACCGGCGCCAGGCCTATAAATGTCGCGTCATACTTATCCGGAAAATATCCGCCTTCAGGATTAATTTTTTGAGCCGTTCCGGTTTTTCCAGCCAGCTCATATAGATCGGATTCCGCGCGGCGGCCGGTCCCCGCTGTAACCGCGTATCTTAAACATTCTTTCATCTTAATACAAGTTTCTTCTCTCAATACTCTGCGCCGTACGGTAGGCTTAAACTCACGATATACCCCGCCTTCCCATGTCGTTATTTTTTCCACGATATACGGCTTTACCAAATATCCTCCGTTGGCTATCACACTCATCGCCGAGACCAATTGAATAGGCGTAACCGCGATGCCCTGCCCGATAGGTATAGTAGTGATGTCGCTCTTGGACCACCGGGAAAAAGGCCGGCTTATGCCTTTAACTTCACCGGGCAAGCTAATGCCGGTTTTTTCTCCAAACCCGAACCGTTTAACATAATTATATAATTTTTTCTCACCCAGTTTACCGGCCGCCTTTACCGTCCCGATATTGCTTGATTTTCCTATCACTTCACGAAACGTAAGATCCCCATATTTATGAAAATCATGCAATACTCTGCCCGCGACCTTATAATTCCCTTTCTCACAATAAAACTTATCATCCAGCTCAACAAGCCCTTCGTTTATGGCGGCGCTTGCCGTAACTATTTTAAAAACGCTTCCGGGTTCATAAACATTTGATATCGCCTTATTTTTAAGAACTTCCCGCGGCGCCATACTGAAGTCATTTAAATCATAACTCGGATAATTCGCTAAAGCCAAAATTCTGCCGGAGGAAGGATCCATAACTACGGCTGAAGCGCCGCTTGCCCGATGTTTACGCGCCTGCTTCGAAAGTTCTTCTTCCGTTATGTATTGTATAACACTATCGATCGTAAGCACAATATTATAACCGTTCTCAGCAGGTAACGACTCTTCCTCGTTAAATAGAACGGTTTCGCTTTTCGCGTCTCTTATAAGATGCCTGTGTCCCGGCTTCCCTTTAAGTTTTTCGTCAAATTCAAGTTCAATACCTTCTAACCCGTTATTGTCAATTCCTACAAAACCTATTACATGCGCGGCCATCGCGTCATTTGAATATTCCCTTTTGTTTTCCGTTAAAAAAGCTATACCGGGAAGTTTTTGTTTTTTAATCTTTTCAGCCGTAGTCGCGTCTATTTTACGTTTGATCCATACAAAGGCTTTTTGTTGATCGAATTTCTCATCTAATATATTCTTATCAATACACAGAATTTTTGACAGTATTGCTGAAGATAAAGTTTTATCCTTCACCGCTCCCGGATCGCAATAAACACTCTCAACATCAAGATTTACGGATAGCGGTTCCATCCCGGAATCGAAGATAACGCCGCGCCGCGGCTTTATTTCAAGCACTTTATTGTGCTGAAGAGAAGCCATTTTGGAAAACTTTTCACATTCTATAACCTGGAGATAAAATAACCGAAAAAATAGAAGCGCCATAAACACCATTACAAATAGAAACACCAAGTATTGGCGATTTTTGTACATTATTCCTCACTATCTTTTTCGCGGGTTCTAAACGTTTTATTCGCGGGGTTCAGCTTCAGCACTCAAGGTAAACAGATCAAAAAACTTTTCGATCAAACCGCCGCCAAAAGCACGTTCCGTAATCTTCTCATAAGCGATTTGACAGCTGTTTATCCGTCCGATCCTGTGAGAGGCAAACTCAATTTCTTCTCCGTTGAGCGAGACAAGAAGATTTCTGGGGGATTCCAATTTGGATAAATTATACATTAATTTCGAATTCTGATCAACGACACTCGCCAAATGCCTCCTATTCTTCTGGAGATCATATCCCGTTTTCACGATTTCAACCCGCTGATGGACATATCCAACGGCGATCATCGTGATCAACATTCCTATGGAAAGAAACTTATGAAATTTCATATATTATACTCTTTCAGCGCACCGCAGTTTAGCGCTTCTTGCCCTTGAATTGACTTTAATCTCATCCATTCCCGGCACCACGGGCTTTTTTGTAATAATTTTAATTTTTTCTTCCCGAACCATTTCTTTATACAAATTTTTTATTATTCTGTCTTCCAGAGAGTGAAACGATATAACACATATTCTCGCGCCGGGAGACATAAGCGGTATCGCGCCGCGCACCCCATCCTCAACAGAGGTCAATTCATCGTTTACATAGATCCTTAATGCCTGATAAGTTCTCGCGGCCGGATGTAAACGAACCTTGCGATACTTCCTGCCTATCGACTTCAATATAATTTCCGTCAACTCTTTCGTCGTTTCAATTTTCTTTTTTCCGCGCGCGGTAATTATCGCCCCGGCAACAAGAACGGCATGCCGTTCTTCGCCGTATTCCCTGATAATTTCGGTCAATTCCTCTTTTCCGAAATTGTTTATCACATCAAACGCGCTTAATTTTTGACGGCTGTCAAACCGCATATCCAACGGCCCGTTCTTTAAAAAACTAAACCCGCGGAGCGCTTCATCTAACTGAAAAGAAGAAAATCCGAGATCAAAAACCGCCCCGTCAATCTTGTTTATACCCGAGTCGCGTAAAATATCACTGATATTTCGGAAATTATCATTAACAAAAATTATCCGCTCGGAAAATTCTTTCAATCTATCTTTCGCGGCACTTATGGCCGAGGGATCACGGTCAAGGGCTATTAATTTTCCCTTGGGGCCTATTTTTTTTAAACATTCTAAGGCATGCCCTCCTCCGCCCAAAGTCGCGTCCAGAACAGTATCACCCGGCTCTATGCGCAAATAATCCATCACTTCATGTAAAAGAACCGGCAAATGCAAAAAAATCCTTTCATATATCTGGTTTCTTGTTTTCATCTCCTCGCCCGAATCTCGAAGATATGAAAACCTGTTTTTAATTCATCACGCTTTAAAAAAACCACTCATCACGCCATACTGCTTTTTAAAAAATTTGCTGTAGGAACTTACCAAATCGTTTTTTGAAGTTCCCTTCGCGCGGTGTTTTCTTTTTCCGGACGATTTTTCTTTCCCGTACATTGATCCGGAGAACGAACAAGCCTGTAAATATTTTTTTTTCATACTCTCCTTCATCAATATCTATCTTTATAACATCCCTTAAATTCCAGACACAAAACTAAATACAATTTTTTGCTCTTATCTGCTTTCTTTTCCCCAACTTGGACGAAGAAACAACATACCTTTTAACCCCCAAATGCGAAGTGCCGGAAGAAAGCGCCCTCGCTTTTTTTACTCTTTCCACCATATTCACACAATTAATAAATTCTACCTGCTTTTTATGAAATTTTATCGCGAATTGTCGATACATATCTCACCCCCTTACCCGTCTATCATGATCCGTTTTTTTTCATTCTCTAAACATCCAAAAGATTTTCAGCTATATCTTCATAATTTTCTTTTGAAGTTTTATAAAAATTTTTCCATTTATCTTTAGCCCATATTTCTATGCGGTTAGATACACCTATGATCATAATGTCTTTGTTGAGTCCCGCGTATTGTTTCAAATAATCCGGCACAAGGATCCGCCACTGTTTGTCAGGGACAGCTTCGCTTGCCCCGGAAAAAAACAAACGTCTGAATTTTCTCACTTCTCTTTTTGTAAATGACATTGTCTTAAATTTATTTTCCTGAAGCTTCCATTCACTGTCAGCGAACATAAATAAACATTCGTCTAATCCCCGCGTAATATAAAACTTTTCTATGCACGATTCTTCCACAGCATCGCGAAACCGCGCGGGTATGATCAAACGATTTTTAACATCTAATGTGTGCTCATATTCGCCATAAAACATTCCACTTCACCCCACTTTCCTCCACCTACATCAAGAAGTATACCCATAAAATGGGCGCATGTCAACTATTTAAACACACATTTTAAATTTTTTTAATAAGTACACTCCATATAGTACCCCTAAAAAAAACCACCATATCTCGCCACCACCACCAACCTACGAGGTTGGTGGTGTAACCTACGAGGTTGGTGGTGTCGCGAACGACCACCATTAACAAAATACCTCGAGTTCAACCTCGTAGGATGGTATAATGCGGGTACATGCAATGTGCCCCTACTACCAACCTACGAGGATGAACTTGCCATTCACGGGCGTGCGCACAGCAAGGCCCGCCCCTACACTTTATCGTAACCACCATCCTCGTAGGTTAGTGGTGGCTCCCCACACCACTATCCTACGAGGATGGTGGTGGTATTTATGTGAAATAATCAATTCCTCAAGGGGGGTCCTACGAAATTAGAGACGTAAAATGGATTGTAAGACGGGTAGAATGAACTATAAGACAAGGTATTTGCGTGGGGAAAAACAATACTGTAGCGACTGTCCGCCGTTATACTAATTAATAAGATGGGTGTGCGGAAATATTTACTTTAACAATACGCATTACGATTTAATTTCCTTTTCGAGAACAAGCTCTTTGCCTTCTAAAACAGCTGATAATGTTTTCCGCACCCTCTTTAGCGCGGCTACACAAAACTCTTTTTTGCTCAAAAAATAAAGATCATCAAAACTAACGGCGGGAAGAATAGTTACTTTCACCTTTCCCGGATGTATGATTTTATGACCTTTTTTTATAATATTCGTACTACCGTCAATGGCTATAGGGCAAACTTTGACTTTTGTTTCCTGCAAGAAAGAAAAACTTGAAGGTCTGAATTTTCCCAGTTTGTCATCAAAAGATCGCGTACCTTCGGGGAAAATAACAATTGAATTCCCGGCTTTTACCAGATCTATTATTGTTTGATATACTCTGGAGGATCTTCTAATATTGCTTCTCTCTATGGGAATATATTTTTGGAGTTTCATATACACTCCAAAAAACGGCACATTAAAAAGCTCTTGTTTGGCCAAAAACAAATACTGCCTTGGAACAGCTCTGAAAACAATAGGCCAATCCAAATGGCTCTGGTGATTAGCCATATATACAACTATTTCATCTTGAGGTAAATTTTCACGGCCTTTGATATCCAATTTTATGCCGCCTACCTTCATAAGTGTCCAAGCCCAGAAACGCTCATATTTCCGATACATCTTCCTCGACCCCGGCCAAAGCACAGTATCGAAAACAATAGCTAACAGCATCAATACTATCCCATCTATCCACCATATAACCGAATGTATGATCCTGAGTAGTTTTTTCACTATAATTCCTTTTGACAATTATCCGGTTAAGCTCACAACAACATTTCGAAGTTTACTGCCTAATTCCACAGAAGATTTTTTGGTGAAATCATCATGATAATCTTTAAAATAGAGCGGCTTTCCAATATTTACTTCAACTTCTCCGGGCTGTAACTTCCAGGAGCCTTTGGGTAATACGGCAAAATTTCCATCAATCCTTATAGGGATCACGGGCTTCTTGCTGTGTTGGATGATAATAGAAGTTCCTCTGCCGAATTCACCTATCGTCCCGTCTTTTGTTAATTTTCCTTCCGGAAAAATAACAAAAGATCTGCCTTTTTTCGCGAGGTCCACTATCGTATGAATTGTTCTAATAGTTCCCCGCCTATCCTTTCTGTCTAAAGAAAGAAAACCTGCTCTCGTAATATGATCACCGATAAAAGGAACCTTGAAAAGTTTTCTCATTGTAACAAACGTAAATAGATCGGGTAGACATTTAAGCAAGATAAATATATCAAGATAACTTTGATGATTTGACGTATAGATAACATTTGTATCGCGAGGTATGTTTTCCAAACCTGAAACCTTCACTTTGACAAGTGAAGCTTTAGAGAGAAGAATACCCCATAATTTTGTGCTTTTTTGATAGAATATTCTTTTCTTTTCTTTATCTTTTATGAATAGCGTTATGACATAAGATCCCTTATTGGCGACCACACTATAGAGCACTACTAAAAACCAGAATATGACGCTATGAATGGTTCTGAAGATCTTGCTCAATTTACTTCCTCTCTCTTTTTTATTCCCATCCAAAATACAACACGATCAGAACATAAATGAACACCCGTGTATACCACTACCGTGGTTATTGCCACTTTCAAAGAAGGAATATAAACGATTGAACTTAAAGCAATGGCTCCTATTATCCAATCAATCTGATCACAAGGGAACCAGGGTTTGCCCGATGGTTTATTAAGTCTCCGTTTTATAAAACTTTCGACCAAGTCTCCTATAAGAGCCCCGCCGCCCATTAACGCGCCCAATAAAATAAAATTAACCGAGCCATAATCAACGATCGTATTCCTCTTAAAAAAATCAGTATTAAAGAACAATAGCGCCTCAACCCCTGCTACAAGAATCCCGGTTACGATTCCGACCGCAAGCCCTCGCCATGTCTTATTCCGGCCAAGGATATCTTTTCCCTGCCATTTAGCGCCCGCGTCAATAGGCACCGCTATTTTTGCCAAGACTCTTTTGACCCGCCCCGGAACCATTAACCTGTTACCGCAGGAAGCATTGTGATTTCCCAACGCCGCCGGGAGCAGATACCAAAGACAAGAAAATATAAGTTTTATCATAGTTTATTTGTCGAGTTTTTTGTAAACATAGAATATTCTTTGCGCCACCGTAAAATGTGAAAAAAACGCGATTATTGCCACAGACCAAAACACTTGCCCTATACAAAAGCCGGCACCGAGTATGATTATCCTGACCGAACGGGGCATCAATCCGACTTCGCATTTAACATTAAGACTTTCCGCTTTTGCCCGGGTATAACTTACCGTCAAAGAACCTACTATCGCGATTACGATCAAAAGAACATACTCATTTTTTCCCAGTTCTAAAAAGTGTACTAATATCCCAAAATAGATAACAGAATCCGCGTACCGGTCAAGAACTGAATCCCAGAAATTACCAAAGAGCGAACTTCGACCCGAGGCGCGAGCCGCGCTACCGTCGAGAGCGTCAAAAAAACCGGCTATCCATATTAAGATACCTACGGCAAAATAACTTAACCGCCCTTGGGCGATAAAATAAGCAACAACACAGTTAACTATGAGTCCAAAAAATGTTATCTGATTTGGAGTTATTTTTGTCTTTGCTAAAAGACTACCCGGGTACTTTGCAATGAAACGAACGAATTTTCCCACTGAATCAGCCATTTTAAACTACTAATAGTCCGTCAATGTTCAAATGAGGGGTACAGTCACAGAGATTCCCGCCTGCGCGAGAATGACAACAAGGGGCGCGAGAATGATACCCCCCTTTTGTCATCCTCGCGGACGCGGGGATCTGTAATATAAAATACTCCTCATTTAAGGGTTGACGGACTACTACCCTGAAGTTCCTTTCCTTTTATTCTTAACCTTCTTATTCTTGAATACCTTTGTTTTTCCGGACTTTGCCTTGTTCCGTCCATAAGTAGAGATAAAATCTTCTACCATGTTTCTGGCTGTCGTGTCGTCATACTGCACGGGAGGTGATTTTTTAAAGTACGCGCAGGGACCTAAAAGCGCACCTGATATTTTGTTATCCAAGGCGATCTTCGCGCAGCGGATCGCGTCTATTACAACACCCGCGGAATTGGGAGAATCTTCCACTGAAAGCCGACATTCTAAATTCATGGGAAGATCCCCAAAATGCCGGCTTTCTATGCGTAAGAAACAAAGTTTATTATCTTTTTGCCACGGAACGTAATCACTCGGACCGATATGAACATTTTCTTTATCAATATTTAATCCTCGGTTCTCTATTTGAGAAACAACAGCATTTGTTTTTGATATTTTTTTTGAAACAAGGCGTTCTTCTTCCTTCATATTCAAAAAATCCGTATTCCCGCCCGTATTGAGCTGATAAGTATGTTCTATAGGCATTCCTCTGTCTAAAAATAAATTTGTCAAGACCCTATGCAGTATTGTCGCGCCTACTTGTGATTTTATATCATCACCGATAACCGGTAATCCTTTTTCTTTAAAACGTTTTTGCCAGTACTCTTCCCTCGCGATAAAAACCGGAACACAATTAATAAAAGCGCACCCGGCATTCAATACTTGCTCAACATACCATTTTGTAGCTTCTTCGGAACCAACGGGAAGATAGTTAAGAACTATGTCGGTTTTTGTCTTTTTTAATATACCTTCCACATCATCTGTTTTCCCGGGGGCTTTTTTGATGATTCGAGACAGATATTTACCCAAACCATCGTGAAGCATTCCGCGATGGACCTTAACCCCGAGAAAAGGAACTTTAGCAAACACCGCCGTATTGTTGGGTTTCGCGTAAATAGCCTCACTTAGATCTTTGCCTACTTTATTTTCATCGATATCGAAAACAGCTGAAAACTCTATATCGCTTATGTGATACCCTCCCAAATTAACATGCATCAAACCGGGAATAAAATCTTTATCCTTCGCGTTTTTATAATACTCTACTCCCTGTACTAACGAAGAGGCGCAATTACCGGCCCCAATGATCGCGACTTTAATTTTATCCATAGTTTTACTCCTCTTTTCCTATGAAAAGACCTGCCTCGCGTAAATTCACGAAACAGTACTTTTTAAATCGACTTCGCCCTAACCGCTTTTAACGGAATAATATATATTTTCTCGCGAAGAAATTCAAGACAAAAACAACTATTGTCGCGATAATTTTTGAATGCAGATAATGCAGATTCAGACCCTCCGTAAAAAACCAAAGACAATACTGATTCAAGACAAGCCCTACAATTCCAATTAATATAAAAATTAAAATTTCCAGTTGTCGGTTTTTAAAAGTTCTTTTATCAAAAACCCAATTAACATTCAGCACATAACTTGTCATTGATCCCAATAAAAACGCTATGGCGGAAGATGTTAAATAATAAAGTTGAACAAATTCCGTAAATATGATCAACAAACCATAATCAACCATATACGCGAGACTACCCGCTAAAACGTAACGAAATATCTGAATGGAAATATTAGATGTTGGATTCCGAAAAAGTCTTCCTGCCACAATTTTTTTCCTCGATAACTCGTTATATTGATCAGAACAAAAAGTCACCACTCCAAGAACCGGATAATGCCCTATTTCTCACTTTTAGCGCACATTAAGAATTTGCCGAATCTCATTAATCTAAGGAAATGTACTGCATATATTTAAAATTGTCAAGAGCTAATCCTATCGCGCTGTTGTTATACCGGTTACGTTAATTAATTGCACATTTTAAACTACGAAATGTATGCGTATATTTGTATGTTATACCAATTACAAAAAATAATTACCCAAAAGGAGAAGAGATCCCGGCTCAAGGTCGGGATGGCAACTTGGGTGACCAGGATGGCAAATTAGGCGGTCGGGATGGCAATATTTTTGAGGTTATGTTTTTACGTTTTGCCGCACACCATGTCATCCCCGGTTTGACCCACCACCTTGCTATC